>OFRY01000102.1_pt1 | contig 63122 bp, 82 predicted proteins | sample 1543171 | NCBI WGS metagenome assembly OFRY01 (sample SAMN04209240, study PRJEB22552) | human gut metagenome | biome: gut; material: feces | host: Homo sapiens | place: USA: Oklahoma | reverse complement strand
CGTTGCTCATGCGACTGCCGGGCGAACATTGGCGGCTTGCGAGCGGATGGAAAAGTCTGGTCTTCTACAACAAAACAAAGGAGCAATAATGATGAAGCATATCCTTCTTGGATTCATCGCCGTGTTGAGTCTCATGCTTGTCCCCCTCATTCTCATACACAAAGGCAAGGGAGGCGGCTTCTCGAATTTCGCTGAATCGTTGACCGGTTCGGCGGGAAGTTCGGGCGTGGCGGAAAAGAACCTGAACCGTTGGACGGTCGTGGCTGCTGTCGCCTGGTGCGCTCTCATCATCGCCTACGGGATTCTCATGAAACTCTCCTGAGCCGAACATAGAAAGGTAGTCCGATGGGCAAAAACAAAGCCTACTACAAGCTATTACACGAGCATGGAGGACTGGCAAGCGACACCATTCGAGTGTCCAGTGACCGTATTGACGGAACACCGTATCTGACCATCGACTTTTCCGACTGTACCGAACATAAACAGTTCACCGTAGACCGAAACGAGTTGAAAAAATGGATTGGAATGCTCGATGCGGAATGAGATTCTGACACCGAGAGACCTGTTCGACAACGTGGACTATTATCGCAACATGCGAATGAGCTTCGACCGAAACGGTGGAAGCAACGTGTGGCGGTACAAGCATGCTGAAAACAGCATCCACGTCCAGTCGAATATGGTTGCCCAAAAATACAAGAACGGAACCGCCGTCGGCCCGCAATTCCGACTTTCCGGCACCAAAATGGACATCGTCCGACGGTTGGACTTCGAACTGACGGTACTTAACTTAGAGGATTAAACGATAAAATGGCTGGCCTACTCGTCCGACTGGTCTTAAGCATCGGTTGCATAGCCGGAGCGCTCATGTCACATGCTATGGCGGTATCATTCGACCATTCCGTCAACCTATTGGAACAGGCCGTATTGCAGAATTCCTACTCGCCGGGACTACGACGCTGGATGGGAGTGCGAATCTACGGTTGGCGGTTCCTCTACCATCTGGCCGTCGCTTTAATGGTGGCGTTCGTCATGGCGGCGACAATCCTTCTCCTCATGTTCCTCTGGTCTCTCTTTCAAAGGATAGGTGCGATTTGAGTTACGATATTGCGATAGTCCGTTCCGATATTCCTGACGATATAGCGTTCATGGTCGCCTGTGATTGGCAGGATCGTGGATTGGAATATTTGGATATGGTCGGCACGTCCTGCAATCCGACCTACAATTACGCACGCTTCTTCCAAGCGTTCCATGTGCGCCCCACCACCGACCTGCACGGCAGGTCCGCCATCGTGGTCAAGGACATGGTGGACGATGCCCTGAAGGAAATCGGAAAACATTCCATTGACGAATTGGAGCGGAAATATTTCCTCGACGACAATGGGAAGGTCATCCGCTGGGGAAGCATCCCCAATGCTATCCAATGGCTACGCGAAGTGCGCGACTATTGCGAACAGAATCCCGGCTACAAGTTCCTCGGACATGACGCGGAAATACCCGGACACGGGTCGGCCAGTCTCGGCACCGTCCGAATCTTCTCGCCGGAATACGCGCAGCCGTCCGACCGGCAATGGCGGAAACTGTTGGAGGAGACGGCGGAACTCGCCGCCGTCGGCATGGATTGGGTCGCCGACGGCACTTCCGACAGTCGAATCTACGACCGGCTGGTCGAAGAATACTGCGACGTAGTGGAAGCGTTGGGCACGTTCGCCATCGCCTACGGCGTCACCGACGAGGACATACGCAAAGGCATGGGCGAATGCGAGAAACGGTTCCGTAACGGTACGGCGGGTGGAAGGAAAACCGTCGAGGAGAACACAATCATAGACGGATTGGCTGAACTGTCCACCCGGCTACACAAGGTTCAGACTCTCGAACGGAAAAATAGTCCGCGCGCACTAATCACAAACCGAAAGGAACACCAATGAGACTCATACTGCTTGGCCTGATCGCACTGCTCAGCCCTGCTGCTCACCCTGCTGATACTCATGCATAAAGGCAAAGGCGGCTGACTGTCCGACATGTTCGGAGGCAGTCTCACCCACAACGCCGGCTCATCCGGCGTCGCCGAAAAAAACCTGAACCGTTGGACCATCATCATCGGCCTGACGAGATTTTTCAGCTCGCAAGCCTGGGTTTTCAATCCCGTGAGTGTCAAATGGTGCGCGCTCATCGTCACGCTCGGCCTGCTCAACAAGTACGGCATCGCATGAGCGACTTCGAATGGGCAAAGCCATATTGCTCGCCATCGACGGGATGGGATAGTTCGGACATCGAACGGCAGGCGCACGAACTCTGGGAACGACTGCAACGCGAACATGAAACGAACGCCAACGGCTAGATGGGGACGCATGAGTCGGACAGAACGAAAAAGGAGCCTGTCATGAACTGCTACCCCACCATCGACTGCCCGTACAAGGAAGACATCGAAACGCTGGCCGAAGAGCAAGTGGCCGAACGCTACGACGACTATCTGCAGGATGCGGGCGTGGACGCCGACATCCACTGGCAGGAGCATCGCCTGTGGGTGGAAGCGGACACGCCGCTCATGCGCGAGACGTGGATACTCGTCGGCACCACGCTCACCATGCTCCCCACCGACGATCCGGACGTGCCCGCGTTGGCTGCGGCCGCACTGGCCGCGCGGACACTGGATTCAGGCTCCGACCCGCTGTCCGCCGCCACCGCGGCCGGACTCGTCCACACCATCGAATACGCGGACGATGAGGCCGCACGCCGGTACGCTCTGGCGCAAGCCGCGTGAACATCCACCGCCCAGCCGAAAAACGACACAGCCCGAACCCGAGCCACAACCGACAATCGAACAACCACAGCCGATCGAAAAAACAATCACAGCCAAATCAGACAAGCCCGAAAACGAACCACAACCGCAAACCATCCAACAACACAGCCAATCCCACCCAGTCAATCGAAAACAAAGCACCCAATCAAACAAACCCAATCCAGCAAAACAAGCAATCCGCCAGACTCTTCAATCCCACAATCCAATCAATCAGCCAATCCAACAAAAGCCAATCCAACCAACTCTCACATCGAAGAGTCGAATGGGACGAATTCGCATTTTGCGGGGATTTAAGGGTCTCGAAACGATGATTTGCGGACGCATACCACTCTTATGATCCAGATAGCCCTCAACGGCAGGACCCTACGCCCCGCCCGATACGCCGAAAAACCACAAGACACCCATTGGCTGCTCGACACTTTGGAAGCCGCACTGATTCTCGCACCCGTCAAAAACAACCGCGAGCTACGCTTCCAGCTACGCGAACTATCCTATCTGACATGGACGCCATCCTATCTGCAACTCCTGCACGTCGCCCCGCATCTTAAAACCATCGTGCCCGCCATACGACCGGACGCGATGGATTGGCTAATGGAAAACCATCGCCTCGTCGGATTGGCCGAACTGGATGACGGCCTCTACGATCGTCTCGCCGCAAAAAACGGCTGGACGGCCGCCGAACTCATGCGCATCACGCTCGCCACCTGCGCGACCGTCGCCCAACACGACCCCATCACCTGGCTGGCCGCACTATTGGAAACACATCCCGACCGGTATCCGGCCAGCGAGACGGGCCGACTGTCACGCGACCCACTGGACGGCATCGACTCGATCTACGCCGTCAGATACGGTCTGCCCGTCGCCTACGGCCTGCAAACCATCGTCCACGAGGGCCGTTGGCGGGTCGAACGCGTCGAACGCGTCAGCGGCACCATCATCATTCCCGACCGCGTCTGGTCGGACGAGGATCTGACCTGCTACGAGTCGCAGTATCGGGATTACGGTCCGGAGTTCTAGCATACGGCGCATAGCCATACGGCATGCCAACCTTCAAATGCTCATACCCCGAATACGTGAACTCGAAAAGCCGGGGGCGCATCGAATTCCATCCCGAATCCGACGCGAGCCACCGGCGCATGCTTGAACGGAAGCTTTCCGAATACCGTCAGAAGCATCCGGAGGCCGCCGACGCGGAACTGGAAAGCATCGACGCGGAGAACCACGTCGCCATCCTCATCGACCGTTCCGTTGCAAGCGTGACCGGCGACGACAAATACAAGAGCATCGCACTGCCCGCGAAACACTGCAAGCCGAGCGCCGGCCCTGAGGCCGCGGACTACTGGTCACGCCAATTCCCCGGCTGGCATATGACCGAATTCCATCCATACGAGGGACGTGCGGTCATGGAACGGCTCGACACCGATCAGGTCCGCGCCCGCGCGATCCTGGCGGAGAAACTGAAAGTCAACCCGTGGGACATTCGCGTCGACCATGCGGATGACGGCGGCTGGCACTGCCAGCTTGGAGCGGGCATCGTCTACCAGCCAAGCAAACACGACAAGCCGCTCGACGAAGCGTGCGTCATGGTCGGTCGGCTCGGCTGGTTCTTCCAAGCCGACCCGAAGACCGGCATCATCGACATTCATCCCGGCGAGCCGGCCAGCTTTCCGAAACTAGTGGACTTCCCCTTCGACCGGCTGGGCGATTCGGACACGCGCGATCGGATGCCGTTCGGAATACAGCTCGCCCGCCCCGACGAGACAGCCAAGCCAGCCATCGTGGACTGGACCCAATCGTTGGGCCTGCTGGTCGCGGGTCTGGCAGGTGGCGGCAAGTCCGTCACCATCAACGACATCATCACCATGAGCGTTGCGGCCGACTGCGAACTGTACATCATGGACCATGCGGTGAAAAGCACCGACTTCTACTGGTGTCGCGGTTGGGTCACGCCGGGCGGCTGGGGTGCGGACAGTCTGGTGCAGACGTGCGGACTGTTGCGCCGCCTGTTGGACGATATCAGTACGGGCGGCGCGCGCGCCCGCGCATGGCAGGAGCATGGCTGGCAGAACTGGTATGACGACCTGTCCGACGAGGATAAGCGCAAGCATCCGATCCGCATGATCGTCATCGACGAGCTGAGCCAGTTGGCGGTGGGCGGCAAGGATGCGACAAGCATTCCGAAGAACCCGTTGCCCGCCGTCATGGATCGCATGTTGGAGCAGCAGATCATCAGCCTGAACTTGAGCATGCTGATCAAACTCCTGCAGATCGGACGAGCCTACGGCTACCGGTTCGTGGTCGCCACGCAGGTCGCTTCCAGTTCCACTGGCATGCCGCCCGCATTGCGCGGCAATCTGGGCAACAAGCTCATCATGGGCGCGCGCGTGAACGAGAATCAGAAGAATCTGATTTTCAACGTGCCGCGCGACGTGCCCGACATTCCCGACAATGTGATTCAGGAGGGCGTGTCGAAGGGTGCGGGCATGGCGGAGTTCGAGGGCCAGCCGGCGTTCGACTTCAAGACCGCGTTCCCCGTACGGGACGGACTGTCCGGCACGGCCGCATTGGGTGCCGCCCTGATTGACCGTGTTGGACTGCCTGACGGTTTCAGCCGCGCCGAGTATTTGGATTCGCTGGACAAGAATACGCCAAGCAACCCGGACTTCGAGCGGCGCATCATGGATCGTATCAGATTCCCTGAGTCGGAGACGTATGAGCGTATTCCGTGGCTTCAGGCGTTGAAGGATAAGCGTGATGAGGCGTATGCGGAGTTCGGTGGAGGCTCCGCGCCAAGCGAGCCGGCTGAACCAACCGAGCAGCCTGAACCGTCGCATGTTCGTCCGGCCGGTTCGGGATCTACGTTGATGGATGCGAGCGAGCTGGCGCGACTCATGCGCGGCTAATCCTCCGATGGGGCGGCCGTGCCTATCTGATCACCCCACGCATGGACGGCCAGTCGCATTCGGGTCGCGTACGTGGTTTTTGACCTAAACGCAGAAAGCCCTCCCTATCAGTTCGGGTTGATGCGAAATCGTGGACATCGCCAATGAACACCAGAAGGAAATGTTCGCGATGCAGTGCACGCCACCAATCGTCTTCGATCGGAGTATTGAAGTTAAGGACATGGTTCATGCGCCCGGCGTCTACGAAATCCGCTGGCCCGAATGGAAGGACGAATGTGCGCGTCGTATCAGTGCGCGACTCTTCCACAAGGAGCGCAGAAAGGAACGCTGGATAGTCAGTGCCCGGCTTATGTGTAAGAAAGGTACTCGCGACGAAACCGAACTCTATTACAAACAAACCGGATTCGCTGTCCAAGCGGGGCAGATAGCGGACAGATGCCGTGACGACGGATGGACTGGTCTTACCGAGTACATTCCCGATGGCCTAAACTGAAAACACAGCAGACACAATGGAGAAAACATGAGAAAGCGTGGAACCGATTATAAGCGTCTACGCGAACGTGCGCGTAGGCTTATCGCCAATGACGATAGGCTTCTGTCGGAGCTTGCCGACATGCGTGAGGCCAAGCACATTAGTCTCGAGATTGCTTCTCGACGCATAGGTATCACCGAGGCTGAGTTGGAGGCCATTGATGGGGGTACTAAAGATCCCACTATGGGTGAGCTTCGTCGCTACGCGCACGCGGTCGGCGCAGTCATCGAGCACCGTGTAACTGATGATGAAGCAGGAGTCGTAACCGATTATTCGGAGCCCGTCGTGGTGACGCATGAGTGTGGCCAGATTGAACACGTATTCCGCGACCGTCTCGAAGGTTCGGGTATTCAATATGGCGATGCGTTTTCTGTTCGACACGTCGGCGAACAATGATTCGCATACAAGTTTTTCGGTTCGTAAAGGCGAATAGAGTGTGAAACCGTCTTCGGCTTTCATATAACCCACGTATGGTTCAGGGTCGGCTATCAGCGTCGCGTAGGGTAGCTCCGTATCTTTCAGATGCACTCGTATTGCGCTTAAGGTTCGTCCTTTCGTCTTTTTGGGACGAATCATACCTGACCGGCAGCCTAACGATTACCGGGCGCGGGTCCGTTGCGGTCAGTCCTATGATTTCTCCATATTTCATATCGACTTATATGCGTTTCCGACGACGAATCGCACACGATCCGTCAATTGGGAAAGTCTTTATCGCAGACGGAAACGGCAAACCCCACCCAGCCATTCGCCCAGTTTCTTGTCCAAGTCCGATTCATGCGTCTCGCTAAACGCATAGCGGTCAGACATGGTGATGGATAGGAATGGCATGAGCCACAAGGCGGCCGGCACGGTCGGCGGCGGACGATTCGAACGCAAGACGGGAGCCGGGTCGGATGATGATCTGACCGTGGACCTGTCGGACGCCACGATAGACGAATACGGCGATCTGGTGGATGTCATGCGCCCCGCCCGCCCCGGCGAATCGGATGATCGTCCGCTGGCCTACGCATGGCGTCTGTACGATCCGTTCGAAGAGGATTCCGAGTTCGACATCCAGCAGAGCCTACAACCGTTCGCACGATGGCTGGAGGCTAAGGGTCCGCTTCATTTGGATTCCCCACAGGCGCGGGAGATGCTGGTCAAACGCATCCGGCAGACCGCACTCCAGCCGAATCGCGAATACAGGAAGTACGGTCTGCTGGATGAGGCGCGGCGTCTGGGCTGCCGTTAGACGAGCGTTCATCCGCGTCGTTTCAGGTCGACGAGCCGACGGAGTTCCGTGACGCGCTCCGACCATTCGGATGCCTGCCGTTCCGCCTCCATCAGGTCACGCTCCAATTCCTCCAAGGTGCGCGCGCCGGTGAACATGGTGCCGTAGCTTAGGTTGGCGAGCGTGCGCCGATGCTCCAATCCGCGGGTCTTCTCATAGAAGCGGGCGGTGATGGTCGGATCGGAATGGCGGGCGAACAGTTGCGCGTCTTTCAGCTCGCCGCCTTGGTGGATGATCATGCTGACGGCCGTGGCGCGCAAAAGGTGCGGTGTCGCGTCCGCGCGTCCCGCCGCCGCCAACGCCTTGCTGATTTGTGCGCGCAACGTGCGGTCGCTCATGATGCTCGTATGTTCGGGATGCAGTAGCATCGCGTCGGGTGAGCTGCCGGAATACCGTTTGATGTGTTTTTTAAGTTCGGGAATGAGCCGGTCGGGAATGGGCACGTCCTGTCGGCTCGTGCTGGTCTTCATGTCGCCTAATACGAGGTCGCCGACGTCGCCGTCGCCACGTCGTATTGAATGGGTGAGATGGCATATGCCATGCTCCAGGTCCAGGTCGCCGACACGTAGGGCGCACATTTCACCGATACGCAATCCGAGTCCGAGCATCACGTTGATGGAGACGCGCGTATAGTCGGGCATGTGGTCGCGTACGGTGGCGATCTGCTGCGGGGTGAGTTCCGGTATGGTCTCGCGTTTCGACCGTGGTTTGGGCGGTACGGGCTGCGTGCATGGATTATGGTCGATGAGCGGCCTGTCATCGGTGGGGTGGGCTGCGGCCTGCATGACGGCGCGCAGCATGATGAACGTTTCGCGTTTGGGTATCGGATCCAAATCCAGGTCGCGTAGCCAGTCGGCTACCATGCGTTCGGTGATGTCACCCAATGGCGTGTTTCCGAATGTTCGTTCGACGCGGTCGAGCTGGAGACGTTTGTGGCGCAACGTGTTGGGTGCCAGTGGTTTGGTCGGATCATGCCGGTCGTATCGGCCGCGCTTGTCGAACCATTCCTCTGCGAAGTCGCCGAATGGCATGGTTGCGCCTTTTTCTTTTTGTTCGCGGTCGCGCGGGTGGGTCCATTGTTTTCGGCCGCGTTTGTGGGCTTTGACGAGGAGTCGTTCGCCGTCCAGCCAGTCTTGCGCGTCATCACGATCGTGGAAGTAGCGTCTGACGCGGCTTCCGTCGATGGGGTTGGCGTAGTAGGCGGTCCAGCCGATGGTCCGTCCTTTGTAGTTGCGCGGTTCGATGCCGCCGATCTGTTTGCTCATGCCCGTCATATGCGGCACGCTTTCGGCGTGGTGTGGGAAAGGGTGGAGCCGAGGGTGGAAGATTCGAACAGAATGTGGCTGTTTCGTGCAATCAGCGTGTGTTTGTTAGACGACACGCCCATCTTTTGTCGCATATTCGAGCCTTTATGCCGCGACACGCCCGACAGGCGTACGCATCGCACACCCTTTGTGATTGGGAAGCCGTCGCCACGCACCCCCGAACATGCTTGGAAAGCGTGCGACACACCTGAAACGACGCCGAAACCGACGAAACCAGACTTGACGAAACCACTGCAGACCCTACTGCAGACCGAAACGCCCATGACCATGAGAACCACCGTCCAAACCGGACGGCCGCCATCCATTTCCGACACGCCGGATGGAAGAAGACGGAATCATGACGAGGCAGCGCGACACGCCGCCGAATGTGGGCGATATAGGAATCGAACCTATGACCCCTTCCGTGTGAAGGAAGTGCGCTAGCCGCTGCGCCAATCGCCCCGATGGTGGGTTATATAGGAAACCGCCGAACCCTCCGGAAAGCCGCGGAATCAAGCCCCATATTCGAGGTCTTGCACCGTTTGGCGACCGTACTGCAGACTCTAGCAGACCGAAGGAACAATCAGCGGGCGCGCCACTCCCGCGCCAAGGTCTCCGGGGTGACTCCTTGGCTGATGCGCTCCAGATCCTCACCCTCATACTCATCCACGTCGGTAAGATAAAGAATCGCCCGCTGTGTACGGTTCCACCCTTTCAAATATCCGATTCCCGACTGCGTCGCGGCCTGCCGCACAGCCCATTTGCTCCATCCATGATCCTCCGCCCTCTTGTAGATTTCAACGGCGAAGGCGCGATTGCCTTCGGTTCTCAGCGTGGCATGCAGCCATGGAATCACTTCGTCGTATCGTATCGTCCGATGTGCGCGCATGCCGTTTTCGCTCTCCCGCCGTATCCCCGCTGCGGACAGAAGATTCGCCAGAAACCGCTCCTTCTCTTCCAGTATCCGCTGTCCGGCGCTAATCTCCGCCTTCAGGATGTCGATCTCTTTTTGGACGTCCGAAGCCAATTGGGCGACCGTCAGCGCCGACGATTGGATGTCATGACGGACGGCGCGGGTCTGCTGTGGACGGCCGGTCGCACGCCGCCGAGTCAGCCGACGGTCATACTCCGAGCGTGAAACTCGCTTTTTACCCATCGAAAATCACATCCTTCTTATCCGGCGTTCAGAACCGAATCTCATCATAGTCGGTGAGGACGTCCGAATGCTCACAGACGAAACCATTCGCGGCTGCCAGACCATGATTCTTGGACAGCACATACAGTGCGGATGTTTGGATGAACACATGATTGCCGGGTGTTCCATCGTTGCAGACCGTCCAACGGCCATCCTCCGTTTCGACGACGGGCACTTTCACCCATTCCGCATCCTCATCCCTTAACGTGCGTTCCCAACGCGCGTACTGGCCGCGAATATACGATTCGGGTACGCGGTCCTCCTTCAGCAGTTCGCGCATGTCCTCGACGATGAATAACTGCTCCTCGTCGGTCATGTCAAAGCATGTTTCCTCTGGTCAGCAAGTCGCCCACGTATTCCATATCCACGCCGCGTTCGTTGAACGCCTTGCGCGTATACACAAGACGGTTCATGTCGGCGTAGGACAACACCCAACGCGCCTTCTCCGCACGTTCGGAATGGTCGTCGGCAGGAATCGGCCTATCATGCAGGATGGCACGCTCCAACATGGTTCTCAAGCTCTTGACCTCAAGATAATAGTCGGATTTCAGCTTGAACATGTACCTGTCAGCGTCATACACCACAACGCCCTCACGGTCAGACCGTCGGCGTTCCTCGTCCAACATGTGCCACAGGCTCTCACGCTGTTCCTCAGTCTGGAAAACGGCCAGAACTTCGGGACGGGCAAAGAATCTATCCGTATCAATCAAATCGTCGGCATCATAGTCGATATGGAAGTCGGCGGTGTTCTTGATGGCGTGCAGGAACACGAGACGTGACGTATCGTACTTGATGATGTGACGGTCGGACTCTTGGTCGATGACCTCGAACGCCAAGGTGACGTTGGCATCATGGACGATGTTCCACAACGCCTGTTCCTGACCGATGTCCAACGTCTCCTCGAAGAGTCGTTGTATGAGATACGAGTAGTCGGTCTGTCCGCTCTTCGACCAGAAACGCCACGAACCGTCTCCGCGTGCGGACACCAAGCCGAGGAACCCGTTCTCCTTGCGTTCCACGCGTACTGGGAACTTGAGACGCTTGTCGATGTTCTCGCGGGTGGTCTGCTCGTTCTCCCCAAGGTTGAAGAACTTCTCGAAGCCGCGTGCCACGACATTGCCGTTCCCGTCGAGGAACAGGCCGCGTGCCTTGCTGGAATATTTGTCCCAACGCTGGTTTCTGAACGCGTCACGGCTGAAGTTGCAGGCGTACACGTCGGTTTCGCCTTTGACTAGACGAACGTTCACGTTGTCGGAGTCGCGCATGGTTTCAAGCAGGTTGCTCCCGTCTGTGGAGAAGTAGGCGAACCCGTCTTCGGTCGTATGCGCACCCTGTTCCAGCCACTTCGAGTAACTGTCCAGCGTCCACTTCGCACCATCCTTGATCGACGGCATGTCCAAACGGACGGTACCGGTCGCATCACGCCCCTTGGTTGAGGCCGCCGTGTAGCCCATTTCGGCGTCGTCCACGGTGCGGGCATTGTTGTCCCACAGCAGTCCCACGTCAACCATCACAGTCTCCCCCATTGGGGTCATATGGTACACGCCGTCCGTCTTCATGACGCGAACGTTGACCCAACGGCTGTCACGTTCAAGGTTCCCATGCCAAGCCTCGTATTGGGTACGCAGATACCCCTCCGGAACACGGTCGCTTTCGACGCGGGTCATGTTGCGTTCCAGCAGCTCGTCCAAGGGCACGTCGAACGTCACGGTTTCGACATGCGCCTTATGCCGTGAGGCGATACGCACCTCGTCCACGCAGAATCGCGGGTTGACATGCTGCGAGTCGCTGATGACGTTCACGCCTTTGGCGAGCAGGTCGCTGATGATGGTATGCGCCTGACGGACGAGAATCCTGTTCAACTGTGGATTCATGGTTTCATGCCATGCCTGACGGCCTCCCGCCATCATTTCACGCAAACCATCCAAGCTGACGATTACCGTATTCGAATCGACATGCTTCCGCGCCCAAGTGCTCTTTCCCGAGCCGGGCAGTCCTCTCAGAATGGTCAAAGTGGTCAATTTCGAAGCCTTTCTTTACTTCAGTTCTCCTGAAACATGCGAACAAGCTCCACTTCGGACACGGGGCGCATGTCCCACGCGTCCAATCCCACGTTGATTTCGTTACGGTTCTTGAACTCATGAGGAGTGTTCGCATGGGTGTGACCGTGCAGCAATCGCATGTTCTCCCCCACTTGGGGAATCGCATACCGTCGAAGCTCCGGCTTCGCCCAATTGGAAGCCACGTCATCCGCTGCCGGTAGGTCGAAGTCCCCACGCCATTGGAAATGGCAGAGGAACACGGTCATAGTGGTTTCGCCGTCCGTGATGTCCGTCATGCCGATACGTCCGATTTCACCGAACGCCTCGGTCAAATCCTTGAAACCCTTGCTCTTCCCGTACAGCACGTCATCATGGTTGCCGAGAATCAGATGACGGTTATTGCGAGGACAGCGCAAGCTTTTGACATGCATAAGCGCCTGTTGAAGACTCCACGCGCCTCCGCTGCATAGGTCACCCAGAATGTAGAGTTCGTCGTCCTCCCCTACCATTTCGTTGATGTGGTCGGTCACGTCCACGTCATGCTGGTACCAGTTGACGCAATCCTTGACCTGCATGTGCGCTTCGTTCGCCTGTTGCTTGATGGTGTTGTCCGACGTGAATCCGGTTTTCGCATATCCCCGCAGTGCGGCCACGAACGGGTGGGCGAAGTGGGTGTCGGAAGTGAAGTATTTGGTCATTGTCTTTTTCCTTTTGAAAGAAAGCTAGGGGAATAGGGGGTTGTTCCTATCCCTTGGAATTCCGAACTACTTGATTGGAACGGGAACGGCCAACAGTTCGCCCTTGGCGTTCTGGACGAGGATTTCCGGCGAATGGAAACGCTCGGCCCAGTGGTCGAACTGTTCCTCCGTAAGACTGGCGTCCTCTCCGCTTTCAGGGTCGAATCCTGAGATAAAAAACGTGCCCGCCATCATTTCCACGATTCATTAACGCACCCCTTCGAACACGTTTTCGACCAGTCGAGCAAGCGGGCGCACCGACTCCTCCAGCCCATCCGCCAGTGCGAACGGACGATTCTCGCCGTCACGGGACGCGACCACGCAGCCGTGTCCGGGACGGACGATCAGCGGATGGTGGTCAAACGCGGTGGACACGCATGCCACGCCCAATCCGAACATCGGAACGCGCACGCAATACTCCACATGACAGTCCGCCAACTGACGATCCAGCTCGTTGACGATTTCCGAAAAAACAAACATCACGAAAACTCCTTCACACAAAACGATGCGTTCGATATCCAATCCATGCGTCCCCCGCATAGCCGGACCCTCATGCGCAACCCGTTCCTTCTCGGCCTGTTCGACTCGCTCACCCACACCGACCATCACACCGCCCCTTTGGACGTACGAACCGTACTGCGGGAGCATGGCGGCCTGCAGGCGTTTCAATCGGCAGCCGATCCCGATCGGTGGCTGGCTGCCGTGGAGCATGACTTGGATGAGCGTATCTGAGGCCGCGACCGGTGGATACGCGATTACACAATCGGCATGAAAACAGCCAACATTCTGAAAGTCCTTCTGCCGCCGCTTATCCTATGGCTGCATAGCCCAGCCGTCAGAAACCCCTACGGAAAGGAGCCATCATGGTCATGGATGGCAACGGACATGCGCACGAGCCGGCATGAACAACGATATGGACTTAAACGGTCTACCCGTCTCATACGAAAACGGCGAACTTCTCCTCTCCGACCAATGGCAGCCCGCCGCCGCCAATACGCTCAACCCCGACGACACGACCCACACGTACATCAACCATGGCGAAATCATCGAATTCTCCCACCACATATTCGAGAACGATGATGTGGGCGAGGAGATTTACGGAGTCGGTTACACCGACGGCATCGACAGCATTGCCATGCGCGACTGGCGGGTCGTCGGACGTGACGCCAGTCTCACCATGAGCGCCCATATCACCGATACGGACATTCGCCGTGCCGTCCGACAGGCGCGCCAAACAGCCGAACGGCACGCGCCCGAATATGATGGACAGCCGTTGGCATTGGATTATGTCGAACTCCAATCCAACAGCAAGGATGATCCGCATATCATCGCCCACTACAAGCCCGTAATCAAAAAGCCCGGCTTTCATCCGGTCGAAAATGCGCGCATCCAAGCGTTCAACAAGCGACTCCAACCCGCCACCATCGGGCTGAAAACGGAAGACTATACCGCATTCCACCTGCACACGAAGGAGAACTGACACCCATGGTCATGGACATGAACGGACGATCACACCGACCAGCCGGACTGCCCCAAGGCACGGCCGGCACCTACGAGCCGACCGGAGGCGCCGGCGGAGATGATGATCTGAGCCTGGAGAATGCGCGTATGATCCGGGCGGAAACCCACTCGAATCAGCCCGCCTCCTACGGGAGTCTCAAACCCGACTGGCGGCGATCCGATGATTGGATGGGCCGCAGCCTGTACGATGACAAAGCCCACGCAAGCATTCATGTCGGCCGTGACAGCACCGTATCGGATGAACGATTGGAGACGGCGGCCCGCATGGCGGAACCCGTGTCGGCGGCCGGCTACCAAGTGGACGTGTCGGATGGTTGCGTGATCCTAGCGGCCGACGGGCGGCGCGGCATATTCAACCTGGACACGGGTGACATGAGCGTCTACCGGGATGGCGACGAGGATGCGCTACTGGAGTTCGAGGCCCGACCCGGCGAAAACGGGTTCGCCAAGGGCGACGATCGACATGTGGACGCGATGCTGGACCGTCTGGCCGGAAACCGTATCGCATCGGACGCCTTGCGTGACCTGGTGAACGCGGCCATACCGTTGCGCAGTCCGCGCGCTCGAACCCGTCGATAGAAACGTGGGATTATAGGCAATACTCGCCTTGGCTCCTTGCCCGTCTCTTTGTATATCCAAACAGACGGGCAAGGAGACGCAGAGTGTTTCGACGTTCGGCCCGGCGCATGGACATCTGCCGATACCGTTTCAACCGTCTGCCGGAAAACATGCGGAAAAACATCAGGATTCCGCCAACGCATCACCGAATCCGTCCGCGTGAAACAAGCAATATTCTCCTGCAAGCGTTTATCACACGTATTCCCACTCGCTGACATCCACAAGCGGCCGATCGCCAAGATCGATAGGCAACGCCACGTCAAGCAGATGATCGACCACACAGTCGAACATCAACACGGCCGTGCCGTCACCATCCGGCTTTCCCATCAGCGCGTACACATGCCAGCCGGCCGGAGTCAGACCGCGATCGGCGCGCTCGCCGATCGCACCAGTATAACCCCACAGCTCGCCGTCCGGCGTGGCCAGTCGGATACGGCGCATGCGACCGGAGAACATGGTAGGCAGAAGGCGCTCGCCCTTGTCGATGATGCTATCCATGATGTGGATCCTTTCTTTCAGGCGTCCCGTGCATGCGTTTCGCCTGACGGTTCGTCTTGTATTCGATCATTTCGTCCAGTTCACGCTGGGTGATGCCGTTCTTGTCTTTGAGCAGTATCAGCCGGCGCCACACGTCCTCCATCGCGTCGGCAAGTTCATTCAGACGCTCCTTTTCGGTGCCGTAGCGCAGAATCTTGCTGATTGCCTTGATGAGCGTGACGCACGCGCCGACCGGAGACGGGTGGCGCGTGCGAGTGCTACGGCCTTTGACATCGTACATACGTTCAAGCAGGCCCAGGCAGATGAGCACGTCCGCCATCTCCTCGACCAGATGGGCGCGCGTCGCGTCCGTCAATCCGTCACGCCGTAGGTCATCGATGGCTTCGATAAGCTCGGCGCACTCCTCCATGCAGACGACGCTCTGCTTGGTCACACCGTAATATTCAATGCTCTTGGACCACACTGCGTCGAAATATTCAGGCCGGCTATAGACTTCCTCAATGATCGATCGCTCACTCATTTGTCATCTTTTCCTCTCGGTTCTTCGGGTTCGATGAAGATGCCTTCCGGCTCGTAATCCGTCTCGTCTAAAGTCCAACATTCGTCGAACGGCCGATCAGGCCAGTTCTCCCACACTTGGGTCAGACCGCAGACGGGGCAGCGTTCCAAATGCAGGAACAGGTCGGTGTCTTCGACGAAGCCGTTGCACCACCATGGTTGCCATATGTGCTCCGGTCCGACACCATCGCAATAACAGTGCAATGCCCCCGATTGGCTTTCCGTCCACTCATGCCAATCCACATGATGCCCGTTCCACTTGGGTGGACGGCGCAGATCAGTGAGGGGGGCATTAAGCTGTCGTTCCAATTCGAGCCTATCGCACATGTCCATGCTCGTCATCCATTCCTTGTTTTGTACCGAACTGTACCGGACCGTCCCCGTCCGGCTTCGCATGTTCGGGGCACAGATGCCGTCCGCCGTCCATGCAGGCCCACCTGTACCATTCAGCCTGATCGACCACGTCCGCCGGGTCGTCTGTGACGTATTCGGGGTGGAAAACCCGCGTGCAGTCAGGCGAGTCGCAGCATATGGCAATGTCATCCATGATCCTGTATCGGACGCTTGGATGGACGTGTTCGGGCGGATTATTCGCATGTGCCGGGCATAGCCAGATCGAATCATCCAGTTCCCGCCAATAGTCGGACTCGGCGGCCCATCGTGCCGTGTCGAGATCGCCGAACCATTCGAAGCCCTCATCGTTGTAGCGAACATCGCACTGGACGCAGGTGATGCTGACAAGCCGCGCGTGTGTGGTCTGAAAGGTCATGACGCCTCCTCTTCGACGTGGGAAATGGCAAAACCTTCCGCCGTACGCGGGTGAAGTATGCGGCGCGTGCCGCCACGCGTGGCGATGGTCTTTGACTTTCCGGTGACAAGGACTTCCTTGAAGTCCTGTTCCAGCTGGTCGAGATCAGGCATTGCGTTGTTGAGTTCGTCCTGAGCCGTGCCTGCGGCACGGGCGATGTTGCTCTTGCTGGCCCCTTCGAATAGAGCGACTGCCGCCGCTATCTCCATCTGCTCGCGCATCTCTTTGATTAGCTCGCGGTATTTGACAATGGTCAATAGATCAGGATGCACGTCGTAGAGATTGGTCGGATCGTGCGCGAGCATTTGAACGTCGCATGTCAGCCGGTCCAGGTGATGCAATACGAAACGACGCAGTGGCAGATCATCTTCTCTGATCTTGTTCAGCGCTTTGCGTTCCACCGTATTGTCTGTGATGTCCTTCGCGGTGACGATCAGCGTATTCCCCATGTCAGCAGGTTCGTCCAGTTCGACCATGACGGCGTGAGCCTTGGCGCGGATCGAGTCGCGGATGCCTTCCATCTGCATGTTCCACTGATTCAGCACCATGTCACGGTCGGGCGTTTTCGCCCAGTTCGTACTTTCCTTGAACAATGCGATGGCCGCACGTTCCAGTCTTTCATCAACAATCATGACCATCCTATGCGTCCGACGCGCTAACTGCCCGTAGGGGACGCATGCCCTAAGCGAAAGCGAAAAGGAGTTGAAAATGATAGAAGATTGGCTGAACCTACTGGCTGGAAACGACTACGACGAGCCGCGACTGGTCGAATTGCTGAAAACCATGGACATACCCACCCGCGACGCGCTAATCGTAGTCGCCATCGACTCTACCGACTACACGCCCGAACAGGCACGCGCTCTTTGCACACCGAAGGCTGACAAGGCCATTAGGAATGCCATGCGCCATGCGACCGCACAGCCGCGTCAAATCTCGCCGGTCCGCGCCGACGCGTTGAACCGCGTGGCACAGGAGGCGAACACGGCGGATGCGCAGGCATTGGCCGCTTACGTAGACTGGTGGCATGGCTGGGACCGGTGGGCATACGAACGCATACTCAATGCGTCCATACTGGACTCGCGTCACTCGCTGACCGCCATCGTCGCCGGCCTGTACGCCAATAACATCCACTCGAACACGCTATTGTCCGACTAGCGAAATATTCTGACGGGAAAAGTTCGCTGATCTGCTAATCCATACTGGAAGCACCCGGCGCGTTCCTCGAAGACCCGAAGAGCGCGCCAGTAATGATTCCCGCGAACACCATCACCAATGCACAGTGCCAGACCGTATTCGTACGGCCTAAAAACGGTTGGTATGGTAGCGCGAACGCGACGACCATACCAACCGTTCAACGGCAAACAATCCCATATTCGCTCCTTCGGCGCGGCGAACATACGAATTAATCATGGTCTGCTTTTCCTCCACTCCGCCGAATCGCATCTTCGAGCTTCCAGTACATGTCCGCATGATGGTCGCGCAGGAACCGCAGGTCGTCAGCATGCTGTTCGACCCATTCCGGGTGCGGGCGGGTGTCGTTCGTGCCCCGAACGGTCGGATAGGCGATTTTACACGCGCGCATCCAGTAAGGCGGTAGCAGTCCGTCCTTGGGTTTCCAGTCGGACGGTTCCGAATACCGTTCCTCCAACGTCAGATAATTGGACACCCATGCGGGCGATAGTCGAGGCCACACCCGCGCAAACAACAGCACACCCAGTGCGACACCCAGTAGCAGACCAACACCATTACCTGTCGAAGGCTGGTCCGCAAGCTTGCATGCAGCCCACAAGCCGACGACCGGTAGCAGGAGGCTCACGGTCAGGTAGGGGATGCACTTCCATGATTCACGCGAATCCTTCGCATGGTCGAACATAGTGAACGCCACGAAAAGAAATACGGACATTCCCACGCCGAAGAGCAGCCCACACCACAGCGTGCGTATCGCATCCTTCAAAAACGCTATCACGGATGGCGTCAACAGTGTTCGCCAACCGCCCGTCAACACAATGAGCAACACGAGGGATGGCAATGTGGACAAGAATATCAGCAATCCCTTGCGGAAACCGCTCAACGCCGCTCCTCCATTCCGCGCGTCCGATATCCGTCACGCCACTGGTGGCTGCCGATCTCGTCCACGCTCGCACGAATGAGCCGTTTCAGCTCGGCAACGGATAGCGAACGGGCGATACGCCTCGACGGGTCGCCAGCACGGTCGAAACGCAACGATTCCCACAGGTCCGCCAACGGCAGACCATCCTTTACCAACCAGTCAATGATATCGTCCGGCAATCCGTCCACGCCCTGTTCGATGAGGTGGATGAGCGTGCGAATATCTGGCTCGTCCGGCACCGGCCGTTCAAGCCAAATGTCATATACTTCCACACCTTCAATGCCGGACAGTATGGCGATACGCGCCTGATGGTCGCCGGTTTTGCGTAGCGAACTGATTCTCACATGGTCGATCATGGTCAATGTCCCTCCTCTGCAATCTGATCGAATCCCAATCTGGACGCAAGCCGCTTCTTTTCCGCAGCCGACAAGGATGCAACAGCCGACCGCCGTCGGTTGGCGAGCCAACTCAGACAATGCCAGCAGTCGATACGTTCCGCATCCGCGTCGCGCAGCCATTCGGCCAACCCGTCGTATGGTTCGAACGTTTCCGGCACGTCGGACAACCATTGGCGGATGATGGTCTTCCAATCCCAACCGTCCGTCCAATGGTGATGCCAAGGACGAGTGACGGTAATGGTCGTATCGTCCGCCTTCAGGACGGTCATACGGCATTCGTAATCGTCACCGCCAATGGCCGTGACGCGCAGCCAATCGTTCATCACAGCGGCCTCCCCGTTTCCACCTGTTCCAACATGTCGAAGCATTCGTCACGCTCCGTCCGGGTGGCGGAACGCAATAGGTCTGCCAGTCCGGTCGGCTCGTCCTCATAGACGTTCTGCCGTATAAGGCCGATGGCCTCCCAATCCTCGAAGATTTCCGGCGACGGGTCTGCCATGCCGTTCAGCCAGTCCACGACCCGTATGCCGGTCTCGCCCAACCGACCGTAATCCACATGTTCGGGCAGCCGTTCCAGCACGCTCAGCCACCCGTATTGGAATCGGTCGTCGCATTCGGCGGAATCGACCAGCAGATAGTCGGATGTGAGCGGCAGTGGCACGCTGACCGTACCGTCATCGTCTTGAAGCACGTCCACGATGAGCCGCATGTTCGGTCTGTCCGCCGTCCAACCGGAGACGCGCACGAACGCCCTCTCAGGCTTACGGTCGCGTGCGGCCATGAGACGGCATACGTGCGACAGGCGCATCCAATCCAAGCAGGATAGATTCAACCCGTCCAAGCCGTGCATCGTATGTTCGGTGGGACGCGCATCGTGTGCGCCGTCGTACTGGTATTCGATATCCACGCCGTTGACGTTCACTGTTCGATTCCTTCCACTGGCTTCAAGGTCGGGTCTTCCGTCCAACCCTCGAACTCCGTATAGTCGGCGACCGGCTCGTAGCCGACGGCTTCGGCCATCAGCTGCCAGTTCGCAATATGGTTTTCGGATTGTTCCGCCAACCATGCGAGCAATCGCGTCCCATCGTCCTGGGCAATGGCGGGCAGGTCGTGCAGCAGTCCGACCCAACCGCCATCCAGACGCGGCTCGCGCGAACAGCGGAACACATGTTCGGATGTTTTGCCGTTGTCGCGGAACATTTTTACCTTGACGGTCAAACCGTCCACGCGCACATGGGATACGGATTGAAACGCGGGCCGTTTCAGGTCTGCCGCCGCCTTGCGCAGCAGCTTCGACCAATGCAGACAGTCTTCGCGCGACAATCCGGTACCGTCCGGCAAACGCAGCATGGGAGTGCCGTCATAGAGCACGTACATCATCGTTCCGCCTCCTGTCGTTGGGCGAGCATCCACAGCAATTCGACCGCATCGTAAGTGCCGTAGGCAGCGGCATTCGGGGCAGAGAATGCGCTCCCCCACCTCCCAGTCGTTTGCGCCCACCATCGAAGCGCATCAGTCTCGGTGTCGAATTCGGGCGTACAGTCGCCGCATTCATCGCATTCGGCCCAGTAGACGGTTCGCTCCTCAAGCATGACGGCCCCCGAAGGGAACGCTGTAAGTAAAGTCGTTCATGACCGTCATATGCGTCCCCCACGTCGAACGAGTGATATCCATGCTCGCGGTGACCGCGGCGGCCGCCTCGAGACCCCTGCGGACACGGTCGGGGGAGAACTCCCGGTCGTCGAGCGTCATCGCCCATAGGGCCTTGAACAGCGGGTCGTCGGGGCCGACCGCCTCGCCGGAGCGCAGCAGCGCGACGTTGGAGAAACGGACACCCAGCTGGAGGCGCGGCAGGCCGGCGTTCTTGGAGAGCGTGGCCTTGATGAGCTCGTCGTAGCCCCTGCCCTTCTCGCCGGTCAGGGCAAGGATGTCCGAGGTCGGACGCCCGTGAAGCGGGAACCCGCCGAACCGTGGGCCTTCATCAAGGCCTTACGGAGTAGGAATCCCCTTCCATAAGGAAGGGGAGGAAGTCAATAGTCCCATCCTTTCGTTTCGACCGGATTATGCGTCCCTGCAGAAGAAGGCAAACGGCCTGCGGAATGCGTCTTTGCATTCCACAGGCCGTTCACGCATATTGGCGCAGGACGGGTCACGGCGGACTAAATCGAATCCGCTCGCCGCCCTTCACGTTGCCGACTGACGAGGAAGGAGGGGGAATATATCCGAAAAACCTCGTGCGGACATGTTGACGCCGATATGGAACGCAGAACGGGTCTCGGCGCGCAGGTTTTAACGCGCTCGCCATTCTTCGCGTTGCCGGCTCCAGGGCATATGTCGAAACCCCGCGTGGACGCGTTGACGTTCCATAAGGGTCTATGCGTCCACGAGCATACGCCGTCTTGCCCGCCGTGTCGTAGGCTCGTATCGTTTCGCCCGCGCACCAATTGCGTCATTGCAGGTTGTAGATAATCGCAACCATGCCGAATACACACAAACCAAACTCACCAACCACGGCAATTGCCGCAGGCCATAGCCAATACGCGCCGCGATCATGCTCAATCGCCCATCGTGCGCCATCCAGTGACTTCCCGTAGGACGTCGTTCGTGTTCATATTTTTTGGCTTCTTTTTCTCTAGTATTCGGTCAGTTGGTTTTGCAATTCTTCGCCGTCGTGGCTGCGTCGGTAGGCGTCCGTATGTTCACGCCATGATGCCATCGCAGTCAGGATGTCATCGGATACGCCGTTGTTCGGTTTGTCGCATTTTCCGCAGCCGACGGACCATAGGCCGGACGTATGGTCCCATGCGCATTCGGGCGGCCTGCAGCAGTGTGGACAGTCGGGCGTGTCCTTGACGGCGGCCACGGTCTTGCGCCAGTGCTTGTCGAAGTCATCCGCCATCTCCTGCGCTTTGTCGCATGGGCGTAGCCCCTGTAGCAGCGGTTCGAGATTGCATGGGCTGGCATGGTGTACAGTGAAGCCCCAGCGTCGGTCCTCGCCGGTCTCGATGATGCGGACGAACACCGGACCGTCGCAGAACGGGCAGTCGGGTTCCGCCTGAAACGTCGTGGAACGGCCGATTTTTTCGAGGATGTCCGCGTTCTTCCTGTTTTTGGTCTCCGTCAGCCATTTGCAGAGCGCTGAGTGCAAGTCCACGTCCCAACAGGATGTGCACCGGCATGTGACGGTGGGGAACGTCTGGCGTCCGATGCTTTTGCTTGACACATGCGGACACTCCCCGCAGTTTGGGCATTCGAACGCCAGTATCCGTTCGTTCTCCTCCCCCTCCCTGCGGATAACGCCGTCGTGACAGTCGGCGCATTGTTCGACGGTCGAAAACCATGCCCGCCCGTTCGGCAGGTCGTAGTAGTACCAGTGGAGGTCGCAACCGTTCTCGCACGCCAGCCTGACCGCATGGAATCCCATCAACGGCGTACGCCGGACGGATAGGGTCAGTCGGCTCTGGCAGTTCGGGCATGGGGTCTTGAGTGCGACATGTCGGGTCATTCATTCTCCTTAACGTCGAAGATGTGGCGGAAGGCCGCTTCGGCTCGGTTAAGCATGGGTTCACTTCCGTTCCGCCATCAGGCGGCAGTAGGTGGCTGCCCATCCGAACGCGTCCATCCATCCCTCCCGGTATGGGTTCGGAATGTCGTCTCCGATAGACCGTTCGGCCTCGCGGAGCTTAGTTTCGAACGTATCAGCCAAGCGCTCCAACAGAATGGCCTCATTCTGCTTGTTCATTTTTCCACCTTCATCGGTTTCCCGTGTTCCGCCGTATCGTCCATGAGCATGTCCTGACAGTGTTCGATTGTCCGCGTGTAGGCATCGAATCCGTCGTATCCTTCACACAGACCTTCTTGGGCGCATTCCCATTCACTGTCGGCTTGGGCTTTGAGCCATTCGATGATCTCGCCCAACGTTTCGCTTCGCACGCTCACTTGTCGTTCCCCATTCGTCCAGTTCCTCGTCCGTGATGTCATACATGATCTGCAGGCAAATGGCCACGTCGATAATCGGCCGTCCGATACGCTTTCGACCGCGCCCAGTCACGCCACTTCTCCTTGCCTGTCTGCTTCACCTTCTCTCACGCCTTTAGGTTGCCGTAGGAGAAGGTGGGGTGCGCGGAAAGGAAATATCCGGTTTCGACAGCGCATTCCACCTGCCCATTCGAAGGCTCGCGTTCGGGAGGCCATATTCGATGTTCCTTGAGAATCTGGTTTCCCTCACAGTCGGTGTGTTGGATTGCCCTCAACAATGCGAGCGGACTGTTCGCATATTCAACCAATCGTAAGGCCGTCGGAGTGAACTGTGGTTTTTCTCCCTCTTCCAACGGCTCGTTGTCGAACCGTTTCAGATAGTGGTAAGCATCCTGGTAGTCGATTCCACCATCGGATAGGATGCGTCCGGCTTCACTATCCGACCGACTGAGAGCATAGATAAGGATGGTTGTATCCATCCATTTCACATTCCGGTTCAGAGCGTTATTGACCGCGCACTGGATGATGTTTTTCATGGTCGAAGGCATTAGGCGACCTTTTTGAGGTCGGTCTTGACGCAACGGTCGATTATTACTTGGTAGGCGAACCTTCTCGAATCGGCGCAGGTTATCGCATCATCCCCGTATGGCGTGTTTGATTCCAACAGCCGTTGCAGACTCTTCTTCGCTTCCTTTTTGCGATCCCCACACCATTCGGCCAGATGTTGCACCGTGTATTCGCCCGTGTCACGCAGGATGGTCATGTGCGAGCGGGCGTTTCGGTAGGCTTGCAGGTATTCCCTGTCGGCAAGCCATGAAGAATCGTCCTCACCGGCGGACATGTCTTTTTCCTTCCGGTCTATCCGCTCGTCCAACCATGCGATGATTGCGTCCACGGCTTCCGTTTTCCTGTTTTTCATTTCCACGAGTACTCCTTCCTGCTGGGCGCCTTTGCCTGTGACGGCGCGGTATTCGCGTCCAGTCAGTTCGATGGGCGAAACATGCCGCCAGCATGGTTCTTCGCTCATATCCGTCGATATGCGTCCCCGCCCAGCCGTTCGGCAAGCTTCCGTGCGTTTCGCGTACGGGTGCCCACCCAGCCATCGCCTTGTTTCAGATACGCGGCGGCAAGCCCATCCATGTCGTCGGTTAGGAAACGATGACATAGGGCGGAACCCAAATCGGCCTTGAACTCGTCCACATCGGACCATATACCTATTGGCAGCCAATCCCATGCGGGGTCCACATCCTTGTTCCCGGAACGGTCCAGATAACGGCGGGCGCAGTCAGCTTCGCATACGGTCATACGCTCCGGCGTCCAGAAGGCGCGCCAAAGCGTATTCTGCGCCCACATGTCCACCGTGCACTGCAGATCTCTTACGTACGCGTCCCCATCAAGCCCGATACCGGCGTATCGCAACACTTCGATGCAATCGGCGCATACGACGACGCCCTCATCGTAATCCCGATCGCATTCCATACAACCGTCCCAGCCGGTATGCCAGACGACGTAAGGCCGGTGTTCCGGCAACAATCCGTCACAGACTCGGCAATACATTCTCCATGCCCTCCAATCCGATCTCATCGACCATGCGCCCTCGCCCATCAAGCAGAACAGCCAGACGGACGCCGTCGGCGGCTTTCAAAAACGTGTTCGCGTTGTAGGTTCTGCATAATGTCTTCGTTCGTCGTGGCTCCAATCAGAGTCCGAAGCGGTTGTGATGCAGAATCCTGCGAACGTGGATATTGTGGACGAGCCTGCCATGTCCGATGATTTCCGCGACGGACTGATCGTCACCGTATTCACCATCGGAAGCGGTGATCAACGCGGTTTCAAGAGGAGCTTCGAGCATGTAGCACTTGGCTCCGGACTGCTCTTCGATGTGTTCGAGCAGCATGAAAAAGTTTTCATCCTCGAAATCGTCGACGAGTCTGACCATGACGTACGACTTGTCTTGCAGTTGAAATATCTGATAGTCCTGTGCGCCGAAACGTGTGAAGTAAGCGGACTTGACCATGATGCGCTCCTTTCCATACGCCAGCCTCATGCGTCCCCGACATCAGACGATCCGGCGTAAACCCAAACCGGTATGGCCGCCACCACGGCCGAAACGGCGCAGACGCCGGCCGCCGCTTCACGCATGTACGGCACGTATGCGGACATGGGTATGAGCCATATGAGCACAATCATGCCCGCCAGCCAAAGAACGGCGAACATGGTCATGACGATGGGTACGACGATGGGCGGCAACGGCTTGCGTTCGCGGCGGATGCGAGGCTTGTCGCAATGCCTGCCACCCGCGCGGACCTGGCTGACGGCGACGGTTTCCTCGCCGGTCATGCCAGATCCTCCGGCAGTGTCGTCCAACGTTCGACTTCGGCGGGCGGACACAGGTCATCGGTTTCGTAGCCCTGCGCCAATTCCCTGCGGGACTCGTCGACCGTCGCGCGAAGCTCCGAAACGCCCACCCGCAGCACATGCGTGCCGCGCGCAAAATCGCCATCCGGTCCATGCTCGATATACAGGCCGCGCCATTCCCCGATGACATGCTCCGCCATGTTGTCCGACCAGAGGTCGACGTGGCGGCTACACCAGCGGGAGTCTTCCACCGTCGGCCTGCCGCAACGGCCGCCGTCGATCGTCAGATACCGGCAGGAGCCGTCCACGTCCGCATTGGCCTGCCGTTGCGCGTCCACGTCGAATGAGGCAAGCCGACGTTTCGCCTTGTCGACGTCGCGTTTCAGCGACGTGGCGTCGTTGGCGAACGCTCCGAGCGTGTTCGCGGCCTGGGAGAACGCTTCCGCGTCGGTCGGGTCGATGTCGTCGAGCCGGTCGCGCAATACGAACATACGGCTGAGCGTTCCATGCCAGCGGCGGGTCAGGACATGCAGGTCGATTTCGAGCCTGTGCCGTTCGCGTTCGATGTAATCCATGGCTTCTAGCCTTTCCTTGTCTCGTTCAGATGTTCTTCGATGTCGTGCGTGTCGGATCGGCCGCGAAAATCGACCACAGGAATATGGGAACCGGTGGAAAAGTGAACGGCATAAGGGTTAACCGTCCTATGCCGCCAACCGACGCCGCCCGCACCAGGCCATACCAGCCGGTCGATGCCGTCCAGATAGTTCAGAATGTTGACATGCACGAACCAACGGCACCATCCCTTCGGGCATATCGCGTCGAACATGGGAGTATTCTCCGCGCCCGGTCGGCACGGATGCCGCTGCCAGGAACGCAAATACACGCGATACAGCGCATGGGAATCATATGAAGGCAATTCCACCGTATCGAATACCGCACGGGTGGCATGATCGTCGAAAAGAACCCGCCTGCCAAAATCACGCATTCTCAACGCCGCCCTCGTAAGCCAGCATGTCGGCCAGTCCATCCTCGCCCAATGCTCGCAGCCGGTTCGCCACCCCGTACCGTTGGTTCCAACAGCGGGCGAGCGTATCGGATTCAACCCCGTATGCCGCCCATAAGGTCGGCAAAAGCGAACAAGGCCGTTCGTGGACGATTCCATAGCGGACGCCGCGCCGGAAATCGCGGTCGGACACGAGATGCACGGTGCCGTCGCAGAACGGGCATGACGCAAGATTCACTTCGCGTTCTCCCCTAACAGTCGTTTCGCCAACGTGGGCACCTGCGTCCAATCGTCGAATGCGAAACCCAAACCGGATTGTTCGGCGCGTTCGCATTGCGCTTGGTTGTAGGCGTGCCGCTTGACCAGCACCTTCATGTCCTTGTCCATGAGCCGGTCGAGCGTGTCGGGCTTGTCCTCGACGGTCACGTCCGCACCAAGGGCGGTCTTGTCGGACATGTGGCACCAGCCGAGCCGAGCCGTCCAACGGTCGCGCACGATGGTCGCAAAGTCGGTGTTGCACTCGGCCAAATCGTCCAGTCTTCCGCCCTCGAAGCCCATGCCGCACAGCCAACGGTCGGTATCCTCTTGGTCGTCGTGGCGGCTGGTCGCCAGCACGATGCGGAACCCGCCGTAATGCAAATCGTCCAACGCCTCGGGCGCATGGGGGTATGGGCGTTCGCGCAGATACAGGCCGAGTCCCACCGCCCGCCGGTGCAATGGAAGGAACATATTCTCGTCTGTGAACCATCCGCTGCATGCGAAGGAATAGTCGGACGGGTCGGGCGCGTCCGCGTAGTCGTCGTAGCCCATTTGCTCCAAACATTCCTTGAACGCGGTCGTATAGTCAACGAACGTGTTATCCAAGTCGATGACGATGAGGGGTCTTTCAGTCATTTCCTATTCCTTTCCGCTTGTCCTGCCCGACCTTGACGGTTACGGCACCAGCAGCCCGTAGCCGAGGTTGACTCCCAACGTGTCGTTCAGGCACGGAATGTTCTCAGGCTCCTGAATCCTGTAGGTGAAGTCATCGGGCATGGAGAGGGCGATGAACCGCATGATGGCGTTGGCGTACCCGTCAGGCCCGTTAGCGTAAATGGCGAGGTATTCACCTTCGAGCGACATCATGTCTTCCTCGGACACGATGCCGGTATGCGTCAGCAGGTCGTGCGTCTTTTCGTCGAGCCAGTTCGCGCCCGAGTCGGGGGTCGACCAGAGGGCGCGTTTGTCCCAGCATTTCAGTCCCAGTCCCGTGAAGTCGTTGTCACCGCGGTTGAACTGGATGCCGTACTTCTTGCAACTCTTTTTGTATCCTTTCGCGATGGCGGCGACATCGTAGTTCGTCTCGTAGATTACCGGCTCGTGGACTCCGTAACCGTCTTCGGAGTAGTCTCCTATTTCAAGCGTGAACAGCATGATATGCTTCCTTTCCTTTTACCATCCGGTTCATGCGTCCCGCCCGCCCGATACAGATCAAATCCGTCAATATGCAGTTGGAGCAGGCTCACGTACTGTCCATCCTCGATGTCGTCCTCGGGTTGTGCGTACAGCCGGTCGTTCAATAGCACGACGAGCATGCCCGCATCCTTCTCACGTTCGATATGAAACGGCATTTCGTCCTGTCCGCCGGCGTGGTATCTGACCGCCCAACCGTAGTCACCCTCCCGTGGCCGGCCGTCCCCGCCGTCGTAATCCTCGTAAGTGAGGGCGAAAGGCAGCGGGTCGGGGACCTCCGCCAACGGCGCGAGTATGACGTCGGTCTGTCGCGCATGCCGCTGGCAGACGCCCCTGTAGTCCCCTCCGCCGTCACGGTCGGATTGTTGGAGGAAGGCCACGACGGGCAGTCCGCATGGATGGGGGCGAGCCGTCCCACCCGATGACGGACATCGCACAGCCTTTGGCGTCAAACATCACAGTGCCTCGCCCCTCGGCAGGGTGTGCGCGGCGTCCAAGTATTCAACGCCGTCATGCACCCAGTAGCAGGCCTTAATGGTGGTGGGGTCGTTCATTTCAGCGAACCAGTCGGCCAGCTCCTCCAAGCCCATGCCATCGGCGGTCTGCCAGAGGTCGTCGATGAACGCCTTCGCTTGACTGACGTTCCCGCGTTCGCACAATGCGAAATACCGTTCGCGCAGCCCCTCGTCGGGAAGCACGTCACCAGAGAACCGTCCGTCCGTCAGCGACGACCAATCGGCCACGCAGACCAAGCCCAAATCAGCTGAGGAAATCTCATAGATGCGGCTGTCCGTGCCGGGCTAGTTGCGGTCTTTGACGAAGATGATGGTGTCCATGGGTCGGCACGCCTCCTTGATGATGGCTTCCACGCCGTCCTTGTAGTCGTGGTCGTCCTCGAAGTCGTAGTACAAGCCTTCAATCAAAGGCTCCTTGTTTCGGTAGTCCTCGTCGGAGGCGTATATGGTGTACAGTGCGACCGTCGGATATTCGTCCTGCACGCCGATGGCGACGACCGTGCCGTCGCACATGACCGTCTTAAGGGTGTCGTCTTCGTACATGCAGCTCACGATGTCAGCGTCCTCGACTTCGGGACGGGCGTACAGTTCGGACATCAGTCTGTAGAGGTTGACGTTCTGCATGGTGCTCTCCCTTTCCATGAGGAAAAACTTGACATCCAACCCATGCGTCCCGGACTTGTATGCGTTGTATGCATCAAAAAACCGACTATGCATGCTATGTGAGAACACAACTCCGGAATTGACTGCATACAATGCATACAGAAATGCGAATAGGCGTGTCCGTAGGGCTGAGGGCACGAAAATGTATGCAGTTAAGGATGCATACAGACTGCATACAAAGTGCATACAAGTGAGCACGAACACATAAGAAGTAGAAAAGAGAGAAAATCCCTCTTCTACTTCTTCTTATACTGTCTGTTCTTCTACCTTCCACTGTCCGCGATTTGCAGGCAATCAAACTCTCCTCTGCTCGCGTCTTCAGGCATTCCTCGACGAACCACGAATGACTCTTTACTGCCTGTTATCGCGGACAGTAGGCTTTTTCGGGCTTTCATCGCCCGTCTGTCGGACTGTCCGCCACCATCCCGACCATTTCCCATCCCACGGTCATCGCACGCTCCTGCGGGCGTATACGCTTTTCGCCCGTCCTATCGGCTTCGTTGCCTGAATGAACGATCGAAAGGTTGTATGCATTGTATGCATCAAAAAACCGACTATGCATGCTATGCGAAGACATAACTCCGAAAAAGACTGCATACAATGCATACAGAAACGCGAATAGGCGTGTCCGTAGGGCTGAGAGGCTGTAAATGTATGCAGTTGGGGATGCATACAAAGCGCATACAGAATGCATACAAGCATATAAAAGAGTAAAAGAGAGGATTCTTCTTCTTACTTCTTCTTACTTCTTCTTACTTCTTCTTTATATTGTCTGCTCTTATATCTTCTACTGCCCGCGTTTTTCGGGCAATCATCTTCTACTGCCCGCATCTTCGGGCATTCACGGACCCCATCGCTCTTATTGCCCGCTCTTTTAGGCCGGCCGGACGCATGCGCGTTCCGCGTGACGCATATAGACACTTGCAGACCGTATAGGACATGTGACGCATACAGATATCGTACGTGGGAGGGAATGAGCCATGGTTCACAAGACACCGCCAGAACAGCTGTACCAAGATCCAACCGACGCGCTGCTAAAGGAGCTGCTGCAGCATCCGCTGGTCGAACGGCGGGATGCGCTGCTCTCCACGCTGGCCACCGTCAAACTCACCAGCGCGGACGATCCGACGATTCAAAGCCCGGATGTCAGAAAGATCGACATGCTGGTCAGTCGCAGAGGGTGCACCAAATTCGCTTGGACACCGGGACAATCCGACTCCCTGCCCGTCTACATGGCCCGCGTGCTGGCCGAAGTGATGACCGGCGATCTGGCGTTGTACTGGCCGGAATTTCAGGATATGGATCCGGTCATCTACCGGCGTGACGTCTCCTCCAGACGTACGGCGGAAGTGCCGGAATCGTGGCATCCGATCAGCTCGCTGGCCGTGGAGTACGGCGGCAAAACCAAAGACGTGCTTTCCGGTGCGGACGATTGGATTCGTGACGCGCTCCTGTACATGCACCGCTTCATCCGTCGCGCCATGCGTTTCATCTGCACGGACGGCGAAATCCAGTACGAGTATCGCGGCGAGAAAGGCGGCTGGCTTCACGGCGTCCGCGAGAATGGTGTGGAAACTCAGGATGATTTCGGCCTGATTCTCGATCCCGGCATGGATGATGCGATCGACAAACAGCTCCGCACCGGTCCATCCGGCGCCCAATTACGCCCGATGGACATGGACAGACCATGCATGTACACCGTACGCACCGGCTGTACGGTCGCCGAGGCGAAGGCTCTCGCCCATCGTGTCGGCGGCATCTTCAAAGCGTGGACGGCCACACCGAACAAGCGTGATCATGAGAAGCCCGGCACCATGGACGTCAAGAGCGCCTACAATCTGATGCTGGTCTTCGCCGCCCCGTTCATGCGCTCCCACCCTGAAAAAGCGTATGTGATGATGGGTCCGGGCGGTACGGGCAAATCCACGCTGCTGAAGAATTACATGAAGCATTTGGGCGACAACCGTGCCATGATGTTCAGTTTCGACCTGCTGACCCAGCCGACCGCCATGAGCGCGGAGAACACGATGCTGAACCTGACGAACCATCTGGTCGCCTGCACGGACGATTTCACGCCCGGCCGTCAATGGCAGGATCAGTTAAGCCCGTTCAAAACGCTGACCACGGGAATGCTGCCGTTCGCGGCCCGACGTCGAGGCGAGGATTCCATCGAATCGCTGCGCCCGCAGGCCGTGCATGTCATCACGTCGAACGAGCAGCTGCCGTTGGGTGAGAACAAGGCGGAGCAGCGTCGTTTCGCCATCAGCGTGCTACGCAACAAGTACACGCTGGAATACTACAACAGGCTGGTGAACGATGAGGGCACGGGCGTGGGCTTCTGGCCGGTCATGCTGTGCTCGGCGGACGCGTGGGCACTGAAACGCGGCAAGCACGCCGAAGGCGGCACGTACGTCAACGCGGAGAACCTGTCCGACGATCAAGTGGCCGCCATCCGCGCCGTCATCAAAAACGGCTACGTACGCCCCGAACGCGGCGTGCGCATCAACTGGCGTAGCATCGGCCTGGTACGCTCCTCGCGCCGTCTGGAGGAGTTTGACGGCGAGCCCGGCACCGTGTACGTGCCAGCCGGCGAAGGCAGTCCGCTGTACGACCTGTGGAACGCATCCCGTATCGCCATCGAAGAGCAGGATGGCAAGGCCTGCGAGGACGACGCTCCGACCGCCGAGGAGGAGGCGTTCCTGAACGAGTGGAGCGTCATGCAGGGTGATTCGGAACCCGAACCGGAGTCGTTCGAACCGGTATCCGGCGATCCGCTTGACATGATGAATGCGCGCGGCATGGCGGGTGACACGTTTCCGCTGTTGGGCGGCGACGACTACTCCAAGGCGAAGCGTCCCGCAGTGCCAAGCTGGAAAAGCCTACTGACCGATTCGGACGATATCACCGAACATGGTGACGCGCCCGTGAAAGGCTTCAGCCCCGCCGACGGCTGGATGATTCTCGACTTGGACGAGCCGAAGGGAGCAGATCAGGGCAAGCCGGACGGCCGTACCCTGCTCGAATCCTGCACGGACGGTCTGGGTGATCCCGCGATCGTGGTCGCCACTCCGACCGGCGGCCTGCACGCCTACTATCGCATTCCGTCCGCCCTACGCGCCGACGAGACGCCATGGCGTGAGATTCTACGCAACGCAGCCCATCCGATGGCCGGACGCGAAGCGTATGAGGATGGTCCGACCTATCAGGCCGGCATTCCGGTCGACGTGCGCGTGGGACGTGCCGGATACGCCGTCCTGCCCGGCTCCACACTGCCCGACGGCCGCGGCTGGCGTATCGTCTCAACGGGCAGTATGGACGGTAGCCACGAGCTGCCGCGCGATATCGCCCGCCGTCTGCGCCAGTGGGGCTTCATCTCCGACAAGGCGACCGACTGGGCTGGCGGCATGCCGAAACGCGACACGGTACGTGCCACGACCCGCGCACGCGACCCGTTCGTCGGTCTGACCCACGGACTGCCCGACATGACGCCCATTCCGGAGGGCCAGCGTAACGACGTGCTGCACGCATGGTGCTACGGCCGGCATATGAACCATTCCGACAACTGCGCGGCCATCGACCGTGAGACGTACGAGCGTGGCACGGCCAGCGGCTTGGATCGCCAGGAAATCACGTCGATCATCGCCAGCGTGCACCGCGCCGTCTAGCGCATAGGGTGGCGGCATGAAATCGAAGACCGCCGTGGCGCTCGCCCTGACCCCCATGCTGGCACTGCTGTCGGCGGCGCTTCCGCTGCTCGCGGCGACGACAGCAGTGCAGTCCAGCGTGACCGCCACGGTGGCCGCCTCATCCAAATGCGACGGTACGACCGTCACGGCGGCGGCCGACACGTCCGGGTACATCGATCAGGCGTTGACAATGGCCGAAAACAAGAGCATTGGCTACAGTCAGAAGCATCGCCGACTCAACCCGGACGTGGATTGCTCATCGTTCGTGTTCTACGCGTTGAAGAAAGCCGGCTACAATGTGGGAGACATGCCGTTCTCCACGGCCACCATGGACGGTGTGCTGACCAGTCTGGGCTTCACCGTCCATGACATGAATGAAAGCGAACTGCAGTCGGGAGACATTCTCTGGAGCGGCTCGCATACGGAAATCTACATCGGCTCCGGCCATACGGTCGGCGCGCACCACGACGAGCATGGTGGCATTGACGGCATGACGGGCGGCGATCAGACGGGCGAAGAAGTGTCCCAGGCCGATCTGAACGCCGGACAGTTCTCCAAATACTATCGCGCCGGCTCCTCCACCACCCGGACGGATGACGTTCCGAGCGTGGACGGTGCGAACGAGATTGCCATAAGACTCGCCCAAGCGTTCGCCAATGCCGGATATTCGAAGGTGGCGACCGCCGGCATGCTGGGCAATATTGGACAGGAGTCGGGCTTCGACCCCAAGGCCGGCAGTCCCGACGGCGGATACGGTCTGGCGCAGTGGACTCCATCATCCAAAATTCGCGCCTGGTTCGACACCAACGGCCTGTCCGGCACAGACGTTTCCGATGCGGACGGGCAAATCAAATATTTGACGGCGACCGCCGAATCCTCGTTCATGGACGGCACGTACATTGATGAGGCACGCAAGGAGATTACGGTCGACGGGACGCTGTTGAACACTTGGAAGAACGCGACCGATCTGGATACGGCCGTCATTGCGTGGATGGCAGGATGGGAGCGTCCCGCCTGGTCCAGCCGGCATGAGGAGACGCGCAAGAACATCGCCAAGGAATATTACGACAAATATCTTGGCTCCATCAGCTTCGACGGAGTCAAATCCACTCCTTCTGGCGGCTGTTCGACCTCCGCGGCCTCGGATTCAAGCGACGCGGAGTATGGCAATGCGGGCGGCGCGCCGGAAGGCAAGGGCGACTTTTCGTGGATGTGCACAGGCAATCAGAAAATCTGCGTCGCATCCGATGCGGGCGTCATGTATCCGCATTTGGAGTACGGGCACCAGTGCGTGTGGTATGCGTGGAACCGTTTGGGCATGATTCACGGCAATGAAGGCTGGTCGTATCTTACCGGCAATGGCGGAGAGATAGGTTCGACGGCGCAAACCCGTTCCGGCTGGTCGGCGGACTCCACTCCGCATCCGGGCGACGGCATTTCAGGCTATGGCAGTCCGTTCGCCGGAGGCGGCGGTTACGGGCATGTGGCCGTCGTGGAGGAGGTCAAAAAAGACGGCTCCGGTTGGAAGATTCGCATTAGCGAAGGCAATGCGGACGGGTCCGCATCGTTCAATTCCTACCAGAGCCGTTGGCTTACGCAGTCGGAGGTCAGCCAGGCGGGCTGCCTGTTCTTCCGCTGCGATTCGTGGAAATAGTTTTTGTCAGCCGGTCGTACGCTCCAAGAGCGTGGCCGCATCCTTTTCGGGGTCCAGGTTGTCCGGCTGCTGTTTCCGGTCGGAGCCGCCCACGTCGATCAGACCGTCCGATATCAGACTGTTCCACATGCTCCAATCCACCTGCCCGTCCATGTCGGCCTGTGAGGCGGGCGCCTGAAGCGCATGGCTGGGACGGTAGTGGGTCAATCCCATGTTCAGCCAGCCTTTGACGGGAATGGCGACGCGTCCCGCAGTGTTCAGGGCGGACATGTCATCCGTCCACGGTTCCAGCCATGGGCTGGTCAGCCATGACCGTTCGCCCTGCTGGCTGACCGCCGACAGTTTTCCGTTCGCGAACGTCAGCATGTCGTCGATCTCATAGTCTTTGAATGCGGGCGTCAACGCGTGCCAGTCGCCCCAGGAGAACGTGTCCGTATCCTGTACGACCATGACGCGCAATGTGCCTTTCACGCGCACGCCGCCGGGCGTTTTGGACAGGGTGGCGGTCGGTCCGGCCGTGAACCTGGCTCCCGCGCCCCAGATTTCAATCGACATCCATGAGCGCATGGTCGGTACCGTCTGGCAGCCGCCGCGAATGTCTCCCGTGCAGGGGATGCTCGCCGCATCCGGTCCGGCGGACTCGTCCACGGTCAGGCCGGACAGCGAGTCGGGGCGCGTGTCGGCCAGGAAGCCTTTCAGCCGTCCGGCCGCATCGGCGGCGTTCAGACGGTTGAGCGTCGTCACGTCGATCGTGGAGTCCGCTCCCCACTCGTGCAGGTCGCGGGCTGCTTGGATGGCTTGGCGTTTCAACGCCTCACGCTGGCTTTTCGGCAGCGTCTGCGATGTGGACGTCTTCGTCTTCGCAACCGGCTTGGCGGCCGGCTCGCCCGCGCCGCATCCGGTCAGGCATAGGATGGCGGCCAGCACGATGGCGGCTTGGCGGCACATGTCAATCCTCCAGCGGGCGGACCAGATAGTAGACGTATGGCAGTCCGTCATCCTCATCGTCATACACCCATACGCGGGTCAGAGGCCAGCCTTGGTCGGCGATCCTGCGGACGCGGCCCGCAATCTGGTTGCGTTCATCGTTTTTGATAAGAATGTTCGCCATACCGTCCGGGCTGATCCACGCGCCCGCCACATGCGGATCGTAACCCTCATGCTGGGTCGCCCACAGCGCGTACAGGTGGCAGTAGGAGCGGTCGTACTGGTTGGTGGGCACGCCCTCCTGCGGGCCGTCGGCCACGTCGATGAGAATATGTTTGGCGCGTGCCCCCCACTTCGGGTTGATTTCGGTCAGCGCCTCGACCGCGTATCGGGCGCGACGATCATATTCGGAGCGCGTCCACGGGTGTGGCAGATGGTCGGAGGTGTTCCATAGGCAGCTTACGCCGTCTTTGATGGTTTCGAATCGTGTGGTCTTCACGTTTATCATCCTTTCTCGTAAAGTGTTTCAAAAAAGGGGCGGGGGAACCCATCCCCCACCCCTTATGGTACGTCTGGATCAGATCATTCCGGCGAACGCGTCATCGGCGTTCTCGGCGGGCAGTCCGAAGCCGGAGAACGGGTCAAGGTCACGCGGAGTGAAGAACGGCTCACCGTCCGCATCCTTGACGACCGCCTGCAGGAAGCACTTGACGCCGAGATCTCCATCCTGCGTCTTGTAGGCTAGAAACAGCAGTTTGGCGCGGCACAGGTTGCCGGCGACCAGCGTGCGATCATCCAGCTCGACGCGCTTGCCGTCCACCACTTGGATGGCGGGAACACGGTTGCGTTCCTCCGTCTTCTTTGTGGTGCCTTCGATGAACCAGTGGTTCGCGTAATGCGGGTCCACTTCGGAGCGTAGACGGTTGCGGTTCACACCCTTGAGGTAATGGTCCGTGTCGCCGTCCTTCAACGGCAGGGCGATATGCTCCATGAAACGTTTCAGCTGCGTGTCATCCGTGTAGTCAAAGTCGGACGGCACGACCTTGGCGGCAATCAGCATGCCCTTGCTGAACACGGGAGACTTGCGATCCTCTCCGCCACCGCGGACGAAGCCCATGCGGGTCGCGTTAAGCATTGCCTGAATGATGGCCTTGGCGGTTTCCTGTCCCTCCGGAGTGGTCTTGTCGATGAGGAACATGGCGGAGAACCGTTCTCCCCCCTGCCGGTCGCTTACCGGCTTGAACAGTCGCGGATAGCTGATGATCGCAGCGTGAGGGAACACTACTTCGACGGATTCGTTGTCGTCTGCCATATGGCATCCTTTCAATCATCGCCCCCCGCCGACATGCGGGAGGTCTTACGACGGTCGCCGTTCGCGTCCGCCGTCGAATGCTCGTATGCGTCCTCGAGCCGTATGCGCGCGTAGCCACGCCATTTGGCGGGAAAATACCGTAGCCGCGCCCGATACAGAAGCCATGTCTCCACCACGCCCGGCACCCGATCCGACTTGGCTCCGTTGTGTTCTGCACACAGGTAGACGAGATTGTGCCGGTCGGTCGGACCGCCCTTCGAATGCGGATAATGATGGTCCAACTCCATGTCGTGCAGAAACTCATGGCCGAAAACCACACGCCGGCCGCGCCTATGACAGCGGAACAATCCCAGCGCGCGATGCTCACACCGATCACCCGCGCATGCTTTGATCCACTCACGGTCGGATTTGGTGAACTCGCGGCGCGGATCCTTATCCTCCGTGTCGGGCGGGCGCATCGGCCAGCGTATGACGATCAGCGCCAATAGCCAAAATGCGATCAAGCCAAACGGAATCCACATCCACGACGCGAACGAGAATTCGGGCGGATTGACATGAATTTCAGGCGTGTCGGCCGCATATTCGGGCGCGTCCGCATTCAGTTCGGACAGGCGATGCAGCCGTGCCCCCACCCATGTGGCCGCACCCACCAGCATCGAACCGGCCGTACCGCCCGAAACGGCCGCAACCGTACGCAACAGGCGGCTGGCGGCCCAAGCCTTCGACACGGCCTTGCGGATGCGGCGTATCAGAGCCATCCCAACACCTTGAACAGCGGATACAGCAGTATGGCGACGATGAACACGACCGCCATGCCCACGCCCCACTTGTCGGAGTTCTCCACGAACTTGCGGCGTTCACGCTCCCGGTCATTGTCGCTCATGACAGCACTCCCTCCACGATGCCGGCCGTGCCCTCGGCAGCCAATCCCAACCGTTCGAGCGTGTCCATCAGACCGGTCGCATCCGCAACGTGGGCGGACATCCATGCGGCCACGCCATCCGGCGTCATCCTGTCGGGTGTGAACAGTCCGGCGTAAACCTCCGTCATACGTTTCAGCATTCCGGCCGCACGGTCGCCCGCACCCGACCGGTGCAAAGCGAGCGCATGGTGGGCGGACAGGACGGCCGACCCTCGTGCGGACAGGACGGTAAGCTGGCGTGTCAGCGTTTCCATCTCGTCACGCGGATAGCCGTCCGGCCAGACGCGGGCGGCACGGTCGCGCATGTCGGCGCGTATCGCCTCCAATCCGGCCGACTCGCCATGCCCGTCGAACGCGGCCGCATATTCGGATGCTTCATCCAGCGTGTTCGGAGCGCCATCCACGGCGGCGAACATGGGCGTACCCGTCTCGTCGGCGGCCAACAATCCCATCAGGTCGGCGGCCAACGTGACGCGCATCCGATAGTCGGACAGCGGCTCGCCCAGTCCACGGCATGCGATGTCGGCCGGCATGTACGGGAACGGCAGCTGGAACAGGGTCGCCAGTCGCGTATGCTCGCCACCCAATCCGGCATCGGTGACGACCGGAATGGGTGACCACGGGTCCGCATGGGAGAGTGACGCATCCATATCCGCCCGCCCGTATACGGCCTGATTCAACTCCTCCAACCGCGCGTCCGCCATGGTCGGATCGCACAGCCAGTACGGTGAGATGTCATTCAGTGTCTGCATGATGTTGGGCTATGCGCCGTACCGCCTGTTCGACCGCCAAATCCTGCGCTGCCTTCACATCGTTCGGATTGCCTTCCATGCGTTGGACGCGAGGGTTGAACCGCAGCCGCTTGGACTCGTCCACACGGGAGTTGTAGTCCACCACGGCCGCCTGGGTCAGGCCGGCGGCCGTCGGATCGGCACGGAAGAAACGCATTTGACGTTCCAGCTCCACGCCGTCCACGCCCGCGTCACGCAACCGTCGCTCACGTTCATGCCACGCGCGGTCAAGCGACGCGCGGTACCTGCCCTCGTCGGCGTCTGCGGGAATGGACACGTCGGCGTTCGAACGTGGGGCGGCATCCAATACTCGAGTGGCCGCATTCATGGCCGCATCCAACCGTTGGCCGGACATGCCGAGACTCTCGAACTGCGGGCGCAACTGCCGCGTAATCTGCTCGGTGGGGGCGGTCACATCACCGTGCATGACCATGTTCAACGCCATCTGAGCGCCCGTACGAATCTCCTGCGGATAGTCGGAGCCGTCCGTCATGGCCTCGTTCGCATCCATGAAACGTGCCGAATCCCAGTATTCCAACGTAATGCCCTGTTCGGCGGCTCGTTGCGCGTACGGGCCATAGAAGCCCGAATGGGACGTGTCGACGGCGAACGGCTGGGCGGCCGTACCGGAGTCGGACGGCCTGTAAGCCAGGCGTGCGCCCGACATGACCCTATCCATCTGCGTGTCCGTCAGGTTCAATCCGGACATCTGCGCGCGGACCGCCTGCGCGGCCTGCGCCTCACTCAACCCCTGTCCAGCCAGATTCGATACCGCCTGGGCGCCCAGATTCGCCAAATGGCGGCTCTCCGCATCCGGCATGGTCATGGCGATCGAGTCGGCGACCGTCTGATCGACGCCGGCCGCGGCGAAGCCGGTCATGCCCGCGTCAACCAATTGTGCGGTCAGATCAGAGCCGAACCGTTGAGTGGCGACCGCCGACGGGTTGGACAGGTCGGCCACTCCGGCCGCGTTCACGTTCATGCCGGACACGGCCAGTCCGGCCAGACGGGCCGTGTCCGCGAGCGCCGACCGGTCGATCGCGTCAGAGGCGGTGGCGGCGAATGCGGATACGGTCGAGCCGACCGTACGGCCCAGATTCGAGCCGGCGACCGCGTTCATGATTGGATGCGGGCGTGCGGCAATGTCCGTCGCCTTTTCCAATGTGCGCGTGGCGATCTGGCCGCCCAGGTCGGATGCGGCCGTGCCGATTCGGTGCAGGCGTCCGTTCTCGTTCAGTGCGGAGTGGGCGATCGCCGTGCCACCCAATGCGGTCGCGATTGCGGCGGGTGCGCTGACGGGGGCGGCGGCCAGCATGGCCGCGCCGGTCAGAAGCGGATGGTTCGCCGCCATGTCGGCTGCGGTCATGCCGCCTGAGACGAGCGCGGAGGCCAGCGTGCCATGTCCGACCTTACGCTGCGCTTGGAAGCGTGCGGCCAACGTGTCCGGTGCGGGCGTGCCGCGATCCGCGAACAGGTCGCGGGTTTGGGTCATGAGCGACTGGCGTACCGAGTCGGAGGACATTTCCGCTTTGACCGCGTTCTCCAGTCGCGTCCCCTCCAAGCCTTGGGCTTGGAATCTCTGACGGGCCTGATTCTCATAGTCGGCGGCCAGTCGCGAGTATTCGTCCGATGCGGCCAATGCGCGTTCGGAGATAATACGCTTGTTCTCCGCCGAGTCGAGTAGCATGTCGGCCCGCTTGGCCAATTCGCGGCCGGACAGGTTGCCGCCCGACTCACGTTTGAGCTGGTCGATGATTTCACGGCGTCGTTCGGCGCGAGCCCTGCGGTATTCGTTGGAGCCGGACAGTTTGGCGTCAACACGCCTCTCATGTTCTTCGAGTGCGGCCTGCTCGACCTCGCCCATGATCTTCGGGCTGGCCATACGCTCGTCGGCCATGGCAGCCAGCTCCCGCCTGCTCTTGCCGGCGTTGAGCGGGTCGGCGTGCAGCTCTTCGAGAATCCTCTTACGGCGATTGTCGTACGCGGTTTTGAACTCTTCGGCCGAATACTTCTTGCCGCTCTTGGTGTTGCGGCCCTCACGTTCCAGCTGTCTGTCGGCCATGGCGGCCAACTGTTCGTCGCTCTTGCCACGGTTAAGCGGGTTGGCTTTGAGCCTGTCAAGAACCTCCTCGCGGCGGCTCTTCTTCTCGGTAGCGTTCTTGACCGCGGCCTCGTCGGCGGCCGAACCGCCGCCTGTCTGGCCGTTCTTGGACGGTTTGGCACCACCGTCCAGATAGCGGCGGCGAGCGCGCTGGCCTTCGGCCCTATCCTTGGCCCGCAGGAACCGGCTGACCGCATTGCCGCCGCCCCTGGCCATCGGACCGCCCATGCCGCGGGCCATCTGACCCAGCGCGTCTTTCAATCCCATGCCGCCGGCCAGCGCGCCCGCGCCCGTGATGGCCGCGCCCGCGACCGTTTTCAGACCGTTTGCCATGGCCTGGCCGCCGATCAGTTTGAACAGGCCGTTGCCGGAGAACGGGTCGCCAATCTTCCAAATGTTCACGCACAGGAACTTCAAGCCCCACAGGTATAGGGCCGGCAATGCGATGCTGGAGAACGACAGGGCGAGCACGCCGCTGACCGTATTGCTGTTGCCGTCCAGCACGTTAAGCACGATCAGGCCGGAGTTGACGAACAGGCATCCCAGCGATGCGACAATGCCCAGTACGACGCTGGACGCGCACATGGCGAACATGCCTTTGATGGAGTTGACGACCGCTTTCTGCCCCTTGTCGGGTGCGACCGCGTAGACGAGCAGGCCCAGATAGATGCCCGCGCCCGCGTAGATGGCGGCCATCGCGTAGGCGAACAGGCGGATCAGGCCGAAGCCCACACCCCAAATAAGCAGGTTCACGATGGCGGACAGCAGGAACAATAGCGCGCCCGCCACGTCGGAGATGCTACCATCCCCATGCTGCTGGTTCAGCGTATTGATCGCCTCATTGACTTTGGCGGCCGTCGCATCCTTCTCCCCCGCATCCGAGGGCTGTGCGACGACGTACGACAGGGCGACCGCCTTCCAACTACTGTTCGTCGTAATGTTGAACTTGTTGATGAGCGACTTCATCGCGTCGCTCATGGACAGCTCATTCTTCGTTTTGTATTTCGGCACACGCAGATCGTCGATGGACCGCGTGGGCATGCCGGCCGCACCATTCGGATCGCCGGTCAATGCGGCCGCGCACTGGGAGAACATGGTCTGATGTTCGCTGGACGCCTTGCCCGACGAGTCGACACCACGATTGGAACCTCCAATGTCGTTGACCCAACCCCAGCCCTTGCGGGTGATGATACGCTTCGACTGCTTGCCGTAGCCGCAGGTATCCCACATGGTCATCCACCGGTCAAGCGTCTTACCGTCATTGTCGGCATCCGTATCATCGTTCTTAATCTTCGGATTCCACCAATTCGGATTGAACGCCAACGCGTCGGATGGGAACGCGGCCGAACCTCCGCCACGTCGGATCGCATTGTTGGTAAGGTTCGTCATTTCGGACGGGTCGACGCCCGCACGGTATTCGGGAATGCGGCAGAACACCTGGCCGGCATTCTCACCCGCCCCATACTGGGCGCGCGACCACAAACGCAGTCCCGTCTCCTCCCACATGGTGTTCAAAGCGGACAGGACCGTGTTCTTCGAGTCGCGCGTCATCTCATCCGACCGGTGCAGCTCGTTCAGATAGTTCCGGCAGGACAGCAGGTCGCCGGCCGCGCTCATCGAATAATCCTTCGCCAAAAACTGGCCGGACGAGTCGTAGGATGTAAGCAGCTCCTGCCCTACGCCACCGCCCACGTCACCCAATACGGACACGGTGGTCTTCGCCATCCACCACGGCGTGCCCACGGCCGGCTTGTCGGGATTACGGTCGGATACGATGCCCATGGTGATGAACAGGCTCAATCCAAGAATGACCGCGCCACACTTGCGCATCAGCATGCGCGCGCCGCGTCCGCGAGTCACATCCCACAGTCCGGGAACGATGGCGACGATGCAGATGAGGCCGACGAGCGCGAACGAGCCGCCGCCGCTGAAACCCTTGTAGAACGCGCCGGCGAACGAGTTCATCATGGATCCGAACGTGTCCAACACCTTGCTGGATGCGGATGAGAACGCCGACTGAAGCCATGCGGTCAACGCCCACAGTCCGTTGCCCGCCGCCAGCAGAAGGCTTTCCAACGTGACCGGAATCGAACCGATCGCCTTGAACGGGTCGATGTTCGACAGTCCGTCCGTGCGCGTGGTCAGGCCGCCGATCGTGTCCGCCCATCGGGTGACGGGCAGGCATGACCAGGTCTTGCAGTCGATGGGCGCACCGTCCGCCAAAGTGATGAAGTCCATAAGAGTCCGCTTTCATGTGTCGCTTCCCGCGGCTATGCGGACTGGTAGATTGACATCCTCCCCCGCATGAATGCGGGGGATTCCCGAATCTCACGGTTCGGGTTTCTGTTCGCTACGACAAAACAAGAAGGGAGGGGACGCTAATGCGAGACCTTGGTTCCGGTTCTGCCGTCCTTGCAGACGCTGACCGCAAGCCCTGCGGCGAGGATGTTTTCGGCTGCGTTCAAATCCCTGTCATGGGTTGTTCCGCAGCCCGGGCACGTCCATGCCCTGACTTTGAGGCCGGACATGCCCTTCGGCCCGGTCTTCGCCCCACAGTGGGAGCAGATTTGCGTGCTCGGATAATACCTGTCGATGGTTATGAGCTGTCGCCCGTACCATTCGGCCTTGTATTCGAGCATTCGACGGAACTCCGACCATCCGGCGTCCATGATGCTTCCGTTCAGCCCGTTTTTCGCGGACTGGCCGTTGGGGAGCCAATGGTTCGGATTGTCCGGGTCGTTTTTCGGCGTGCATCTTTTGGCCATGTTCTTCACGTTGAGGTCTTCGAGTACCACCGTTTGGTTCTCGCGGATTATCCTCGTGCTCAACTTGTGGAGGAAGTCACGGCGCATGTCCGTGATTCTGGCGTAGGTGCGGGCCACCTTGAGGGCGGCTTTCCGACGATTGTTGCTGCCTTTGGCTTTGCGGGACAGCGACTGCTGTTCTCGTCCGAGCCGTTGGGCGAGTTTCTTGTAGTGGCGTGGGTTCGCTATGGTCTCCCCGTCGCTGGTGACGGCGTAATTGTCTACGCCCAAGTCGATTCCGATGGCGTTGGCTCTTTCAGGGAGTCGCTTGATGTTCTCCTCCACGAGGATGCTGACGTGCCATCGTCCGGCGGCGTCCAAGCTTACGGTCACGGTGCTCGGCTCCGTCTTGCGGGGCAGTGTTCTGGACCATCGTATCGGCAATGGTTCGCGCATTTTGGCGAGCGTGAGTTCGTTGCGGTTGGCGTCCCATTTGAACGCGCTTCGAGTGTATTCGGCGCTTCCGCCGTGGGATTTGTCTTTGAATCTCGGATAGTCGCCGGTCTGCTTGAAGAAGTTGGAGAATGCCGTCTGCAAGTGTCTCAACGCCTGTTGCAGCGGCACGCAGGACACTTCGTTCATGTACGAGTATTCAGCTGTTTTCTTCCATTGGGTGAGCATGGCGCTAGTCTGGACGTAGGTGATGCTCCTGTGCTCCGCCGTCCATGCGATGGAGCGGGCTTCCAACGCGAGATTGTAGACCTTTCGGCAGCAGCCGACCGTGCGCCTGAGCAGTTGTTCCTGCTCGGGCGTCGGGTAGAAGCGGAACCTGTACGCCCGCTTGCATGCCTGCCTTCTGACCATGTTTCACATTATATCATATCAATCTGTGAAAGGAGGACGGTTTGCTTCCTCCCCGCCCTAAAGGACGGGGTCTCCGCAAACCAAAAACGATGAGAAGAGAATTGACGGCCGTGTTGGCCGCACTGCTGACTGTCGGACTAGCCGCATGCGGGCCGAATACCGCCGGACAGGGCGGACAGGACGAACGAAACGGACAGGAGGCTCCGAAGACATTCGCATCGGACAGGGAGCTGGTCGAAGAGTTCCTGAAAGACATTCAGGCCGGAAAGATGTCGCGCGCGTCCGAACTGTTGTCGGAAACGCCGAAGTCCATCCAATCCGACAAGAATGCGAAAGCCCTGCCGGTACGACTGTCGAACGCCTCCATCAACTCGATGAACGATGATGAGGTCACGGTTCATTTCGACCTCAAAGGTCTGAACTCCGAACGGCAGATGAGACTCCATCTGACGGACACCACACAGGGGCGACGTATCGAAACCGACTCCGTGGTCTATCCGGGAGACGATGATGATGCCAACGACATCACTCCCGCAGGATTGAGCGAGGGAATGTTCTTCGTGCCTGGACTATATGGGGTCGAACGATACGATTCATCCTGGCGTACCGTCGAGAAGGTTCCCGTCGACTATGACGGTGCGGACAGTCAGGCCGCCGCCTGGTCATGGAATGCGGACAAGGCGGCGGAAGTGTTCAGACCGTTCGTTCAGAAACGTTTGGACGAGGTGTTGGGACAGAGCGATGAGCGTACCCAGACGCTATTCTGTACGACGGGCGACGGAGGCAGGGCCGTATACTTGTCGACAAGCTCCAACATCCGCCCCTACGATTGCGAACTGACCCGCAGCATGGGCGGATATTCGCTGGCCTCGCTTCAGGTCACGGACGCCCATCCCGCCGAAGGCAAGGTGCAGATTCAGGGCACCGTTCTCGTCGACGGATACGGTGAGGTTCCCATCAGGTCGGCGGATGCCCGCAGTGCGGGTGTGGTCATTCAAGCCGATTCGATGGACTGGGACACGTCCACGGTGCAGAGCGTGTCGTTCGGCTTCGATTGGAATGAGATGGACTCGGACTCCGACGAATAGTGATCGCGGCCGTTCAGTCGCAGTATGGGTGATCATGCATCTGCACAATCCGATACGAGTTCACAGAGAACGGCTCGCCGCCCGGAAGAATGAACCGCCCATCCACTTTGCGGCGGGCATCCACGATACGCTCCAACCGTCGCCGGTGCACTTCGCCGGCGACGGAACGTTTGCGGGCCAGCAGCACGACGGCCGTAATGCCGCAGGCCGGTATCGCCAGATACGGCAGCCAGCCGCCGAACAGCATGTGAAGCGGAAGGCAGACGAACGCGCCGGCAATGCAGCCGCCGAAGAAGATGAACAGGTCGGTGGTGCGAATCCATTGCCGGCCGATCAGCTGAATCTCATCCACCTGATCGACCCGCTGGCCGCTGATTTTCGTCAGATCGAACAGCATCAGATGCCGAAGATTCTGGCGATGACATCCAGCACGACCTGAATGAGCATGGCAATCAGCTTCACGAAGAACGGGACGACCTGCTTGGGTGCCACGAGCATGACGCCCAGTATGATGGCCACAACGCACCAGATGACGGTGCCGCTCGACTGGAACTGCTTGCCGATTGGAGTGTTCGGCCAGAATTTGCGGATGACGAGTAGCGTGATACAGATGACGATGGAGGCACCGCCGAGGAACAGGCAGATGGAGGGAACGACGGAGCCGGAGTCGAACAACTTGTTCACAAAATCGGTCGCACCGTTGCCGGCCGGTTCAACGATTCTTGGCGCGCCGGCCAGGGTGATATGATCCATGATGATTCCTTTCTCGAAACGGATCGCCACCCCCTATGCGCCTAACGCTTCACCAAAGCGTCGAGCGTGCGGCAGACCGTCGCGTTACGCCCGGACTCGCGTGAGAGCATGTCGCGCAGCAACGGCAGCCGCACGTCGGCGTTGACCACACTGATGCCGCCCGGAAACAGCGTGCGGTCGGATACGCCGAACGTGCCGTGCGGCGTGCGGGTCAACAGCACCCATGCGCCGACCGTACAGCCCGGAAGCAGCCTTCGCGTCGACTCCACCGCCCAACGCATGTTGCCGGACGCGGAGTATTCGCATACCGGAGTCAGATCGGACAATGCGCCGATAGTGTCCCGTCCTTCCAGCAGTCCATGTGACAGCACGCGCAGACCGACCGGCCCGGATGCGAACATCGGATCGTCGACGCTGGGCATGAGCATCAGGTCGGACGTGGATGGCGTGTACCGTTTCGCATCCAACAGGAGAATGAGATTGCCTTTCGCCAGCACGCAGTCAATGTCCGCACGTCCCGACCCGTCGCCCGGATTGCGCAGGGAGAAGAACACGTCCAGGTCGGGATCGTCCAACAATCCGTAATAGCGTAACGCGCAGGCGAGCGACCTCTCCCCCATGATGCCGGCTACGGCACGCCCCTGCTCCAGTCCGGAGCCGGCCAGTCCAAAACCGGGCGTGCCGTGAATACGGGCCCGGCAGCCGTCCAATGCGGCGTTCGCATCGTCATACCCGTAGAACGGGTCGGCCGGTCCGGTCGGCATGGAGTCGACCCGGTAGGGTTGACGGCTCCAGTCGATATGCGGCGTGGGCTGGCTGGCCGGAGTGGAGGCCGACATGTGGCGGACTGTGAGCAGAAGACAGACGACGCCGACGGTGAGCGCCATCCACGTACTTGTAGTGTCGCCCGTAAGCCAGCAGATGAGAGCGTACAGAAGGCAGCAGAACGCGCCGATGATTCCGAGCATTGCGGACCCTCCTAGGGTTGGGGATTGTTCCGCTTGCGCCTATGCGGGTTTTAAATCATCGTTTCGAGACCCTTAAATCCCCGCAAAATGCGAATTCGTCCCATTCGACTCTTCGATGTGAGAGTTGGTTGGATTGGCTTTTGTGGGATTGGCTGATTGGGTGCTTTGTTTTCGATTGGCTGGGTGGGATTGGTTGTGTTGTTGAATGGTTTGCGTTTTGTGGTTCAGATTTTGGCTTTGTTTGATTCGGCTGTGATTGGTTTTCGATCGGCTGTGCTGTCGGTTGGATTGCTTGTTTGTCTAGTTCGGCTTTGTTTGATTGGGTGCGACTGATTGTTTTGGGTTCGATTGACTGGCTGTGACTGTTTTCGATCGACTGTATTTTTCGATTGTCGGTTGTGGCTCAGGTTCGGACTGTGTTTGATCGGCTGGGCCGTGCGCGGTGAAAAGCCCCCACGATGTTCGCAGGGGCTTCGGTTATGACCGTTATCGGCGGAACCGGTATAAGGCCAACGCGGCTGCGGCGAATACGGCGGCCGTATCGTTGCTTCATGTTTCGGCTGGCTGGTTTTAATCGGCTATTTCCCTGGCTGCCGCAGCAGGTCGTTCTCCTCGAACGCGGATTGAGCCTGTTCTTGGGTCGGGAACGAGTTAACGGTTCTTGTCCCACATCTTGGACATCCGACCCGCCACCAGCATTCCCAGCTGGTCTTCCTGTGCGTGACCGGGTTGACGGCCTTGCGGAATTGGCCTCGACCACCGCATTTGGGGCACATGAGCGTCGTGTCGAACGCCTCCTCGGGATTCAGTTCCATACGACGCAATGCGAGCTGGTTCGCTAGTTTCTCGACGGCGGGCGGGTTGAATCCAAGCTGTTCGACTTGTTCCGTGGTGTGGTCCGCCAACAGGTGGATGACTTCGTTGCGCAGTCCGACCTGTGACCATGTCCACTTCGTTCCGTCCTTCAAACTGCGGAACGGGTGAGGCCGCACCCACTCTCCCAATACGAAGGCGTCCAATGCGTCCTCCTCCGAGTCTCGGGGGAACATGAGCCGGGCGATGCAACGCCTGTTGGAGCAGTGCGCCCAATATGGGCGGAAGAACGGGGACGATTCCGGAACATCGGTGGAGTCCACGGGCTGGACGGCACCGTTCAGGAACGCGGTCGTGACACCACCGTCTGCAATGCCGTATCCCTTGCCGCACATGGGGCACGGATATTTTTCTTTGAGTATTTTTCTGTGTTCGCGTTCCACGGCTCGTTCGGCTTCTTTGACTGCCTTTTGTCGGGCGTTCTCCTGCAAGATGGGCGGGGCTATCCTGTCGATGGTGCTTTTCGGCAGTCGTGTCCGCTCCTGCACTTCCTGCGGGGATAATCCCAGTCGTAGGAGCTGTTCGGCGTTTTCGACAGCTTCCTTCCAAGGGTCACGATACGCCATTCTGACTTTCCTCTTCCTTTTTCCTTGCCGGACGGGGTGTAAAAAAGGGGTGTGCCACATTGGCACACCCCCAGTCAATCTTCTTTAACGGTTGAACTCATGCCTCTTGATTGCGGAGAGGATTACCCCAACCACGGCAAGCACGATGACCGCGATGGCGATGATGCCGACCGTCACGCCTGTGACAGCCAAGCCTTGACCATCCTGTTGGACGGTTTTATTGGCGTCCACGGTCTTATTGTCGTTATCGTCCTTACTGGTGTTGGTTGTCTTATCTCCGGCGGAAGTGTTCACGTCGTTCTTGCCGTCGGAGGGAGCACCCGTATCATCATTGGATTTGCCGTCATCCTTGGATGGCGTGTTCGTATCGTCTTTTGGAGCGTCCGGCTTGTTCGGCACGTCGGTATTGTCATCCTTCGGAGTGTCGGTCTTGTTCCCATCATCCTTGGATGGCGTGTCGGTATTGTCGTCACCCTTCGGAGCGTCCGGCTTGTCGTCGTCCTTGGACGGCGTGTCCGTATTATCATCCTTCGGAGCGTCGGAACCATTCCCGCCATTGTCGGTCTTGTTGTCGTCACCCTTGGATGGGGCGTCCGGTTTAGCCGGTGTCACATCCTGCTTAACCGGAGTCCACTGTGCGACCACGGTCACATCGGAACCATTGTCCTCGACAGTGTTATCGGAATCGACCTTGACGCCATCAATCATCCAACCGTCAAACTCATAACCGTCTCGGGTCGGCACCGTGTCGGACACGTCGGTTGGCAAATCGGAATCCTCATACTGGCCGTCGCCACCGTTCATGTCATAGCGGAGCACATGCTTCGCCTCCCATTGCGGATACAGGGTGGTGTTCTCCGGAATCGAAGTCACGGTCTCGCCCGGCTTGTAGGAGTCGCCGGTTCCGTCCGGGTTGGTTGTCCAGACGGTGAAACGGTAGTGAGCCTTGGCTGGACGGGGCATGACGAACGGAGTGGTTTCGGTCTTGTCCTGACCGTCCAATTTCACCTCCACATGGCGGGCGACGGGGATGTTCACGCTGTTGCGGTGGAATTCGCCGCCGATGGTCACGTTCCGGGCGATAATCTGCCCTTCGACGTTCTGGGATGCGTCCACGTTAGCTTCGGGTGCGAGGATGACGGAGGAGGTGGCTCCCGCCGTGCCGACGTTGCCGTGGTATTGTCCGTCCTCCGCTTTGGAGTCGGTCAGATTGTAAATAACACCCTTGTCCGTCCACTTGGCGTATTCGGCGTGGTTGATGCCGTCCACGTCCAATTGCGGCAGAGTGATATTGTTCGCACCTTCGGCGTCAACATTCACGATAAGACGGGTCTTCTCCCCCAAGATGGCGGTGACCCGATTGCCTTGCAGTTCCTTCGCGTCAATGTTGATATGGGCGACATCACCGTTGGCGTCGATGTGACGCTTGTTCATGTCGGAGAAATCATGGGTCGCGTTGGCTTCCGGAGTTTTCGACCACTTGGCTGACAGGCTGGTCATGCTCTTTTCCATAGCCTTCAAGTCAAGGTATTTGACGGTCTTGGAGTCCTTGAGCACTCGTTCCGACTTCGGTAGGCTTCCACCGGTCTGCATTTCCAGCTTGTTGCCGTTCACCGTCCAACTGTTGCCGTTGTCGGTCTGTCCGATGGTGTTGGACTGTCCGAACACGATTTTGGAGTCGGCGGGCAGACTGACGTTGATGTTGCCGTCAACCTTGTCCATGTAGCTGACTTCCGGCTCGTCCACGCCGTTGGCATGATTGCCGAAGGCCGCTCCGATGTAGGCGTGTTCGGTGGCGATGTTGCTGTTTGTGTGCGCGTTGAGATGGATGGAGTTGAAGCCGACGAGACCGAAGTTCGCGGCTTCTCCCAAGTCGCCGCCCAACAGGTTCACGGTTTCGTCAGCCGTGAACATGTTGGTCTTGTCCACGATGATTGGGTTTCCGATTTCGAAAGCCGATGCCACGTTTGCCGTGGCGAGCATGGCCAATGCGGCCACTGCCGCGATGAATGGGATTTTCCTTTGGGCTTTGGTTTCCAATGCTTTCCTTTTGGTTTCTTTTTGTATGTGGACTGTCGTGTCTGTGTTTTTCTACTTCACTGTTCCTCCCGTTCAGACAAAGGCTTGTAATCGTATCCGTCGAGCAGTCTTTGCAGGTGTTCGGCGGACTCCGAAGCATTGTTCCAGCAACGCCCTTTGGATGCCGTTGGGACGGAACGGGATGCGTTGCGCCACATGTCTCATAGCCATTCGGCCTCACGCTCCTTTCCGATGTCGTCTCCCATGTTCCACATGCGTCCGTCGTCCGGAGGATGCCCTTGACCCGGGATTGAAAACCCGGGCTTGCGGGCTAAAAAAAAACTCGTCAAGTCCGGGTCTCCTTTCGTTTCCGATCGGTTATGCGTGACGCATACGGTTTCGTATGAAGTACGCTCGCACCTGCATTCTTTCACCGTCCGAACGGTTGGACATTCTGTTCTTCGACGTCGCCGCGTTGCGACGTCTGCTGGCTGGCGGCATGCCGGTCGAGCAGGCTCGGGCTCAGGCGATCGCCCGACATGTGCCGCCGTCCGTATGGCACCATGAGCTGAAGCTGGCCCGCAAGGATGACACATCCCAACTGGGGCGGGTGATCATGTTGGAGCCGGCCGATCTGACGTTGGACGTGTTCGCCGTCACGATTCGTGGTGTCGGCCGATTCCAATTGGCCTCCGGCTGTCCGTTGCCGGCCGGATTGGATTTCGATTGGGCGGTATTGTCCGATACGATGCTGACCCTGTATTAGGCGGCGAGCAGTGCGGCCAGCGCCGTGTCAGCATTCGGATAGGATAGGTCGGGCCGGTCGTCGCGCATCCATTCGGTCGGATTCAGGAAGCTACGGCGGATGCTGCCTTTCGGTGTCGGCGGGTCGAAAAACAGCCGTGGCTGACCGTAACGGCCTTCGTAGACGGTGTACAATGCGGTCGAACTGGACGTGTTGCCGTGGCGTACGACGCTGCACCCGTGACTGTGGGTGACGCTAATCGCATCGTATTGGCGGCGGATGCCCCATTCGATGACATCCAGATCATGCGGGTCGGCGGTGGTGATGCGCTTGCGCGTCGCGGCGCTCGTATTCTTCAAGCCCTGTCGTCTCATGCCAACTCGTATGCGTCCCCGAAAACCATTTTCCGCGCATTGTATGCCACGGAACGGTCTCTCAATTGTTGGCGGCGATCAGAAGCCGTGTCAATGCGGCACGCCCCTTGCCGGTCAGTCGGGTCGTGCGCGTCGCATGCGCGATGCCTTCCTTGTCGGCATAACTGCCGGTCTGCACTTGGAACCAACCGTTTTCGACGTACTTTTGTTTCGGTTCGTTGCGGAGCATGCCGGATTGATATAAGTAACCGTTATCCCGCAGCCATGTGAACAGACGGTTGCGGCCCATACGGATGCCGTATTGTTCGAGATCGTGCGCGAGGGCGGCGATCGGCACGCTATCCGGAGAGGCGGTAATCGAGTCCGCGAACTCGACCTTCGGCCGCTGTTCGGCCAATTGGCGATCACGCTCCGCTATAATGGCATCTTTTTCCTTGAGCGTACGTTGGCTAATGAGTATAGCTTTGGCGAGAATAGACTTCTCGTCATCCTCTTCTGATACTGGAATATAACCGCCAGTCCGACGAATCTGCGGCAAAACCTCATGCGTGACCCAATGCTGAAACCCTTTCACTATCTCTTTCGTTACGCCATGTTCCATTCGACCGGTCTGTCGTTGCAGTATTGCTTTATAAAGACCTGCCTCGCTAACGATTGTCAATCGTTGAATTCCGCCAGGGGTACTCACGGGATGTGTACCCTTCTCGTCTTCATCCAACGTGCGTGTCAATGCGGCCGCATCACGGTAGGCAAGAATTTTCGCCAAGTCAGTCGCTACAAAAAACGCAGAATTATCAGATTGGATAATAACCCGAATAATATTCCCGTTGAAATCAAACTCTCTAACCGATGGCATTTCGTTTCTGACTGCCGATTGCTCCATGGTGAATCCTTTCTGTACGAAACCTCATCGCACTTATGCGTCTGTTCGGAATGAGAAAAGGCGGATGGCTTCACATCGGAAGCCATCCGCCTTGCGAAAAAGAGGTCAGGATTGCTGCTGGTTGGCGAGCATCTGCTGTTGGATAAGCACACTATTCGTCTGCGCCGTATACTGCTTCTGCGCCATGTCCATGCTTTCCTCATGCCGCAACTGGTCAGCATCGGCGAACACAAGCTTTTCGATTTCGCGAGCCAGCTGGGTGAGCTTGTCCTTTTCGAGGATGCTGACGGTGATGGTGTTGCTGCCACCGGACGGGTCGCGGAACGTCAAACGCATGCTCATCGCGTTCGCCAAGTTCGCGGCCGCAATGAGCAGCAGGATCAGACTGGCGGCGACGCTGGAACTGAACGTGCAAAGCGCGGCGAACAGCCAGACGACACCCCAGACGAGACTGCCAACGTTCATTTTCGAATCGGTTTCCACGCCCGCCACGTTGCGCAACGGGATGGTCTTCGTATTCGAACCCAACGGAATCAGACCGAACAACGTGTTCGGATTCCTGTATTGGATGCGCGTGGTGGATGCGGCGATACTGGTCTTCAGCCAGAACAGGATGATGCTCGGACTGAAACGGTCTCCGATAATGTTCTTCTCGCCGGGTGCGAACGTGAATTCGGTCATGGTCTCTTGGTTGTGCATGAAAATCCTTTCGTCATAGGCGGGCATGCTTTAGCTATGCGCGTCGCAACCCGTATACGACGACGCCCTCATCGCGCACCCGGTCGAACAGCTCGTGTCCGCGCCGGCTGGTCTCCACGGCCCGCATGACGGCCGCGGGCGCATCCGCGATGGTCTGGCGTTCGTGATTGGTGGCGTCGGCCCACTTGTTTTGGATGACGGTCAGCTCGACCGGACGGTCGGAATACAATGCGGTCGATTGGCGTTCGACGCGATGCGCTCGCACGTATTCGGCGGCCACGTCTGCGATGGTCATAATCATGGCGGATCGCTATGCAGCCACGCACAGCGGTCGGCTGCCTCCAGCGTCGAACAGGCAAAAAACGGGTTCGTGGACCATGCGGGACGCATAACCGCCGATATGCGAATGAGGAGGCGGACGATGAGGGAACGCATGCTGACCGCACATGGCGAGAGTCCAGAACGGGCGTTGACTTCCTCCCCTTCCTTACGGAAGGGGATTCCTACGCCGTAGGGCCTTGATGAAGGCCCACGGTTCGGCGGGTTCCCGCTTCATGGGCGTCCGCGTTGCGACCGGCCTGAGCCAGCCTCCGTCTTACGTCGCCTCCACGGGCGTTTAACGACTCCGCGAGTCCCGCGGCGTCAAGAATGTTCAATGCGGCGTTCCAGTCGCGATCCAGGAAGGCCCTGCAGTTCGGGCATTCCCATTCGCGCACATCCAACGGTTTCCTGCCGCTTCTGAAACCGCATTGGGAGCAGACCTGACTGCTTGGATACCAACGGTCGATTTGCCGGAAGACACGACCGTATTGCAGGCACAACCGCCGTATCCGGCCGATGATCCTGCCCCAATTCGCATCCGACAGGCTTTTCGCCATACGGGTGCGCGCAAGGGCTTTGACGTTCAACGATTCCATTGCGACGGCTTGGTTCTCGACCGCCACCTTGGATGCCAGCTTGTACGCCATGTCCCTGCGCTGGTTCCGTATCCGACCGTAGGTCTTGGCCTTCAGGAGTCGTGTTTTCGCATGGTTGTTCGACCCTCTCTTCCGTCTTGCCAATTGCTTGTCCAGTCTGCGTAGCTTCCGCGCCTTATGCTTCAGCGTGCGAGGATGGGGTATCCTCTCGCGCGAACCGTCGTCGTAGACGACGCTCATGAGGGACTCCAATCCCATGTCGATGCCGCACGCCTCATGGACCGGTTCGGGAGTCTTGGCGTCCTCGTCGACAAGTACGGTGAAGCTCGCCTCGTAGGAGCCGTCCGCATGGAGCATGATCGCGACGCCGGAAGGCCTGGACGGCAGGTTCCGCGTCCACCTGAGCCTTACCCGTCCGACTTTCGGCAGGGTCAGGAACATCCAACGGCATCCGTCCGCATGCTCGACCTTGAAGCCCGCCGAACGGGTGAACGAGGCTGACTGTTCCCCGTCCCTACGGCTCTTGTAGCGGGGCAGTCCCGTCCGATGGCGCTTTCCGGTCCGTTGATTCGTGACAAGTCGGGTCTTTCCGGCCTTATACAGGCGATAGAAGTTCCGGTAGGCCGTATCGGCATGGCGTACCGCCTGCTGGAGCGGAATCGAAGACACCTCCGTCAACCAACGATGATCGGGATCCCGCTTCAACAGCGTGAGCATATGGCTCAACTGTCCCGCCGACTGCGGCTTCCCACGTCTTGCGAACATGAGCCTGCGCTGGTCGATCGTCCAGTTGTACACGAATCTGCAGGCCCCGTACAGGCGTGATAACGCCCTGCGTTGTTCCCCGGTGGGGTATGCGCGGTAGTTGTAACGCCTGTACGAATCCATGCTCCGCACTATGCGTCCCGCGCGACCATCGGGATGACATGATTCCCCACCGCCCTTACGGACGGCGCACCCTCACGCCAATTGGAGGTGGATACGCCACAACATACACGTAAGACGCATGTGCGTCGAACATACGCATGTCCAGACGGCGTGAAACGTACGGTCCGGGAGATGGCCGACATGGCATCCGTCAGCAAGGCCACCATGCGCATGCGGCTCAAGAACGGGTGGAGCGTCGAACGCGCTCTGACCGAACCGCCCGTCACACGCGCCCCGCTTGACATTGACGGCGAAAGCCTGACCTTAGAAGAGTGGACCCGACGTTCCGGCATTCCACGCTCCGTCATCACTTCAAGACTGCGGCAGGGCTGGAACGCGAAGGAAGCCGTGTTCACACCGACCGACAGACAGCGAAAACGCACGCCCCTGACCGCACATGGCGAAACGCACAGCGTCGCAGAATGGGCGCGGCTCAAAGGTTTAACCTACGAGGCTTTGACCGGCCGGCTCGACCGTGGCTGGAGCGCGGAGCGGGCCGTCGATACGCCCGTGCACCGGAAAACGCGTTCCGGCCGTCGCATCAAGGTCGGCGGGGACACGCTGACAGTCACCGAATGGTCGGAACGCAACGGCATTTCCCGACGCACCATCGCCAGCAGGCTTGCGGCGGGCTGGAATCCCGTCCGTGCCGTCACCGAACCGGCCGGCAGGCGCAAGCCGCGACACAGAGAGACGCGATAGGCGGGGACGACAACTATTTTCCGACGGGAGCCAAAGCCTTGCGATATTCGACGGCCAGCCGGTCGAAGGAACGCTTCAAAGCCTTGGCTTCCCGCACATCCCCATCCACATCCGTATCGCAATGCAACAGCTTATACCCCTCCGGCTTCTTGTCCTGCAAAGCGGCCAAAGCGTCCAAATCATACGATTCGTCCAATTCGCTGAACTTGGAAGCAACCTGACCGTACAGGCGGAACGCTGTATCGTATGATTCCGTCATGCTGCCGACCTGCTGGACACAGGAGTTCTCCGCTTCCATACGTGTACGTTTCGCCTTGCCTTGAATATCCCACCAAAGGAACGTGCCACAACAGCAGAGGGCGACGGATACAAGCAGCGACAATACGGTAGCGGCAAACCGTCTCACACGTTTTCTGACCCATAGCTCACCATCCCGCACCCCGGCGGCGATGATGCCGTAAAACGACTGCTCCTCGGTAGGGGCGGAAGCCGTACGGGGATTCTGTCTCGAATGTCTACCCAATGCGGCTCAATCCTCGAAATCCGGGAACGACAAATCCAAGTTCGGCTTGACTGCCGAACAATAAGCCGGAGAACCCTCGCAGAGGGCATGGTTCAGGATTTCCGCGAACCCGTACGCCTGCCTTTTCCATTCCGCCTCACTACCATGCGAGCATTCGCCTAGAGGAGCGTTCTGGAATCCGCGAGCGTCCTTTTGCGCTTTGACAAGCATGTTGCGCAATAGTCCGGTGGACAGAGGGACGGTTTCACCTGATTTCAGTTTTCCTGATTTTAGCAGTTCGTCTATGGCGTACCCGTTGTCGGATAAGTCCCAACAGGTACGCCAATATCCGTCATCCTCTGGATTGTCTTTCAATGTGAGCGTGACTTGCGTGAAAGTTTCAACAGTGTGCGACATTTTTCCCTTTCATTCTTTCGTCGGCCGGGAGAAAGGCATCGACGCTCCTATACGCCCCGCATAGCTGCCCGTCATGGGCAAGATGAGACGCGAGCCGGCGGGCACTCCGCACGGCGGAAGGTTTACCAAAAGCATCGGATTGTCGGATGAGGACATTGAGGCCATCCAGTGGGAAGCGTACGAACGCGAGAACAAGCGGCTCGCACGGGAGGATTCAGGTGACGGCTCCATGAGCGGAGCGCTTGGAGAGAATACGCCGGAGTTCTAAACATTAGTGCCGATCAGCCCATACGTCACGCAATGCGGCGAGCATTCGCTTCGACTGCTCCATGCTAAAACCGGCTGCCCGCAACCGGGCGATGATCGGATTCGACGGTTCGCGCCCATCCCACCACGGGTTGAAGTCGGCCAGCAGTCGGGCGGATTGTTTCGCAAGACGCCGCACGCTGCGATTCTCGTCCAGCCATGCGCGGGATGCGCCGAACACATTGTCCGACGAGACTTTCACACACAGGCAGGAGGCTTGAATGAGACCGTTCGGGGCGATATCGAACCGTACGGTCCGACCACACCGCTCGCACAGGCCTTCCGACTGGAGACGCTCCAACAGGTCGGCGTGACGGTTCCACTCCTTGATCTGATAGCATTCGTCCCCCTCATGCACGTCCAGCCAACGATGGTCGGGGCAACCGAACAGTGTTCCGCCCCGATGCCACGGCTCCTGCCCGTTTCGGACCGTCATAGGCGGCCGCCAATGTCTCATATGCGGCGCATGCCGCCTCCACATCCCTGCCGCGTCCGACCATGAGACGCGGCGAGTGCGCCTCATACACGATCTCAGCCAGCTCATGCCCGTTTGGACAGGATACGCGGTAGCGGACGTGACTCTCCCCGTTCATGCGGGTCTTGTCGGCAAACAGGCGTGTGCCGTACCCGCACATTGGACAGTCGCCGGGACGTGCCGTGGGGGATATCCACAGGGATTGCATTTCGAATATTTTCAAGACAGGCCTTTCAGTCCAATCCGACCGCATGGCGCAGCGTGCCCGCCATGTCCGTACGCTCCCAGGTGAAATCGGGATCGTTGCGGCCGAAATGCCCGTAGGTGGCGGTCTTCGCGTAGATGGGACGTTTCAAATCCAACCGTTCCACAATCATGGCGGGACGCAAGTCGAATACGCGGCCGACGGCCTGTATGATGCGCTCCTCCCCCACGTTGGCCGTACCGTACGTGTTCACGTTCACCGACACCGGCTCGGCCACACCAATCGCATACGCGATCTGCACTTCCGCACGGGACGCCAATCCGGCCGCGACGATGTTCTTGGCGACCCAACGGGCCGCGTATGCGGCGCTCCTGTCCGTCTTCGACGGATCCTTGCCGGAGAATGCGCCACCGCCGTGACGGGCCGCCCCGCCGTACGTGTCGACGATGATCTTACGGCCGGTCAGCCCCGAGTCGGCGGCCGGACCGCCTTTGACGAACGAACCGGTCGGATTGACCAGCAGACGGTAGCCGTCCGTGCGGATGGAGACGGGCAGACGGTTCAACACCGGCTGGACCACGTTCATTTCGAGCCGTTCACGCAGCCATTCCATGCTCACATCCGGCTCATGCTGGGCGGATACGAGTACCGTGTCCACGCGCGTCGGCCTGCCATTCTCGTATTCGAATGTGACCTGCGTTTTGCCGTCCGGACGCAGTTCCGGCATGACGCCCGTACGCCGTACGCCCGCCAATTGGATGGCGAGCCGATGCGCCGTCAGCAATGGCATCGGCATCAGCGATTCGGTCTCGTCGACCGCGTAGCCGAACACGCTGCCCTGGTCTCCCGCACCCTGATCGGCGCCATCCACGCCTTGGGCGATTTCCGGCGATTGTTCGGACAGGTCGACCATTATGCGCGCCGTGTCCGGGTCCAGGCCGTTTTCGGCCGTGTAACCGGTGTGGCGGATGACGTTGCGTACGATGCGCTCCACGTCCACCGTGGCGGTGGAGCGGATTTCTCCGAACACATGAATCAGGTCGCCGCATGCGGTCGTCTCCACGGCCGCGTGGGCGTCCGGATCCTGCGCCAGCAACGCGTCGAGAATACTGTCTGAAATATGGTCGCACAGCTTGTCGGGATGTCCCTCGGTGACGCTTTCGGCCGTAATAAGATGCACTGGTCCTGGTCCTTTCGGTAGAAGTCTCGAATTCCGTATGCGTCCCCGGCGACGCATACGGGTAGGTATGGAACAGAAACTATTGAACATCCAATACGATTACCATTACGAAACCATCGACGCGGATGGGGCGAAGACGATGCTGGCCGAACAGGCCAAGCTGGCCGGACGGCACTCCGATATGGACGCCTGCCTGCTGTTGGAGCCGGTCCGCCTGATCTTCGACCGTGAAAACCGGCTGTTGGAGGGCACGGACGTACTGGCGCACATCGCCGGCACGGGCTGTCCGCTGGAGGCGGCCGTCTACCATGAGCGTCTGGTCTCGAAAGCGAGAATGCCCGCGCCGAAGGCAAAGCCGAAGCCGAAGGCAAAGCCCGCGCCGAAGACAAAGCCCGCGCCGAAAAAGAGGAGCGATGACGGCAAGACGCTGATCGCGGCCATCAAAAGCAAGTATCCGACGATCGGCGACGGCGTGAACTTCAAAAGCTGCGCCGTCCAACTGGACCGGTACGCGCGTCTGGGCGAGGAGCACATGACCGAACGCGCCCCATTGGATTCAACCGACGTACTGGACACACTCTCACGGTTGGACGTGGACCGCGAGTACGAACTGTACAAGTTCGCCCGCCGTCTCATGCACCGCGTGCCGAATTTCAGGGCGGTCAGCGCGACCGTACTCATGCACATCCAAGAGGAGCGGACGGACGGCAAGACGATGATGGCATTCTGGGAGCCGCTGGCCGGCGGACAGTCGGACGGACCGCAGAAGTGGCTGGTCGGCCAACTGTCCGAAAAAGTCGAGCCGGAAGAGTTCCAACGTCTGGTCACGACCGCATGGAACGCATGGCGGGACGGTGTGAAACCAATCCTCGATTCGGACGCGCCCATGCCGGTCACGCACTGAAACGCAAAAAGCCTCCGCCGAACGTTCGGCGGAGGCTTCACTGTTTCAGATCGTTCAAATCGCATGGCAGATAGCAGACGGCGACGCGTTTGAGCGTGCCGGACGGCGTACCCGCCTGAACCTTGTTCGGATCGCCATCCGGAGATAATCGCCACCAGCCCTTCCGATCATGCCACCAGACGACTCCACGCCCATCCATGTACGTGCCGGACGGATGCTGAGGCGGTATCAGGTCGCATGTCAGAAGAATACTGCCCCCCGGACGTCGAAGCAGACGGGCGTTGGCTATCCGATTCTCCCCCACATCCATATGGACGGTGCCGAGAATGCGGGCTTGCGGCTTAGTGCGACACCAGACCGACCAGTCTTTGTCATCCTCCCGTCTGAAGGAGAGCAGTCCGGGCGTGGCCACCGCGCGGGCGATGTCCAATCCTCGCGCGGCCGGATCAAGCCGGAGAAGATGCCCGCTCACCCGCGCGGCTCCAAATGTTCGCCGGACATGTCCGCCAGCCACACGTTCAAGCCAATCGCAATCAGCCGTCCGGCTCGTGTGCCGCCCTCACCATTCCGCACATACAGTACGCGCGGCGAACGGACGCGGAAGGGGCAAATACTCAGAATGCGCACCCCATAGGCGCGTTCCACGGCCGCCATCATGCCGGATGCGGGAAAACCGGCCAGACCCGCAATCAGACCAGCCAAGCCGACGCCCGCCACAGCCAGACCGGCCATAGGGTGGACCGCCATGGCCGTCACGATGCCGGCCGCCGTCAAGGCCGCACCCAGATAGGAAAGCGTGCGGCATGGCAGATGGTTCACGACCGCCGGGTCATACCGTCCCCGATCGACGGCCGGCACGATTGGATTGGAGCGGGTGGCACGGGGCTTGTCCGGATGCCGTTCCACCGAATGAAAGTCCACCGTCTTCCCATCATCGGGCTGGGGACGGTCCTGACGGCCCAACTCCTGTTTCAGTTCATCGACAGCGCTCATAGTTCGTCTCCTTTCCCGCCACATATGCGTCCGCGCACATCCAACGCCCAACGGATCGCGGCCGCCGCCTGCTGGGGTACGACGCCATTGCCGCACAAACGCAATTGCATGTTGCGCGGATTGCCTTGCACACCCGTCCAAATGTTCGGGTCGGTCAGCCAGCCATCCGGCAACCCCATCATCCACTCGTCAAACCGTGGGGACAGGTGCGTGAACGTGAACCGGGATGCGCCACGCTCCCGCCACAAGTCCAACACGCATTCCGGCGGCATGAGCGTCGCCGGAATGGGATGTCCGGTCAGCCAAATCGGATCCAGCAGATCCGTGCCGTTCGACACGCGTTGCCAGCATTCCAGCATCCGATCACGTTCCGGCTGGTCGGGCATGACAGGACCGGAACGACGCGGCGCACGGCGGACCAGCCAGCGGGCGCACAGCATCGTCGGATGCGAGTCCAACCAGCGGCGCAGCACGCTGGACGCCTGCGTGGGACACGGCGCGGAACGTCCCATCGTCCGCTCCCAACGGCGTATGGCGGGCGCGAACCGTCCCCAGTCGACACGGGCGGACACGGTCATGCCGAACGCGGTCGCACCCTCCAGACAATCCTGATTGCGCCGCTGATTGTGACCCTTCACGTCGTTGGCGCGCGGCGTGGGCAGAAACCCGGTATTCGACCCTTCGAAACGTCCGTTCACTGCAACCCCTCCCGTCGTCCGATCTCCTCATCCGTCATACGTCCCGGCAGATTCAACAGTCTGACCTGGGTGGACAGGAATCCGCATTTGTCCAGCGGCCGGCCCGCCGTAGCAGGCGAGCCGAACACGGCGTCACTGGCCTTCGGCGTATACAGGAGCGCTATCTCATCGCGCAGATTCGAATAGCCGCCCCTACCAGACGCACGCAATTCCTCAAGATGCTCATGGGGCGGCAGCATGTCCATCGTGTTCGGAGTGGGCAGCAGGCTCACCTGACCACCACACTCCACCTCGTCGGGCAAGCACACCTGATGTCCGCTCCTACGCCGCACATCCGGATCCATGCTGCCTCCACCCCCACCATCGCGGGCGGCCGAAGTGGGCAGCAGGTTCAACACATCACCCAACCCCAACTGCCGGCCGCGCGCGGACCGGCGTACCGATGTCTCCGGACTTCCCGTCTTCGAATCGTAGGCGGCGCTCGGCGTGGGCAATAATCCCATCACATCCTCACGCAGATTGCCCGTGGATGCGCATGGCATCCTATCCGGGTCTCCGCGACGCAGCGCACGCTCACACGCCTCACCGGAACGGGCGGGCAGCGTATCCATCGTATTCGGCGTGCTCAGCAGTCCACCGCGCGGCGAGACCGCATCCAGCCAGCCGCCGGGAACGGGACTGACGGCCGCTGACACCATGATGCCCGATTTCGGCCACACGTCACGAAACACGGTCGCCGATCCGAACAGGTCGGGCTGGTCGGTCAGCCACACGTCCATATCCGGATCGAACGTGGCATACGGGTCGGCGGGCAGAAAAGCGTCCGCATCATGCGGCCAGGCGGTGACGAACACGCGGGCGCGATGGTGCGGAGCGCCCACGTCGGCGGCTTCCAACAGGCACCATGCCGCGTCGTAGCCCAGATTGGACAGATCGGCCAGCACGCGGCCAAGACCACGCATGTTGGCAGGCGGCTCGACCCGCTCCCCCACCGGCAGCCCGCAGACGGCGCACGTATCCGTACCATCAGGCTCATCGCAGGAGCATAGGCCGGCGGCACGGCGATGCGCGGCCAGACGGTCGGCATCCTCCACGTCACGGCGGCTGGCCGCGCGGGCGCTCAACGCGCCGGCCACATTCTCCCAGACGACCAATCTTGGACGTTTCGCGGCGACGATATCGCATTGGAAGCTCCACAGACCGGATCTGGTGCCCTCACGCATTCCCGCACGCTTGCCGGCCAGACTCATATCCTGACAGGGGCTACCGCCCGCCACCACGTCCACGTCGGGCAATGCGGACATGTCGACTTTGGTGATGTCGCCCAGATTGGGAGCATCGGGGAACCGGTGGGCGAGCACGGTGCACGGCCCGGGTTCGATATCGGATACGAATGCGGGATCGGTTGGTCCCAACGCCATCTCGACGGCCAGATCAAGACCGCCGTAGCCTGAGAACAGGCTTCCCAAACGAATGCTCATACCGACCCGTATGCGTCGACGGCGCATCGCATCGGCGGCGGACGGCTGAATCAGAATGGTGGACTCAAAAACGGCTTGTATGCATTGTATGCATCAAAAAACCGACTATGCGCGCTATGCGGGAACATAACTCCGAAAAAGACTGCATACAATGCATACAGAAACGCGAATAGGCGTGTCCGT
>OFRY01000065.1_pt1 | contig 81150 bp, 68 predicted proteins | sample 1543171 | NCBI WGS metagenome assembly OFRY01 (sample SAMN04209240, study PRJEB22552) | human gut metagenome | biome: gut; material: feces | host: Homo sapiens | place: USA: Oklahoma | reverse complement strand
GCCTGGCCTGCGCGCTCACGGTGAGCTCGCTGCTCATGCCGAGCGTCTCGCTCGCAGCGGAATGGGTCAAGGTCGGCGGCAACAAGTACAACACCGCGGCGAGCGACGAGGCCGGTACCTGGTCGTGGGACGGCGCCGACGACTTGAAGCTCAACAACTATAACGGCGGCGAGATCCAGGCCGCAGGCAAGCTCAACGTGAATTACTCGGGAACCAACATCGTCACTGCCGAATGGATCGAAAGCATCAACGTTTCTCATGGCACTAACGAGAATGCCGAGCTCAATATCCAAGGCGACGAGGGCGGCACGCTCAGCGTGACATCTACTGAGGACGCTATCCTCACCACGGGTAATATCAACATCGACGGAGCCGGATCCGTCAACGCCACGAGCACTGGGTTTGATGCCATCAATGCCGGAGGTGATCTCGCTATCAAAGGTTCGGGCAACGTCAACGCCACGGGTGCATCGGATGGCATCAGGGCAAACGGCAATATCACGATTGACGACAGCGGAGCCGTCACCGCCAGGGCTACCAAGGACAAGGGTATTGGAGCCGACAAGAACCTCACCATCAAGGGTGGCGGGACGGTCGAGGCAAGCTCAGCCGATGGTGAGGCCCTTTGGAGCGGCGACAATATCAACATCTCGGACGGCAGCCAGGTCAAGGCAAGCTCCGAGGAAGACGCTGCCGTCGAGGCCAAGGGCAGCCTCGCAGCCACAAACGCCTCCCTCAACGTAAACGGTGTTGAATATGGCGTCTATGCCCACAAGGGCATCACCCTCGATCATGCAAACGTGACGGTCCGTGCAAGTAAAGGCAGATACGGTGGCGCCAACGCCCTCTTCACCTACCAGGACGACATCGTCGTCAAGAACGGCTCCACCGTGGACGCGTTTGCGGAAGGCGAGGTTTCGGCTGCATTCTCCACCAGAAACGATCGACCCAACGAGAAGGGCGGCCACATCTACATCAGCGACTCCGTTGTCAAGGCCATAGCCCGCTATGTCGAGAACGGCGACGGCCCCATCCCCTACAGCGAAAACCAAGATGGCGAGACGAGGCGCGAACCCCAAGGCGAGAACATCGGCATCATCGCCCAGACCAGCGAGGGCGTCACACCCGCAGTCATCTCGATCATCCGCAGCAAGGTAACGGCCGAAGGAGATACAGCGGCAATCTTTGCCCGTGCCATGAGCGCTGACGGCAAGACAATCGGCACCATCAAGATTGAGAACGCCGCCATCCAGACGCCCGAAGGCGGCAAGGTCATTGACTATCGCAAGCTCCGTGACGGCATCTACGAGGCAGGCCAAGCCATCGGCACGGGCGACGCCACGGTCGACTCCCTCTATATCAAAGCAGTCGCCAAAAGTACGACCATCGCACCTCCCGAGGTAGCCAAGCCGGAAGACCCCAAGCCCGACGAGACCAAGCCCGCAGAAAGCAAGCCCGCGGAGTCCAAGCAGAACCCCAAGCCTGAGGGCTCAAAGCCGACCAAGGCCGTTGCGGCTTCAACCACGAAAGCCAAGACTACCGGCGTGCTCGCGGCAACCGGCGACACCTCGGGTGCGGCCATCGTGGCAACCGTCCTTGCGGGAACAGCCGCTATCGCCGCAGGCACCATGGCGAGCCGTAAGCGTTCTTAGGCGCCTCTGCGCACATGGCAGCTCCCGCGAAGGCCCCGAACCCCAGCACCGTTTAACAACGCCACCGCCGAGCTCCCCTCCGGCGGTGGCGTTTTCCATATGCGTCCGCAGGGGATGCACGAGATTGTCTTTGGTCTAGCCCAACCGGCATACGCTGGCGTGCGACAATTGGGGCTGCCGATATCACAACACTGAGAGAAGCCCGTCATGGAAGCGCATCAAAAGCAGATAACCGTTTATTCGAATCATACGGAAAGCGCGCCTGTCATCTACCTTCCTGTGGTCGTGGGCGACGGCAGCGAGGTTTATAAGTGTTGCCGAGAGCTCGACTGTCCGCCATTCGCCCTCGTCACCATTGGCGGGCTCGATTGGAATCGCGAGCTGAGCCCCTGGGCATGCGACGGGACCGTACGCGATGCCGAGCCTTTCGGCGGCCAAGCTGCCGATTTTCTTGATGAGCTGCTGAATCAGATAATCCCCCAGGTCGAGTCGTCGCTTCCTCAGCCGCCCACCTGGCGCGGCATTGCCGGCTACTCGCTCGCGGGCCTCTTCGCACTCTGGTCCCTCTGGCAAACCGACGCCTTTGACCGCGCCGCGAGCGCATCGGGGTCGCTATGGTTTCCCGACTTTGTCGACCGTGCCAGCACGGCCCCTTTTGCCGGCAGCCCGCAAGCCGTCTACCTGTCACTCGGCAAAAAGGAAACCAAGACGCCTAACCGCATGATGCGGCACGTACTCGACGATACGCGCGCGATGGAAGAGCTGTTTGTCGAGCGTGACATTCCAACAACGCTGGAGCTCAACCCCGGCAACCACTTTGCCCAAACTGACCTGCGCATGGCGCGCGGCATCCACTGGATACTGACGCATTAAAAATGGCGTCCACGCGTACATACGCATGGACGCCATTTTTAATTTGGCTGAACGCAGCTACTATTCAGCAGTCTCCTCAAGCTCGGAAGTATCGAACTCAAAGTCATTACCGGGCAGGATGGCGTTGAGCACAATGCCCACCAGCGAGCCCACGGCAAGGCCCGAAAGCGAAATCGTCACGCCGCCCAGCTCCAGCACGATGGCACCGGCGGTACTGTAGGCAATGCCGAGCGAAAGCACGAGCACCAGCGCCGCCACCAGCACATTGCGGTTGTTCTGGAAATCGACCTGGTTTTCGATAAGGTTGCGAACGCCCACGGCACTGATCATGCCGTAGAGCACGAGCGACACGCCGCCGATAACGCACGCCGGCATGGCGGCAATCACCGCAGCGAACTTGGGGCAGAACGAGAGGACAATGGCACAGCACGCGGCAATGCGAATCACGCGTGGGTCGAACACGCGCGTAAGCGCAAGCACGCCGGTGTTCTCGCCATACGTCGTATTGGCGGGGGCGCCAAAGAGCGAGGCCAAGATGGTCGCCAGGCCATCGCCGAGCAACGTGCGATGCAGACCAGGATCGGCGATGTAGTTACGCTCGCAAGTGGAGCCAATGGCGGAGATATCGCCGATATGCTCGATCATAGTTGCAAAGGCCAGCGGCATGATGGTGATGATGGCCGTCGTGGCAAGACCGCTATCGAACTGCGGTCCAAAGAGCGCAAACACGGTGTTGTCCCACACGATGGGCAGACCGACCCACGGAGCGGCGGCAACGCCCGAAAAATCAACCTCGCCCAGCACCGCCGCGACAGCATAGCTCACCACAACGCCCAGCAAAATCGGCACGATCTTGACCATGCCGCGGCCCCAGATGTTGCAGATGACGATCACGGCCACAGCGATAACGGAGACAAGCCAGTTGGTCTGGCAGTTGGCAATGGCAGAGCTCGCCAGGATCAGGCCGATGGAAATGACGATGGGACCGGTCACCACCGGCGGAAAGAAGCGCATGACACGCTTGGCGCCAAATGCGCGGAACAGCGCCGCCAGCACCGGATAGAGCAGGCCGGCGCAGGCAACGCCCAGGCAAGCGTAAGGCAAAAGCTCGGCCTCGCCGTTGGGTGCAATGGCGGCATAACCCGCGATAAAAGCAAACGACGAGCCCAGAAACGCGGGCACCTTACCGCGCGATAGAAAATGAAACAGCAGCGTGCCGATGCCGGCGAACAGAAGCGTCGCCGAAACGGAAAGGCCGGTGAGCACAGGCACGAGCACCGTGGCTCCGAACATCGCAAACATGTGTTGCAAACCCAACACGAACATGCGCGGGCGGCCGAGCGACGATGCATCGTAGATGGCATCGGTGACGGCGGGCGTCGAGGATTGGGACATGGAAGTCCTTTCATGATGGAAGGGCGATCAGGCATATCGGATAATCTGCCCGAACGATACGATCCGAACCATTGTACGTGATACGCCGTGTCTCGCACGCACCGTCGCCTGCAAACGGTAGCGTTACTTCCAAACGTGCTCGGCAATGCGCTTGACCAGCGCGATCTTTGCCCACTGCTCGTCCTCGGTCAGTTTGTTGCCAATCTCGCAGCTGGCAAAGCCGCACTGGGGCGACAGGTACAGGTTCTCGAGCGGCACATACTTTGCAGCTTCGCGGATGCGCTCGACGATAACGTCCTCGTTCTCGAGCTCTGCCGCCTTGGTGGTCACCAGGCCCAGCACGACCTTCTTGCCGGGGGCAACGTACTTGAGCGGCTCAAAACCACCGGCGCGGGGTGTGTCGAACTCCAGATAGAACGCATCGACGTTCTCATGTGCGAACAGGTACGGCGCGATGGGGTCGTAGCCGCCCTCAAAAGCATAGGTGGAATGGTAGTTGCCGCGGCACACATGCGTGTTGACGACCAGATCGTCGGGCTTGTCCGCGATTGCGGCATTGTTGAGCGCCACACCTAGCTCGGACACCTTTTGCAAGTCAACCGGGCTCATGCCGGTCTTGGACACAAAGTCGGTATCGCAATAGATACCCCAGGTGCAGTCGTCAAATTGGATGTTGCGGCAGCCCGCGGCATACAGGTCGGCAATCACGGTGCGGTATGCTGCGGCGATGGCATCAGCGAGCTCTTCGTCGGTCTTGTAGACGGCGCGCAAACTCTCCTGCTGTCCATCGCAGCGGTCGAGCGTAACCTCCGAGAACGTCTGGATCGGCGCCGGAATGGTTTGACGCGCGACCTGGCCCTCCCCCTCAAGCGCCTTGACAAACTTAAAATGCTCGACGAACGGATGGTTCTCGCCGCTAATGAGACCGGTTACCACGGCGGTGTCGGCGGTAGTCTCCTCATCGTGAAACATGTAGCCCGTGCGCGAGGCGCGGCGCTCAATGCCGTTGAGTCCCCACATAAAATCGAGGTGCCAGTAGCTGCGGCGGAACTCGCCATCGGTAATCACCTGCAGGCCGGCAGCCTTCTGCTTGGCCACTAAGTCGCGGATGGCCTCGTCCTCGACGGCCTTAAGGCCGGAAGCGTCGAGTTTACCCGCGGCATAGGCGGCACGGGCATCCTTTACAGCCTGCGGACGAAGAAAGCTGCCGACGATATCGGCGCGAAACGGCGCGTTCGGTTGAATCGAAGTGCTCATAGATATCTCCCTTTGCATTGGTTGCTTTACTGGGACAGAGTATGAGCGCTCATATGGTCATCGTAAAATATACGTTCATAACAGTTTGATATAGATGCTTCCTATATCATTCTGGACTGTCATAAAGAGACTTGAACCGTGCGGAGCACAGCAGCCTAGATATGCTGACGAATCGCGTCGATATAGGCCCGACCGTAGCGCGTGAGCGTCGTGTTCTTGCGCGTAATAATGCCGATCTCCATGTACTCGTCCACGTCGAGCGGAATCGAGATAATGCCGGGGCCGTTGAGCTCGTGGCTGATCACGCCCGAGCATACCGTGTAGCCGTTGAGGCCCATGGCCAAATTGAACAACGTCGCACGGTCGCGCACGCGAATATTTTTGCGACGCTCGAACGTCGAGGTCAGCTCCTCGGAATAGTAAAACGAGTTGTAGCTGCCCTGCTCGTAGGACAGGAACGGGTAGTCTTCCAGATCCTCGAGCGTCACGCTGGAGCGGCCCGCCAGCGGATGGTCGGCGCAGACGAAGACATGCGGCGTGGCGCAGAAGAGCCCTTCGAACACGAGCTCGTTGGCGGCAAGCATGCGCTCGATGACCTCGCGATTGTGCTCCGACAGATACAGGATGCCGAGTTCGCTTTTCATATGCGCGACATCCTCGATAATTTCGTGGGTCTGCTCCTCGCGCAGGGTAAAGTCGTAGCGCGCGGCATCGAACTCGCGGATCACGTCGACAAACGCATTAACGGCAAAGGAATAATGCTGGCAGCTCACACTAAAGTGCGGCACCTGCTCGGACGTACCTTTGTACTTGCCCTCGAGCAGGTCGGCCTGGTCGAGCACCTGGCGCGCGTACCCCAAGAAGGTCTCGCCTTCCTCGGACACAATGACACCCTTGTTGGTGCGCTCAAAGATATGCACACCCATCTCGTTTTCGAGATCGCGGATCGACGCGGTAATCGAAGGCTGCGACACAAAGAGCCGGCGCGAGGCCTCGGTGATGCTGCCGCATTCGGCAACTTTGACGACATATCTGAGTTGCTGGAGCTTCATGGCTTTCTCCCTAGACGTTTGTGACGTCGAAACCCGCCGTGTCCATTTGGCTCATAAACGACGGCATCTCCCCCGTCGCGGCGCAGGCGGCAATCTGATGCAGAGCCCCGGCAACCGCATCATCTGCCGCAGCGCCGATATGCCAGCGTGCGGCAGCCGTGACGGCCTCGTTGGCATTGGCGACTGCAACGGAGTTGGGAACGGCATCGATCATGGGCAAATCGTTATCGGAATCGCCGAATACGGCCACCTCGTCGGGCGTCAGGCCCAAAGCACGCGCCAGCTCCAGCGCGGCGCAGCCCTTGTCCCAGCCGGTCGGAAGAACGTCGAACAGGCGCACGCGGTTGTTGGGAAACACAAGCGAGAGTTCCGGCACCTCAGCGGCAACGCGCTCGCGTAGCTCCGCGAGCCCCTCGCGCGAACGGGCACTCCAGATATTCGCCTTAAACATCGGCGCGTCATCGACGACGGGACGACATGGGGCCTCTTCGCCTTTGAGCCACGCGTTGCCGCCCGACCCCATGGCGCGACGAACGCGCTCGGGGTCACTCGTCACGCAATAGGCATCGTTGCCCCAAAAGTCATCGCCCAGGCTGTAGACTTTTAGAAATGTATCGTCGGTCTCTTGCTCCAGATAGTCGGCCAAGCGCATCAGAGCATCGTTGTCGATTGCGCGCGAGGCGACTACTTCGCCGTCGACAAACATCACCTGACCGTTACAGAACGCGCCAGTCGAAAAACACTCGGAACGGTTTTTGAACATCCAGCCCATCGCGGACGGCTGACGACCTGAAACCGGGCCAAAGTGCAGACCCGCCGCCTGCATGGCATGAATACCCTCAATGGCGTAGTCGCTGGCGCCGTCATGCCCGGCTGGAATCAGTGTATCGTCCATATCGGTCAGCACAAGTTTGATCATAGAGTCCCCCGTCATTTTCACCGTAACCATTGTAACGGTGCGCTAGTATAGGGAACAACAGATTCGATGCGGGAGTGCCGGCGGTGCAAACCACAAGGCTGAGAGGGCAATGGGCCCAATCCTTTGAACCTGTCAGTTAATGCTGGCGTAGGGAGCATGCCGCCTTTACAGGGGCGCTGTCTATGCACAGCGCCCCTTTTCTATGCCAAGGAGGCATGTGCAGTGATTGATTCGGAACAGCTTAAGCAAAATGTGGTCAAAGCCGTGGAGGAGATTCGTGCCACCAATCCGATGGCCGGCTCCATCACCAACACGGTGACGATCGACTTTGTCGCCAACGCGCAGCTCGCTGTGGGTGGATCGGCCGCCATGGTCTATCTTCCCGACGAGGGCGAGGCGCTCGTTGCCGGCGGCGGCGCCATCTATCTCAATATGGGCACGCTCTTCCCCATCTACGAGCAGACGATTCCCCGCGCGGCCAAGGCGGCACACGACGCCGGTAAGCCCTGGGTGCTCGATCCGGTGGGTCTGGGTATCGGTAGCCTGCGCACCCAGCTGGTAAACGAACTCAAGCAGTACAAGCCCGCCATCGTGCGTGGCAACGCCTCCGAGATCATCGCACTCGCCGGCCTGTGGGGTCTTGAGGGCGAGGCGGCCGATCTGAGCCGCGTGCGCGGTGTCGATACCACCGACACGGTCGACGCCGCCCGCGCTGCCGCCGTGGCGCTCGCCCGCTACACCGGCGGCGCCGTAGTGGTCTCGGGCGAAGTCGACCTGATCACCGACGGCACGACCGTGGCCAAGTCCCACGGCGGCAGCCCGCTCATGTCCAAGATCACCGGCTGCGGTTGCTCGCAGGGCGGCGTGCTGGCCGTGTACGCCTGCGCTGCCGATCCGTTTACGGCAGCCGTCTGCGGTACCGCCGTCTACAACGTTGCCGGCACGCGTGCCGCCGCTGTCGCCGATGCCCCGGCAAGCTTTAAGGTCGCCTTTATCGACGAGCTCTACCACGCGACCGCCCAGGACATCGCCGATAACCGACTCGAGCTCGAGGAGGCATAGCCATGTCCGAGCCCGCAACCAATGCCGGCATGAACACGCTCGTCGCTGTGGCCATCGCCCCATGCGGCACCGGCGATGAGCTATCCGCCGAGGTCGCCGAGGTCGTGCACGTCATTCGCGAGAGCGGTCTTCCCAACCGCACCACCTCGATGTTCACCGAGATCGAGGGCGACTGGGACGAAGTCATGCAGGTCGCGCGTGACGCAACCTTTGTGTTGGCGAGCAAGGGCATCCGCACCGAAGTCGTACTCAAAGCCGATATTCGACCCGGATTTACCGACACCATGACCGGCAAGCTCGAGCGCATGGAAGCACAGATCAAGAAACAGGAGGAAGCACGATGAGCATCCGCGACAACCTTGATATCTCGGCCTATCTGGTGCTCGGCCCCGAAAACACGCTCGGGCGCCCCGTGGGCGATGTGGTGGCCCAGGCACTCGACGCCGGCTTTACCTGCATCCAGGTGCGCTCCAAGGTGGCAAGCGCCCGCGAGATCATTGCGCTGACCGGCGACGCCGCGCAGGCAATCGCACAGGCCGGCAAGACCGGTCAGGTCGCCCTGTTAATCGACGACCGTCTGGACTGTGTACTCGCCGCGCGCGAGCAGGGCATTGCCGTCGACGGCGTGCACGTAGGCCAGAGCGACATTCCCGTCGAGGTCTGTCGCAAGCTGCTGGGCCCCGACGCCATCGTGGGCCTTTCGGCCCGCTGCGAGGAGATGCTCGAATACGTCAAGACCGCCGACATGAGCCTGGTCGACTACCTGGGCATCGGCCCGCTCCACGAGACCGAGACCAAGCGCGACTGCGGACGCGCGGCCGATGGCTCTATCATCACCAAGAGCTTTGAGGACCTGGCCGCACTCCACGCGGCAAGCCCCGTGCCCATCGTGGTGGGCGGCGGCGTCAAGACGGCCGACTTGCCGCAGCTTAAGGCAACCGGCGTCGACGGCTTCTTTGTGGTGAGCGCCGTCTGCAGCGCCGATGACCCCTACGCCGCGGCCAAGGAGCTCGTCGGCACCTGGCAGCAGGCGTAAGTCTAGGCCGAGCAGCTGATTCGCAGCCTCATATCTTCAGCAATGGAAAGCGCATCCCAGTTTGAGCCTCCATTCCGGGATGCGCTTTCCGCCGAGATGGCGGCAGCAGCCTCTACCCTGCCAGATATGCCTCCAGTGCCGGCAAGGTCGCCTCCGCATCGCGGCGACCAATCTGGTAGATGCGCTCAAGTTCATCGGGCTCGCGACACAGCGACGGCACCTTCACCGATTCGCTCGGACGCACCACAAAGATCTCGCCGGCAGCCTCGCGACGTGCCAGGTCATCGAGCGTGGCATTGTAGACCTCATGCCGGTGCTCAAGCGCTGCGACAAACTCCGGATAGTGACGGAACACGCGCCGCAGCATGGGCATCACGCTGTTGGGCTGCTTCACAAAGCCCGCCGGCTGCGTGAGTACCACGATATTGCGGTCATACCCCTGCGCAAACAGCCACGCGCTGGGAATAGAATCAGCCACGCCACCATCCAGATACTTATGCCCGTCAATAGCAACGGGACGCGTCGCCACGGGAATTGCCGACGACGCCCGAATCCACTCGATATCGCGCTCGTCGCCATACGGCAGATCGTGATAGACGGCCTTGCCCGTCTCGATATCGGTACACACGCACGTAAATCGCATGGGACAGGTGCGATACGCCTCCAAGTCGATAGGATCGCGCTCGATAGGCACCTCGTGATAAGCAAAGTCGGCATTGTACATATCGCCGGTTCGCAGCCAGCTGGTCACGCTCGCATAGCGCTTGTCGGCGCAATAGGCCTTGTTATAGCGAATGGCGCGGCCGATCTGGCGCGATTTAAAGTTGTAGCCAAACGCCGCGCCCGCCGAGACGCCCACCATATGGTCGCAGGTCAAACCGTGCTCCATCCAAACGTCGAGCACGCCCGCCGTATACATACCGCGGTAGCCGCCTCCCTCGAGCGCCAGCCCCACCGTGCGCGTCATATTTGACTGTGCCATGCGACCATCTCCGTTCCTGCGTTTTAAAACGGGACAAGTATACCCGTCAACATATATCGTCCCAGTCGCATTTTTATCGAACATCGCATCGTCGCGCTACCGCTTGTCGAATAATAGCCGCCCACAGCATGTGCACCCATATATAATTGGGCACTATTGTTTACACTACTCAGCTGTTATCAACAGCGAACATTAGCCGACAAATTAACTCAACAACGCGGCAAGGCGGGGGCCTGGATACATGCAAAGCGCTGAGCAACGACGCGTGTACACAACGAGCTCGCCCGACGCAATCCGCCCCGACCTCAGAAAGTCGCTTAGAACATGGAAACTGTCAGCAATTACACCGAAACGCTCGAAAAGACCGTCCGCGACCTTCTCGAACGGCAGGAGGATCTGATCAGGACTGCCTTTACCGACCAGCTTACCGGGCTTGGCAACCGTGGCGGCTTTGCCCGTTCCCTCGAGGAGCTCTGGGAGCAGGACGCCCCCGTTACCATGGCGTTCATCGATATCGACAATCTCAAGCACTGCAACGACGTCTTTGGGCATGACGAGGGCAACCGCTATATCTTGCAGGTAAGTCTCTATCTTAAGCTGTATATGAAGGTGGGCGAAGCGGCGTTTCGCATAGGCGGCGACGAGTTTGCCATCCTATCTACGATTGCAACCGAGGACGACCTCGCCGAACGTCTGAAACACTGCCGAACGGTTCTGCTCAAAAACAACGATTCCGAGATGCCCCACTCGTTTAGCTACGGAGTGTCACATGCCGACCCCGCCCTGGGCGAAGCTTCCAATCGCATGACGCTCGATGCCGACCATCGCATGTACGACTACAAGCTACGTCATGCCATGCACCTCGATCGACGCAATATCACGCAAGTCCACGCCGACGACTTCGAAATAAGCGATCGTATTTTTGACGCCTTTTCGATGCTCAACGAGGGCCGTTATTTCTTTATCGAGAACTTGGACAAACATCGCACCCTTTGGTCACAAGGTGCCTTACGCGATCTTGGCCTTCCCTCGGAGCACATAGACAACTGTCGCGATTACTGGAAAACGCGCGTCCATCCCGACGACCTTGAGGCCTGCATCAACGACATCGACCAAGTCTACAACGGCACCAAGCACCGTCGCGTCATGCAGTATCGTGTGCGCAACGCCGTCGGCGACTACGTCCTTTGCCGTGCTCGCGGGTTTCGTATCGACGGCGACGGAAATGTCCCCTCGCTCTATGTCGGCGAGCTCGTCAACCACTCACTTGCCGAAACCGTCGACGCCGCCACAGGCCTCGGAACGCAGCGCATGCTGGCCAACGCCATCGACGCCTGCCGCCGCGATCGTTGCGAGACAGGGCTTATAGCGGTGCGCGTTCGTGGCACGACAAAGCTCAACGAGCTCTACGGGGCCGAGGCTGTCGACAACATGCTTGCCGAATACGCAGGCCGCATGCTGTCGATCACCCGCGGCAGGAGCCGGGTCTACCGTTCACGAAGCGTCCAGTTCGTCGTGCTCAGCAACGACCTAGACCACGAGGCATTCGAGCAACTGACCCGCCACCTTAAAGAGGCCGTTTTCGCTCCTGTTCGAATCGCAGGCGACACCATTACTCCCGTCTGCCTTGTCGTCCCGGCCTTTTACGAGCACTTAACCCATCAAGCGACCGCCGTTTTAGGCGAACTCGACCGTCGCCTTCGCACGGCCGGCGGGCTTGTTCCCAACGACAGCCTCCCCATACCCGAGGCGGAGCGCAAAAGCGCCATAGCCGAACGTATCGACTCGCTCACGGGCCTCTATCGACCCAGCGAGTTTATGCGGCGCGCCAACGCATTTCTCGAGGCAAGGCGCGACGGCACCTGGTGCATCGCCACGGTCGACATGGGCCACATGCGCCTGTTTAATGAATGGCACGGCCAGGCCGAGGGCGACCGCGTACTCGCCGATGTAGGCACGGTCCTCAAGGACATCGAGAATGCCGATATGGGCGTCGCAGGGTACTGGGGCCAAGATGACTTTTGTGTACTCATCCCCTTTAAGCACATCACCGTCCATCAAATCTACAACCGCGTTCGTGAGGCAGTAGTCAGGCATGATGACGGCGTAGGTTTCTGGCCGTCCATGGGCGTTTACCCCATCGACTCCAATGAGGAAATCACCATCGATGCGCAGGCAAAGGCCATGTTTACCAATCGACGCGCAAAAAACGACTTTAAGGAGCGCATTGCCATTTTCCGCCCCGCGGAGTACGAGCGCGAAGTCGCGTTCCACCGCACGCTGACCGAATTCCAGTACGCGCTGTCAAATGGTCGCATCACATACTATCTTCAGCCCCAGGTCGATATGGAAACCGGCGAGATTATTGGCGCCGAAGCACTCACCCGCTGGATTGACAAGGACAGCTCTCTCATTTCGCCCGCAACGTTTATCCCCGCACTCGAGGAAAGCGGCTTTGTAGTGACGCTCGACAAGTACATTTGGCAAGGTGTCGCCATATGGCTTCGCGAGCGTCTCGATCGCCGTCTTCGCGTGGTTCCGGTCTCGCTTAATGTGTCGCGCGTGGATATCCTTGCCTGCGACGTTGCCGAACATATGGGGGCGCTCGCCGTCCAATACAAGCTACCGCCCGAGCTCATGCGTATCGAGATCACCGAGACGGCTTATACGGGAGAATCCGAGGCCGTGGATAAGCTAACCGCAGATCTGCACACCCGCGGCTTCTCGACCTATATGGACGATTTTGGCACCGGTCAGTCCACGCTCGCGATGCTCAAGAACGTCAACGTCGACGTCATCAAGCTCGACCGCACCTTTGTGCCCACCGACCGCGATCAAGGCCGCAGCACGCAAATCATTTCATCGATGCTCGAAATGGCGCAGTCGCTCCATCTGCCCGTCGTGGTCGAAGGCGTCGAGACAAATGAGCAGGCGAACATGCTACGACAAATGGGCGCCCGCTACGCTCAGGGCTTCCTCTACTACCGCCCCATGCCGGCGAAGGATTTTGAGGCATTGCTCGATGGTGGCAATAACAACTGATACGCTCGCGCGCAAAACGCCACCGTCGAAGGGGGTATTTGTCTCCATTAGCTAACTTATATCCCCAATTCAAACCGAATTGGGGATATGATACAAACCGTTGTTCCGCCCAAGGAGGTTATCCATCATGAACGAGTCATATCGCCTGGGCGAGCAATCGATTATTACCTATCTTCAGCGACTTGCGAACGGCGTCTCGACCGCTGAACTCGATGTTGCCGCGCTGCCTGCTGAGCTACGCGCCGTTGGTGAGCAACTGCAAAAGACGCATGCCATCCTGCAACAAGAGCGCCAGCTGCTTGAGCGCAACGCCTATATCGATCCGCTCACCAACTTGGGCAACCGCAACGGATTCGACCGTCACGTCGAGCAACTCTGGCGCAAAGGCGACCCCTTCACCTGCGCCTATATTGACATCGACCATCTCAAGCATTGCAACGATAGGTTTGGCCACGCCGAAGGCAATCGCTATATTCTGAGCATCTGCCGCACGCTCTCCGAAACCATGGAGCACGATGAGATGCTGTTCCGTATCGGTGGAGACGAGTTTGTGCTCATCTCGCCCTCCGCAAACGAGATTGAACTCGAGCAGCGCTTGGAGCAGGTGCGTACCAGGCTGATCGAGGCGAGCTCAGGTGGCAAGGCGCCCATGATCGGCAGCTTTAGCTTTGGCTGCTCGCGCGTCGATCCACTTGCTGGCGACACGCGTCGCCAGATGACGATGGATGCCGATCGCAAGATGTATCGCTATAAGCTTATGCATCGTGTGCAGCAACCGAAAGACGATGACGCGCCGCAACGCCCAATCGTCGATCAGCTTCCCTGCAACGACCGGGTGTTCCAAGCGATCTCCATGAGCTCCGAGACGCGCTATCCGTTTATCCTCAATCTCGATACGGGAGAATCGCAATGGTCGGTTAACGCCGTGCGCGATTTTGACCTGCCCTCCCAACACCCTTTTAACTCACTCGACATGTGGCTCGCCCGCGTTCATCCCGAGGACCGCGACAACGTACGTGCCGAGCTCGACATGGTGATAAACGGCACGTGGCACTTCCACTACATGCAGTATCGCGTAATGGATGCCACCGGAAAATACGTGCTTTGCGACTGCACGGGCTACCGCTTGGACGGCACCGATACCGAGCCCGGCATGTATGTGGGCATTATCATCAACCGAAGCTTGGCAGATACGACCGATTCCGTGACCGGCTTGGGCGATATTCACGCCCTGGTCAACGCCATTGGCGAAATGCGTCGCGTGGCGCGCAAGGCTGGTTTGATCGCCATCAAAATCGACGATATCGCTCAGGTCAATGCCCGCTTTGGCTTTGATGCGGGCGACCGCGTTTTGGCAGAAAGCGCCGCCTGCCTCATGGAATGCTCGCGCGGCAAGGGTCGCCTGTTCCGCTCGACGGGGCCGACGTTCGCGGCGCTTTTCGACGACTTTGATCCCGAAGAGACCGACGCGATCGCAGAAGAAATCGAGCGGTTCCTGGGTTCTCCCGTGCTCTTTGGCCCATTTGAATATCAGCCGCCCATTCGCGTGGCCACGCTCCATCTGGACGGCGTCGACCGTCAGCCCGTTTCGATTTTGAACGAGCTCAAAGCGTTGCTCGGGAAAGCCGTGCAGGTGCCAGGTACCAAACTGGATTAGCACCGCGCCCACACCGCCTCCCCCATCGTGCGATAATCCTCTGCAGAAGTCACCGACAGCAGAGGGAGTTTGTGATGAAGGTTCTTTTGGTCAATGGCAGCCCCAAGGCAAACGGCAACACCGCCCGCGCACTCGCCGAAGTCGCCGAGCAACTCAATGCCGAAGGCATTGATACCGAGGCGTTTCAGCTGGGCACCAAGCCCATTCGCGACTGCATTGGCTGTGGTCAGTGCGGCAAGCTCGATTGCCGCTGCACCTTTGACGATGACGTGGTGAACGAGCTGATCGCTGCCGCCGAGCAGGCAGATGGCTTTGTCTTTGGCTCGCCCGTCTACTATGCGCACCCCAGCGGGCGCATCCTTTCGGCCCTCGATCGCGCATTCTATGCCGGCAGCAAAGCCTTTGCACACAAGCCGGGCGCTGCCGTCGCCGTTGCCCGTCGCGGCGGCACGTCGACCACCTTCGACGTGCTCAATAAGTACTTCACCATCAACCAGATGCCCGTGGTAGCCTCCACGTACTGGAACAACGTGTTTGGCGCCATGCCGGGCGAGGCCGCCCAGGACGCCGAGGGCCTGGCCACCATGCGCAACATCGGCAAGAACATGGCCTGGCTCCTGCATTGTATCGAGGCAGGACAGGCCGCCGGTATCGAAGCCCCCGAAGCCGATCGCGAGCGCACCAACTTCATCAGGTAGAACGGCGGAACAAATACATGAACGTGCAAATTTTTGGCACCAAAAAGTCTTTCGATACCAAGAAAGCACAGCGCTTCTTCAAAGAGCGCCGCATTAAGGTGCAGTTTATTGACCTTAAGGAAAAGGAGATGAGCAAGGGCGAGCTCACGAGCGTGATGCAGGCGGTCGGCGGTATCGACAAGCTGCTCAACCCCAAGGCCAAGGACGAGGAGACGCTCGCGCTCATCCAGCACCTCACCCCCAGCCAGCGCTTCGACAAGTTGCTCGAGAACCAGCAGGTTCTAGCCGAGCCCATCGTGCGTAACGGCAAAAAGGCCACCGTCGGTTATTGCCCCGATGTATGGGGAGCCTGGGAGTAGCCTGTGTTATTTGCCAGCGCGTGGGTATAAGAGCAGGCGTTTGGCATATGATTCAACTGTAAGCCATGTCTAACAAAGGAGGGCACATGCCCAACAAACCCGTGAAAATCATCATGCTTACCGGATACCTCGGTGCCGGCAAGACCACGCTGCTCAACCACATCCTCGCTAACGATGGCGGTATCCGCGCCGCCGTGATCGTCAACGATATCGGCGAGATCAACGTCGATGCCAGCCTCATCGCCGACGGCGGCCTTTCCGAGACCGACGACCTCATCCCGCTCACCAACGGCTGCATCTGCTGCACGCTTTCGGATGACCTGGCCAACCAGCTGCAGGGCATCGCCGATTCGGGCAACTTCGACTACATCATCATCGAGGCATCGGGCATTTGCGAGCCCATCCCCATCGCCTACACCATCTCGAGCTTCTGCGACGAGGCTAAGGTGGGCGGCGAGCCCAAGCTCGCGCTCGACAACATCGTGGCTGTGGTCGACTGCGCCCGCATGTACGACGAGTTCAACGGCGGTCGCGACCTGCTGGCCGAGGATATCGACGAGGACGACATCGAGAGCCTGCTCATCCAGCAGATCGAGTTCTGCTCCACGCTGATCCTCAACAAGACCGACACCGTGACGCCTGAGCAGATTGCCGAGCTCAAGGCCATTGTGCGCAGCCTGCAGAAAGACGCCGTAATTGTCGAGGCCCAAAACGGCGAGGTCCCCATGGAGGAGCTGCTCGATACCGACCGCTTCGACTTTATGCGCGCCTACAACTCCGCCGCCTGGATCGAGGCCATGGAGCATCCCGAGGAGCACGACGACCCCGAGGTGCTCGAGTACGACATCGAGACCTTTGTGTACTCGCGCCGCAAGCCGTTTGACCTGCAGAAGTTCACCGATTTTGTTGAGCAGGAGTGGCCCGACGAGGTCATCCGCGTCAAGGGTCCGCTGTGGCAGACCGGCGATCCGGACATGTGCTACATGTTTGAGCAGGCCGGCCACCAGATGCGCCTGATGGAGAACGGCCTGTTTGTCGATTCGGCGCCCGAGGGCGAGAAGCAGAAGATCATCGACGAGAACCCCGAGATCATGCAGATTTGGGACGACGAGACGGGCGACCGCATGACGAGCCTGTGCATCATCGGCCGTCACATGGACAAGGATGCGCTCATCGCCTCCCTCGATGCCTGCCTGACCGACTGGCACCGCGCCTAGGTTTATCCAAGCGGGCATTTTTCCGCCCACGTAACCGCCTAACCACCACGAAGGTGCCCTTCGTGGTGGTTTTTCGTTCTGAGCCAAGGAGATTCATGTTCAATATCGTGCTGTATGCACCCGAGATTCCGGCCAATACGGGCAATATCGGCCGTACCTGCGTGGTCACCGGCGCCCATCTGCATCTGGTGGAGCCACTGGGCTTTTCGCTCGATGACAAGACGGTACGTCGCGCCGGTCTGGGCTACTGGCAAAACTTGGACGTGACGACCTATGCCGGCTGGGAGGATTTCCTTGCGCGCAACGGCCTCTCCCCCGCCGACGAGCGCCTGCATCTGCTGACCAAAAAGGCGCGCCGAACCTATGCGCAGAGTACCTACCGCGATGGCGACTACCTGGTCTTTGGCAGCGAGAGCTCGGGCATTCCCGAGCCACTGCTTGCCGCGGCGCCCGAGCGCTGCGAGCGCATCCCGATGCTGCGCGATTGCGATTCGCTTGACAACGCCGAGGCATGGGAAGCCCACGAGGAATCGCTCGGGCATACCGAGGACGACCACGAAGCCATCCTTCGGCAGGATATCTGCGGCAACTTCATCAATCCGGACGACTACCGCATCAGCGCCCTCAACCTCTCCAACAGCGCCGCCATCGTCCTCTACGAAGCCCTGCGCCAAACAGGCTTTCCGGGAATGTGACAAAGGGACAGTCTCGTTGTCATATCGGACAATTGTCACATTGACACCCTTCAAACGAAATCAGAGATGCCCGCTATCGCAACGTAAGGCATCGCGATAGCGGGCATTCAGCTGAATCAGTAATTTGATTTCAAAGGTAGATATTAATCTTCGAATTCGACATTGACCCTTACGTCTGGACCACAGAACGTCGACACCTGCTTTTTCACCAGTTTTACTGCACGTTCATCAGATTTTTCCAGCATGCCACTTTCTTGAACCTTTTGCCTCTGGTCCTTATCAGCCTGCTGAAGCAATTTATTTAAATCGTCCGTACTGACCTGATTCCAATTAAGAAAACCATTGTCCTCAACGTACTTTTTAAGCGAGTTCGGATCCGTTGACAACGTCACGATCTCGGAATGCGGAAGCGTAACATTAACAGATTTTATTACCGACTCGTTGTTTTTCGAACGATAGACTTTGACCTTCAGGTTCTCATCGTCTACGTTCAGGCCGATATCCGCCTTGCCATCGATGGTCGCTACATATCGCTTAGTAGTAAATGGGTTGTTAAAACCAAACGGATTCCCTGCATCGTCAATATATAGAACCTGAGTAAAATCGTATTCGTAGGTAAGCAACTTCGTTACCGGCTTAATTTCTTCCCGAATCGAATCATCGCTTATAACGGTCTGATCGCGCGTCAACCACAGGTACACGCAGCCGCCGCAAGCTGCAATCAAGCCTAACGCCAATAGGGCGACAATTATCTTCTGGCCAATTGTTTTAAACGGATTGGAAACGCTCATTTAGCCCTTGTCCTCCAGTTGTCCTCAGGGTAATTACGGACTCAATTCATTTATATTGGGTTTTGATGTCAACCAATTCAGAAAGGAAGGACTTAAATCCAACATAATATAAATACACATTCATACGTTAATTTAATACCTATTCTGCTGCACGTAACTTCAGAAAGATTGGGGCACAGACCATAGGCCGGCACCCCAATCCATACATAGGCATCATAACGCGTTGATTATTCGATCATATGCCCACGTTAATCAACTGAAACGCTGACGTCCATCCGCTGATCTCGGTCGCTATATCCGATCATCAGTTCCCGTCCCTTTTTATCCTTTGCGCAAAAACTGCTGTCATACGAATATTCGATGTCCTTGTATCCCTTTTTCTTGCAAGCTTTGATGTATTTGTCGTACCCATCACAATCGATGCCAAATGCGACAAACGAAAGACAGTCTTTTTCGTCTAACGACGTATAAACGATAGGGCAGTCAGGCTTCGGCAAGGATTTTGCAAGGGCTTTTGTTGGCCAGTCATACGCCTTGACACCGCCCTTTGATGAAGTCGTATAGGTTTTCGACTTGAAACTATAGTACTCGAGATATATCTTTCCATCGCCGCCTAGATAGGCAATAGTCGCCACTGAAGGCTCCATCAGGTCATATTGATTCTGCTGGGCATTGGCGACATAGTCACCATGGGTAATGCACGGAACGCTATCAACTGATTCTCGCTTCTCGACGATTCGCTGGCTATCCGCCGTCATTTTCAGCGTTGAATAATCGTGCGCAGCCTCTTCCTCATCAAAAACGTCAGTAAACAGAAGTTTCTGTTCGTCAGTCAACTCCCCTTTCGGCTCAAACTGAATAGTGAACTGAGCAATATCGAAGCTCGATTTATTGTCATATTCAAATGTCATCATCTCGACGCCATCAACAACGCCTTCTGAGACGCTCCAGTTTAGTTGATCGATTTTTACTGAATCCTTCTTACCTGGCTTTGGCTTCTTTCCACTTTTCTTAGTCGCTGCAAATGCGCATGTCGGACTCCAGCCGCGACCCGTAATTCCGAGTGGTAGAGAAATGCCGATTAGCGCCGCCGCGCTAAAAGCCAGAACTGCCGTAAATAACTTTTTCTTCATTACATATCCTTTGGTAGTCGTTTAACCCCCCCTCGTCAAATAGCAGACGAATTGGCGACGCGGTGGCACTATTTGATTCAAGGGCGTGAACTGGATAAACATCGAGGGAAGGAGTGGGTCCTGTGCAATAAACTCCCCTCGTCAAAATGTCTAGCTAAAGAGGACGGGCAAACGGCGAACGGTCATATCCGTTCGCGTCCGCCCGTCTCCAACGATCAAACGTCGATGCGCTAATGTTCAAAAGCATTGCGGCCTCTTGCCTCGTAACCTCACCTCCTTCGAATGATTTGATGACATCGCGGTAGTTATCCGGACGTTCGAGCGTCGGTCTCCCAAATCTCACACCCCGCAGACGCGCCGACGCGATACCCTCCGCCTGGCGCTGCTTTATGTTTTCGCGCTCCACCTGAGCCACGTAGCTCAAAACCTGAAGCACTAGATCGGCAATAAAAGTCCCCGTAATTCCATTGGGTTGTTCGCGTGTATCAAGCAATGGCATATCGAGCACCACGATGGCAACGTGTTTGTCCGTCGTTAGGCGACGCCATTCATCGAGAACTTCACGGTAGTCGCGACCCAATCGATCGATACTCTTAATCACCAGAACGTCCCCTTCGCGCAGACGACGAAGAAGACGCCGGTACTGAGGACGCCTGAAGTCCTTTCCGCTCGCTTTGTCAGCATAGATCAAATTCGTTTGGACCGGAAACCGCTCCAGCGCATCCAGTTGGCGATCCAGGTTCTGATCTGCTGACGAAACTCGAGCATACCCATAGATTCTGTTTTTCATGATTGCCCCTATCAGCCGCACGATGGCAGCTTCAGCTCATCTGAGAGCCCACTCACAATAGGGCGTGCAAATTTCGCGAATGGGTTGAACCCATTTTCGAGCTCCAACGTAAGCTATTCAAGCACCGCTTCGATAACGCACGACGCCAACCTTATGCTTTGAAATGAAATTAATCGTTTTTAATTGAGATTAACTAGAATAAAATGAAATTAACCCGAGACGCTAAAGGAGGGCATTGTGGAATACCTCGAAAACCCGTTTACCCCTAGCTTTGGCGAAGTTCCTGCCCATCTCGCTGGCAGACAACAGATTATTCGGGATTTGGACCGTGCCTTCTTGAGCCAGCGCAGGCGCCCAGAATTAACCTCGATCTTCTCAGGCGCGCGTGGAACCGGTAAAACCGCTCTCATGTCGTCGCTCGCGACAAGGGCGGAATCCCACGGCTGGATTGCCGTAAAGACGACCGCGCTCCCGGGAATGCTTGAGGAAATCGAGCTCGGGGCGAAACGTGCTGCCGGCCATCTTATCGACCCGTCCAACCACTTCGAAGTCACCGGTCTCGGAATTGCACCGCTCGGCAGCATCGAGGTCAGTCGTGTTCACGATGCCTCAACCTGGCGTTATCGCATGAGCGACATCATCGACCAGCTCAACGAGGCGGGCACCGGTCTGCTCGTCACGGTTGACGAGGTGGACCCGACACTCAACGAGATGATTCAGCTCGCAGCGACGTATCAGCACTTTGTGACCGATGGGAAACGCGTCGCTCTGCTCATGGCGGGACTTCCCAACAACGTATCGACGCTACTGAACCACAAGACGGTCTCGTTCCTTCGCCGCGCCCAACAATATCATCTGGGCCGCATTGCCGACTATGACGTGCGCGAGGCCTTGATTCGCACAATCCAGGAAAACGATCGCCTGGCAGATGCTGAGGGAATCGATCGAGCCGTTCGCTCGATCTCTGGTTTTCCCTTCCTATTGCAACTCGTAGGCTACCGTGCCTGGGACCTCACAAGCGATTCGAAGGAAATCTCGTCACGCGACTTTGACCTGGGAATCAAAATCGCGCGCGACGAGATGGACGACCGAATCCTCGCGGCAACCTATCGGGAACTCACGGCAGAGGACAAGCGATTCCTCATCGCCATGCTCGATGACGAGGAAGAGTCCACCACCGCTGACCTTGTCGAGCGCCTTAAGCGTTCGCCGCAGCAGGTCTCCCGCTACCGACGCCGCATGATAGACGCCGGCATCATCGGGGAGCGAGGACGAGGGCTCGTCGCATTTGAATTGCCATTCTTCCGCGACTATCTCGCAGCTCAATGCGTGAAATAGGTATCAATGCGACAAAGGGACTGTCCCTTTGTCGCATTCGGTTATAGATAACGTCCGGTAATGCTCTTGGAGCAGGCCGCGATGTCCCCCGGCGTGCCGGCACAGACGATTTGCCCGCCCGCATCGCCACCGCCCGGGCCCATGTCGATCACGTAATCGGCGTTACGGATAAGGTCGAGATCGTGTTCAATCACGATAACCGTGGCGCCCTTGGCAACGAGGCCATCGAACACACTCAACAACACCTGAACATCGAGCGGATGTAGGCCGATCGTGGGCTCGTCGAATACGAATACGGCATCGTCCTGCACGCGGCCCATCTCACTCGCAAGCTTAAGACGCTGTGCCTCGCCGCCCGAAAGCGCCGGCGTGGGTTCACCGAGCGTGAGATAACCCAAGCCCAGGTCGTGCAAGGTCTGCAAGCGCGTCTGAACCTTCTTGAGTCCCAGTGTGGCGTCGATGGCCTCATCCACACTCATATCCATGAGCTGCGGCAACGTAAGCAAGCTCCCGTCCTTGCCCTCGCGATGGATATGCGAAGCCGCGTCTGCATAACGTGAGCCGCGACATGCCGGGCAGACGATCTCGACATCGGGCAAAAACTGCACGTCGAGTGATATCGAGCCCGTGCCGTCGCACGTAGGGCAGCGCAAGGCGCCGGTGTTGTAGCTAAAGGCGCCTGCCTTGTAGCCGGCTGCCTTAGCCTCAGACGTACGGGCGAAGGCGCGGCGCAGCTCGTCATGGATGTCGGCATAAGTCGCCACCGTCGAGCGCACGTTAGCGCCGATGGGCGTGGCGTCAATCAGGTTGGCGCGTGCGATGCCCTCGGCGTCGACCCTGCGCACATGGCTTGGCAGGCGCGCGCCAGTTGCCTGAGCCTTGAGTGCAGGGATGAGCGTCTCGAGCACCAGGGTTGTCTTGCCCGAACCCGAAACGCCCGTCACCGTGACAAGGCGACCGCGCGGTATATCGACTTCGAGCGGTTTGACGGTATGGATGACATCGGTCGCCATGCGGATATGGCCTTGATCGAACATTTCGTCGTCAGCCACCCGCGGGCGCAAACGCTTGGGGTCTGCGCGCAAAAACGGTGCGATGCGGCTGCCCTGCGATTGTTCGACCTCGTCAACCGTACCAGCGGCGATCACATTGCCGCCGCCTGCTCCGGCAACGGGGCCCATCTCAACCAGATAATCAGCCTCCGCCAACACGCGCGTATCGTGGTCGACAACAACCACGGTGTTGCCGTCGCCCACTAGGTCGCGCATCACACCCACCAAGCCGTCGACATTGGCAGGATGCAGGCCAATTGAGGGCTCGTCCAGTACATAAAGCACACCCGTCGATCGGTTGCGCACCACGCGGGCGAGCTGCACGCGCTGACGCTCACCCGTGGAGAGCGTGGCACCGGCGCGATCGAGCGAAAGGTAATCGAGACCCAGGTCGACCAGACGACGAGCCGTGCCCAAAAACGAATCGCAGATATCCGCTGCCATGGGCCGCATCTCGGGCGGCAAGGATGCGGGCACCCCGCGCACCCACTCAATCGCATCACCAAGCGTCATGGCCGCCGCCTGTGACAGATTGATACCGCGCACCTGGGGCTGGCGCGCAGCCTCGGAGAGACGCGTACCGTCGCAATCACGGCATGGGCCCTCGCGCAAAAAGCGCGCAACGCGTTTTAAGCCCTTATCGTCCTTGACCTTGGCGAGCGCATTCTCGACGGTATAGACGGCGTTGTAATAGGTGAAGTCGAGCGGCGTGGCACCCTCGCCGTTTTTGGGAACGTAAAGAATGTGCTTCTTAACCGCGGGGCCGTGAAACACGATGTCGCGCTCTTGAGGCGTGAGCTGATTAAACGGCACGTCGGTGCGCACGCCCATCTCGCCGGCCACTTGCTTCATCAGATCCCACATGAGCGTACCCCAGGGAAGCACTGCGCCCTCGTTGATGGTCTTTGACTCGTCGGGCACCAGGCTCGCCTCGTCCACCTCGCGCATGACACCGGTGCCGCCGCAGGTAGGGCACGCACCACCGCTATTGAAAGCCAAATCCTCGGCACTCGGCGCGTAGAACTCGCGGCCGCACGTCGGACACGTGAGCGACAGGCCTGCGGCCACGTTAAGGCTCGGCTCCAAACGCGCCCCGCAATGCGGGCATACGTGATGGGCGCAACGGCTAAAGAGCAGACGCAGGCTATTGTTGAGCTCGGTCATGGTGCCAAAGATAGAACGCACGCCCGGCACGCTGGGGCGCTGATGCAATGCGAGCGCCGCCGGCACGTGCAGCACCTCGTCCACCTGGGCATGTTCGGCCTGCGTTAGACGACGTCGAGTATAGGTGCTGAGTGCTTCCAAGTAGCGACGCGAGCCCTCGGCATAAAGAACCCCCAGCGCCAGCGAACTCTTGCCCGAACCCGACACGCCGGCAATACCCACGAGCTTTCCCAGCGGAATATCGATATCGATGTCCTTGAGGTTATGTACACGCGCGCCACGCACCTCGATAGCCCGCGGGCTCATCTTCTGTTCCATCACCTTTATCACCCTACTCATGCCATAAAATGCGGTCGCGGATATACTCGCCCAGCATGGGCACGGCAAACCGGACGAGGCCGTATCCGGCAGCCTCGATGACTCGCTCGCGAATCAAGCTTGCGCGATATTTACTCGCCCAGCTCTGGGTGCGATCGCAACGCTCAATGATATCCGCCATGCGCGTCGGCTTACCCTCGTCAGCAGCCATGGCCTCGATAAAGAGGCGTTGCGGACTGCGCAACCCGTAATACAGAGGTGCGTCGACCGCTTCGTAGAACTCGGAGACGGCATCCGCATGGCCATCCTCGACATCGCGCCTTTCGATGACCTGCGAACCACGCCGGACAGCAGACCGCCACATGTAATATCCCACCAGCTGAACCATATAGGGATGCCCCATACTCTTGTGTGCCGCAAGGTCCGCCGTCTCCGCGTCAACGTAAAGACCAGCGTCTTTGACCGTCTGGATATACGAATCGCGCACCTTGGGCAAAGATATCGCCCCCAACGTACGCTGCTGGGCACGCCGCAAAAACGTCACGCTCGGCTCTTCAAGCAAGTCATCAACCATACTGGGCAAGCCGGCAAAAACCAGCGCAAGACCGCGCTGGTCGCTATCGGGCAATCCCGTGGCATCCTGGTCTCCGAGCACCTGCTGATAGAGAACGGCAAGAGCCGCCAGTTCCTCGATAGACGCCGATTGCGCCTCGTCGATCGCAAACAGTATGCCCTTGCCTGGACCGAGCTTCTTGAGGCGCTCGTTGACCAGCCCTCGCAACGTCTCGCCCTTTGCTCGCGCCGCCTCGACCGACATCCGGCCAAACGACGGACCGAACTCCATTGACGTCACAACGGGTTTATTCGAGCGAAGCGCGTCGGCCAAGCGGCCGCATAAGCCAAGCGAAGCGGAATCGGAGACAACCGCCCATCCGCGCTCACTAGCCAAACGCTGCAGCTCCCGCAGGAGAACCGTTTTGCCACAGCCGCGGTTTCCCGTAATGAGCATGAGCCTGCCCGGCGCTCCAGCGCCGTTGTCGAGTCCTTCCTCAAAATCTTCGATGACCGACTCGCGGCCGATGAGTATCGGGGGCCGCTTGCCGGCAGTGGGCTTAAAGGGATTTGGATTCATGTCGGACTCCTCGGATTGGCAAATCCTGGCAATAGTTATACCAACTTGTACCGAGTTATACCAACTTAATCTGACAAAGGGACTGACAATTTGTCACGCTGGCACCAAAACCAATTTGTCAAGGACTAGAGGACCAGAAAACCTACCATTTCCACCCCGTCCCCTAATGGCACATGTGGCCGAAAAAGGCGGCGTCTGCTGCTCGCCAGGGGCGGAAGGTGGAGGGATCGACCTTTACGTGCGCCGCGGCGGGTACGTCGTACCATTTGACCGTGTAACCGGCACCGTGAGAGCAAAAGACCGAATCAGGCGTGTTGGGCAGATCGGCCTCGGGCTCATAGGCGGCAGTCTCGATTACACGCTCGGCATCATGGCAAGCCGCATAACCGGCGAACTCCAGGTACAGATGACCGCGGCCGCTTGTGTAGGCAGCTACCTCCAGGACATAGTCCTGCACCTCGGATGCCGGCACGCGACCCACAAGCTTCGCCCGGTCCCCCGCCATCGTCGGCGGCTCGTACTCGGCACCCATGCGCGTGGCATCTGAAAGCGCCCGGCCCACGCACTCCCCCGGCACCTCGAGCTCAAAGCGATACCACGGCTCCAGCAGCACCGCCGCGCCGGCCTCACGCGCCTGCATCAAACCCTGGCGAATCGCGCGGTACGTGGCCTGGCGAAAGTCGCCGCCCTCGGTGTGTTTGGCATGCGCACGGCCACCTGTGAGCGTAATGCGTACATCGGTGATGGGCGAGCCGGTCAGCACGCCCAGGTGATCGCGCTCCATGGCGTTAGTAAGTGCCAGACGCTGCCAGTTAAGATCGAGCTCGTCGGTCGAGGTCACGGTGCCAAACTGCACGCCCGAACCCGCTGGCAACGGCTCCAGGCTCAGATGCACCTCGGCATAATGGCGCAGTGGCTCAAAGTGCCCCACGCCCTCGACCGGCTGCGAAATAGTCTCCTTATAGAGAATGCCGCCAGACTCAAAATCAATCGAAAGGCCAAAGCGATCTGCCAACACCCGCTGCACGACCTCGAGCTGCACGGCGCCCATCAGCTGCAGGTGAATCTGCTCCAGATGCGTATTCCAGCTTACGCCGAGCATGGGATCTTCGTCCGCCAACTCAGTCAGCGCTTTGAACACCGCATGGACATCGTGTTCGCCCGGAAGCACCGTATAGGTGAGGACCGGCGCAATGACAGGTGCATCGCCCGCAGGCTCCGCGCCCAGGGCGTCCCCCGGGCGAACGTGCGCAAGACCCGTCACGGCACAAATACCGCCAGCGGCAACTTCTTGGGCAAGCTCATACTTCTCGCCGTTATAGATGCGCACCTGATCGACCTTCTGCTCCCATGCCTCGGCGCCGGAACGTCCGTTAATCGTCTGTTTTGCGCGCAGCGTGCCGCCGGTCACTTTAACCCAAGCCAAGCGCTCACCGCGATCCCCACGGCTCACGCGGTAGACGCGTGCGGCAAACTCCGGGAGCCACGCCTGTTCACGCATCAGCGTACACATGCCGTCCAGTAGCTCGTCCACGCCCTGGTCCCTGAGCGCCGAGCCAGCAAAGCAGGGAAACAATTTACGCTCGGCAACCATGCGTGACAGCGTTGCGACGGAAAGCCCACCCACTTCAAGAAACTCCTCGAGCGCCGCTTCGTCCAACGCAGCAGCGTCCTCCTGAACGGCACCGCCCGCCAACAGTTCGTTAGCATCCAGGCAGCCCTCAGAAAGACGCTGCCCAAGCTGTGCCAGCAAAACATCGTGGCCGGGATTCTCCAAATCGATCTTGTTGATAAAGATGAACGTTGGGATGTCATAGCGCGCAAGAAGACGCCACAGGGTTTCGGTATGCCCCTGCACGCCATCGTTGGCGCCCACAACCAAAATCGCGTAGTCGAGCGCGCGCAATGTGCGCTCCGCCTCGGCAGAAAAATCGACATGCCCCGGTGCATCCACGAGCATGACGTGGGTGTCGCCATGATCGAGCACGGCCTGCGACGAGAAAATCGTAATGCCACGCTCGCGCTCGATCGCGTTAGTGTCCAAATGCGAATCGCCATCGTCCACGCGGCCGCGCTTGCGAATGCGACCCGCGTTGAACAGCATGGCCTCGGCCAACGTGGTCTTGCCGGCATCGACATGCGCCAAGATTCCAACGACCGCTTGCTTCGACATGGCTCTCCTCTTATTACAAGCCCATCGCACGCGGCAACGGGCGTCCTCGTTCCACTCTGGATGATACAATTTACGGGCCGGCGGGCGAAGCGGGCCCTATCCCCCGACCGAGCTCATCGCCCCGCGTTGCCGCGCGGCGATTTTCGTAGGTTCGCGCCTTGCGAAAGCCGGTACCTCCCCTTTTTGTCTGCCCGGGCTCATCTGGGTCGGCAACGACGCGATTCCCACAACAGCGAGGAACCACCATGAAGGCATTGCTCAACGAGTTCAAGGAATTCATCAATCGCGGCAACGTGATAGACATGGCCGTCGGCGTGATTATCGGCGGCGCATTCACCGCCATCGTGACCTCGCTTACCGATAACATCATCAACCCGCTTATCTCCGTGATTGCCGGCGGCAGCGCCACCGAGATCTCGGGGTTGGTGGTGCCGGGCACCAATATCGACTTTGGTGCGTTTATCGGCGCGTGCATCAACTTTTTGATTGTGGCGGCGATTGTCTTTGCCATCGTCAAGGCTTTCAACAAGGCGCAGGAAATTGGCGACAGGCTCGCCGGTGCCACCACCGAGGAAGCCGCACCTGCGCCCGTCTGCCCGTATTGTCTGGAAGAGGTGCACGAAGGCGCGACCAAGTGTTGCCACTGCGGAAGCGAGCTACCCAAGGCGTAGTTACGAAGCTATAGCGTCCTCCCGAGAGCGACGAACACCCAACTCACCCCAATCAACCAAAAATGGCCCCACCCGGGGCCATTTTTCATTCGAATCAAGGACCGGTACGCATCCCGCTCTTATGCCTCGCGCAGCCAGTCAAACGCAACACGCGGCGTGCCGTCCAACACATGCACGACACCGGCACGCTCAAACCCCGCTTTAATACTCGCGCCCTGCATGGGCAGGTTGTCCCGATGTGTATCGATACGCAGGTGGTCGGCACGCTCTTTGGCAAAGGCGAACATCGCAGCCGCGATACCGTGCACGGTGCCGTCGGATGCCACACGGTGCAACACGGCGTACGGAGTATCGCTACGCCATTGACCATCCTCGATTACGTCATAGCACTCGTCCGGGCCCGATAAAAAGGCAAACGTCGCCACCACGCGACCGTCGACTTCACACACATAGCTACCACCGGCGGCGATATCGGCAGTCAGCTGCTCGGCAGAAGGCGTGCCCTCGGGCCACTGCGTGGCGTTACCATGCGCGCGCATAAAGGCGCGGGCGGCGTCATAGATAGCCATGACAGTGGGAATGTCGGTATCAAGGGTTTTTCTGATCATCACGCGACGACCTCACGTTTATTGGTATCACTTTGATTGAGCAATGATACCAGCGTTTGGAGAGGGGCGCGAAGCAGATGGGGAGCAAAAAGCGAGCCGCTTGGTCAAAGGCCAAAAGCGAGTTTTTGGGCGCTGCCACCGGCGGCGATATGAGCGACTTGTTTGCGCGCGAGGACGAGCGCCGCGACGCCCTGGACGCCGAGCGCGATGAAGCCTGGCGCTACAAGTCGTGCGAGCGCAAAAACCGTTACGACACGCGCGCCGAGGCCGAGGCCGTTATAGCCGACTGCGAAAACCGCGGGCGGCGCGGTTTGGCCTGCTACAAATGCGAATACTGCGGCGGGTGGCACCTGACGTCGCACCCTTGGAAATAGACCCCGCATCGACACGGCGCTGACGGAGCACCAGCCATCGCACGCAACCTACGGGCGCGGCGGCACCAAAACATCGTAACGAACGGCCTTGCCCGCAAGATGATAGCTCGGCTTAACGCCGGCAAGCAGTGGCCCCTTCACCGGCCGCTTGATAACGACCTTGCGTGGGTGCACCGCAAACGCTGCTTCGACCAGCGTCTCCTCATCGGCACACGGCTGTTCCAGATGATGCAAGAGTTGGAACTTCTTTTTAACCGCCGCGCTCTTGGTGCGCTCGGGAAACATGGGATCCAGATACACCACGTCGGGAGCCACGAGCTCGCCCTGCCCGATCAGCTCAGCTACATGGCGAAGGCCGGCAATGCTGTCCTCGCCCGCATGTAAGCGCATGCGGGCCACAGCTGTCGCAAGTGCCGGATCATCTGCCGCGCGATCCAGGGCATCCTTGAGGAGTGCCGCGATCACGCAATCCTGTTCATAGAGATCGACGGTAAAGCCCGCAGCCGCCAGCAACAGCGAGTCCTCGCCAAAGCCTGCCGTGGCGTCAATTGCCCATGGTTGCTCGACGCCTTTCGCGCGGGCAGCCTTTACCAGCAGCTCTTGCTGCAGGCGGCCCTGTTTGAGCCGTGGCAGCATGCGAGTAAAATCGGCACGCAACTCCATCGTGCCGTCGGTGAGCGTGAGGCCCTCGGACTTCCCGGTCAGCTCAAGCCCCGCGGCCCGAGCAACAGAAAAGGGATCGACGACGCCCATGGGCACTCCTTAACAAGCAAAACGAATACGCGAGCGCCGTTAATGCCAGCACCCAACCGTCCGCTATTGTCCCACATGCGACATGGTCCACAGCATCCCAATGCAAAGCACCGCCATCAATCCCGTGCACACGACGGCAATCACAGAATCACTCATACGCCTTCCCAACGACCGCGGCTCACGCACTTGCCCTGCTCCGTACATCATGGCTCCTCCTTAAGAACAGCTCCTTGTTACGGCCTCATCATCTCAGCGCCGCACATGAGCTGCCATCGATTTGGCTTACGTCCAGCTTTCCTTTTTGAAAGGTCGGATTGGGCTGCGTGGGCTCAAAGCGCTTTCAGGCGCATGCATCGCCGCGTTGAACTACAATGTGCTTCACCATATGTGCAGCACATGGGGTGCGCCAGGTTGGCGTACTCGTATCGAAAGGACCAGCCATGAGCAACGCCTGTAAATTACTCAAAATCCTATCGTTCTTCTTCTTTGTCGTCGGCATTCTAAGCGCAGGCATGGGTGCTACAGCGCTCTTTGCGGGCAGCGCGGCAGGCGATATCACGGGTGCCATGATCGTTTCTTGCATCGTCGTCATCGTATTGGGCGTCGTCGAAATTGTGACCGCCGTCTTTGGCATCCGCGCGGCAAACAATCCCGCCAAGGCTGGCGTTGTCTGGATTTGGTCCATCGTCTGCCTAGCATGTTCGGTCATCAGCCTGCTTCTCTCCCTGCCCCTCTTGGGTGGGACCGGCTCAAGCACCCCCGATTTTACCGGCCTGATTGTCAGCATTATCTACTTTGTACTTGCCAACCGCGTCAAAAAAGAGGGCATGGACCGTTTGAGCTAAGCCGCATCCTTGTCAATCGCTCAGTGACTCTGGTATATACGCCAATAAAAAGGGCCGATCGCGCAGCAACGCGGTCGGCCCTTTACGTTTACCCAGATAAAACCTACCAAAATAAACCTGTCCCTTTTTGGTAGGTTAGTGGCGGTACTCGGCAATGATGAAGTCGATATCGGTTTGGAGGGTTTCGAGGTTTGTCAGACGCTCTTTATCGGCAGGGCGTGTGCGGTAGTAGTACGGCGTCATCTGGAACACCGCCTCGATGTCGGTCTGCGTCGCCAGCGTAATGTTCGCGGACACCCGCTGCGTGCCGACCAGCTTAAGCTCTGTCGTCTTCGGAAGCTTTTCGTCGTTGAGGTACGGCGTGTCGTAGAGCACCTCCTTGAGCCCAAAGAGATGGCGGGCACCTGGCACCACGGTGTAAAGCGAGCCCTCGGGCGCCAGCACGCGGGCAAACTCGCGCTCGTTAAAGGGAGCAAAGAGCTCGGTCACCATATCGAAGGCGCCGTCTGCCACGGGGATATCCTTCATGTTGGCCACAAAGTAGGTCGCGTCGCCGCGCTTGGCGGCCAGGCGCACCATCTCTTTGCCCAGGTCAAAGCCGTAAGCGCCCACACCCGGCACCGCGCCCATGGCACTCGTGTAATAGCCCTCGCCGCAGCAAATATCGAGCAAGGCCAGCGGCTTGTCCGACGTAGCCGCGCACCGCTGAGCTCGTTCGCGCACGAGCTCGACCATCGCATCGCGCAACGGCGCATAGTAACCGCGATTCAGGAAGTCACGACGGCTGCGTGCCTGCGACTTGGGATCGCCCATGGAGTCACCGCTCTTGGACGAGCACAGTAGATATAGATAGCCCTCACGAGCGCGGTCAAACCGGTGTCCGCCCGCGCATGCAGCACCGCGTTCGTCATCCACCAGCGGCTCATGGCAAACGGGACACAACAACATGGCAACTCCTTAGCGCGAACAACACAACGCCCACCATTGTCTCACGCCTCCCCCGCCTAGTCATTTAAGAACGTCCCCAATGACTAGGTAATTAGGAGTATCATCGACTGCGCAAATGAGTATTGAAGCGCATGTTAGAGATTGAGAGCGCATGGCTGACACCGCATCTAAGCACATTGACATGACCACCGGCTCGCTGTGGCGCAATATTCCCCTGTTCGCCTTCCCCGTGGCCGCCACGAGCATCTTGGAGCAGCTGTCGAACCTCATCGCCACGGTCATCATCGGTAACTTCTCGGGCGACCAGGGAACCCTCGCCATGGCGGCGGTCGGCTCCAATGTTCCGCTTACCAGTCTTATGCTCAACCTGTTTATTGGCATGTCGCTTGGCTCCAACGTGGTCATCGCCAACGCTATCGGCCGTTACGACCAAAACATGGTCAAACGCGCCGTCCATACCTCGATTTTAATGGCGCTCGTAGGCTTTGTCGTCATCGCGCTGGGCGAGATCTTTGCCGAGCCCATGCTCGCCGCGCTCAACGTTCCCGCCGAGACCATGCCGCTCGCTTCGCTCTACCTGCGCGTCTTTTTACTGAGCATGCCCTCGATTTTGCTTTACAACTTTGAGGCCGCCATCTTCCGCTCCGTCGGCATCACCCGCATGCCGCTGCAGGCGCTTGCCGTGTCCACCGTCCTCAACATTGGCTTGGACCTCATCTTTGTCCCCGTACTCCACTGGGGCGTCGCGGGCGTCGCCATCGCCACCGCCATCGCCTACACCGTCAGTGCCGCTACGCTCTTTATCCGCCTGCTCAAGACCGACTCCGTCGTCCGCGTCACCCCACGCGACCTGGCTATCGACCCCGTCGCCCTCAAGCGCATCGTCAAGATCGGTCTGCCCGCCGGCATCCAGAGCGCCGTCTTTGCCGTCGCCAACATCATCATCCAGTCTGCCATCAACAGCCTGGGCACCGAGGTCATGGCGGCATCGAGCGCCGCCATGAGCCTGGAGTACGTGTGCTACAACCTGCTCAACAGCTTTAGCCAGGCTTGTACCACCTTTGTGGGACAAAACCACGGTGCCCGCCAGATCGACCGCTGCACCAAAACACTCAAGGTCTGCCTGGTCGAAGGCGGTATCGTTGCACTCACCACGATTATCGTTATTGTCGGCCTGGGGCGCGAGATCTTGTCGCTGTTCAACAGCGATCCCAACATCGTCTCGATCGGCTATATCCGCGTGTGCTCGATCTTCCCTGCGTACGCCTTTAGCATGTTCTACGAAAACATGTCAGGCTACCTGCGCGGCTTTGGTATCTCGCTCACGCCCGCCCTCATCACCATGATCTGCGTCTGCGGCATCCGCTTCTATTGGGTGTTTTGCGTGTTCCCGCACTTCCGCACCTTTGCGAACATCATGATGGTCTACCCCATCAGCCTGGGCACCACGGCGTTCTTTATGGTCGTGGCGGTATTGCTCTGCCACCCCGCACGCACCTATCGTGCCACCCAAGCCAAAGCGACAGCCCGCTAAACACCGCACTCAACGCCACGCCAGTCATTAATTGACAATATGTGAGCTCATATAGTCGATAAAGCGCCTTGTGGCGATGGGCATGGTGTCCCAGCTGCGCCAAGCCGCCACCACGTCACGCGAGGGGGCGTGCACGATGGGACGTACGCGAATATTGGCCCGCATGCCCTCAACGGTACGGCGATACAGCATACTCACGCCTAGACCTTCCTCCACCATCGCCATGATGGTATAGTCGTCGGTCACCTCACTCGTCACGTGCGGCGACAGCCCATGCGTTGCGAATGCATCGAGCACCAGACTCTGTTCGCCCTCATCCAGCAACACAAACGGCTCAGACGCCAGGTCGGCGAGTGTCACCTTTTCCTTTACCGTCAGCGGATGCGCGGCCGGCAACAATGCCACCAACTCGTCGTGATAGACGACGCGCTTCTCGAGCCCAGCGGTAAATCCGCGTGCCGTAAAACAAAAATCAACCACGCCATCGTGCACCCACTGGGCGTTGCGCGTGTAATCGCCCTGCTTGAGGGTGAAGCGTACGCCCGGGTGCAGCGCACCAAAGTCGCGGATCACGCGCGGCAACACGGTTCGACTCACGTTGGTAAACGTCGCAATGCGAATATCGGTCGACGAAAGCCCCAGCAGCTCCTGGCGTTTGCCCTCGAGCTCGGCCTCGGCAGTCACAATCTGGCGCAGGTACGGCAGATATTGTTTACCGTCGCGCGTAAGCGAAACGCCCTGCTTACCGCGCTCGATAAGCGTGGTACCCAGCTCGCGCTCGAGCGCCTTGACGGCCTGGCTCACCGCACTTTGCGTATAGCCCAGCTCGTCCGCCGCACGTTTCAGACTGCCGCAATCGACCACCATACATACAATCTGATACCGCGATGCCATCGTGCCTCCACATCGATGTAGCCGTAAAACGTTTTGCCAGGGCTTTTCGCACCCGCTTTAGCATTTCTTAATCATACTGAAGATACATTCGCTTTACTACATCCAAATCTGGGAGCAGAATCATTTGTGCGAAACCGTTCTGTAACAAAAGGAGTCCCATGGATCGCAAAAAAGCAATCGCGCTCTCATTTTCCGTTCCCGTCGCATGGGGCTTTTCGTATCCCCTCATGAAGATCGGCATGGACAGCATGAACGCCACGAGTATCGTCGCGCTACGCTGCATCATCGCCTTTGTGGCCTGCCTGCTGCTCTTCCACAAGCGCGCGTTCCGTATCAACCGCGACCTTATGGTCCGCGCCGCCATCATCGGCGCCATTATGGCAACCGAGCTCACCTGCATGTGCCTGGGCTCCAGCCTCACCTCCGCCTCCACTGCCGGCTTTTTGCAGAGCCTGACGGTCGTGATCGTGCCGTTTGCCAACGCCGCCCTGCTGCGCCGCGCCCCCGAACGCAAAGTGCTCGTCGGCACCGCCATCGTCACCTGCGGCATGCTGCTGCTCTCGGGCGCCGACTTTACCAGCCTGAATCCCGGCGCGATCATCATGCTGCTCTCCGCTTTTGTCTATGCCGGCCATATCATTGTGGCGAAGCGCTTTGTCGAAGATGTCAATCCGCTTGCTCTGGGTGTTTGGCAGCTGGGCTTTGGCGGCCTGTTCTCTGGCATCGCCGCATTCACCTTTGGCGGCTTCACGCTTCCCGGCACGCCTAACGAGATCGTCGTTGTCGTCGCGCTCGCACTCATCTGCTCTGCCTACGGCTTTATCACCCAGACGCTCGTGCAGCCCCACGTGCCCGCCGAGACCACCGGCTTCGCTTTCTCACTCGAGCCGGTCTGCTCTGCCGTCTTCTCCTTCTTCCTGGTCGGCGAGGTCCTAAGCCCCATCGCCTTCTTTGGCGCCGCTCTCATCCTCACCGGCGTCATGGTGGCAACCGTGCAGCTCCCGCGACTTCATGCGCATACTCACGACCATACCCGCATGGCAGGAACGCCCGAGCGGGCCTCGTAAACGCCTCACCTTTTGTAGCCACGACACTAAGGTCTCCGGACGCCTTTACAATAGATGTCAACAGAGCATCTGCCATAAAGGAGCCCCATGGACACCACAACTCGCGACCGCAACATAGCAACTTGGTTGGACGATGCGCCGCAACCGGTACGTGACACTACGAACCAGCTGCTCGAGCGCATCGCCCTTTTGCGTGCCGAGCAAACCATCTACCCGGCACAAGACGACATCCTCAATGCCCTCGCCTACACGCCGGCCGAGCAGGTCAAGGTTGTCATCTTGGGTCAAGACCCCTATCACGGGCCCAACCAGGCCATGGGGCTGTCGTTCTCGGTCCCCACGACGCAAACCAAGTTGCCGCCAAGCCTGCGCAACATCTACAAGGAACTCAATGCCGATCTGGACTGTCCCATTCCCGCCACAGGAGATCTAACGCCATGGGCACAACAGGGCGTCCTGCTTCTCAACACTACGCTCACCGTACGCGAGCATGCCGCGAACTCGCACGCCAAGCTGGGCTGGAGCACGCTCACCGACTACGTTATCGAACGCTGCTGCCAGCTGCCCCAACCGGTAGTCTTTTTGGCATGGGGCCGCTTTGCCCAGCAGATGGTCGAAGGTAAGCTCGCCGCAACTGGCGCGGGTAAGGCAACCGACAAGTTCTGCCTGGCCTCCACGCACCCCTCGCCGCTTTCGGCCAACCGTGCCACAGCAGAACTCCCCGCTTTTATGGGGTCGCGCCCCTTCTCCGCTGCCAATCGGCTACTCGAACAGCACGGCTCGACCCCCGCCAACTGGACTTGCCTCGGCTAAAAATCGATACATCAAAAACGCGCCCGACGGCTTTCCATCGGGCGCGTTTCCTATTCGGGCCAAATAAATTGTGTGCGGCCGGCCTCGCCACCGTCAATGAGCAGGCTCTGTCCGGTCATAAACCGGTTGGTCACGCCCACAAAGTAGATCCACTCGGCGATCTCTTGGGCGGTGGCCCAGCGTTTAAGCGGCGTGAGCTCCATAATCTGGTTCCACAGGTGTTCGTCTTCCATCACGCAACGGTTGAGCGGCGTGATAACGCCGCCCGGGTCCACACTGTTGGCGATGGCCTGCGGTGCCAGGCGGTTTGCAAGGTTCTTGGTGTAGGCGATAACGCCGCCTTTGCTGGCGGCATAGGCGGGAAACTCCGATCCCGTATGCCCACTCGCCGACCCCACATTGACCACGGATTTGATAGCCGGCGCCGGCTTGGCGGCAAGCCCCTCCCCCACAAAGGCGTAGCGCTCGGTCACGTTGATGGTGCCACACAGGTTGGCGGCAATGTCATCGGCCGAGTCCTGCGTGCCGGCAACGTTCACGATCACCTGGGGCTCAAGGTCGCCTGGAAACGAGCCCGGCTCGCGGACATCAACAATCAGATGGCGGTAGCGCTCGTGTTCGATCGCCGCCGGCAGCAGATCAAAGCCCACGACCTCGTGGCCCTCGTCCAAAAAGCGCTGCACGCATGCGGCTCCGATACCGCCCGAAGCACCCGTGATCAAAACCCGCATACTTGCTCCTTAGGCGGTTGCGTGGCGCTCGAGGTACTCGGAGCCCACATTCTCGCGCTCCCAGCCGCGCACGACCTTGTAGCCAACGGGGCTTAGGAAGACCTCACACAGCAGCTCGGCGATGGCACCCGTCAGCGAGCACATAAGGACCTGCACCCAGGTCCAACCAAAGAACGTGTGGCTCACCACAATGGCAAAGACCAGGTTGTCGATAAACTGGCCAACACCCGTAGACACATAGGAGCGGAAGGCGAAGCTCGCAAAATTATTCTTTTTGAGCATACGACCGAGCGACTGGTTGAGTGTGGAATTAACCACAGCAGAAACGAGCATTGCCAGCGAAGAGCCCAGCACCACGTACCAGGTGCCGCCAATGGTGGCGTTAAGGGCAGTGTTGACCTCGATCATGCCCGTGTCGTAGTAGGCGCCCCACATGCCGGGCGTGAGCGAGCATGCCCAAAAGCACAGGCTCACGGCCAGGTTGACCAGCAGCGCGAGGATAGAGATTTTGATGGATGCCTTGGCGCCAAAGCGCTTGCAGATCATGTCCTGGCACAAAAACGAAACCCAGCTCACCACAAAGCCGCAGTCGAGCGCCAGATACGGCAGGCTGATAAGCTCTTTGTTGGCCAGCAGGTTCATCATGATAACGCTCACGAAAAACAGCGAAACCGTTGCCGCGGGAATGCTCCGCAACAGGACCTTGTAGTCCTCCATGACCTTCTTGATCATTATGTACTCCTTTGGTTTTAGGTTTAACGAGCAGGATATCGGACCCGAACTGCTCGGACGCCCCGGTCTTGAGACGACGGTGGGTATGATAGCCGCTCACGCGGCATCAGGCAAGCAATCGGCGCGGCGGCCCCGCAGGGCCACCGCACTGGTGCGTTAAAAGGCTACGTTGCCAAACTCCGACAGGATAAGATCGGGGTTGTGGTCAGTTGCCCAATCCACGTTCCACGGGCTCGTGAACAGCAGCAGCTTACCGCCGCGCATGTCCTCGACGCGCAGCGTGTCGCGCGTGAGCGAAAGGCCCGGGATATCGATGGTGTCGGGGTCGTTCTGGATCCAGCGAATGTCCGTATAGGGCAGCGGCTGGCGACGAACCTCAACACGGTACTCGGCCTTGAGGCGGCGCTCGAGTACCTCAAACTGCAGCACGCCGACCACGCCCACGATGACGCTCTCCATGCCGGCACCCAGCTCGCGGAAGATCTGGATGGCACCCTCTTGGGCAAGCTCCTCCATACCCTTGACGAACTGCTTGCGCTTGAGCGTGTCGACCTGCGTGATGCGGGCGAACATCTCGGGAGCGAACGTCGGGATCTGCGGGTACTGCACGTGATGCTTGCCGGAGCACACGGTGTCGCCGATGCTAAAGATACCGGGATCGAACAGGCCCACGATATCGCCCGCGTACGCCTCGTCCACGATGGCGCGGTCATCGGCCATCATCGACGTGCCCGTGGCAAGCTTGAGCTTGCGGTTGCCCTGCACGTGGAAGGCGTCCATACCGCGCTCGAACTTGCCCGAGCAAATGCGCACAAAGGCGATGCGGTCACGGTGGTTCTTGTCCATGTTGGCCTGAATCTTAAACACAAAGCCGCTAAAGTCGTCGCGGCAAGGATCGACCGGCTCGCTGGTGAGCGTGTCGGTGTAGGCGCGCGGCGTCGGGGCTAGGCGCAGGAACTCCTTGAGGAAGGGCTCCACGCCAAAGTTGGTAAGCGCCGAGCCAAAGAACGCCGGGCTCAGCTTGCCGCAAGCCACGGCATCCAGGTCGAGCTCGTCGCCGGCACCATCGAGCAGCTCGATGTCGTCCATCAGGTTCTTGTGATTCTCCTCGCCAATGAGCTCGTCCATGGAAGGATCGCCCAGCTCGGCCTCGACCTCGGCGACCTTCTTGGTGGCGTTGGCGTGGCCGTCGCCCTCAAAGGCAATGACGCGACGGGTCTGGCGATCGAACACGCCGCGGAAGTTGCGACCGCTACCGATCGGCCAGTTCATGGGGTACGTATTGATACCCAGGACGTTCTCGATCTCTTCCATGAGCTCAAACGGATCGCGGGCCTCATGGTCGAGCTTGTTCACAAAGGTGAAGATGGGAATGTGGCGCAGTGTGCAGACCTTAAAGAGCTTTTTGGTCTGGGCCTCGACGCCCTTGGCGCCGTCGATAACCATGACCGCAGCGTCGGCGGCCATAAGGGTACGGTAGGTATCCTCCGAAAAGTCCTGGTGGCCGGGGGTATCGAGAATGTTGACGCAGGCGCCGTTGTAGGTGAACTGCAGCACCGAGGAGGTAACGGAAATACCGCGCTCCTTCTCGATGTCCATCCAGTCCGAGACGGCGTGCTTAGCCGAGCTCTTGCCCTTGACCGAGCCGGCGGTCTGGATGCTGCCGGTATAGAGCAGCAGCTTCTCGGTAAGGGTGGTCTTACCGGCGTCCGGGTGGCTGATGATCGCGAATGTGCGGCGCGACGAGATTTCATCCGACAGGCTTGCCATGCGGATCCTTTCTTGCGTTCTATATGCATTACGTCGATGTAACTGCCCTATTGTAGCCGTGAAACGCTGCAACCGGGCACCTATCAGGACAAATTCATCAGCCGAGCTTTATGGAGGAGGGGCAACAGTTCTAGATTTCCTCTTGCATAACTGTACATAGTGTATATATACTGTGCTTACCGGTTATATACACGTGTAGCCCATCAGCTAAGGAGCCGCTGTGGACATCATCCTATCCAATTCGGGCGACAAACCCATCTACGAGCAGATATCCTCGCAGGTTAAAGCTCAAATCTTATCGGGAACGCTCTCCGCGGGGGCCAAACTCCCCAGCATCCGTGCACTCGCAAGCGACCTGGGCGTGAGCGTCATCACCACCAAGCGCGCCTACGCCGACCTGGAACAGCTCGGCTTTATCTGCACCGTGCAGGGCAAGGGCTGTTTTGTTGCCGAGGGCAACCAAGAGCTCTTGCGCGAAAACCAGCTCTGCCATATCGAAGAGCTGCTTATGCAGGCGGCAGAACAAGCCGAAGCCGTGGGCGTCACGCGCGATAAACTGCACGAAATGCTCGACCTGGTCGCCCCCGAAACCATGCAGTAACCATCCGCAAGAAAGGCTATACCATGCAAAACTTGTTAGAGCTCAAAGGTGTCTCACGCCGCGTAAGCGACCGCTTTTCGCTGCACGACGTCACGCTCGCCGTGGAGCCCGGCCAGATTGTTGGCTTTGTGGGCGCAAACGGTGCCGGCAAGACAACGACGATTCGAGCCGCGCTCGGGCTCATAAAGATCGATGCCGGCGAGGTGTGCCTGTTTGGGCAGTACTGCGGCGCCGACGCGCCCGGCGAGACGCAGCGCTGCCTGCGCACCCGCGTCGGCCTCGTACTGGACACGTGTCCCTTCCCTTCCACACTCAGGGTGACCGAAGTTAAAGCACTCGTAAGCCCGGCGTACCCCACCTGGAGCCATGACACGTTCGAAAGCCTCATCGACCGGTTTGGCCTAGATCCCAAGGCAAAGGTCAAAGACCTCTCCCGCGGCATGGGCATGAAGTTGCAGCTTGCCTGCGCACTCAGCCATAATGCCAAGCTGCTCGTTTTGGACGAAGCCACCGCGGGTCTCGATCCCATGGCACGCGAAGAAGTGCTTGAGGAGCTGCTCGCCTTTGTTGCCGATGGACAACACGGTGTGTTGTTCTCGAGCCACATTACATCCGATCTTGAGCGCGCCGCCGACCGCGTCGTCTGCATCGATAACGGGTCGATTGTTTTTGACCTGCCGCGCGAGGACATTACCGACCGTGTCGGCATCGCCCACTGCACTCAGGCACAAGCCGCTGAGCTTATGGCTTGCGTCGAGGGCGCCCGTGCCGTCCGCCACGCCTACAGCGTGGACGTGCTCGTGCCCAACCGTCGCGAAACGCTCGAGGCCTTTCCCGAGATTCCCTGCGATCGGGCAACCATTGATGACTACCTACACCTCATGCTGAAAGGAGCCTCCAAATGAAACGCGCCTTCATGTCCGAGACCGCCATCATGCGCTCGTTTCTCCCGAGCATCGCCGGCATCGGCCTGCTTATATTCGTCTTGCTGACCCTTGCCAACGCGTCGGATGGTGATTCCGGCATGAGCGCTGGCGCTATCGCCGTTAGCGCCATGTCGCCCATCACAATCATGAACTCGCTGGCCGGCTTCGACAATCAAAACGGATGGGAGCGCTATCGGGCAACGCTGCCGTTCTCGCGCAAAGACATCATCTGCGCACGCTACCTGTGCATTATTGCTTTCTCGGCCGTCATGGCATGCGCAGCTACGCTTCTGAACATCCTCGCCCTTCCGTTCTTCGATCACATGGGCATCCCTTCGACAGGCCAGACGATCTTTGAAATCGCGACCGCCTCGGCGGCATCGATGCTCATCTCCCTCATGATAGTGTTTTTGGCACAGCCGCTGTTTTTTCGATTTGGGCACATGGAGGCACTGCGTCTGTCCGTCGGCCTGTTTGCCGTGCTCGGTTTCAGCACCATGGCAATGCTGAGCTCATCCAACCCCATCAGCAACTGGCTCACGTCGATTGCCGGAGCGAATCCCGATCCTGCCGTCCTTGGCTGTCTGTGTGCAGGAATTGCCGCTCTGGCATTCGCACTATTTGCAATCAGCTGCGCTGTCAGCACCAAGGTCTATCGAGCACGCGACCTGTAGGCACGCAGATTATGGCCCGCCCGCGGCCATAATCGACCGCCTGCCAATACATGACAAATGGCATATCCCCAGCACGCCCGTGACGTTTTACAATGGAGACGTCACGGGCCTTGGTCCAATCTCGATCATCCAAGGGGATGTCTTTTTGGTCATTGTTCTTTAGGGAACGGTCAATCGCATAGAACCATGAAAACGGCCGTCCAACGGCCGTGGTTTGTTGCGCCGTTCCGCCTCCATCATCTGCCAATTTGCACCTGATAGGAAAGAACAATGCAATCCCAGGAATCTCAATCCTTCCCAAAAGCCAGCAGCTTCGACGCAGCGCTCGTGCGCTCTAAGATTATGGGGCCGAACCCCCTCAAGCTCTGCGAAGAGCTCCTTTGCGATGCAAGCATCCCCCGCGGCGCCCGCGTCTGCGACCTTGGGTCGGGCACCGGCATCACCAGCGCCCTGCTTGCACGCGAATACGGGTTTGACACCTACGCCGTCGACCTGTGGAGCGACCCCGAGGAAAACCGCGCGTTCTTCGATTCGCTCGGCATCTCGCGCGACCTGATTCACCCTGTTAAGGCGGATGCCTCACAGGGGCTGCCATTTGAGCACGACTATTTCGACGCGGTCGTGAGCATCGACTCGTACAACTACTACGGGCGCGACCCGCATTATCTGGGCGAGCGTCTGCTCCCCTACGTAAAGCAAGGCGGGATGCTCTACTTAAGCATCCCAGGCATGGCACTCGACTGCCACGACAATTTGCCCGCTTGCCTGCTCAAATCCTGGATACCCGAGCAGCTCGAATACATGCACGACATAGCCTGGTGGCGCGCCATGATCGAACCGACCCCCGGCGTCGAAATTATCTCGATGCAGCCCATGCTCTGCACCAACGAGGCATGGGCAGACTGGCTCGCCTGCGACAACGATTACGCAGCGGGCGACCGCGCTGCCGTTGAAGCCGGCGCGCTAGAATACCTCAACACCATCGCAATCGTGTTGAGGAAGCTCTAAACAACAGCCGCGCGCGACCGTAGACATACGGCCTCGCGCGGCTTCTTTCTTCATGAGTTTTGGGGTAGACCAGCAGCCATTACATCCTTACGTCAGGCTTGGGGTGCCTGTATTGGCCGTGCACTGCCGCGCTACTTGCGAAGCGGCTTGGGCAGCGGGATGCCGGCGGCGATGACGGCGGCGATGATCATGCAGACAATGCCCTTGAGCGGGAAGCACATGAGCAGCAGGCCCACGACCATGACGGGCTGACGCATGACGGCACCCATCGTCGAGGCGGTGCAGACGGCAACGCAAAAGACCGGATCGGCACCGGTGAGGATGGCAATGCCGTAGCCCAGGCTTACGCCCGAGAAGATCACGGGGAAGAAATGGCCGCCGCGCCAGCCCATGTTGATGAGGGCGGGAGTCAGCATTGCCTTGACCAGGCCGGTCGCAATAAGCACACCGGCGGGGATGGTTAGGTAGGTTTCCATGAGGACATCGGCTTGTGTCTCGCCGGCAAACATGGTGTAGGGCAAAACCGTGCCACAAGCCGCAAGCACCAGACCGGCCAGCATGGCCTTAACGACAGGGCGCTCCCCAATGGCATGGACCAGTGCCTCGCTCGCGTGTTCGGAGACAAAGTACAGCCAGCCGCAGACCGTGCCGATCAGCGATAGGGGGATAAGCCACGCGAGCTCGAGGCTACCCACCTCGGCAGCCTCGAACCTGGGCATGCCCATGCCACCGCCCACTAGCTGGCCGAGCAGCAGGTAGGCGCCCAAACCGCCAGCGATCGCGATGCCGTAGACCACAGTCTTTTGCGCCTTGGGCAGCTTGATGGTGATCTCGTCAGACGCGGAGTCCTCATCGCCATCGGCGCCCTGGCCGTCAGCGCTACCGGCAAGCGGTGCCACAAAGCCAAAGACGGGTGCGGTAAAGAGTGCCGTCAGGGCAGCCTGGGTGCCCAGCAGCGTGAGCTCCCTAAACTCGGCGCCAAAGCGGCGCATGCGGTCGCCGACCCAGCTGCACAGGCCCGCGATAACGCCGGTCAGGCCGGCCTCGGGTCCAATGCTTCCGCCAAACAGCAGCGGCAGCAGCGCCGCGATCGACAGCTTGCCCAGATTGTCATACGGGTAACGCCCGTCTTGCTTGACCTTAGCCATCACCTGGTTGAGGTCATCGGTCTTGGTGCCCGTCATCTTTTCATACAGGCCAATGAGCAGACCACCCAGCAGGCAGACGAAAAACGGGTACGGCAGAAAACCGAACGGACCGCTGGCAAGCTCAGGCGAGGCAGCGCCCAGCATGTGCGGAATCTCGGTCCACAGATAGTCGATGCCGTGCTCCATCGCAAAAAAGAACAGCCAGACCGCAGCGCCTACGAACGCGCCGGTCACGGCTACGCTGATGAGGAACAGCGCGCGGTTCTTAGGTTTGGCAAGGTTACCCATCGGGACCTCCCGTGGTCAAAGTCGACAAAGATACGTTTTATTGTAGAGCGAGCGTTACCCAGACGAGTCAACCATCTGCGCCGCAAACGGCGCCTTTGGGAGTTGCGACGGGGCAAGCTCAAGGTCTAACCGCTGATAATCGATGCAATCTCTTGCAGATCGTCGGCAAAGTAGATGCCTTGTTGGCGTTGCGGACTCGACAATCCCTTTTCGATCATGTGTTCGAGCAGGGCTTTGAGGTCGTTGTAATAACCGTCCAAGTTATACAGGATGCACGGCGTGCTCAGATGTCCCAGTGACACGGCAGACATGACCTCGGCGATCTCCTCGAGTGTGCCCGTTCCGCCCGGAAAGGCAATAAACGCGTCACCGAGTTCGATCATCTTGGCCTTACGCTCGGCCATATCACTCGTCACGATGAGGTCGTCGATACCGTCGTGCTGAAACTCCGCCTCAATAAAGAAGCTCGGCTCAACACCCGTCACGCGCCCGCCGGCATCGAGGACGCTATCGGCGAGCGCGCCCATCAGACCCGACTTGGACCCGCCGTATACCAACGCGTGTCCGTTGGCGCCAATCCAGTCGCCCAACTCCTGCACAGCAGGCAGAAACGCCGGGTCGTTGCCGACGCTCGCGCCCAGGTATACCGTGATGTTCATATGCAATCCCCCTCGTCGTAACGCACAGCGCCCGCTTTAACGCTGACGCCGACGATATTCGCGCACGCGGCGCGACAGATCGGCGAGCTCATCGCGATCGAGCTCTTCCAAATGTTCAAGATCGTCCATAAAGCGAGCCATGGTGTCCTTTTGGCGCATCTTGATGATCGTATTGCAGTAGTTCACCGCCACACCCGTGAGCATGGCGATGTAGAAGATGCTGATAACGCTCAGGACGACGGTGATGGCGCGGGCGACCGGTGTTTCGGCCGGGATATCGCCAAAGCCGATGGTCGAGACGGTCTCAAAGCTAAACCAAAGGCCGTCGCCAAACGTGAGAGTCGTAGGCTCAGACAGCCAAACGGCCGTCGAACACAATAGATAAAAGACGAAAAATAGGCCCGTGATACGCACGAAACCAGCCTGACGCAACACATCGGCCAGCGTCTTCAGCTTTTTCATCGAGACCCCCCCCCTTTTTTTCAGGACAATCAATCGCTTTTGGTCGGTATTGTCCCACGCCTCCCCTGCAAACGGAACTAATCATCAAGAACGCTTCTAAACGACGGGTTGTGAGGGACAATCCTCCAACGACAAAGCAAAGTGCGCTCAATCTGCGGCAAATAGGATGTTCCCGTCGGCCTCGCAGCCTGAACTAGTATCTTGATATAGACACACCGCCCACCGTCGTGCACGCAACACGCGGAAAGAAAGGAAGCCCACGATGTTTAGACCTCTTCGCAGAAAGAAGCGTGCTATCACCGATCAAGAGGCACGAGAGCTGCTCGTCAATTGCAAGCGCGGCGTTTTTGCCGTCAACGGAGACGACGGCTATCCTTACGCCATTCCCGTTAACTACTACTTTGACCCCGAGCACGACAAAATTTACTTTCATGGAGCCAAGGCGGGGCATAAGGTCGATGCACTCAAACGCAGCGACAAAGTCTGCTTTACCGTCTATGGCAACGATTGGTACAAAGACGACGACTGGGCACCCTATGTTCAGAGCACCGTGGTTTTTGGCCGCTGCCGCCTCGTGAACGATAACCCGGCGTTTGTCGAAGACAAAGTCCGACAGTTTGCCCTCAAGTACTATCCTTCTGCCGAAGAGGTCGAAGAGGAAATCAGGCAAAGTATCAGGGGCGTCCAACTGTATGAAATTACGGTTGAGCACCTTTGCGGCAAGCAAATTCAAGAAAAGTAGCAGACGTGGAAAACGCGCTCGCAACCCTCTGCGCTCTATGCGGCCATGCCCATTGACGACACGGGCGCAAGCCGCAGTACCCGAATCGTGCGACCCCTATACCCCAAAAACGTAGCGGTCTAGGCGGTCGCACGCTTCCCTTACGCGCGAAAGCGGCAGCGCCAGATTCACGCGAATGTGGCAGGGGCCATGGAACGGGCGGCCGTCCTGATAGCCAACGCCCACGCGGGCGCCCTCGTCGAGAAGCCACTGAATATCGCGGCCATGCTCGCGGCACCACTCGGTGCAGTCCAGAAACACCATGTAGGTGCCCTGCGGACGCGAATAGGACACGCCCTCAAAATGCTCGTCCACGTAATTGCAGAAGTACTCGATATTGCCGGCAAGCACCTGGTTAAGCTCGTCCACCCACTCGTAGCCCTGCGGCCGGTAGGCGCCGATAAGCGCATACATGGAGAGGACATTCATCTCGTTGTAGTGAGTCTTGTTGGACACGGCGCACACGCGGTCGCGCAGCGTCTCGTTATAGATGATGTGGTAGCTGCCGACCAGGCCCGCCAGGTTAAACGTCTTGCTCGGCGCATAGAGAGCAACCGTGCGCATGCGGGCATCCTCGCTCACCGACTGCTTCGGGATGTGCTTGTGTCCCGGCAGAATGATATCGGACCAAATCTCGTCCGAGATCACCACGCAATCGTGCTCGCGATAAATGTGCATGGCGTGCTCGATCTCGTCGCGATCCCATACGCGGCCGCAGGGATTGTGCGGCGAGCAGAACACTGCGGCATGGATGTGGTTTTGGGCGAGTTTGCGCTCCATATCCTCAAAGTCCATGCGCCACACGCTCTGGTCGTCGAGCTGAAGCGGGCTGTGGACAATGCGATAGCCCGCGGCCTCGATGGACTTGGTGAAGCCGATGTAGGTGGGGCTGTGGACCAACACCGCATCGCCCGGCTGGACATACGCGCGCAGCGTCGACACGACACCGCCCAGCACGCCGTTTTCGTAGCCGATATGCTCAGGCGCCAGGCCCTCGACGCCATTACGGCGGCTCTGCCATTCGATGATGCGGTCGAAGTACCCGGAACGCGGATTGAAGTAACCAAACATGGGGTGCTGGGCGCGCTGAATGATGTGCTCCTGGACTGTAGGCACCGTGGCGAAGTTCATGTCCGCCACCCACATGGGAATGCGGTCGAAGCCCTCGTCGGGTGCGTTCGGAGCCATACCGGGGATCTCACCCCAAGAGTCAACGGCGATGGAGTCCATGCCGTGGCGGTCGATGATTGAAGTGAAGTCGTATTTCATGCTGAACCCCCGTGCAGAGCGGAATGATTCGGTAGGCGTTATTGTCCACCAGGACGGACGGCTTTGGCATGAGTTTTAATGCTAAGTTTGACCTGAGTGTAAGCGCCGCGGAGGCTAGCCTTGCGCGTCATCGACATCCGTCACGGTAAGCTGCGGCCCATCGACCGTAAACGATATATCGAGCCCGGCGTATGCCAAGTGGTAGACACGATCGGGCTCGTGTTTGCTGCCGGCACGGCGTGGATCCTGGCGAAGGACCTCGATTAAGCCGGGCAACTTTGTGGACGGGACCTTGTCTTGCAGCGCTTGTGGAAACTCAACGTCGAGCTCTTGCCACGGGTTGTCCTCGATCCAGCCGCCCGTTGCGTCCGGATGGCAGTCCGCAAACGGAATATAGGGCTTGATGTCGTAGATGGGCGTACCGTCGCGCAGGTCGGCTCCCAGCACGTGGATGATGGGACCGTCAACGGTAAGATCAACGCGGTCGAGCTTTACGCAGGTAAGGCCGATGGAATTGGGGCGAAACGGGCTACGCGTGGCAAACACGCCCACGCGCTCGGCACCGCCCAGACGTGGCGGACGTACGGTCTTTGACCACTTGGCATTGGTGCCAGTTTTGTCCTGTGTTTTGGCGTCGGCAGCAATATCCTCTGCCGTGCCGCCCGGCGTTCCGTTTTCAAAGCGCCAAAGCAGCCACAAGTGCGAGAAGGACTCGAGCCCTGCAACCGCGGCGTTAGAGGCAAACTCCGACTCAAAGACAATGCGTCCCTCAAGATGGGGTGCCAAAAAGCTGTTGCGCGGAATGCCAAACTTCTGTGGCAGATCGGTATGTATGTGTGCGATAGGTTCCATGCCGGTCATTGTACGGCATGGGTGCGCGAGGCGCTGTGCGCAATTCCCTACTGCGGCCGCCGATTATGCAACCAACGGTTGCTTGGAAGGGCACTAGCCGCCGCGTATGCTTAAGCCATCAGCCAGCAGGGAGGAGCCGTCATGGCCTTTGCAGAAAAACTCATCGCCGTCCGTCGCGCCAACAATCTCACCCAAGAGCAGCTCGCCGCCAAGCTCTACGTAACGCGCCAAGCCGTCAGCCGCTGGGAGCGCGGCGAAGTCACGCCAGGCATCGACATGATGAAGCTCATCGCCGCCGTAACCGGAGAGCCGCTGTCTCACCTGCTCGAAATGCCCGAGCACTACTGCGAGAGCTGCGGCATGCTGCTCACGCCCGATGACTGCGGCACCGATGCCACAGGCGCCACGACCGACCATTACTGCAAGTGGTGCTATGACCACGGCAAATACACCTACGAGACCACCATGGAGGCAATGATCGAGGATTGTGCCCCGCGCCTGGCACAAAACACCGGCATGTCACTCGACGAAGCCGTCTCGCTCATGGGCGCCGTCCTGCCGCAGCTGGAGCGCTGGCGCACCGTGCGGGAAAACGAGGAGCGCTACGGCATCGAGGCCCGGACGCGTTATGGTGATGAAGCCGTCGATGCGGCAAACGAAGCGCTGCTGGACATGGACCCTCAGACATGGAACGACATGAAGGAGCTTGAACGCGCCATTTTGGGCCAGCTCTCGATTACCATGGGCGATGGCGAACCGGAAGGCGGCGAGGCTCGCAAGCTTGTCGCAATGCATCGCCGCTGGATTGCTCTCAACTGGGGCAGCGAGCCCCAAGACGAGGCATATCTGGGGCTCGCCCACGGCTACCTCGCCGACCAGCGCTTTGTAGACTACTACGACAAGCCATGCGGCACCGGAGCCACGGCGTTTCTGGTTCAGGCTATCGAGTCGTCGTTGGCTCGCGCTTAGATTGCAGCGGCTTTGGGTATCTCAATCAAAGCACCAACCGATTGGAGACCTATGGCTACAAATCACGAACTCGTGCTGTACGTTATGACCGGATGCCCGTATTGCATTAAGGTGAAGCGCTTCCTGACGGATAACGGCGTGACCATCCCCGAGCGGAATATCTCGACCGATGCCGAAGCCGAACAGACACTCATCGCCGTCGGCGGAAAGCGCCAAGTTCCCTGCCTGTTCATCGACGGCAAGCCGCTTTACGAGTCGAGCGACATCATCGCATGGGCGCAGGAGAATCTGCTCTAGCACGCGCATTGCGATCGGCTCGTCCCAACCCATACGACCCAAACATGTACACCAGCATCCAAAGTCGACATTTTTCGACATCTTTGGATGCTGGTGTACAGCTTTTTGTAGGTAGTCGTTGGGTGTTCCTAAATGACTGGTCGTTAAAGAACGTCCCCGATGACTAACTGGGTTGACTAACTGGATTCACTTTCTCGAAATATATCGAACATGCGTTTGGTTTTTATGCTATACTCACTTCGAGGCATGAGGATGATCGTGAGCTCCCGCGGAGGTCCCCAATGACACGCCGGAGCGGGCTCGGTAAGCAAGATCAGTGGTTACCGCACTCGTCCACCTCAGACAGGCTGCGCTCCTGTTCGCCGTCGCCATCAAAGAACGGCACTCACAACCAAACGTTTCCGTTATCCGTGAGTTCACAGGAGTGCATCATTATGGCTAAAAAGATTCCAACCCTTTCGCCCGACACCATCTCGAGCGCTTGCTCAGATGTCAGTAAGATCGTCGAGGCCAAGTGCCTCGGGCAGAAGGACATTAATCATGAGACCTCTTCGGAAGGAGCACTGCTCATTGGACGCCGTCTTGAACAAGAGATTGCCGGATATCCCATCTCCAATCTCAACGGCTTGCTCTCGCCCATCGCCTGCCACCTCAAACAGCACTTTAGCCCAAGCTTGGGTCCGACTTATCTCAAGCGCTGCATAAAGCTCGCGAGAATCGTTCCAAAAGACATGCCTTTTCGACCGGAGCTTGACCTGGACCACTATCAGTCGCTTGCTCGCATCGCAAACAAAGATCTACGCCTAGACCTAATGAACGTTGCCGCAGATAACCATTGGAGTTCATCGCGCATTGATCGCCATGCCCACTATCGGAGTCCGCAGGATGTTTTGGACGCCTGGGAGCGTCGTAAGCTTGAACCGAATCAAGAAGTATGGCGCTTTGCCCGCGCCTACACAGATGCTTGCGGGATCATCTCACTCGATAAGCTAATTGAGCTCTACAACTCCTACGCCCCCAATCCGGTATCGATATTTGAGATGAATGAAACTATTTGGCAAATCAGGAATGAATCGGGGCAAATTGACAACCCGTGCATCATGTCCAAGGATGGGACGCTCTACCTCATAGCGCCCGAACTCGATAACGCTGTCGACGAAGCTCCCTATTGCTACGATGACTACGGCTACTCTTATCGTAAATACGAACGGCATAGCGAATACACTGACGAGATGCGCGCGCTGCGCGAACGACGCGTTGGCATTAGGATGGCAGCAATATTCGCTGGACATGAGCGTCTTCCAATAAAAGAACTCCGCTATGAGGAAGTCATCAACGGCTCCATAAAGAACATTCGGTCCGCTGAGCATCTCAAGCAATATGTCTTGAAGGACCCCAAGCTCAAAGCGGCCGAACTTCACGCAAGAGAAGACGAGTTCGACTTTATCATGACAAAACTAATGCGTTCTGTTGGACTCAACGGCATGCCGACGGCACAGCAAATAGCCGATGACGCCGCTTTCTTGCTGATTGTCGTGCGACCCGAGTTTTACGAATGTGAGAAAACTGCCAAAGTTTCTAAACTCCTCTCGAGGATCTATGAGGATGCTCCCCTCTGGGAGTTCAACGGACGCTCGCATACCGAACTGAAAAGCGAAGAAGCGATGAAGCCCGCAATCTCTATTTCAAGTCAAACTGCCCAGTCAAAACAAGCTGCTTAGTTACATTAGCTGCTTGCATTTTTGTCTACAAAACTGTATACAAAAAGAGAGGCCCTTATGGAGCTCATCGCAATCCATCCCCATGCCCTCAAACACGGGCTGACAGAGACGGATATTACATGCGCCTGGAACTCCGCTTTCGTATGGTTCAGGCGTGACCTTGAAAATGGGGGTATTGATTACGTTCTTGTTGGACTTGATGGAAGAAACCGCCTCATGGAGCTCATCGCTCGGTATTGCTCCGAACAAGATGGCTACATCATTTTCCACGCCCTTGTTCCTCCCACGCGCAAGGTGCTCAAAGAAATCGGGATCGATCGATAGGAGGCGCTATGAATGCTGAGCAGCTCGAAAAAATGATGGGATTTGCCCCTGGAGAGTTGGAGAAAGCCGCAGAAGCCTACGAAAAAGATGAGTGGCCAAAAGGTCGCACCATCAAGTTGGGAAGACCGCCGATCTCTGATGAGCCGAGCGTCGTTTTATCGGCACGTGTGGGCGAATCGATTCTTGAGGCGTTTGACGAAAAGGCAAAGCGTCATGGGCAAACACGCACGGAGCGACTCAGGGAGCTCATTACACTCGATGCAATGATTGCCTAGAACCCGCTCCCCCGCCAGCCCAAAACATGTACGCCAGCATCCAAAGTCGACATTTTTCGACATCTTTGGATGCTGGCGTACAGCTTTTTGTAGGTAGTCGTTGGGTGTTCCTAAATGACTAGTCGTTAAAGAACGTCCCCGATGGCTACTCGACGATAAGCGAGCGACCGTCGCGGCGCGGTTTGGCGGCAGGATAGGGGCCATCGCAGTATCCGAGCGTTACGAACGCTCGGCAGATATAGCCCTCCGGCACGCCCCAAGATTTAAGCAGCTCCTGGCCTTCTTCCGAGGCAAAGGTTTTCTCGGCGCGGCTGACGATGCAGCTTCCAAGTCCCAACGCATGGGCCTCGAGCGTCATGTTCTGCGCAATGGCAAAGGCATCGGCAACACTAAACAAAAAACGCTCCTGGCAAAAGATACAAAACACGGTCGGCGCATCGTAAAAGCCATTTTTAATCGCCGGGTTGTCGATGACGCTCGGCTGATCGCGACTCACGTAGTTACCCACCAGGCCGGTGCGACTAAAGCCCGCCATGTTCATGCGGCCGATGCGCGCAGCAAGCTCAGCGTTGCGCACGGCAACCACCATGCTGCGCTGTCCGCCACCGGCGTTGGCGGCATAAATCCCCGCCTCAAGCACCTTCTCGACATCCTCGCGAGGCACCTGTTTGTCCACGTACTTCCGGATCGAACGCCTCGTTTTGATTAACTAAAGCGTATCCATAGCAATCCTACTCCTCAATCTCTTTCCAGCACTGGGGATCGGCATCGTACATATCACCCGTGTAGCCGTACGTCACCGCAGGACACCCACGGCACCAACCGAAGAGCTCACACTTAGAGCATTTCTTGAACTTCTTAAAATCGCGCTTGGCTTCCATTTGTGGAGAGAAGAAGAGCTCCTCCAGCGAATTCTCGGCAACGTTACCCACCTTACTCTCCATGCGACGACACGCATAGACATCGCCCGTAGGCAGCACCGTCATATGGCCCGTACCGCAGTGGCAGCCGTCATAGATCATGCCGGGCTTGGCATCCTCAGGAATGGTGAACTTACCCTGTTCCCACAAAAGCAGCGTCCACAGGTGGTCCTTGAGCTGGAAGAACGTCTTGCAGCCCGCCGCCCGATGGAACTCCATGCGCTCTTGTGCGGCCAGCAATACATCGCGATACTCCAGCGGCTCCAGATGAAACTCGTCACGCTTTTGACCCGACGTGGGGCAGTACCGTCCAAAGGCGAACACATCGACCTCGAGGCTTGCCACCAGATCGATGAGCTGCGGCAGCTCGGCAGCATTCATGCTCGATACTGTATTCATGACGGCGACCCAGATGCCGGTGCGCTTAAGGCAACCGATGGCGCGCAAGGTCTCGGCAAACGAGCCGGGTTTACGGAAGTAGTCGTGCGTCGCCTCGAGTCCATCGAGCGAGAGCTGGTATTTACGACAACCCAGCTCTTTCATGCGAGCGCAGACCTCGTCGGTCAGATGGAACGGATTGCCCATCACGCACCACATAAAACCGCGTTCGTGCAGGAGCTCGGCAAGGCGCCAAAAATCGGGATGAAGAATGGGGTCACCGCCTGTAACGTAAATGTACGGCTGACGACCGATGCGCTCGCAGAGCGCCTGGGCCTGATCGACGACTTGGACCATCTGTTCCCACGGCATGCGCTTGAAACCGGCGCAGGCACCGTTGGCAAAGATATAGCAATGTTTGCAACGCTGGTCGCATTCATCCGTAATGTGCCACTGGAAGGCAAACGCAGGCTTTTGCATCGTGGGACTCCCTTGGTCGATGTTAAAACTGATGACGGTATTTGGGCTACAGACGCGAAACGGCGCCGACGGGGCAATTCTCGGCACAGGCGCCGCAATGCAGGCAGTGCTCGGGCTCTATGCGATAGGCGTCTCCCGGCTCGATGCACTTCTGCGGGCAGTGCTCAAGGCAGGTGCCGCAACCGATGCACGCATCGGCATCGATGCAGAATCCCTTGACGGGCACAGACGCCGTGCCCTCGTCTAAGGTAAAGACCGCGCGCTCGATGGGATGAATTCCCAGGTTAAAGTAGTCGAGTACTATGTTCTCAACCTTAAAGATGATGTTGATCTCGCGCGTATCACCGGGATACACGTTGGCAAGATACGGCTGCTCGGCGTAAATCACGTCGCGCCAGTGAACTTGCTCGGACTCCGAGACAGGAGTGGCAACGCCGGACATGCGGATCATCTCGTTAAACCGCGTGTGAACGAGCGTTTGGACACGTCCATCGGCCATAAGCTGACAGGCCATCTCCTTGCCACGTGCCGTGAGAAAGTAGATAGCACGGGGCTCGTAATGGACGGCGCTTACGCAGCGAATTTGCGGCGCACCACTCTCGTCCACGGTTGCCAGGGAGAGCGTCCCGGCAAGCTGCATCTTTTTGAGGCAAGTCTGAGCATCCATTACGAGTCCCTTCCTAGCGATTGCTTACTGAGCGTCCGCAGCGCCGCAAGCGGTGCCACAGGCCGGAGCGGTCTTGGGGTCGGCGGAGCCGCAGGCAGGAGCGGCAGCCGGGTCAGCAGAGCCGCAAGCAGTACCGCAAGCAGGTGCGGTCTTGGGGTCGGCGGAGCCGCAGGCAGGCGCAGGATCGGTGGTACCGCAGGAGGCGAAAGCGGCGACGTTCTCGAGATTCTCGGACATGGCATTTCCTTTCGGTCGAAGATGGCTGGGCGAAGCCATCCAGTTTTTGACGCTCGTTGCGTCTATATGCATCATGCAAAAAGCGCGCAACGACCAAAAGAAGGCACCAATCTATTAGCCAGTTACCAAAAGGTAAGTAGTAGCCACAAGCGACAGCGGCTGCAATAATGAAAGCTGTCCGCACGATTGAGGAGTCTCCGTGCTTACCAAAGAAGAACTACCTCCCTGCCCTGTTGCCACGTGTTTTCAGCTCTTTGGCAACAAGTGGAAGATCTATATCATTCAGCAGCTCATCAACCACCCCATGGGCTTCAACGCGCTGCACCGCGCTATTCCCGGCATTAGCCAAAAGGTGCTCTCGTCCAACCTTAAGGAAATGGATGCCGCGGGCCTCATCACGCGCACCGTCATCCCCGAGACACCCATCCGCACCGAATACGCACTCAGCGAGCTGGGTCACAGCCTTATGCCCATCATCGATTCCCTGGTGGAATGGGGCACCGACTATCAGCAGCTCGTGCGAAACTCCTAACAGCCACATACTTTTGCACATTGAGCGCCGTGGGGCACAAAGCTCCACGGTGCTTACCTTTTTGTGCCTTCTTTTTCAGATACACGCCAGGCGGCACACTACTGTCGAATGAAACCGGCTCAATCGAACAGGAGGAAGGTCATGAATCAGGCCGAACGCCGCGTTTGGCTTATTAAGGCGCTCCTTGCCGAGCGCTCGGATGGGCAGCGCATTCCCATCCCTGCCAACGCCAGCGAACAGCGCGATTTGCTTCGATCCCTTATGAACGTACGTCCGCCCGAGGCGCTTGCGGCCGAAACGCCCGACATACAAGACGCCTACTTGCAGCAACGCCTTCTTGAACGCGGCGGGGCGACCAACGCCGGCACGCTCCCCTACTGCAATCGCGTTGCCATCTGGCGCGGCGACATTACGCTGCTTAAGGCCGACGCCATCGTCAATTCCGCCAACAGTCAGATGCTCGGGTGCTTTGTGCCGGGGCATCGTTGCATCGACAACGCCATCCACACCTACGCCGGTATGCAGTTACGCTTGGCGTGCGCCAATCTCATGGACGAGCAGGGGCACGAGGAACCAACGGCGCGCGTCAAGGTCACGCCGGCGTTCAACCTGCCCAGCAGCTACGTCTTCCACACCGTCGGCCCCATCGTGCCCAGCCATAAGCCTGGCCCTCGCGAGGAATTGCTACTACGCCGCTGCTACACCAGCTGCTTGGAAGAAGCGACGCGCCGAGGACTCGGCACGCTTGCATTCTGCTGCATCTCGACAGGCGTGTTTGGCTATCCCCAAGAAGCTGCCGCGCGCGTGGCCATCGATGCCGTTCGCCATCATCTAGACCATAACGACCCTAACCTTAAGGTGATCTTCAATGTTTTTCTCGCGTCTGACGAGGCAATCTACCGCAGCCTTCTCCAAACAGATCGATAAGCTCCGAGCTGCACTCGATACATCTGACACCGTGGTAATCGGTGCCGGAGCAGGACTCTCGACCGCCGCCGGTTACACCTATTCGGGCGAGCGTTTCAAGAAGCTCTTTGGCGACTTCGCCGCACGCTACGGTTTTACCGATATGTATTCCGGCGGCTTCTATCCCTATGATTCGCTCGAGGAGTACTGGGCGTTTTGGAGCCGCTACATTATGTGCAACCGATACGATCCCGTACCGACGCCGCTCTACGAACAGCTCTTGGGCATAGTGCATGACCGTGACTACTTTGTGCTGACTACGAATGTGGACCATTGTTTCCAGCGTGCGGGCTTTGACAAGCAGCGGCTCTTCTACACGCAGGGAGACTACGGCCTGTTCCAGTGCAGCAAACCCTGCTGCCAGGAGACATGGGACAACGAAGAGCTCGTGCGCCATATGGTCGCCACCCAACAGGACCTGCGCATTCCGTCTGCGCTTGTGCCCCATTGCCCTCACTGTGGGGCCCCGCTTACGATGAATCTGCGCGCCGACGATACGTTTGTCCAGGACAAGGGTTGGTACGCTGCCGCCGATCGCTACCAGGATTTCCTGCGCCGCCACAGCAATATGCGAGTTCTGTTCTTGGAGCTTGGCGTAGGCGGCAACACGCCCGTCATCATCAAGTACCCGTTTTGGCAGATGACGGCCAAAAACGAGCGCGCCACGTACGCGTGCGTTAACCTTGGCGAAGCAGTCGCTCCGGCAGAAATCGCCAATCGCAGCATTCTGATCGACGCCGGCGCCGAGCGCGTAATAGAAGCACTTGCCGTTCAAGCCGTCAGATAGCGGAGACAATACCGTCTTCAAACATGTACCTCAGCATCCAAAAACGACATTTTTCGACATCTTTGGATGCTGACGTACAACTTTTGGGTAGTCATTGGGGACGTTCTTAAATGACTAGTCGTTAAAGAACGTCCCCAACGACTAGCTAGCCGTGGAAGCGGGCTGTGGGCGCGAGCGGTTGCTCGCGGAAGACACGGTCGACGGCGGCTCGATATTCGTCGACCTTTTTGGTCTTGCGTACAAGCTTATGGACGGTGGCGGGATCGGCGAAAGCGCACTTGGCGTAGAACCACCACTCCTTCATGCGAAAGACCGCGTTGCCGCCAATCTCTTCTGCATAGGCCGCGAACAACGTGTCGTGAAAACGTTGCAGCTCGGCAGCGGTGGCGGCAGGACCGCCCTTGACCATGCGGGTCAGCGCAGGGTTCGCGAGCAAGCCGCGCCCCAGCATCACATGGCGCGTGCCGGGATAGGCCTCCACCAGCGCGTCCATGTCCTCAAGATCAAAGATGTCGCCGTTATAGGCCACCGGGAACGGCGCACGCGCGAGCGTCTCGCCATAAAACTCTTTGCGCGGCGAGCCCGTGTAACGATCCTTTTGCACTCTCGGATGCACGATTAGCTCGGCCAGTGGCATGCGGCAGTAAAGGTCGAGCACGCGCTCGTATTCACCGTCACCCTCGAGCCCCAGCCTGGTCTTAACGGACACCGGCAGCGGTGAGCGTTCACACACATCGCTCAAGAACACCTCGAGCTCATCCAAGTTACGCAAGAAGCCCGAGCCCTTGCCCTTGGCAACAACTGTCCCAGAAGGGCAGCCCAGGTTAAGGTTGACCTCGCGGTAACCCATGTCGGCGAGCACCTGCGCCGCCCACACAAACTCGTCCGCATTCTTGGACATAAGCTGGGGGACGACGTTGAGCCCCTGGTTGTTGGCCGGATCGACTTCCTTATACGCCTTGCCGCCAAAGCGGTTGCCCACCCGCGGCGGCGGCAAAAACGGCGTGTAGTAGCAGTCGAGCGCGCCAAAGCACTCCGCATGCACGCGACGGAACACATGCCCGGTAATTCCCTCCATGGGGGCCAGCGATAGGATCATCTACTCTTCTCTCATATCAACGAATGTGACAAAGGGACTGTCCCTTTGTCGCATTCCATTCAAACGGTTCAGGAACTCTTCGCAGGCGCGGGAGCGCAGGCGATATTTTTTCCACACCAAAAACGAGGCGATGGTAAGCGGCGGCTCAAATGGGATAAATCGAAGGTCGCTGCTTTCGTCCACCTGCAGCAGACTGCCAATGCCAACGGCGCACGCAGTACCCGAGCGCACCAGATGCGATGCGTTGCCGATCAAGTCGAAATGCCCCACAACGTTGAGGTCATCGATGGTAAGAGCACCGCCTGCCCACGCCGCCAAATCCAGCGCCCGATTCGACGTGCGCGAACTCAGCAGCAACGGCATCTTCGCAACGTCCGCAGGCGTCAGCACGTCCAAGTCGCCCCAGGGACCGCTCGCCGCAACGACCACGCCGGCTCGATCCACTCCGGGCATACGGATCCACTCGTATTTCTCGACGTTAACGGGCTCCAACAGCAGGGCAAAGTCGAGCAGACCACGCTCCAAGCGTTCCTCCACCGCGTCGGCATTACCGGTGTAAAGCTCAATCGTCACGCCGGGATGGTCACGACGCAGCTCCGCAAAAGTGCCGAGCACCAGCCGCATCGACTGGGTCTCGCCAGCGCCAATGCGGATATTGCCCGCAATGCCAAGCTCCCGATCTGCCAATTCCGACTCGGTCTGCTCCACCAGCGAGACAATCTCCTCGGCACGCTGGCGCAGGCGCATGCCGTCGCTTGTAAGCACGCACGACCGATTGGTGCGCTCAAACAGCTCGACACCCAGCTCGCGCTCCAAGTCGGCGATCTGGCGCGACAATGTGGGCTGTGTCACATGCAGCACGTTTGCCGCCTCGGTCATGTTTTCCTCGCGCGCCACCGCCAAAAAGTAGCGCAGCGTTCGCAGCTCCACGGCGCCCCCAATCCAGCTAAAGCCGTCCTTCGACTAGCCATTCGATTCTCGTATGTCCAGCTAGTCGATATAAGCAATATACATCATCGGCGCATCAACGTACGCTATAGCCATCCCATCAAGAACAAGGAGGACACCAAACCGCACAATGGACGAAAAGACTATCGCGAACCTGCGCGACGCCGGGTGCTGCGATGCGTTTATCGACGAGCTCTCGGGACTGCCAAGCGCGTGCGCCCGCATCTGTCGCCTCAAGACGTACCGCCGCGAGCTGCTCGAACGTGTCCACGCCGAACAAAAAAGACTCGAGACCCTCGACTACCTCATCTATACGCTGCAAGAAACCCATCAAATAAAGGAGTAGCCATGTCAAAGACCCTTGTAGCCTATTTCAGTGCCAGCGGTGTGACAAAAAACATCGCCGAGCGCCTTGCGAAAACAGCCGACGCTGGCCTATTTGAGATTGAGCCCGCCAAGCCCTACACAGCCGCCGATCTCAACTGGAACGATAAGAACAGCCGCAGCACGCTTGAGACCAACGACCCCACCTGCCGCCCCGCCATCGCCTCGAAGCCTTTGGAGCTCGATGAATACAGCACCATCTACCTTGGCTTCCCTATCTGGTGGTATGTTGCACCGGCGATTATCAAAACGTTCCTGGAATCCCAGAGTTTTGGCGGCAAGAAAATTGTCCTCTTTGCGACCTCCGGTGGCAGCGGCATGGGCAAGACCGCAAAGGTTCTTGAGGCCAGTGCACCCGGCGCCACAATTGTCCCGGGCGCGATACTCAATGGAGCAAGCGATGCCGAACTCAAGCAATTTGTCGAGCGTAACCGCTCGTAACGCCCAAATTCCGCTCGATTATCTCTGGTTAGAAAGGAATCTCCATGACCATTAAACAGACCGCAGGCCGCGATGTCTTGGGCAAGTTCGCCCCCGATTTCGCGCATTTTAACGACGATGTGCTCTTTAGCGAGAACTGGAACAACACCGACCTCGACCTTAAGACGCGAAGCCTCATCACCGTGGTGGCCCTCGTGGCGCAGGGCATCACAGACAGCTCGCTCGCCTACCACATCGCCAACGCACGCAAGCACGGCGTAGGTCAAAAGGAGATGGCGAGCGCCATCACGCACGTGGCCTTCTATGCCGGCTGGCCCAAAGCCTGGGCTGCGTTCAATCTTGCCAAGAAAGTCTATGCGGGCGACGGGACGGATAGCGCAGCGGCGCCAGAGGCCCACGGCGGGTTCTTTGGCCTTGGCGAGCCCAACGACGCCTACGCGCCGTACTTTATCGGCCAGAGCTATCTCAACGCGCTAACCGCCCCAGGCGATTACCTGCCCATCCACAACGTCACCTTTGAACCGGGCTGCCGCAACAACTGGCACATTCACCACGCGAGCAAAGGCGGCGGACAGGTACTGATCTGCGTCGATGGCGAGGGCTGGTACCAGGAAGAGGGCAAGCCCGCGCAGCGCCTGCACCCCGGCGATATCGTCGAGATTCCCGCCAACGTCAAGCACTGGCATGGCGCTACCGCCAACAGCTGGTTTAGCCACCTAGCCTTTGAATACCCAGGCGAGGATGCAAGCAACGAATGGCTCGAGCCGGTGGACGGCGAGCAGTACGGCGCGCTGGAGGACTAGGCTCGCGGTCTGCCCAAAGGAAACGCGGCAGCCCAGCACCAGCGGCCCTTCCAACCGCACCCCACGCAACGAGGTCTAATACTTTTCCGAGAAGTGAACGTCTGTTTTTGGACCCCCGAAGCATCGACATTTTTAGATGTCAAAACTGCAGGATTTGATCGGCAAAACCGCAGGAAATTGCAGCCTAAAAGTGTCAATGCTTCAGGGGTCCGTTTTTACTCGTTCACTTCTCGGAAAAGTATTAGACCCCGATTTGGCAAGGACCTCAATGTGACAAAGGGACTGTCCCTTTGTCACATTATTCGGAGCGTAGAGCTTCCACGGGGTCCTTTTTGGATGCGCTGCGGGCCGGCAGCAGGCCGGCAACGACCGTCAGCAGCACTGAAATCGCGATGAGCACCAGCGCATCCTGCACGGGCAGGCTCATCAGGTTGGGGACCTGTTTGGCCGCAAGTGCCCAGGCATTGACCGGGAAGCTCACGAGTACCACGACGACAATGGCAAAGACGCCGGCAATGAGGCCCTCGATAAAGGTCTCGGCGTTGAACACGTTTGCCACGTTACGCTTCGACGCGCCAATCGCACGCAGGATGCCAATCTCTTTTTTGCGCTCCAGCACGCTGATGTACGTGATGATGCCGATCATGATGGAGCTCACCACCAGGCTGATACTCACGAATGCGATGAGCACCAAGCTGATGGTGTTCACAATGTCGGTCACCGAACCCATGATGATGCCCATGTAGTCGGTGTACGAGATTGCCTGTTCATCGTGACCAGCGGCTTTGACCTGCTTGTTGTACGCATCGATGTGATCGAGCACGCGCTCTTTGGCCTCAAAGTCGCGCGGGAAAATCTTAACCGAGATGGGGTCTGCCTCATCCGCATAGCCCAACGTGGTCAGATTGTTGTCGTAGGTGAGCTTCGAAGCCTTGGCATAGCTCATCATGAGCGAACTCAGATCCTCGGCGTCCATGTTGAAATGGATGGCACGAGTAAAGGCGCTCGCATCCACGCGCATGGCGCTCGCCAGGTTAGCAAAACTCGAAGACATCTGCGTCGCCATCTGGTCCATAAGCCCTGCCGCGCCTGCCTTGAGCTGAGTTGACACCGTCGCCGCAATCTGATCGCTGATCGACTTCATCACCTGATCCATAGCCTGCTGCAGATACGGAGCCAGCTGCTTTTGCACATAGTCGGTCATCGCCTGTTCCAGGCGCTCGGCAAGAGCATCGCCACCGAGTGCCTTGAGCTGAGCCAGGCATTGCTGCGCCGTGGCATCACTCTCAAGATACGTCGAGAATGCGGCAGCGAGCTTTGCCGCGTCTTTAAGATCTTCGGGTGACAGCGCCCTAAACTGATCAGACTGCAAAAAACCCTCAAACAGTTGGTTGGCAAGCATTCCCACCTGCTGCATTTGCTCGGGCGTGAGCTCCAGACCGTCAAAGATGCCCGAGAAATCTGGGGCCGGTGCTTTTGCCATGATGTCGCTGAAGCCGATGTCCCTGCCAACGCCCGAAAGGTCGATATCCAAACCCGACAAATCGATGCCCGAAAGGTCAATGCCGCCGGCCGTTCCCGAGAGCGCAGATGTATCGAACGAGAACGCGCTCTTGAGCGCCGCCTCGTCAACGCTGAACATGCTGCCCAGGTCCACGCCCCGCTTGGCCTCGCCCTGCAGCTCGTCGAACGTTTTGCCGGTAAAGACATCCGTCTCGGGATGAGCAAGCTGCTCCTGCACAATCTGCGAATCGGCCGCGCGCTCCATAAGCTGGCGAGTCAGCGCGTGCGTGTAGGCAATTCCCGGAGACAACGCGCTCGCGTTGGCAGTCTCGTTGGGCTGCACCACGCCCACAATGCGCACGTCAATACCGTCGGCAACCTTGGCCGCCATAAAGTCGGCGTCACCGGACATATCGGTCCACATACCGGTCTCTTCGTTTTTGCGATACGCATCGGCCGGCGACAACACCTTAAACGTCGTAGACAGCGCATCGTCGTAGGTAAAGTCGGCGGCGGTCTCGGGCGTTTCGACCTCGCCATCGGCCGTCATGGCGCTGTTGACCAGGTCGTTAAGCTCATTGATATCCAGCGCGCCGATGCTATAGAGCGTGTAGTCGCCCACTGTGCCACGGCTCGAAAGCACCATCACGGCCTCGTTCGCAGACGTGGGCCAATGACCGGCGACGACATCGTACTGGCTGTCGAGCAGGCTCTGGTCGTCAATCATCTCGTTGAAGACCGAGGTCCCCATGGATTCCATGCTCACCGTTGCCGCCGAGCTCGCGCCTCCGCTCATAGTCTCGGTCATCGCGTTGGGCACCAGGCGCACGGGCTTCTCGTCGCCCTTGCCCGCGCGATACACGACTGGCGTCACGCCGTAGCTGTACTGAATGGCGTTGACCTCTTTGTCGATGCCGTCGCCCCCGTCATCGAGCCACGCCTTAAAGCTCGTCATATCGTTGGACTTAACGCTCGCAAACATATCTTTTACGGCCGTGACCACGGGAATCTTATCGGACTTCTCGACCGAATCGCCCTCGCTGCCGGAAGCGCCGCTCGCGTCCTCGCCATCCTCCGTGGCCCCCTGTCCGCCCATCATGGACGACAGGTCGTAGTCCTGCTTAGAGATCGTAAGCGGGTAGCTCGAGAGCGTGTCCTCCTCGACCTTTTTGATGTAGTTGTTCACGCCGTTGGAGAGCGCTAGGATTGCCGCGATGCCGATAATGCCAATCGAGCCCGCAAAAGCCGTCATGGCCGTACGGCCCTTTTTGGTCATGAGGTTGCGCGCCGAAAGCCCCAGCGCCGTCACAAAGCTCATCGAGGTTTTGCGCGTGGGCTTGGCTTCGCGACGCGCAGCCCCAGCGGCGTCGAAGGGGTCGGAATCGTCGGTGATCTTTCCATCTGCGAGATTGACGATGCGCGTGGCGTACTGGTACGCCAGCTCGGGGTTGTGCGTGACCATGATGACCAGGCGGTCGCGCGCAACCTCCTTGAGCAAGTCCATGACCTGCACGGACGTCGTCGAGTCCAGGGCGCCGGTCGGCTCGTCTGCCAACACGATCTCGGGGTCGTTAATCAGGGCACGGGCAATGGCCACGCGCTGCATCTGTCCGCCCGAAAGCTGGCTCGGACGCTTGTTCACATGCTCGCCCAGACCAACTGCCTCAAGCGCCTCGCGCGCACGCTGGCGACGCTCGGCATGGCCAACGCCCGTGAGCGTGAGCGCCAGCTCCACGTTTTCCAAGATGGTCTGATGTGGAATAAGGTTATAGCTCTGGAATACAAAGCCGATGCGGTTATTGCGGTAGGCGTCCCAATCGCGGTCGCGAAAGTCCTTGGTCGAGATACCGTCGATCAGAAGGTCGCCCGAGTCAAAATGATCAAGCCCGCCAATGACGTTGAGCATCGTAGTTTTGCCCGAACCCGAAGGGCCCAGAATGGCCACGAACTCGTTATCGCGAAAGGCCAAGCTCACGCTATCGAGCGCCACCTGCGTAAACGACTGCGTGACGTACCTTTTGCAAATATCTTTGAGCTCCAGCATGGACGGCAACCTCTCCCGCGCGGGCACGCTCGCCCGCTCTCTCCGCCGTTCGTATTCGACGCGTTTGTCCTACTCTATCCCCATTTTTAGCCGGCACCAGTGAGGAATGTAACGAACCGCGCCAAAAACGAACGGGACGGCACGCCACACGGCGCACCGTCCCGCACACAACATCGACAATGTGACAAAGGGACTGTCCCTTTGTCACATTCGTGTACTCGGCCTTTACTGTTCGCTCTTCGCAATCGCACGGTCGATAAGCTTGTCGAGCGCCGCGCGCTGCTCGGCGGAGCTGATGGCTCCCACGATTGGATCCCCTACGATGTTGCCATTCTGATCGATGACATACGTTGTCGGGAACGAGAACAAATTTGACGTAAACTTACCGGCCTCGCTATCCGACTTGAACCAGATGTTCTTATATGTCACGCCCTTCTTGCTCAGCACGTCCTTGGCATCTGCAATCTCGCCCTTGTTGCCATCGAGCGTAAAGGAATTGACGCCCACGACCTGGCCGCCCTTCTCGGCAAGCCCCTGATTCAGCTTCTCAAGATCGCCCAGCTCGCCCACGCACGGCTTGCAAGTGGTGAACCAGAAGTTCATGACGGTGACTTTGTTCTTAGAGAACAGCTCGTCGCTGCTCACGTCGTTGCCATCCAGGTCTTTGCCCGTAAAGCTGGGGAACTTCGTCGCCTCGCTCGAAGCATTGGCACCAGCTGTCATGCCAGCGGCCGAAGCGTCGACGCTCTCGCCTGCGCTCGGCGTGCTTCCACAGCCGGGGAACTCCTTCTCCAAGCTCTCGAGCTTGTCCTCGATCTCCTTGATCTGCTGTGCACCGGTCTTGAGCGTCTTAAGCTCATCCGCCGTGAACTCATCCTTGGCACCGTCGATGGTCTTGAGCAGGAAATCGCCGTAATTGCTACCGTCCTCAATCATTGCCGAATCTTTATTTGCCGCATTGAATACCTTTTCCCACAGCGCGTTATCACTCGAAAAGATATCGTTCTCCTTCTGCATGAGTTTTGCATACAACTCGGCAGCCTCGTCGGCATTGGTCGGCTTCTGCGCAGTGAGTTCTGCGATCTTAGGATCGGAGCTCGCAGATTCGCTCGCATTGCCACCGGGCGCCGAACATGCCACAAGGCACAAGGCCAATACCGGCACCATAAACAGGGCCGCAATCTTAGAAAGCTTCATAGTCATTCCTCCGTTTTGTCGAAGCTTGTTTACTTTTTATCGGCGGTCAAGGGGAGCTTTTCCGCCGACACATCTAGGCCATAGCGATAGCTGATGGCATCGACGGGACAGGCCCCGATGCACTTTCCACACCGGATACATTCGGCATGATTGGGCGCCCGGACCACATCAACGTCCATCTGACAAACCTTTGAGCACTTGCCGCACGAGACACATTTGCATGCGTCAACCCGAATCCCCAGTAGGGACACCCTATTCATAAGCGCATAGAATGCACCGAGTGGACAAATCCATTTGCAGAAGGGGCGGTAGAACAAAACACTCAGCACTACCACGGCAATGAGAACGGCAAGTTTCCAAGTAAAGAGATGTCCCAACGCAGATCGAATGCCGGCGTTGGCAATGGCCAGTGGAATGGCGCCCTCGAGTACGCCCTGCGGACAGATGTACTTACAAAAGAACGGGTCGCCCATGTCCACGTCGTTAACCACCAAGACGGGCAGCAGCACCACGGCAAACAGCAGCACGACGTACTTGATGTACGTGAGCGGCTTGAGCTTTTTCGTGGAGAACTTTTTGCCGAGAATCTTATGAAGCAGCTCCTGCAGCCAGCCAAACGGGCATAGAAAGCCGCATACAAAGCGTCCCAGCAGCACGCCGAGCAAAATGAGCGTACCGGTGACGTAGTAAGAAAAGTTGAACTTGGATGAACCTACCACCGCCTGGAACGACCCGATGGGGCACGCACCCGATGCCGCGGGGCACGAATAGCAATTAAGTCCAGGTACGCAGACTGTTTTTCCCGCGCCCTGATAGATGCTGCCTTTGGCAAAGTTTGGCAGGTGAATGTTGGTGACGAGCGTCGCCGCCGCCTGAATGAATCCGCGAAATCGAGCCAAAACATGCGACGCAGTGTTTTCTCTTTTATCCAATTCCGATACACTCCAAGCACAGCCTAATCGCTTTGGCCAGCACGGCATCCGCCTCGCCACGCATAACGCCAAAGCACACCATGGCAATTCCGACGATCAACAAAGCGACCTGTACCACGGGTTTTACCGCTTTGAACAACCTGACCACTCCTTTCGTTACGCGACCATTGGACCATATCGGCTATAAAATCCGTGTTAAGCGCGATTTGAAATGTGCAAGGAGACTGTTATGCGTATTTTGATCGTCGAGGACGAGCGGGCGCTGTGTGACGCAATCGCGCGCAGCTTGCGAAACTTGGCGTACAGCGTCGACTGCTGTCACGACGGACAGGAGGCGCTCGACCTACTGGACGTTGAGGCCTTCGACCTCGTGGTACTCGACCTCAACCTTCCCCGCATCGACGGCATGACCGTACTCGGGGAACTTAGGAAAACTGACTGCGAGACTAAGGTACTGATTCTGTCCGCACGCGGCGAAGTATCCGATAAAGTCGCCGGACTCGATGCCGGTGCCAACGATTACCTCACCAAGCCGTTCCATCTTGACGAGCTTGCGGCAAGGATTCGCAGCCTTACCCTCAGACGCTTTACACAAAGCGACATAGTTTTATCCTGCGGAAAGCTCCGCTTTGACACCAAGGCGCGCATCGCTTCCGTGAACAGCGAGGCTTTATCTCTTACGCGCAAGGAAACGGGAATCTTGGAATACCTGATGCTTAATCAGGGGCGACCGGTAAGCCAAGAGGAGCTTATCGAACACGTCTGGGATAGCACCGTAAACAGCTTTAGCAACGCAACCCGCGTTCACATCTCGTCGCTCCGAAAAAAGTTGCGCAGCGCTTTGGGATACGACCCGATTCGCAATCGGATTGGAGAGGGCTACGTTATGGAGGATGGCGAATGAAAAGGCTTTCGCTGCAATGGCGCATAACGATCATGACGGCACTGTTAACGTGTGCGGCGTGCGTGCTAACGAACTGCCTGGTCGGCTATACGGGCATGCGCTACATGGATGCCATCGGCAGTGACATCTCGGCCTTTACCGCAACCGGCGAAGATTCGCCCCAGGCGTTCGACCCAACGAAAGCGACCCTCGATAACGAGGTTACGATCGTCGTAAACGACGCACAGGAGTCTTTTGGCACGACAGCCTGGCGCATCACGGCTGGAGTCACACTCCTTGGCGGCGTGCTGGCATACTTTGTGAGCGGCCGTGCACTCAAACCGCTACGGGCTTTTGCAGACCAGGTTGAGCGTGTGCAGCCTGACAACCTAAGCGAAATCAGACTCAGTGAAGATGTGCCCACCGAGCTACAACGATGCAGCGCCTCTTTCAACGACATGATCGCCCGTCTTGGCGAAGGGTTTTCTGCACAGCGTCAATTTACCGGCAACGCCGCGCACGAGCTGCGAACCCCGCTCGCCCTTATGCAGGCACAGATCGAACTGTTTGTCTCCGAGCGCTCCAACTTACAACCCGAAACAGCCGAGTTGCTCGGCCTGCTACAAGAACAAACTGAGCGAATGTCGCGGATGACCAAGGTGTTGCTCGAGATGAGTGAGCTCCGCAGCGTTCCTTGCGAGGACGATGTTGAACTTGGTCCCTTGTCCGAAGAGGTCCTCACCGACCTTGCGCCACTTGCCGAGAATAAGGGCATAGCCCTCAATTGTGCTGGAGACGCTTTAGTAATCGGGAACGATGCGCTCCTCTATCGGCTGGTGTTTAACTTGACCGAAAACGCCATCCGTTACAGCCGCTCCGGCTCGACTGTCAACGTCTCCATCAGCGACAGCGACAGCCATGTGCTCCTGCGAGTCAAAGATGAGGGCCCGGGAATACCCAAGCAGTACCGTGAGAGCATCTTCCAACCGTTCTTTCGCCTAGACAAATCCCGCAGCAGGGCATACGGCGGCGCAGGACTCGGACTAGCGCTCGTTTGGGAGATTGCAGCGCTTCACGGTGGCGCCGTAGAGGTCGAAGCAAGTTCCGAGGACGGGACCACCATGCTCGTAAGCCTTCCAAAATGATCTGTAGCGTTAGCCGAACAGTAAAACGAAAGGGGTCCCGAGCAACAGGAGTACAATTGCTGCTATTGTTGCCAGCTGTTGGGAGATGGAAGATGGACTGCGATGGCTACCCATGCGTTCCCATGCCGTTGATGTGCACCGCCTTTGTGCCGGGGCAGATTGACGCTGCGGTTGCAGGCATTTCCGACCCCGATTCACGCGCCATCGCCACGGCAGAAGCGCTGTACTTTCGCGGACAGGCCGCACTCGCCGCCAAGACGGCGCACCCCTATCTTGACGTCACCGATCCCGCGCTGCGCTATTCCGCATGCTTTATCTGCGGATACGCCAGTCTGTCGCTCAACCGTATCGCCGACGCCCGCCGGTGCCTTGCGGGCATCCTCGATACGCCGGCCGACGAGGAATCGCCCGCCGTCCACGCCACGCATATCCTGTTCGCCTCGGCCGCGAGCGTCCTGCTGCACTTGCCTTCCCCGTATTCTGCCGAAGAGTTTTATCCACTTGCGGCGCACCTACCCGAAGGCCTGCGACTGTTCGCCAGCTACGTGATGGCGCACGCCTTGTATCTGCGCGGCGAATACGGCCGCAGCCTGGGCATGGCGGAAAACGCCCTAATTATGAAACAGGGAAGCTATCCCATCTCGGAACTGTTCCTGCACCTGGCAGCTTCCATGGCATGCATGAGCCTCAAGGACATCGACGCCGCAAAAGCGCATTTTGGAGCCGCTTGGGACATTGCGCGCCCCGACGGCCTTATCGAGCTCATTGGCGAGCACCACGGCCTTTTGCAGGGGCTCATCGAGGCATGCCTAAAAACGCAATACCCTGACGACTTCGCATGCATCATCGAGATCACGTACCGCTTCAGCTACGGCTGGCGGCGCATCCACAACCCCGATTCGGGCGAGGACGTTGCCGACGATTTAACGACCACAGAGTTCACCATGGCCATGCTCGCCTGCCGCGGATGGACCAACGCTGAAATCGCAGGCCATATGGGAGTATCGCCGGGCACCGTCAAAAACCGCCTATCCGGCGTATACGCAAAGCTTGGCATCGGCACACGCGCCGAGCTGGTCGCGCACATGTTGCGTTAGCGACCGGGCTGCCAAGCGCATCGAACGCGTTCCGGAACCCGGCGCTTCGCTCGATCAATTTGGACATTTTGGCCCTTGAACGGCACTACCGCCACGAAGCGTCTTCTCGCAAAATTGGATTATTTCCACCGATATTTGCGGGATGGGAGCCCAAGATGCTTGATCGCCGTTCGTTACTTGTTGCTGGAGCGTCCTCGCTGGCGAGCATTATGTTGCCTCGCGTGCCGGGAAGCGAAAATGCCTTCCTGCTGCCGTTCGCGCCCACCGCGGCCTATGCCGACGAAGAAGATCCCTTCAAGGTGCTCGTTCTCTCGCGCACCATGTTTGGTGTGGTCGTGGTCGACGTCGCCAACAAGAATACGCCCATCGCAGGTGCCCAGGTCACGCTCGCATCGCGCTATGCCGTAGGCAAGCAGCTCACCGCCACGACCGATGACGAAGGCACGGCCATCTTTGAGGTCGCGCCGCTTTCGGAAGACTACGTGGACGAGGCAACGCTTCTCGACGCGTACGACTTTAACGGCGGCATCTCCATTAGCATGGCGGGCTACCGCGATGTCGAGATTCCCCTTGCGCGTATCCAGGGCGGCACCGCCATAACCGCGCCCACGCGTCTGCTTTCCGACGGCGAGCCGTACTTCCGCCAGCTCACATTCGACGAATGGGACATCCAGTACGCTGAAGCCACGTTCATGGCATTGCCGAAGGACGACACGGCAAACGAGCAGCCCGATACGCACGCCTTTACCGTTCAGGCACATCTGCCACAGGGCGGACAGGCAACGCTGCGCATCAACAAAGTGACGCCTGCCGCGGGCAGCTCATCCGAAACTGTCACGCAGATTGGTCAGATCAAGGCCAGCGCATCGGGCGCGGATAATCTGGCGACGTTCACACTCGAAGACAAGTTTCTCGACGCGGCATCGGGCCTTCTGGAAGAAGGATGCAAGCTGCGCTTTGTCCTCGACTACCAGGGCAAGACCTATACGCTCTCCTCCCCCATGGCCGTTGTCACCGCGCCGGCCGCAAAGGCAGAATCGGGCTCGACCACTATCGTCCCCACTACCATGGACCAAGAGATCACTCCGTTTGATTTCCCCGCGGCGTTTCCCGGCATCGGCGGCAATAAGTTCACGTGCTGGATGCCCACATTTCCGATCCTCTTCGATTTCTCGTTTGCTGGATACGTGCTGTTTGGCGGAGGATACAAACCAGCCAGCTATATGAACGATTCGGGCAACCCTGATCCGGAATACTGGAAGAAATCGCCGCGCGAGTCGGGCGCCAAACAGGCAAACCGCTACCTCGACGAAATGGAAGGGAAGTGGAATCAGTACAAAAGTATGAGTGCCGGTTCGGGCACCGATCCAAGAAACACCAAGCTCCTTCGCCACCATTGCACGCCGCTGTTCACGATGGATATCGCCACACAGCTGTACGGCTCGCTCGCCTACGATTGGGTGGGCAAAACCTGGGGTGACAACAACGACCCCGCATACGGCAATATTAAGGCCCTCTTCCAGGTAAGAACCGACCTCAATTGGACCGAGCAGTTTACCCTAGGACCGGTGCCGTTTTTCCTAAACGTCAACCCCTGGGTGCTGGCAAAACTGGCGCTCGCCGTGGGCGCCCACACGCACGGCAGCGGCGCGGCGTTTTTCAAGAACATTTCGCTCGACTATTCCAACACGTCGGGCTCGTTCACCATCCAGATCGGACTTGCCGTCACCTTTGGAGCCGGCATTGCAGGCGTCGCTTCGTCCGCTGTGCGTGGCGCCGCATCCCTCACACTGTTCATTGGGTACGAGAAGGCAGATGGACACCAGCTTCCGCGGCTGCGCGTAGGTGCAGACGTCGATGTCGATGTGATACTCCAGTTCGTAATGTTCAAGTGGACCACCAAGGCTTGGTCGGGGTCGTGGCCCACACTCATCGATTCGTGGAATATGTCGGTGAACAATGGCGACCAGTATGTGCTCCAACGCTCTGAGCTGGCATTGGGTGGAGATACGCCTTACACGCTGGATGCCTGCTTCGGCACGCCCGGCAACACCGAGGCAGGTGGTGTGCCGCAGTTTATCGCGTCGGCCACCATCGTCACCAATTCCGAGCTGCTCGCACGCGCCGAGGTTGCAGCCGCCGCGATAAACATCGCGCCTACCGTACGTGATTGGGATCAAGCGGTCACGCGCATTGAGCTCGAGGCGAACGCGGAGAGCGACGACACGGGACAGGTCGAACATTTCGTCCATGCGCTGATGGAGAACGACGAAAATGCCGCACCGATGTATGAGTACACCTACATCGGTCAGTCAACGAACGCCGTTGCGGACCCGAACGCCAATTCTGCCGGCGTGTCGGAGGACGAGCGTGGCGGCATAAAACCCTCGAGCGACAACGTGCTGTTTTCCGGCGTGCTCAGCGAAGCCCACATGAAGCTAACGATGATTGCCGGCGTAGAATGCTTGTTCCGTATCGCCTCGGTGCGCTACGGCGACAATGGCCGCTCGCGCCTGGTGGTGCACACAAAGGCAAACGGCACGTGGTCCGCTCCCACGCCCGTGGACTTTCCCCTTGGGTTTGGCGAGGGCGACGTGGAGCGCAACGGCATATTCGATTACGACTTCGACGTGGTGGAATATACGGACGGAAGAGGAAACCAGGACGCCTACGTGCTGCTGGTCTCGGGCGAGCGCCCCGCCGGCGACGACACCCTTTTCGATACGGCAAGCACAGCCGGCATACTGTCCGTTGTGCGCCTGCGCATAAGTAATGACGAGATCCGCGTGGTGTCGCATACGTCATGGCGCAGCATCTCGCGCGGCCGCCTGCAAGAGGATGGCTACCATTGCCTGCAGTGCCCGCGCATCACGGTAGGCAAGACGCTGGTCGACGGACGCCTGTCGGGTGCCTACCTCCACCGCCGCGGAACCACCGCAGAGAAGGCGCTCGGCAGCGAGGCCGAGGTTGCGCTGGAATGCTTTACCCTGTGGTCGGATGATTTGGGCGACAGCCTGACGTTCCGCCAAGTTCTTCGCTTTCCGCAAGCACCGTCGAGTATCGAGCTGAGCGAGCCCGAGAATATCAACGGCAAAATGGTGGTGCCCGTTGCGTACGAGACCGCAGACGGTTGCGGCTGCGCATCGTACGCCGTGATCGGCCAGTCCATTGCGGGCTGGGGCGTTATGCCACCAGACGCCACGGTGCCCCATGCGGTGCCGTGGCCACAACATTCGGGCTTTTTGGCCACCGTCAACGAGCAGCTGCAGCATATTACTTGGACGCGAGGCGCATCGGCATTTGCAACGCAGCCCGTGGGTGCCGCAGGCTGTGGCCCGGCATCGTTTAGCGTAAGCAACAACGGCAGGTGCGCGCTCTATGTAGAGAACACCGATGGCAAGGTGGGGCAAACCTACGACGAAGAAGGCAACCCGGTAGCAGTAATGGGCAAGCACTTCCGCATCTTCGCCAGCACCTTGGCAGGCGATCTGTTCACGGAGCCGTTCGTGATGTGCGAGCTGGACCATCCCGTCGATCAGATAACGACATTTTTGACGTCGGGAGGCATGCTCTCCGCGCTCGCCACGCACATTGTGAGCGCGGAGAAGAGCGAGGCAGAGCTGCACGGCATCGAAGTGCCTCTGGTGGCGTGTGCCACTCCGACGGGCGCGGTCGCTACCTCGGGCGCGGTGGTGCCCGGAGCAGCAGGCGAATCCTTCATGGTCACGGTGCGAAACGACGGCAACACTTTGCTGACTGCCGGCACGATCGATCTGTACCGAGAGGGCTCCAGCCAGCCGTTCTCCAGCGCATCCATCGGATTCGGAGCGAACGCACGCATGGCTTCGATCTACGATCCAGAGCTTGCCGAAGACGCTTCGGCCAACGACATGGCACACGTAAAGTACGCGCTCGAGACGCTGGGCGCACGTTTTGCAACGCACCCGCTGGTAGCCGACAACGGCAACGCCGTGCTGGCACCGGGTTGCACGGCACAGTTCCGCATGAGCTTCGCCATCCCCGAGAGTTGGAGCGACGAAGTGGGCAAACGCGTCACGCTGTATGCGAAGGCGCGTAATCTGGTGGCGCTCGATCCCGTAACGCTCGAGGAGATCCGACCGGGCGCAAACTCGGCGCTGAGTGCCGTTCTGCACGAGCTTCATGTGCCCGACGCGGCATGCGAACGCTCAGAAGTGCAGGTCGGCGTATGCGACAGCGCGGATACGACAGGACTTCACGACGCCCCGATGACAGCAGACGGCGATGGTGGCTCGAGTGGCAGCGGCACTGACGAGGGCGGCGGCTCCGGCGGAAGCAGCTCCGGCAGCGGCAAGGACCACGGCAATAACAAGCGCTCCGGAAAAGCGGGCGCGCTTGCGGGCACGGGCGATGTCAACGCTCCCCTTACGGCAGCCGCTGCAGCACTCGCCGCGGCAGGTGCGGGCCTCATCGCCTACAGCGCCCGCCGCACGGCGCTCGAAAAAGACACCGCCGATGAGGTCAATTCTGATAAGCCTCACTAGCTCTCAGTTACCTTTGCGAGAGACGCCGACTCGGCTCATCGAACACCAAAAGGGCTGGCCCTGATAACTCGGAGTCAGCCCTGAGTCGCCTGACGTGAGACTCGCGGCGTTACTTGAGCTTCAGCGCCTCCATCATGGGCACGGCAGCATCCCAGTCGATCTTCCAGCCGATCGACACGCGGACGGTTTCACCCGTTGCGGGAGCCGTCGCAAACAGTGTATGGCCGTTGTCGGGACCGGTAAAGCGCAGCCACGTTATGCCGTTGTACTCGACCTGGTCGGTTGTTGTCTCCTTGCCTTCGTAGATCTGCTCTAGGCTTGCAACCTCTTCCTCCGGCGAGCGCGGGAAGATGTTGATGTTCAGGCGTCCTCCAGTCTCGTCGTGGAAGAAGTCTGCCTTTTCGTGCTCTTCGTTGGACGAATCCAGCGTGTACCCATCGGCGGCCTCGATACTGTACGATGCGCAATCGATGCCGGTCATGTTGGCCGCGTCACCAGAATCGGCCACACCGCCGGCCGCCCTGAACTCCTTGGTCTCGCATCCCGTGGTGTCAAAGTGCATGGCCTCATGATTCTTGGCAGGGGCATAAGCGTCTACGAACTCGACAGTGATGGGCCCGTAGTACGCCGTCTTGGGCGCCCAGAAATACACGTACTCAACGGTCTCGCCCGGGCCGATATCTGGCCTCTCGGAAAGGTCGATGCCCTCGTGCAGCTCATCGGGAGCCTCGCTTGCAACGTAGTCGAGCACGGCCGCCTTGCCGGAAGTAAACAACGGGTCGCCTGCCTCAAGATCGCCCTGGGCAGCATGCACGTTAAAGGAACTGAACGTCCTGTTCTTTGTGTTGTTGTTGGTAATCTTGATGTGCAGGTAAAAGCCGTCCTGCAGCTTGGCATCGCCGCGATAGAACGTACCGTGAGCCACAGACTCATTGGTAATGCCTGCTACCTCAACCGTCTGCGAATCATAGGCCTTGGCCTTCTTGGACTTCTCCTGCACAGGTGCGCTCCCGCCCGAGCCACTCGGCGCATTACCGCCGCAGCCAGCAAGCGTACACGCCAACACAGCCGAAAGCGCCACGGTGGGAATTCCTAACAGCAGCTTCTTCGTCATGGGCTTCATCATCCTCACCGCTCCTTTCGCTTGCAGCTCATCCGTTGCCCGAGGCCTTCGTCGCCCCGTGGCATCGGCTTCCACAATGAGCGTATGACGAAACACGGCGCCGGCGAAGTGACCCGTGGCCCAAATAACGCCCCGTTAGACCCCCTTTCAGACCAAAAGGGCCCCAGTTCGCATACCCTCGGCCCACAAAACGAGACGCATGTCCCAATGTTCGATTCAATCCAACAATCCGCACGACACGTTTTCGACAACGTATCCAACCGCAAACGCAGCAAGACGCATTCGGCCGCCTTCAAATTTACTCGGGCAGAACCGACTCGGTTTTGTCCGAGTAAACTCGAGCATAAACTGATCCATGCGATACAATTAACTCGGACAAAACCGAGTCGGAAGGAACCGAGTAAGTGGAATTTATTGGCAGGGAGCGTGAGCTCGCCCGTATTAAGAAAACGCTCAAAGCACCCGAGCAGCGCAATGTTCTCATTTACGGCAGGCGTCGCGTCGGAAAAAGTGAGCTCATCAAGCAGGCGCTAACCGATTTGTCGGACGTCGCAACGGTCTATTACGAGTGCCGCCAAACCTCCGAGGCAGACAACCTCGAGAGTCTGTCCGTCCTTGTTGCTGAAGCGCTGAGCTTTCCTCCGCTCGCCTTCACAGGCATCCGCGAGCTCATCGAATTTCTGTTTGCCCAAGCTAAAGACAAGAACATTACCCTCGTTCTCGACGAATACCCCTACTTGAGAGATGCGGTTAAAGGCCTAGACAGCATTCTTCAGACCTCAATCGACGCCCACAGGGAAGACTCACGTTTAAACATTGTCCTGTGCGGCTCCTACGTTGAGATTATGAAATCCCTCATCGAGCATGAAAGCCCCCTCTACGGGCGAATTGATCTCGCGCTTGAGCTTAAGCCCATGGATTACTTTGACGCTGCGAAGTTCTATCCCGCGTTCTCGCCCGAGGACAAGGTGCGGCTCTATAGCGTTTTTGGCGGTATCCCCTTTTACAATCGCCTCATCGATCAATCCCAAAGCGTACGCGACAACATCATCGAGCTCGTCACGGAACCTGGCGCCCGCTTAGAAAGCGAGGTGCCGTCCTATCTCAATGCCGAGATCTCGAAGATGACCAACGCCAACGAAGTTTTCGGGGCTCTCGCACAAGGCTACTCCCGTTGGGGGGACGTGCTGGCACAGTCGCACGTCTCGAGCGGTCCGGCCATGGCAGACGTGCTCGACAAGCTCATGTCACTCGAAATCGTCCAAAAGCGTGCACCCATCAACGACCCTACGAACAAGCGCAAGTCTGGCTACTTTGTAGTGGATCCGCTTTCGCTCTTTTACTATCGCTATGTTTTCCGCAATGCCTCAGCGCGTCAGCTGCTCGACTCGGAAGTCTTCTATGATCGTCACGTCTTCCAAGACTTCGAGGAAAACTACGTTCCTCATATGTTCGAGGAGATCTGCCGTCAATACCTCGTGCGGCAGAACAGGACCGGCAAGATCGAACCAGCTTTCGACGCCATAGGCAAGTACTGGTACGACGACCCCGCAAACAAAACGAGCGGCGAATTCGATGTGGTAACGCAAGACCCCGAGGGCTACGCATTCTACGAAGCAAAGTTCCGCAAATCCCCCATCACGCAAAAAATGGTCGACGAGGAAATCGCCCAAGTCGAGGCAACGGGACTCAAGTGCCATCGCTATGGATTCTTCTCCCGTTCGGGCTTCGAAGCTGGCGAAAGCGATCGAACCGTCTTCATCGACCTGCCACAGATGTTTGGATAGGACAGGACAGGTCCCTCCCGCATTCCAAGCATTCATTATCTAATCGAACGATTGTTCGATGGATTTCGTGTTGGTTGGAATCGTCTGTGGGCTGGGCTATGCTACCTTGACTATCTATATGGCTAAAACGCAGCAAAGGAGCACCGAGAGAGCGAGTATGGCAAAAAACACCGCAAACTATGGTAACGACAGTATCCGCCAGCTCAAGGACGAGGAGCGCGTACGCCTGCGCCCTGCCGTCATCTTCGGCTCGGACGGACTCGATGGCTGCGCGCATGCCGCCTTCGAGATTCTGTCCAACGCCGTTGACGAGGCGCGCCAGGGCTACGGCAAGCTCATCACCCTTACCGCCTTTCGCGATGGCTCCATTCAGGTAGAGGACAACGGCCGTGGCTGCCCGCTCGACTGGAACCCCTCCGAGAAGCGCTTTAACTGGGAACTCGTCTTTTGCGAGCTCTACGCCGGCGGCAAATACAATAACAACCAGGGCGGCGACTACGACTTCTCGCTCGGTACCAACGGCCTGGGCTCGTGCGCGACCCAGTACGCCTCCGAGTACATGGACGTCACGGTTTGGCGCGATGGCAACAAGTACTCCCTGCACTTTAAGAAGGGCAAGGTTGTCGGCGCCAAGAAGAAGGCACTCGAGATTGAGCCCAGCGACGAGAACCGCACCGGCACCACCATCAAGTGGCGCCCCGATCTTGAGGTCTTTACCTCCATCAGCATCCCCCACGATTGGTATCGCGAAACCATGCGCCGCCAGGCCGTGGTCAACGCCAACGTGACCTTCCGCCTGCGCATCGAAGGTGACGATGGCGAGTTTTCCGAAGAGGACTTCTGCTACCCCAAGGGCATCGAGGACTACGTGCTCGAGAAGGTCGGTACCGACTACCTCACCGAGCCCTTCTTTATCGAGGCCGACCGTCGCGGTCGAGATCGCGAGGACCTGCCCGACTACAACGTCAAGATTACCGCGTGCATGTGCTTCTCGCGCACCTTCATGATGCAGGAGTACTACCACAACTCATCGTGGCTCGAGAATGGCGGCTCGCCCGAGAAGGCCGCCCGCAGCGCTCTGACCAGTGCCATCGATGCTTACATTAAGCAACAGGGCAAGTACAACAAAAACGAGAGCGGCATCAAATGGCAGGACGTCCAGGACTGCCTGGTGCTGGTGACCAACTGTTTCTCCACCCAAACGTCCTATGAAAACCAGACTAAGAAGGCCATCAACAACCGCTTTATCCAGCAGGCCATGACGGCCTTCTTTAAGGAACGCCTCTCGACCTACCTGATCGAGAACAAAGACGCCGCCAACAAGATCATGGAGCAGGTGCTCATCAACAAGCGTTCGCGCGAGAACGCCGAGAAGACGCGTCAAAGCATCAAGACCAACCTGCAGCAGAAGACCGACATGGCCAACCGCGTGCAGAAGTTCATCGACTGCCGCTCCAAGGACAAGAACCGTCGCGAGATCTACATCGTAGAGGGCGACTCGGCAGCAGGCGCCATTCGCACCTCGCGCGATGCCGAGTTCCAAGGCGTTATGCCCGTCCGCGGTAAGATCCTCAACTGCCTGAAAGAGGACTACCCGCGCATCTTTAAGTCCGACATCATCATGGACCTCATGCGCGTGCTGGGCTGCGGCGTGGAGATCAAAGACAAGCGCATCAAGAACCTTGGTGCCTTTGACCTGGACAACCTCAACTGGAACAAGGTCATCATCTGTACGGACGCCGACGTCGACGGTTACCACATCCGCACGCTCGTGCTCACCATGCTTTACCGCCTGGTGCCCACACTTATCGACGAGGGTTACGTGTATATCGCCGAGTCGCCGCTCTACGAGATCAACTGCAAAGAGAAGACCTACTTTGCCTACACCGAGCTCGAGAAGAACGGCATCCTCAAGGAGATTGGCGACCAAAAGTGCTCCATCAACCGCTCCAAGGGTCTTGGCGAGAACGACCCGGACATGATGTGGCTCACCACCATGAACCCCGAGACGCGTCGCCTGATCAAGGTGGAGCCCGAGGACGTCACCAAGATGGAGACCATGTTTAACCTGTTGCTGGGCAACGACGAGGCAGGCCGCAAGCGCCATATCTCCGAGCACGGCAAGGAATACTTGGACCAGCTGGACCTGCAGTAACAGCAAATCGATAACGACGGCCCATAAGAAGTTCAAGAGGAAATCGTGGCAAAGAAGAAGACGAAGAACCAGCCAAAGAAAAAGCAGGTCAACGCCGAGAACGTCATCGGCCTGCACTCCGAGGTCACCGACCAGCCGATCACGCAGACGCTCGAGGTCAATTACATGCCCTACGCCATGAGCGTCAACGTCTCGCGTGCGTTCCCCGAGATCGACGGTTTTAAGCCCTCGCACCGCAAGCTGCTCTACACCATGTACAAGATGGGTCTGCTCAAGGGCGAGCGCCAGAAGAGCGCCAACATCGTGGGCCAGACCATGAAGCTCAACCCACACGGCGATGCCGCGATCTACGAGACGATGGTGCGCCTAGCCACCGGCAACGAGGCACTGCTTGCCCCCTTCGTAGAGTCGAAGGGCAACTTTGGCAAGTACTATTCGGGGGACCTGAGCTACGCCGCCTCGCGTTATACCGAGGCCAAGCTCTCCCCCATCAGCGCCGAGATCTTCAAGGACATCGACAAGGACCCGGTCGACTTCGTCGACAGCTACGACGGCGCCATGAAGGAGCCGCGCCTGCTGCCCACCACGTTCCCCAATATCCTCGTCTCGGCCAACAAGGGCATCGGCGTCGCCATGGCGTCCGACATCTGTGGCTTCAACCTCAACGAGGTCTGCACCGCCACGATGCACTACCTGCAGGATCCCGATTGCGACCTGCTCGAGTACATGCCCATGCCCGACTTCTCGACCGGCGGCGAGATCATCTACCGCCGCGAGGAGATGGAAAAGATTGTCGAGACCGGACTGGGTAGCTTCCAGATTCGCTCCCGCTGGCGTTGGATTCCCGAAGAGCGCATCATCGAGGTCTACGAGATTCCCTACACCACTAAGACCGATGTCATCATCGAGCGCATCGTCAAGCTCTCTAAGGAGGGCAAGGTCAAGGAGATCGCTGACATCCGCGACGAAACCGACCTCTCGGGCTTGCGCATCGCCATCGACCTTAAGCGCGGCGTCGACCCCGACAAGCTCATGGCCAAGCTCTATCGCTCGACCACGCTGCAGGATTCGTTCTCGTGCAACTTTAACGTGCTGGTCGACGGCTATCCCCGCGTTATGGGCGTGCGCCAGATTCTGCACGAGTGGGTCAAGTGGCGTATTGAGTCCACGCGTCGCCGCATTAACTTTGACCTGGGCAAAAAGTCCGAGCGCCTGCACCTTCTGCACGGCCTCGAGGCAATTCTGCTCGACATCGACAAGGCCATCGCCATCATCCGCGGCACCAAACTCGAAGCCGAGGTCGTGCCCAACCTTATGAAGGGTTTCGACATCGACGAGACCCAGGCCGAGTTTGTCGCCGAACTTAAGCTCCGCAACATCAACGAGGAGTACATCCTCAACCGCACCAAAGACATCGCTAAGCTCGAGGGTGAGATTGCCGAGCTTGAGGAGATCCTCTCCAGCGAGGACAACATTAAGAAGGTCATCAGCGACGAGCTGGCGGCGGTCAACAAGAAGTATGTGATGCCGCGCCGCACGGGTAGGATCGAGCCCCATGAGGTTATCGAGGTAAGCTTGGAGCCCGAGGTCGAGGAGTACCCGGTCACCATCATGCTCTCGCGCGATGGCTACCTTAAGAAGATGACGGACCGCGTGCTCAAGAAGGCCACTACGCTCAAGTACAAGGACGGCGATAAGCCCTTTATCGAGTTCCCGTCCTCCAACACGCACGAGCTGCTCGTGTTTACCAACAAGAGCCAGGTGTACAAGTGCAAGGTTGCCGCGTTTGAGGACACCAAGTCGGCCCAGCTGGGCTCGTACCTGCCGACCGATCTTGAGATGGAACCCGACGAGAGTGTCATCTGGGTCATCGACCCCGAGGACTACAAGGCCGACGTGTTGTTCGTCTTTGAGAACGGCCGCGTGGTGCGCGTCGCGCTTTCTGGATACGTCACCAAGACCAACCGCAAGCGCCTTAAGAACGCCATCTACGGCGGCAGCAAGCTGCTGTATGCCCAGGTGCTCAAGGAGGACCGCAACATCGCGCTGGTCTCGAGCGACTACCGCCTGATGAACTTCAACACGTCGCTGCTCAAGACCAAGACGACTACCAACACGCAGGGTGTCCAGGCCTTTACGGCCAAGAAGGGCCGCTCGGTCACCACCGTCGGCACAACCGAAGAGATCCTTGGCGCCGGCGTCTCGGCCGAGAAGTTCACCGCGCAGAGTCTGCCCTCCGCCGGTGCCCTCATGAAGGAAAACGACATGCCGAGTTTGTTTGACTAAAACAACGGCAGTCAAACCGTCATGGTTTTACAAAGCAGCGGGGCCCGGAGCG
>OFRY01000050.1_pt1 | contig 96513 bp, 113 predicted proteins | sample 1543171 | NCBI WGS metagenome assembly OFRY01 (sample SAMN04209240, study PRJEB22552) | human gut metagenome | biome: gut; material: feces | host: Homo sapiens | place: USA: Oklahoma | reverse complement strand
TATTGAAAGGGATGCAAAAAGACCTAATCCAATTGGTGAGGAGGTCATAAGAAAGACTTATGAGAAGTATAAAAACATTATAAAAGTATAATATGAGACAATATACATCAAGAGAATTTATAAAGATAGTAGAGTTTAATGGCTTTTATTATGATAGACATAATGGAGGCCATGCTATCTATGTAAATAATAAAGGTAGACATATAAGTATACCTAAGAATCTTGAATGTGTAATTGCTCTTCGTCTAATAAAGGAAAATAACTTAGTAACAAGTATAAAAAGAAAAAAGTAATGGATAATTACAATTACCCTATTGGTTCTGATACAGAAAATGCTCCTTGGAATAGAGAGGATAATCCTCCTAAAGAAGTAGAAGTTACTGTTAGTATAACTATGTCTAAAACTTTTAAAGTCGATGTAGATGATTATACTATGATTAGAGACGATGATGGTTCTTATTTTCCTGATTTCTCAGAATGTAATCTTTATAAAGCTTTAGAAGACCAAGTATATTTACCTAATGAAATAGGGGATATAATTGAAGAAGATATTAAATATAATAATATTACTACATCTAAGTATAAAGGCATTATTGAGGATTTAAAAGGTTGGAATGTAGATGATTCTGAGGTTATTCTCGAATAAAAAATAATAACAATAATTATAAAAATGGATATTTTAGTTTTTGCTGTAATTATTGCATTTTATTTATACGGTGTAGTCTTTACTGCTTTATATATTCAAAATAAATATGATTTAAATGAATATACTTTAAAAAGTATTTCTAATAAAAGTAAGATTAAAGCAGTATTATTTATACTGGGATCATGGTTAAGTTTAGTTTATAGTTTTATTAACAGAAACCGTTAATTTAAATAATATGAGTAGAACATACAATCAACATCATCCTTCTAGTCATAATCCTAATAATAGAAAACCTGTACCATTTCTTGATGATGAAGGTACTATTACTAGAAAAAGAAAAATAAAGCCCTATGGTTTAAAAGGTAATAAAGGTAATCACGAAGGTCAATACTTTAAAAAATGGGGTGATGTAGCCACTGATATAGTGGATAAAAAGAAAGCTAGAAAGGATTGGAAAAAAGAAAGAAAACAATTATTTGAAGAATATGAAAACGATTAAATATAAAGTATTTAGAGTCCATTATAAATCATCTTGTGAGGAAAGATATGTATTAGTAGAAGGTGATTCTTTTAAAGATGCTATAGATATATTTGAATCCTATATGGAGAATAAACCTTATGAGATTACTGATATTACTACCCATTTAGATGTTATTAAACCCATTACTAAAACTATAACTGTAGAATTATAATTTATGAAGCTTATTAATCCCAGTTTTGAAATTTTAGAACAATCTTCAGGAATTGAAGGTATTTATAAAATGATTGAAATTGCAGGTAGAACTGCTTATAAATCTGAAGATAAAATTACAGAAGGTTCTGCTAAGAAATTTGTAAATAGAATGATTTCTGTAAATCATGGTAGTCCTCTAGAACATGGCACTGTATATTTAAAGATTCCTAATTCAAGCATCGCACATTCTTATATAGTTAGTAAATATAACTATAATCCTTATTCTAAAGTACAAATGGATAATGATGAAAGATATTGTATAACAACTAATATGCGTGTTTTAAGAGAACATGGTTGGATGGATGATTTAAAATATCTATGTGAACCTACAGAATATCATGAAAAAAGGGTTTGTGTAAGGTTTATTCTATCTAGAAGTATAGCCCAAGAGTTTACTAGGCACAGGGTATTCAGTTTTCTAATGGAAAGCCAACGCTACTGCAATTATTCTAAAGATAAATTTAATAATGAAGTAACTTTTATACTTCCTCCTTGGATATCTACTAAATATTTCAATATAGGTCAAGAACGTTTTACTATTTCAGATGTTGAATGGAGTACTAGTCTTGTAGCTTCTGAAAAAAGTTATTTTGAATTACTTAAACAAGGTTGGAAACCTCAAGAAGCTAGAGAAGTACTTCCTAATGCTACTAAAACTGAATTAATTATGACAGGATTTATTTCAGATTGGAAGCATTTCTTTGAACTCAGATGTGATAATGCAGCTCATCCACAAGCAAGGGAATTAGCTATCCCTTTATATCAAGAGTTTCTTACTAAGAAGTATTTGTAAATAAATTAAAAAAAGTTACCAAAATATATTATTAAATAATCTTTTATAAAGAGGAGTAAGTTAATCACTTATTCCTCTTTAACTTTTCTAATATTACCTTGTAAATTATAAACATTTTTAATTACCTTTGCACAATCTAATAATATATAAAAATATGAGTACAACTTGTTATACTCCTGTTATAGGAGTAGATGATGTTATAGCATCTAAAGTAACCAATTGGTCTGCTAATAGAGTAGCTACACTAAGAGGTATGTATGATGATGCTCATCCTAATACACCACTTGATACTTCTAATATTGATGAGGCTGTTAGTAAACTAGTATCCTATAGAAAAGAGTTGGCTATCTCTAATGCTAAAGCAATAAATACGTTTGGCTCTAATCTAGCTAGCACCTATGAACATCTACTGGATACATTTAGTGCTGAGGACAGATTCAATAGAGTAAACATGATTGCATATATGTTCTCTGAAAGACTAAGTGAATTTCAAGAAGCTAATCCCTCTCTCAGCAGGAGAGCCATTTGCAATGGATTTACTGTAAATGGAAAGGTGAGAGGAGGGCAAACTATGATATTTGAGTCCCTTTACAATGAAATATTAGATTACTATGCAGAAGCAGTAGAAGAGGGTGAAACCCATGATGCTGATGAGTATAGAAAGGTAATAGAAAATTGGCCAGCTCTAGTTGCATATGCAAGAATGAGATTAAGGGACACTGAAGAATTAAAGTTAGGAAATAAATTAGAGTACGCTGATGATGCTAACCCTGATAACTTTGGTGATAATAATTTATCTGACCTATATGACGCAGACGAGGCAAAAAGGGAAGGATGGCAAGAAGTAAATGATTACCAGTCTGCATTTGGTTCTATAGGCAAAGAAGTGAGAAGGTTTTTAGGGACTTTGCAGAAGATTGAAAATGGGGAAGAAGTTATAGATGATTTAGGATTCCCTGTTATGCTTGACCCTGTAAAGGCACATCAGTCTCTTTTAGATATACTAAGAGGAGCAGACTCTGAGACTAGAATGATGAGTATGCTAAGAGAAGCATCTCAGTCACAAGAGTGGCTTAACCCTGTTATAGAAGGTCTTGAAGGTGATAGCCTACTTAAAACTCAGTTCTATGTAGACTTTAAGAAAGCATTTCAGCCTTACTCTATTCTGCTTGAGGAGTTTTCTAATGGGCTTAGGACCTTCAAAACCAAGCTACTTAACAGAGTGCAGAATCTTCTTTCTGGAAGATATATGACTAGAATAATGTTAGGAAAGCCTATTAATTCTAGAAATTCAATATATGATTCTAATGGTAATGTCAGTTGGGAAAACTTACAGAAACTTAGAAGTCTTGTACATGAGTATCTAGATAACAAGCAGGAGATATTTGCTGGTGTGCAATCTAGCAAGCCTGCAAAGTTCTATATAGCCAGAGGGCCTGAGAGAGTGTCTAGAGCTGAGCAAAAAAGAGTATTAGTGCAGATGACAGAAGCTCTTGGGATTGACATTGATAGTGCTACTTTAGATAGAATAATGTCTAATCCTAGAGACCTAAGAAATTTGACTAATAACATAAGAGACGCCATTACTCAAGGATTTGAAAGGGTACTTAATAAAGCTACCTTGGATGCTATAGATAGTGGCAATTACTCCTCTATTTCCAGCCAAAAGTATAAGAATATCTTAAAGGCTAATTATGCTGCTTCTACTGCTAAGCAAGGTGCTGTCAGAGAGAAAATTGATAAAATTTTGACTGTAGTTAGTAAGAATAGGGAGGGAATTAGATTAGAAAGTAGAGTAAGACATAAGGACAGAAAAGGCAAAGGAGTTACTTTGTTCAGCTATGTTCTCCCATCATATCTTAGTGACCTCATGGATAGTGTTGAAGGGTATGTTAAGGCCAAAGATACTCAAGGCCTTAGAAAGATGCTAGAAGAGAAGTATTTGAATTCCTCCTATTTCAGAGATAATGGAGTTATCCTTAACAAATGGCTTGAAGAGTTATACAATAGTGATTTATCAGAGGATGATAGTTTTGCAGCTAATTTTAGCTGGAATAGATTCCTTGGAGATACTAATGATAACTTCGAGAATTTTACCAGCAAAAAGCACGCTATAGCAATGTTGTCTGACTTCTTTTCTGATAAACAGCAAAGTCCAAATAGCAAATATGCACATTACCCTGTCTTCATTCTAGGTGATAGCGGAGTGTCTAAAAGCATAAGAGCTAGAAGATATTCAGCTCAGGAGATTTTAGATGGTCTATATAATGTGTACAGGCAAGAGTGTAGAAGAATGTCTTTAACTAAAGCAGCTAATGAAAAGCTCAAGAGAGATGGATATTCTACTATTGATAACTTTTCTGAAAAAGAAGATGAGTTCACTCTCCTTCCTTTCTTAAACCAATCTTTCAAAGGTAGAGATATCTCTAGTATCTCTGAGAAAGAGGTTAAAGATGCTATTAAGTTATACATGAAGCAAGCTGTAAAAGACTTCAAAATTAAACTTGATGGGCTTGGAGTTCTTAACACTGTAACTAAGACTGTACAAGGTAAAGAGGTAACTTCATATGAGTACCTTAGTCAAGAGGCTAAAAGTGAGGAGGAGCTTGATAGGAAGCTAGCAGATTTCTATTGGAATACAAAGTTTGCTACTATACAGCAACTCCAAATGATGACAATAGACCCTGCATATTATAAAGGAACAAAAGACCTCCAAAAGAGATACAAGGAGATTCATGCTCCAGGTAAGCTTTTAAGCCTTGAAGCTAGAGACTTCAATGGTGAGCTTTATAGTGCTGATGGTATTGAAAGATGTGTGTACTTTGATGATATTGAGGTATCAGCAAATCCTGCATTTCTTGAAGCAATAAAAGCTCATTTTGGAGAAGATTCAAGATATGCAGAGTATCTAAGTAATACTCTTACTGATGGACAAGGGTATAGAACTCTTGACTCTTATAGGAAAGTTAAAGGAATGTCAGGAGAGTGGACTAGGGAAATGGAAAATGCCTACAATGAGATTAAATCTCTTAGGTCTAGATATGGAAAGGAAGATGATATAAGTCCTGAGGACTTAAAGAAAATCGCTGACTTAGCTATAGTTTTCCAACCTATAAAGCCCTACATGTACACTATTGAGAACTATGCTATAAATGATACAGATGTTCTTAAAATCCCTGTTCAGCATAAATATGCTGAAGCTGTATTGATTCCTGAATTGCTCCCTAAAGAAAGCAAGCTTAGAGATATGGCTTACTGGATGGAAGAACATGTAGATGAGAATGGCAAGTCTGCTCCTATAGACCTTATTGGTTCTACCAAGATTGTCAAGGTAGGAGGATTTGGTTCTACTGCTATAGATTATGAAACTAATGATGAAAATCTTTATGTGGATTCTAATGGTAATGTCATACCTGTAGCACAGGGAAAAGCTCTTACTAGAGAGAATCAAATGAAAAATGATAACTTTTCAAAGCTTGCTGTTCCTATTAAGGGTTTAGATAAGCTGCATTCAAATTTGAGTAAGGCTTATGTCCATCAGTTGAGTTATAGTGACTATAGAATACAAACTAATGTGCCAGAGCATATAAATAGTTCACAGCTATTTGGTACTCAGGTTAGAAAACTAATCATGGCACGTATAAAAGAAAATGATTATCATTATGAAGATTACATAAATGGAAATAAAATCAATCTTGGTGGCAAGTTAGGAGTTACTAGACTCAATGGTAGAAATCTCGTTACTTTCTACAACTCACTTATAGTAGCAAATATATTAGAGTCTTATGATTCTTTTGCAGCAGAAGCTTCTGACATAAAGAAACTTAGTGATAAATTATTACAAACTACTATAAGCAATAGTAGAGAGTCTATGGATAATATGCTGGCATATTCTTTGACAGAGGATGATAAGTTCCTAATGCCTCTATTTGAGGGTGGTTTGGAGCATGATTCGGCAGCTATGTTATTTAGCATGTTTAAGAAGATGGTCAATAAGCAGTCTATAAAAGGAGGTAGTGCTGTCCAAGTATCTGCAATGGGAATTAAAGGGTATGAGAAAGGTGGAGATCTTGAATATGTAGTAGACCCTAAGAACCCTAATAACATCTTATATGCTGAATGTGAGATACCATTTGACTTGAAGTTTACAGATGCTAGTGGACAAGAACATTCTTTGAACTTCAATGATTGGTGTAATCCTGATGGAACTCTCAAGTTAGGTAGAATAGTGGAAGAAGATGATCCTCAATACAGAGATTATGCCTCTTACAAAGATGAGAATGGTAAGGTACATATTCCTCTTATAGAGGAAAAGTTTCCTAACATCCTTTCCATACTAGCTTACAGAATACCAACTGAGAGAGCCTATTCAATGATAAATCTCAGGGTAAAGAGGTTTAGTCAGAAAACTGCTGGAGGTACAATCAAAGTGCCTGCCCAAGGAACTAAAATCTCTGGATTTGACTTTGATATTGACAAGCTCTATTTTATGAGATATGAGCTTAAGTCAAGACCATTATCTAAAAGGGATGTAGAAAAGATTTGGAAGGATTTCTATAATGATAATCCCAAGGTTAAAGATGCACTTCTTGAAGCAAGAAAAGCTGAAGAGAATACTCAGTCACTTATTGAGGAGATATTTAAACCCTACATACATAGTGACTTAGCTAAGGGAATTGTAGAAACTGATGGTACAAAAGATAGGCTATATAAGTATTGGAAAGCTGCTGGACTTGAAGGCTCACCAAAAGAGGCTATAAGTAAGTATATCTCTGCTAATGCTGAAAAGTATAACACAGAGTTCATATCTTATGATTATACAAAGACTCCTTTGGATAATGACAGAGCTGCTAGAAACAATATGCTTATTAACCTTATCCAGCATAGACTTATGGATGAAGAAACCTTTGAGCAGAGGTATACCCCAGGTGGCTTTGCTAATGCTTCAAAGGCTGCTAGATTCCTAAGAGAGCTAACTTTTGGCTCTTTAAGTGGTATTACTGATGGCAATAATGTAGATTTTAATGCTATAGAGGAAAGGGCTAAGGATAAAAGTTCAGATCCAGAGCCTAACTATGACCCTTCTGATCCTATGACTATTATAACCTACAACCAGCAGAATCAAGTAGCAGGCAAACTAATTGGTATATTTGCCAATCAGAATACTAACCATGCTTTTGCATCACTAATGCAGGCATTCTACTTGAAGAAGCCAATAGCTTTTGGAGAACACCCTGAGGGACTGTCTGATATGCTTCATAAAACTGACTATGGAGCAATAGACCTTACTGTGGCAGAGTTTCTAGCAGCATCTGTGGATGCTGTAAAAGACCCTGTTCTTAACTTTCTTAACCTTAACACCATTACCGCTGATGCTGGTGCAGTATTAGCTAGATTGGGATATAGTACTAGGGATATAGGTCTACTATTCAATCAACCTATAATAAAGGAAATATGTGAGTATAGCTTTAATAATGGTGTCAGCGTAGAAGCTGCCCTAAATGAGATAATATCTCAATATAAGGTAGATGCAAGTGAGGCTATACCTGAGGCAAATCCTAGTACAGACTTAAGCTCTGCTAAATTAGCATCTAACATAGTCAAATCTAGGAAGGCTAGGGAAGCTGGCAAAGGTGTTATGGAGGATAGTTCATTTAGAACTTCTCAATTACAAGTTGCTCAATTATTTGCAGATATTCTTAGGGTATCTGGAGAAGTATCTCAATTTGTAACTTCCTCTAAGTTTACTGCATCTAATGCAGTAGGTTCTACCTTTGGAGATTCATATTCTCAGCAGATGAAGGTCTCTAAATATCTTAATAGCTTCACAGGTAATGCAAAAAATAAATTATCTGTTGTAATGGAAGTATCTCCATTTATTCATGCTCCTATTAACAATGATCATACACTTGAGCTATCTAATCAAGAGTACATTGAGAGAACCTTAGATAATCCATTTGCCTATGAGCAGGCAATGTATGATATGAATAGAAGAGTTTCTAGACTACTTAGTAGTTACTACCCCTATGATACCAGTGTATATACACTTGCAAGAAATAGGATGGCTGAGCTTACCAAAAGTGGAACACTAGATGCTGACACTATAAATAGCATACATAGTGATATGATGGTATATCTACTTGCACAACAGGAAGATAGTCTTTTCAATGGGGATGCTCCAGCTAAAGATGGTATTCCTGCTAGAGAATATTATACTAAGCATTTTGCCAAGATTATGTTTAACACTTTAGAAAGTAATCCTTCTTATAAATCCCTTCCTATATTTCAGTATATGCAGTTTGAAGTAAACGAAGAGAGTGGGGAAGTAAATGCTAACATACAGGATATAGGAGGACTGGCACCTTATCAAAAAGATGAGATTAGGGAAAGTTGGACAGACCTTATGAAAGAATCTCCTAATTTAGCAAGAGACCTATTCATGTATAACTACTATAAGTTAGGATTTACTTTTAGCCCTCTAGCCTTTATGAATTTGGCTCCTACAAGAGTTAAACAAGCCATTAAGGTTGGTAAGAAGTGGGACAGTAGAAGCAACACTTGGGAAGATAGAACATATGTTGATTTCCTAAATGATGTACTTGCTGGCAATCTAATGGATAAAGTAAATATAAATAATTTCGTTGAACAATATGTAAGAAATCACACAGATAACAGAAGACTGGTCTTTACACCTTCAGGGACTGCTCTATCCTTTGTTAAGAGAGAAGCTATAAAGAATGGCGTTATGCAGCCTGCATTTACTCTTGATATTAGCAAGCTAGGAGAAGAAGCAAATATGTGGCTATTACCTAATCCTGATAAGAAAGTAAGAGCATTTAGACCATTCATAATGATTGGGGACACATTATATATGGCAGATAATAGTAGATTCGGGAATCTACAAGATTTCAATATTTCTAACTATGATGCTATAGAGTATAGAAAGGTATCTAAGTTAGGGGTTACCAACAAGAGCCTCCAGTATCTATCTAACTCTAATAATGAGTCTACTTCTGAATCACTTCCTAGCCCTATAGAAGGCTCAACTTCTATGGAAGCCGAAATTACTACTGAAGTTCCTGAATTTGACAAGAGTCAAATAGTTAATGAAATTGTCAAGGAAATGATGCCATCATTGATTAAATATGGGTTTATTATGGCAGAAGAGGCTGAAAGTATGAAAAATACACTAATTCAAGACCTTAATTCTGAGAGTGAATCTTTATTGCAAGCTCAAGTTCAGGCAATTAGGAATGCTGTTAGAGAAAATGGATTGATGGTCCTTGACGAGGAAGGTAATCCAAAGCAATCGTGTTAAAAATAATATAATATGATAGAAAGTTGTTCATTAAAATGTCATGTTAGAAATCTCAAAGGAGAAGTAGTGGAAAGCAGGTTATTTAATGACCTGCTCCACTACACCTCTAATAATAGAGAACTAACAAAAGAGTACTATGGTGTTGGAACTGATCAAAAGTTCCTTAATAAAGTACAAGGAAAAGCTAAATTTGATGAGAATGGTCAGATTACTCTCCAATCTCTTAGAGAGCTTACAGACCTTAAAACTCATGTGGAAGACAAGGCTCTTCTAGATATGCTCAACAAAGATATTGGAGCTGGAGTATATGACTATGGAGAAGCTATACATAAGCTCCAATACTTTAATAGAAATAGTCAGTTTAATGATGAATTTCTAGCTACTTTGGAGCAGACTGAAAATGGAAAATATAGGCTTCATGTAGTTAAAAATAATAGGGCTAATCTTAATGTTCTTACAAAGACTATTTCTGATAGAACTCTACAAGACAGAATATTATACTATCTAAATAGGGCTGGAGTAGATGTAGAATTTATTGAACATGATGAAAAGGTAGGAGGTAGATATAGTACAAAGAATGCTAAGAGAACTGCTGATGGTCTCTATAGACTTATACAAGTTGCAAAGGGAGAGCATATAGATGCAGATTTAGCAGAGGAAGCTGGACATTTTGCAGTAGGTGCTTTGGGAAACTCTCCTCTAGTTACTAGACTTATGGATTTACTTACACCTGAAGTTCAAAAGAAACTAATGGGTAGTAAAGAGATAGAAGGCAAGTATCTTGGCAACCAAAGTAGAAGAGAGTTAGCTGGGTACTTGGTAGGGAGAGCTATAGCTGGACACATAGATGAAAGAGCACCTTGGCAATCTTTGCTTCATAGGATAGTTAATAAAATTAAAAGGATATTTGCCTATATTACAGGCAATAACATATTAAGAGATGCTATGGAGATTGAAAAGATAGCAGATAGAATAGCATCTGGATTTATGTCTCCTGACTTTAGTGGAGATGTGCAAGCCTCTCTTAAGATAAATGAAACATTATATAGTGCAAAAGATTCTTTTAATACTAAAGTATTCAAGACTGTAGCTAATAGATTGTATCTACAAGCACAGGAGATGGCTAACATAGATAGAAGCCTTTATACAAAGTTTAATAACATTGCTGGTCAAGTAGTTGCAGGTAGAGAAAATGCACAAGGAATTGGTATACTATCTGACTATATTGCACTTGAAGGTATAACAGAGTCTGTTTCTCTACTTTCAGATTTAATGAGAGGAGAAATTCCTGACTTGCTTACTTCTATTGACTTTGATAATACTGCTGACTTCAATACTAATATGGTTAGAAATGCTAGAGCACTTAGAGTACTAAGGACTTTTACCAGAAATGCTCTAGCTATCGTAAATGAAGTAAATTCTGCTGCTACTAATATACAAGGCGCAGATAGACTCCAAGGTGATTTGGATAGAGTACAGATTGTAGGCTCAGATGGGCAAAAGCATACATATAACTTATTAGAAATTACTGATAAGTTATCTCAACTTCTTACAGGAAAGGAAGGCTTAATTAACCAACTTAAAAATAAGGAGACACAATACTTTATCAAGTTCTGTGAGAATGCCTATGGGAACAAATATGTTAGTAGATCTGCTAAAGTGCTATTTGATTGGAAGAGGGGGCATGGTAATTCACTTATTAGGTTTGTAGGGGATGAAAAGATTCCTATTGCAGACTTAATCAATGACATGGAAAATGATATAGGTATCTTTGATAGGTGGCTTGGGTCAATGTCTAATAATCCTGATGTTATTGGTCAAATTGCAGATAAAACTACTAAATTAGCTAATAAGTGGGCAGATGACCTTACAAACAAGGCATGGGATGAGTTAAGAATACTTCAAAGAGAGTTACAGGGAATAGGCTTGAGTAACACTGATATATTTTGTGAAGTTAGTGCTAGGACAGGAGAGCTTACAGGTAATATAGTTTCTAAATATGTATGGGGAGATTATGAAACAGATTGGACTGAATTTAAGAGGAAATGTGCCGAAGATTTCAAGGAGGCTCATCCCGAAATAGAAAATATGACTGACTTTGAAAGGTCAGTATTATGGGATTCATATTTTAAGCCATTAGCTAGAACATGGCATAAGGGAGACGGTGGATCTCCTGCACATTCACAATGGAGTGAAGAGAGGCAGAGGTATATTCCTAGTGATAACTATCTAAGTCAACAATACATAGATACTATAGAAAGTAATCCTGAAAGGATTAAATGGCTTAACAAGTATATGCAACTAAAGGAGAGTTTAGATAGTAGACTGCCTGAAGGAAGTACTAATTCTGTTAGAATGCCTCAATTCAAGGGTACTTTTATGAATAGGGTTAGGAATAGAAGGCTTACTGATAATGTAGCTTCTGCTTTTGGAGGCTCTCTTAGAACAGCACTAAGAGAGACTTTCTGTGAGAGCAGTGAGGATACAGATTATGGAAGTGACCAAACCTATAATAATATAGAAGAGGATATATTCCAAAATAAACTTGCATTTGAGAAAGAAAAACTTAATAGGCTGCCTATATATGGTATCAATAAGCTAAAGGATATGACAGAAATATCTACTGACCTATTTCAGTCTACCTTAGCTTATGCAGGAATGACAAATACTTATGCAGCATTTGATACTATAGTAGATACACTTGAGGTAGGCTCAGAAGTCCTAAATAGGAGAAAGGTAGGAGGGATATATACTGAATCTGAGAATAAAGCCAATAAGTCAAGAGCATATAACAGATACCTGAAATTCCTTGATAAGCAGGTATATGGTATAAGCACTAAAAAGATAAAGATCAGCAGGGGACTTGTAATAAATAAGGTAGCTGGATTTTTGTCAGGACTTGCATCAAAGGTATTCCTAGGAGGTAATGTTCCTGGAGGTATGGTAAACTTAGGAACTGGTGCTATAGAAGTATTCAAGGAGAGCTTAGCTGGAGAATATTATTCAATTAAAGATTGGAGGAAAGCTCATAAGATGTATTGGGGTAGTCTAGGTTCTAATCTTGGTTCATGGTGGGTAGATATTGGAAAGCAGATGAAAGAAGATAAGGTGTCACTGTTTATAAGGCATTTCAACATTCTAGGTGATAGTAAGGAAAAGCAAAGAAATTGGGAGACTAGGAGAAGTAGAGCTAACTATTTTTTATATAATGAGAGCTTGTTCCTACCATACAAAATGGGAGAACATTATATGCAATCCATGTCATATCTTGCACTAGCTAACTCTATCAAGGTATATGATGTTGATGGAAATGAAGTTTCCCTGTATGATGCTTATAGTGCTGAGCAACTAGAGGATGAGACTGGAAAAACTTTTAAGGATAAAACCCTAGCCCTTAATGGAATCTATCTAAAGGATGCAGAGTCTGTTGAAAAGTATCACATGCTTGAAGACATACTTAGTGAGATTGATAATGCTTTGCAAAGTTCTTCTCCATTTGGAAGAGTTACCAATTTTACTCAAGAGCAATTAGACTACATTAATGAGAAAGGTTATTATATGGATGACCTTTCTACTCTAAGAACTCTCATAGAAACTGATAAGTACAATCTTACTTGGTCAGTTGATGATGAATCTGCATTCATGGATAAAGCCAGAGAAATAAATAATAGAATGCACGGTATCTATAACAATCAAGATAAGGTTGCCATGCAACAGAGTATCTTTGGTAATATGCTTCTCTCTATGAAAGGATATGCTTTAGGCTTAGCTGAAAGAAGGTTTGGCACTAGTAAGTATAGCACTGCTTTAGGAGGTGAGGTAGAGGGGTCTATGAGAACCCTACTTAAAGTCATAATGTCCTCAGCTACTGATAGAGGAGGATTCAGTCTTACTATGAGAGCCATATTATTTCCATTCGGAAATAAAGCTAAGCAGAATATGTTAAGAGCTGGGTTCTCTGCTAATCAGTTCTATAATATGAGAAGAAATTGGGGAGATGGTGCTGCAATTGTTGCTCTACTTCTACTTAAGCTACTAACAGAAGCCCCTGTAGGAGATGACGATGATGAAGGAGAAGCAGATATTACAGCAGGTCTTGTATATTATTTCTCTAGTAGACTATTTAGAGAACAGGCTGCTTATAATACTCCTAGAGGTTGGTCAGATGAATCTTCTACTCTGCTTAATGTAGCTGCTCCTGCTGGATTCAGTGTGCTAACTCAATTATGGAGTATTGCTAGTGGGGCTATAGGTTCTCAATTTGCTTCAGAAGATGATTCAGAATACTTCTATCAATCTAGTAAGAAGGGGATATATGAGAAAGGTGATGCAAAGTGGGAAAAGAAATTTTGGAGAATGTTTCCATACTTAAGAAGTGAATATGTATTTAATCATCCATATGATGCAGCTGCATCTTATGAGTATGGTAGAAAACTTAGACAAAATTAAAAACTATAAAATAAAGGCTAGAGAGGTTATCCTCCCTAGCCTTCTTTTTTTTTTGTAAAGTTATATCTAAACCCCTTTGCAATCTAACTCATGCTGCATCTCTTCGTCAGATAATTGATTCCAAGATTCTTCTGTATATCCAGCTTTTTCTAGATTACTTGTAGCAAGTTTAGCATCTATAGTATCTCCATCACTAGTAGTAGCTCCTTCAAATTTTCCCCATTGATACTTAGCAGGTACAGGTGTAAGTCTTTCTACTGGCTTCTTAACTGCTCCTCCTTTACCTTTCTTTTTTCTTCTAAGGTCTTTGGATTTAGCTTTCCTCAGCCCAGTCATTGGTTCTACAAAAGAACCATCACCTTCCTCCTTAGCATCCACTTTCTCAACAGTTCCTACTTCTGACTGAGATGCCTCACTTTCTCTAATTTGTGACTTTTCTTCCTCTGTTAGGTTGTCAAATAACACGTTTAATTCTATAGGATTAAGGGCAATAGTTATACCTAGATTAGGATTAGCGCCTGTAAATTCCTTGCCATTAAGAAGCAGTTGATTACCCTCTTTAACAGTAAATTCATTAGTACTATTTCCTACTCCCTTTGGTGCTGGATACTCTACCTTTATTGGTATTATGTTAAGTGACTTAACCTTGATACCATATTGAGACTCCAAGAAAGTCTTATACAGAGTTAGTTGCCTTCTCCACTTATCTATCTTACCATCTACATTTGTACTATGATGGGTTTTCATATCAAAGATATAAAAGTTTCCCTTAGCATCATATGCTAATAAGTCAAGTGTTCCAGCAGCTCCTACTGTGTGTATTTTACCATTAGAATCTAATACATCTAATGAACCTGTAACTGTTACATCTCTTGGAATTATTGTAAGACCATTTGATATAAAGTTATTTCTAAGACTCATTAATTGTTCTCTGAACTTCTGTAAAGCTTCTTCAGTGGCATTAGGATATTTTTCTGATAATTCTGTTATAGTATTATTTGATACTGTATCTTGGAATGTATTATTTACTGGATTATATCCTTTAGCAAAGTCTCTTATTGTTAAATGACTAAAGTCTTCTAAAGTAAGATTATCTAAATCTTCTTTATTCCATAAATCAAAGGTTTCTCCTAAAGTTTTCCAAATATCTAATAACCAATCTTTAAGTTTACTAATAATATTAGATTGTCCTTTTTTATTAGCTAACATCTTGAGTAAGGCTTCTCCTTCTGTTCCTGTAAGTCTTGCATGAACTTCAGAAGCAATTAAATTATCTAACCTTTCTCCACTTATGCCTAACTGTTGCCAAGCTTTACCATAATGTTCACTATTTAGAATTTCATTCCACAAAGTTGTTTGCTTCATTAATTCTACACCTCTATCCCACAATTTTGGATTTTTTTGTTGTACTATTCTATCCCAAAGATGAGTATATTCATGTATAGGATGCTCAGGAGAAATTTTAGTTTCATCAAGATAAATATTTCCATCTTTATCTACAAATCCATAAACTTCTCCTTGGGGAGTTGTGAAAGTAGTTATATTATCATTAGTTTTAGAAAAAGTACCTATATTATCTGTAGCTGATTTAATATTAACAGAGTTATATACAGTATATATATTGGATAAATTAGCTTTACGGTTAAAGTACCCTGGAGCTCCTAAATCATATATGTCTTTTATAATTACACCATCTTTTGTATTTCTAAATCTCTTTTCTAATTCTCTTGTTGAAACTCTTGAATTTTCAAAAGGGATATTATTCCAAGATTCTTCTTTACCTTCAATTAAAGCAGCCTCTCTTATATTTAAAAATACAGAATAAGTTTCACCTACTAATTTCCTTTCTTCTTCTGCTTCAGGACCTTTATATTCTATATATGATTCAGATACTCTTCTATTATTTGCAAAATAAGGACTATTAGGTCTTCCTATAGTAATAGTTTTACCTTTATTATAGTTTTCTCTATCCTCTTCTGTAATTATGTATCCTTCATTTTCATATTCTGTAAGGCCTTTATTTGAAATCCATTCTTCTCCTTTTTCTATACTAATTGATTCTTTTTGTCTAAATGTTGTTATACCATAATTGCCACTGTGATAAACAACTAAAGGTTCACCATTTTCATCAACTACTTTAGAAGCTTCATTAGGATTATTTTCCCAATCACCAAACCAATCTTTAAAAGCTTTAGTTCTTACTTGAATCCATTGTTTTTCAGTAAGATTAGTAGGATTACCATTAGGAGCTTTCATGAAAGTACCGTCTGCTACAGCCTTCTTCTTAATTTCATTCATTTCTTTTTGGATTTCAGGACTTTCTATAGCTTGTTGAACTGATTGTAAATTATGAGTTCTTAAAAATTTCTGCATTCCCCCACTACCAGAAACTGATAATCCTATATTTTGTAAGTGATTCCAAAGCTGAGTAGCAATTGGAGAAGTTGTAATGTTATCTAATTTTCCAGCAAAGAAGTCTCTAACAAATTCATCAAATCCTGTGCCTATATTAGTAGAAGGTACAACCCAAGGACTATTAGGATCAAATCTACCATCAGAGTACTCATCAGCTTGTATAATAGAGGTAACTCTAGCATACTTCTTACCTGTTCTAGTATTTATGTAATACTTTCCATCCTCAGATAATTGTATAATCTTAGAGTTTGCCACTATAGAATCTACAATTGGCTTAACATCAGTACTAGATTGTGTAGGAGAAGCACTTTCCTCCTCCAACACTGCTCCAGATTCACTATCTACAATAGTACCTTTTGGAGTAGTTACTTGGTCATTGGCAGCTACAACAGGCTGATTTAATGGAGTTGTAGGCTGAGCATTAGTTGGATTGCTAACCTCATCTTGTTTTGTGTAGGTAGCCTCTCCTTGCATGGTAAATGGAGAATTGATAGAAAGTCCCTTTACATGATACCTAAGAGAGTCCTTACTGAACTCTAATATACCATCATCATATATATCAGATATATTGTCCTTGGCTGCCTTATTGCTATTCATATTTTGAATATCAGAATAAGGGACATTCCACTTTACAAATGACTCTCTATTATTTACCATTCTGACAGAAGAGCCATCCATAATCAGATTCTTGAGAATATTAAACTGAGTATTCTCTTGCATCTGACCATTAGTCACTTTTCCTAATTCTATTTGAGATCCTTCATTATTGATAAGAGATAATGTAAACATTCTTCTGCCATCTCCTATAACTTCTGATGTAGGAGATATTACATACTTCCATCCATTTCTAGTAGGCAAGCTGAGGAAGTTCCCTATAGACTTTGTTAGCTGCTCTGATAGAGCATTGAGCTTTTTAGCTGTGGATTCTGTTGATACTATATTACCTGCATCATCAGCCTCAAAATACATCTCACTTGTATCAAAGCTCTTTTCAAAAAACTTTCTTAGCTCCTTTGCAGCTCTACTTATTCTGCTATTAGAATTTAATGCAGCAGTTACCTCATTACTATTAAACAGTTCACTTATAAGTCTATTTGAATTTCTATCTCTTGTAAGATTTACTGGTGTAGTAAATACTCTCACATCAATAACTTGACCCTTTAGATTGGGTAGAGCATAATACAAATACTTTCCTTTACCTTCAGGAGTGGCAATTTCTAGTTTCTTTAGAAACTCCTGCTTTATTCTCCAATATATAGGACTCTTTCTCCTATCAGGCTTACTTAGGTTTTGTAGTTCCCCTTTCTCCTTTTCATTAAGGTCATTTATTTGTAGAGATATAGCAGACCTATTAGGCTCTGTAGCTGGTAATTGCTTTGGAGCTTCTGCAATAACATTACCTCCAATAGTAGTAGTAACTATATTACCATCAGCATCTTTTATGAGTTGCCCTAGTTCTTGATTGCTTATAAGGCTTCTTATTGTAGCAAGTCTATTAGACCCATTAGAATTTGCATGGCCTGTTCTAGGCATAATACCTATAGGTTGAAAATGTTTATCTTCTCCATTAACCTTAATAGTTATACCTCCTGTAGGTACTTCTACAACTGCAATAAGTGGTATGTTATCCTCAGTATATTCCAAGTTCCTAGATTCCAAATCTGCCTTTACTAACTCAGCAAGTTGAGGGTCTGAAATAAACATTACAGCAGGCTTACTGCTCATAAAGTCTGTTTCTAAGAACTCTTCTATTCTATAATCATCGTAGTATTTTACTATAGGACTATTAGGATAATTTTGCCTAATCCAAGCTATAGGAATAGTATCCATTAGAGCAGCATTTACATTGACTGCACTTCTAATAGGACTAGTAAGTTTCCTTTCTGCAAGACTAGTCTCTCTATCTTGAGATGCATTATTTTTAGCTTTTTCCTCTTCTGACTTCCTTTTACTTTCATCTGCTCTTGCTCTAACTCTAGTTGCAGCAGCTCTTAATAAGCTAGCTGCCCTGCCTTCATTATCACCATCCTCCTCTGACTGTGAATCTAATTTGTTAGCACTTTGCAGAAGAGCATCTGCATAATCACCTGCATTATCAAACTTAACATCACTTAGTCTTCTTACCTCTTCTAATGCCAAGTTCTTAGATTCTTGGTTAGATGTTGTAGAAGAAGCATTACTTATAGAGTTAGCAGCTAATTTAGATAAATCAGCAATTTCTTGTCCACTATTCTCCTTATATGCTTCTGTAACAGGATCTTCAACTACTCCTTCTTTATCAGCCTCTTGGCTTCTCTTAGCACTTTCTTCAGCAGTAGCAGTACCCATTTCAAAGAGGCTAGGTCCTTTAGCAGATGGAGTTTTAGGAGGAGCAGATTGTTCAGAAGTAGTAGGGGCTACAGGAGTCTCTTTTGCATTATTTGCTTTTTCTTGTAATGCAGCATTATATTCTCCCATTACACTCTTATAAGCCTGAATAGCCTCCTCTGTACTGGTAAATACTGATCTAACATCATCAGGAGTATCACTATTTACATCATTTATATACTGCTCAAGTAAAGAATTACCTTCCTCATCTTGCTCAGCTAGAGCAGTAACTACTGCATCAGAATCATTTATGTCTATACCCTTGTTACTTAAATACCTTAAAGTATCAGCAAATACAGACTTTTGGTTATCATCTAGGCTATTATAGGCTTCAACTTGTCCCTTTCCAAGTTCCTTATATAAGTTACTTAGCCTCCCCCTTTCATCATCATATCTCTTAAGGAATCCAGAGCTACTATCTCTAAGCAAGCTCATAGCAGCGTTTGCTGCAACTCTATCATTGCTATCATTGATTTTATCCAGCTCTCTAGCAAAAGCGGCATAATCCCCTTGCTCCTCAAGGTCTAATAGGTAATTGTATTTCTTTTTAAGAAGTCTCTCTTGAGCTTTACTTTTGATTCTACTAGCTTCTCTTGTGAAAAGTTGAGGATTCTGCATCATATCAAGTTGCCTTTGCATTGATGCTTCATAGCTAAATGCAAGTCTACTACTATCTTGTATCTTGGATGCGAAGTCTTGGTATGTTTGAACACCTATCCTATTAACTTTATCTATTTCTGCCTGTTGCTCTTGAGAATAGTTTTCCCTATTATTAGGATCAAGCATGGTAGCTCTACTCTGAGCATCCAATCTCATTATATCTAAAGCAGATATTGTATGCTGATTGGCAGAAGATAGATTGCCATGAGAATCTACCTCTGTAGATGTCCAAGAAGTATAATTGTCAATTAGAGACTTCAACTCTCTATGCTCTCTTTTTATTTCCTTGAGGGCACTTTCACTCATTTCTCTTGCTAATGCAAGCTGCCTCTTTTCTTCATTTGTTACTGCTGACTTTTGGTCAGACTTTATGGATTTCAGGCTTTCTTTGAATTTCTGTCTATCCTCTTCTAGCTCCTTTAATCTAGTAGTTGCCTTATCTAAACTACCAAATCTAGCCATCAGAGTTCTAGCAGGTCTATTAAGTACTTGATTTCTTTGCTCTGTAGAATACTCAGGTTCCTCAATTAAAGCTTCCTCGACAGATTTTAACTCACTATTGAGTTGATTCATTCTATTCTTAGCATCTTCAATTGATAGTCTTTGAAATACCAAGCCTGCTTTTACATCGTTATCTAACTCATCACCATACAACTTCTCTACTTCCTTAGTCTCGTTATTTACCTTATCTATAGTATCTAGCATCTTTGATGCAGATGACTTAATAGACTGAAGGGCTTCTTCATCTGTTATATCTTGACCTCTATTTAGTGCATCTTGCTTATACATTGCTACCAATTTGGCTTCCTCAGAGTTTTCATCTTGTAGGTTTTTTTCACTAAGATTTGCCCTAGATTGCAAGCTGGCAATAGCTGCATCATAATATCCAGTTCCTCTGAGAGAGTTTAATGTTATAACATTAGAGAATAAAACACCAAGTTTGGCATTTCTAACTTCCATTTGGTCTTTATTCTCAGCAGCAGTTTCTAATTGCCTCATCCACTCTGAAGTACCATTCACATTAAAAAATGCTTCTTGATTCTCTGGCTTTGAAAAGAAATCATTTACATTCTTTGCTATCTCCTCTCTTCTAGCATTAACAGCATCAGCTTCAGAACTGCTAATAAGTGGGCCTAGTCCAGACCTCCACCCAATAGGAGACTTCCTGCCCATGTAACTAAGAAGACTTTCACCTTCTTTTCTATTACCCCCTCTAGTCCCATTAAGAATATGAGAGTTTACATTTAATCCTCCCATAAATGTTGAAAGACCTCCATAAAGACCATCCTTAATAGCATCCATATGTAGTGCTGACTCCCCTAATGCTTTAAATCCAGCTGCCATACTAGAAATAATATCATTATCTAGAGCATCTTCCATGCTACCTCCAGCATATCTATTATTTAGATATTGCCTGTATTTGTCTTCAGCATATCCTTGAGCATAAGAACTAGATAGCCCTTGCTTATATTCTTCTAATCCTTCACCTAAAGACTCTTTTAATCTATCACCAAAAGCATTTAATCTGCTATATCTTCTAGCATTTGCTATCCATCTGCCATCTTGATTAGTTATATCAATACCTGTTCTATCAAGAGGAGATTTAGCTAATTTATATTTTCTAAGAGTATTCTGTATGGAAGAAGAATTAAGAGTACTTTGTAAAGTACTATGTATAAACCCATTAATTATAGAGTTACCTATAAAGTCTGTATACATTGCTGTATTAGCAATTTCTTCGGCAGCAATCCTATCATCAGACATACTTTTAGAATATTTCTTTAAAGCAGCTGATATAGCTTTCTCATTACTTTGCAGCATTTCAATCATCTGATTGATCTCTTGCTCATTGTAAGGATTTTTAGACTTTCCTTCTACTGATCTAGTTATTTTTTCAGGAATATCATATCCTAAACTTCTAAGTAATCCTGCTGCCCCTTGTGGGTCTTTTCTAACTTGGCCTGCTATATCTTCTTTAGCTTTCTGCCTATATCTACTCTCTATATCCGAATTTAGTTTATCTATAGTATCTTGCTTAGTTTGAGCAGCATTCATACCTCCTTCAACTGAGGCTATTCCTCCAACAACAGCAAAGTTACCTATATCTTTTGCTTTACTAACTCCTCTTAAAAACTTTATTCCTCTTGCAGTAGTATTTAACCCTCTTGAAGCAGTAGCAGCTTTAGCAGCCCATGCAGCTCCTTTAGCTAAAGAATTAACTGCTGCTGAACCTCCAAATGATAATATAGTACTAGCAGTAGTAAAACCATATTGACCAAGTAATTCAAAAGGGGTATTTAATGATAATAAAGATTCTTGCTGTGCTACTGTACTTAAAATAGGATTATCAGATAGTCCAAGTTCTTCTAACTTCTTTTGCTCTTCAGGGTCATAAGAATTAGTAGTAGCTACTCTATCACCATATCTAGTTACTTCATTATCTATTACATTTTCCCAATAACCTTCCCCTTCTTCTTTTCCTATAGTAGTTAATGCTCCAATCATGCCAGCTGCTCTAATTAACATACCAGTAGCACTATCTGTAAATTGAGCACCTGAATTTATAACTTTTTCCCAAGTAGATTGATTATTAGCTACAATATTTTGATAATACTCTCCTAATGCTTTTTGAGCAAAAGAGTTACCTCCTACATCATTCCATGCCTGAAATTTTGCTACAAGATTTAGTTTATCTTCATTACTAAGATTTAATTTATCTGTACCATAATATTTCTTATAATATGGGGATATTGAGTTAGATATTTCATCAAGTTCCTTAAGCATATTTTGTTTATCATTTCCACTGAGAGAATTTAAATATTCCTTATACTTATTAGCTTGTTTATCTGATTCATAGCTCAATAAATTCATAGCCTGCCTATTATGGGCAATCTCAGTTAAATACCCTTTAGGACCACCTTTTTTATCGTAATCATCAATAATCTCTTTAGCCACATATATATCTCTTTGCCTAAAAGACATATTATGCCTATTATCCCAGATCTTTTGTTTTTCAGGATCTTTGCTATCTTTAAATAGCTCCTTAAATACTGTATTTCTATAAAATTCATCTTTTTGATCAGATGATTTGCCAGTTATTTCTTTTAAGTACTTCTTTTCCCAATCTGCTCTAGTACCTGCTGCCATACCTTTGATACCATCAAAGTATGCTCTTTTCCTCTGTACTCTATTGTATTCTTGCCTATCAGCATCAGTAGGGTTAGGGCTATATACTGGTTGTATACCAAAACCTACCCAATTCTTATTAGACATTATGTCATTAAAAATTCCCATTTTTCTTTACATTATTTCGTTAAAATCCTCCAACATCTCCAGCATTTTTATCTAAATCTGTAGAAGGTGAATTATTTTGAGAAGAAACCTTCTTAGAAATACCATGCACATCAGCACCCTTTAATACCACTCTTACATGGTCATTAGAGAAGGTATCCTTATCTATATATAAGGATACATCTTCCAATGTAAGACCATTATCCTTAAGATACTTATTTAATTCACCTCTTTGATAGTCATTCAAACTAGAAACTTCAGCAGGTTCTGCATCACTAACACTAAATCCTGTTCCACTCTTAAAGGTATTATCATCCATTATGAAATCCTTATATGAGAATTTATCCTTTGCCTTAGATGATGGGGTTGTCTTTTTAGTATCTCCTATTGGATTACCATTTTCATCATAGGTCTTCTTGGTGTATCTAATAGAACTTTTATTACCCTTATTATCAACTATCCAGTAAGCATCTCCAGTCCTATAGTACTTATTGCCAGCTGTATCTGTGTAGTATGGTTCCTGTCCTGTAGAGATTCTGTCTTGTTGTTTAGCATAATTAAACTTATCCCTATCCAAATTTATGCTTGTCCATCTAGCACTGCTTGCATCCCTTTCAGCTCTGCTCATATACTCACCATTAGCTACATAATTGTATGTAGGCTTTGCTAATCCAGCATACATTCCAGTAGCAATTATATTATTAATTCTAGATTGTCCCTCACTAGAATATCTGTCCATGTCTATAGAGCCTAGCTCATCATCTATTATTCTTCTCATCTGCTTTCCTGCTTCAGTATCGATATTTTCAGGATTAAGCAGTATTTGAGTAAGCTCATCTGGGCTAATTCCATTTAGTTGAGATACTTGATACTGTTGTCCATTAAGAAATATCTTTGCAGTGGGATTACTATATAATGACCTGCCAAGAGCCTCAGCCTTAGCTGCAACTCTTTTCATAGCAGAATCTCCATCCCAATATGTGTTATTAGCTCTTTTTCCTCCTAGGAAATCATCTATAGAATTATAATTATCTATCTCAAATACAGCATTAGGGTTCTTCGCTTTAATATCAGCTCTAAATGCTTCTGCCTTATCAAATGCTTCACTAGCTCTAGCTATTGGAGTAATCTCAGAGGCATATCTTTTTTTAAGACCCATTAAAGCTCCTCTATTTGATAAAGTCATACCCTTACTAAAATCATCAACCATCCTAGATAAATCATCTGAATAAGCTTTATACATTTCATATGCTACAGGATTATTTTCCTTATTAGCAATATCTTTCCATGCTTCAGTTTGCATAGCTAAATTAGTATAATCAGCTTCTACTTTATCATATGCCTCTTTATATTGTACTAAAGGTCTGATAAGCTCATCATATGAAAAAGGTCTAAATTTTGCATTGGAAACTATACTATATGATGCCATATTATCCTCTCTTCGTTAAAAGTTTACTACCATTTTTCTTTCTATAATCTTTGCTAATTCCATCTTGCATAGGTCCAAATACTCCATGTTCCATAGCCCATTGAAGCTGATTCCATGCTAAATTTTCTGAACCTATATCACTAAGACCTTGTACAAAGTTAGTAAGATTAGTAGATCTATTAGTATCTGCCAACCTTTTAGCATTTTCCCTCATCTGAGCTGCTGCTAAGGCTCCTCTTAATCTATAATCTCTTAGGCTAGCAAGAGCACTTTGATTAGCCATTGCAGCTTTTAATCCCATCTCAGAGTTAAACTGGTTTGTACCTCTATTGAATGCAGCTACTCTTTCTCTCTGACCTAGATTATATTCTTCTGCTTGTCTTGCTAAATCTCCTAGTTTACTTTGTGCATTATAATCAGCAGCTAATAAACCAGCTAATGCTGTTGCTCTATTTCCAGCACTTTGATTTATAATATTTCTTCTTGTAGCTCCTGATTGTGCATTAAGTTTGTTAATATAGTAATTTTTATCAAATGGATTATAAGTTAAATAGTCGCCAAGAGGTGCCACAGAAACTGGTGTGTAATTTCCATCACTTGCAGTAGCATTAAGTATAGTATCTGCATTAGAATAATCAGGTTTATTAGTTATTCCTAAAGCATCAGTAAGTACACCAATACCTGCTGCTGCTATAGGAGTATATCTCATCCAAGTAGGATACCTTTTAGATTTGCTACTACTTGGCAAAGGTACCTCATCTGGCCAAGAAATTTGAAATGGTTTAGTAATCTTTGAACCTTCTATTCTTTTATCATTAAAAGTTAATGAAGGGGGTTTTAATGATTCTTTATATTGATTATAAGCATATCTACCAAAATCATGTGCTTCTCCATATTTTTTATCATACATAAGACCTGGATTAAAAATAGTACCTACCATTTGGTCAAATGTAGGAGCACTTTTATTACCAGCCTTAAAATAATCAGGAGCATTAGTATTATTCCACCAATCTTTTGATAATTTATTATAATTATTTCCTAGCCAAGATTGAAATCTAACATCTAGATAATCTGGGCTATATGTTCCCTTTTCAGGGTCATATAACATATTTCCATTGTCATCAGTAAAGCTACCCCATCCTTGAGCAATTCTAGTATTAGTTACTTTGTTTCTGCCACTATTGCCATAGAAAGCATATGGGTCTGTTTGGTCAGGGGTTTCAAGAACATTTGAAATTTCACCAAGACCAGCATATTTTCTTCCTAAAAGTCCACCTTGAGCATATTGCTGTCCCTGCATAGCTAACTGATTCATTGCTTGCTGTCTAAATTCAGGGTCTTTCATTTGATTTTTAAATCTTTCATCCTCTTGGATAGATGCTAATTCCCCAAGCATTTTATTCAATCCTCTTTGACTGATTGGATCATTAGGTCTCTCTTCTGACTCCTTGGCTATCTTCTTGGCGGCATCTGCAAAAGTAATACCTCTATTTTCCCTCAACTTGTACTTACTCCTTATAGCTTTTGGTACTCTCATTCTATCACTAAATACATAATCATTGAAAATTACTTCTCCTTCTTCAACTAAATTAGGTATACCTTGCTCATCTACTCCCATAGGTACTCCTTCCATTGGGTTCTCTTCATGAGTACCACCATTACCTATTATAGTAACTCCGTTATCCCATACTGCACCATTAGTAAGCAGATTACCACCAAAGGCATGTTTCCACTTCCTTGCATTAGCAGCAAAAGTAGCTCTTTTTCTAACAGCAGGATCATCACTTCTCTTACCCTTTGCAATGCACTCTGAAGTAACTTTACCTCCACAATATTCAGTAAATTTACCTTTATTTTCAGGTTTAATATGTATTGTACCACCATTAGCAAATGTATTACCAAAAGGAGACATTGTTCCTGTATATCTCATAGTTAAAGGGCCTCCATAAGCTGCATAATTAGCATTTAACATTTCATTTGTTCTAATATTATCAACAGAATTTCTAACAGAAGATAAGTATCTTTCATTAGCAAAGTCTCTATCTCTATTTAAAGAAACTGTTAAATTCTTTGCTTTATTTGAGAATAATCCATTCTTTCCTACTTGAGATTTACTTATATCTCCTAATAAAGAGACATCACTATATTGACTCAATAGATTATCATAATTATCTGCATTAAGAACAGTATTTGCCATTTGAGTATTTTGATTTCTAAAATTAGAGACTGCCTGTTCATTTATTTGGCTTCCAAATAATCTATTTACTAATCCTCCTACTACATTAAGTCCTGCTCCAGCTACAGCTCCCCAAGGACCAGGAATAGCACTAGCTATAGTACTTAATCCTTGTGTAGCATTGCCTACTCCAGTAGAGAATCCTCCTGAAATACCTTGGCCTAGCATAGCTCCAGTAGCTCCAATAGCACTATTAAGTGCTCCACTGTTGAAAGCATTACTCATATTTTCTTTAAAGCCAGCTTCTTTTTTCCATGAGAAACCTCCATTATCAAAGTAGTTAGCTTTTTTATTTCTTATTTTCTTAGTCATAATATAAATATTAATTTTTACAAAGATAACAAATCATTTTTGAATATAAAAGATCTATATAAAAAAAGTAGTAATAGACAAATTAAATAACTTATCTATTACTACTATTCTTTATTTATGTATAATAAGTAACTACTATATCATATAATCTTACTTCATTCTCGCTATTACCAGACATTGTAATTTTAGCCCAAGGATTTCTTATTCTATCTCTTTTAAATTTATTAGAAAAAGTATTACTTCTACCAATTTGCCATCTCCAAGTTCTAAACTTTTTCTTTAAAGAATTAGTAGTAGATAATGCTGTTTGATATTCATTTGTAGTAACTAATGAATTAAATGGATAACTGTCTGCTTTCCAATTAGTAAAGTATTCTGTACCATTAGTTCTAAACTCTATAGCATCAAACAACTTATCAGATTGAAATTCTGGATTAGCAATAATAGAAATAGAGTAATTTTCTTTCTTATTAAAGAAGTTACTATATTGATTTCCACTATGTAATTTCCATATATTACCTCTACATACTTGGTAACTATTTTCACCTAAAGTAAATAACCACTCTACATCAGGATATGAGTAAAATGAAGAGAATACTCCTAGCTGCTCATTAAATGCAAGTGCTTCTTTATTATTTGTAAAATATATATCACTTGTATTTTTATCATATAATACTCTGATAGAATCATTAGCTAGATTCCATGAGGAGTGACTTATATTTTTATTTATCCAAGAATAAACTTGCTTTGTAGCAGATAAGTCTATAAAAGACTGCCCATTAAAATGTAAAATAGATTTATTAATATCATCTATAAAGTAAATACCACTAGCTGTATTTACCATAGACCATTTATTAGAACATCCATAGAAATTAGAGATATAAGTTTTTCCTTGTACTTTGCCACTATTAGATATTTCAATAGGTACTCCATCTGAGGTATTTATTTGAACTCTATCATTAAAGTTCACTAATCCTATTGCACTTTTTTGAAAGAAGTATATATTATTATTGAATACTTTTAATGCACTTAAATCTCCATAATTTCCATCTAAAGATATACTATTAACAAGTTTAATATTAGTCCAACTATCTATCTCTTCATTGTAAGATTTAGATAAAGAAAATGTAATACCTGTATTATATTTAGTAATATTATCTTTTAATACTACATTAGTTTTAGCAAAGAAATTATCTGTTTGGCTATAAATATTATTGATAGAATTAAATTTAGAATAATTCATAGTAGCACTATAATCTCCTCTAATATCAGCTCTACCATCTAAGTTTATTCTACTTTCTATAAAAGTTGAAGTAATATCTATTACTTGATTCTTATCTTCAGAAGAATAAGGAAAAGTACTCATACAATCCCATTTTTGAAAATAAGTATCTCCCCTATGTGCAATTATTGAGTTGTTATTTATATTTACAAATTCACTTATAGGAGTCCATTTGATATTACTCATGAGAGAATCATTATCTTTATTTGTTAACTTTCCTCCATATTGTGTATTTCCTAAATCTCTTATAATATCACATTTAAAAATACTTTTATCGGGTATTGTAACATCTATAGGTATTTCTTCCTCTTCTTTTATATCAGTAAATTCAAGTACTAGTTTTTCAAATCCAACTTCATTCTCTGCAATACCTATAGTTTTAACATTATAATATACATTATCTCTTTTACATAATAGTACAAATGTAAAACCTATTTGTGATACATCAGGCTCAGTTCCTGTAATAGATATATATGCAGTTTTAGATACATATGATATATCATACATACTCTGACTATCTTTTTCTATATGACTTATTTGCTGTACTACAAATCGACCATTACCATAATTATAGTCTTTGATAAAAAAGGTATAACCTTCTTGTAATTTTTGTTTATTCAATTCTTCTTCAGAAACTTTCCGTGGCAACTCAGTTAAAGAATTAATTAATTTATCTACTATTAAGTAATAATCTGAAGCAATTAGAGGAGTTAAATCTATTTTACCTTCAGGGATAATTTCCTTACTATTAGGTAATAATTTACCTAAATCAATTACTATATGGTCAGCTGTTTTATATTTAATAGGAACAGGGTCATTAGAATATATGGTTTTCCCATTATTAGTTACCTCTACCTCTTCTAAATTTTCTATAGAACCTATTAATCCGTAATCCTTATTTATTTTAGTACCAAATATAGGATATTTACCAACATTTATATTAACAGTATTAATTACTCCTTTATAAGAGTATTTATCTGCAATTTTATAAAAGCCCTCATAATTATTTATATGAGTCTTAAATGGTCTATTTTTAATAGTAGAATTAAAATAAATAGTATTAAAAGTATCTCTTATATTAACAAATACTTTTTTATCAAGAATTGAATATTGACCTCCATATTTAGAATCATCTATAGATTTATTATCTCCATTATTATCTGCATTTAAAGATCCATTTCTGTGCCACATATAAATTCTAAATGCCCAAGAATGATAAGGGTCTTGATCTACAGGATCAGAATCTGGAGTAACATCATTCCATAATAAAGCACTTTTAAGTATATCTTTAATATCTCTATTTATAAGACCTGTTTCTTTTGGGTCTCTAAGGGAATTAGAAGAAGTTATTATATAATCATTATATATATCAGATATAGGAGATGCTCCTATTAATTCTACATTTATTAGTTGATTAGAATTTATAGTATTATATATATCTTCTATATCTGGAGAATATATAGTTACTATAGAACTATCTATATAATAGCCATTATTATCTCTTAATTTATAAACAATATTTTCTAAAGGGTCTACACTCGCATTAACTTTTAATTCCCCCTTACTTTCAAGATGTCCTTTTCTTTGCCATTCTTCTTTAGAAGGTAATTGCGTTACACCAAAACTTTCTAAATATTTACATGCTGCTTTATAACCTCCTTCATCATTATTAAGTGATGTAAAAATTTTAACTTTTTCATTTCCTTTTTGTACTTTATAATTATAAAATGTTGTAAGGTTATTTCTTACTGGATCATACCAATAATAAAAAGTAATATTTTGAGTTTCAGGCTTTATCTCTTCTGAGTTAACATAAATACTCTTTTCATCATAAGATGATTGTATTTCCTTATTAATAAAATCTTTATTTTTATAAGAAGAATCTCTAAATAGCCAAGAAGGTTGAACATATAAATTCTTATTTATTCTTGATTTTTCTTCATAAACAGTTGGAGATACTATTCCTTGGCATAATCTAGTTCTATTTTCTGCATTAGGATATACATACATAAGCCTTGCTCTAGCAATACTACTATTTAAAGTACCTATATTATTTAATTGTAAGTATGGTAAATATAATTTACTATCTAAATACATAGGATGTTTATTATTTATTATATCCTTTAAATATACAACATCACTTAATTTACCATCATTAAATTGGAATTGTATACCTATTCTATAATTTTCTCCATATTTAAATGTAAGTAAATTATCTTGAGATAAATCAAGATTTCCTTTATAAGATACATATGAAGACTCTTTAAAAGGTTTTCCTTCTGTAGGAGATACAAATTCTAATTCTTCTTTTAATGTATTTTGTATGCTTTCTCTATCTGATTCAGAAAGGAAATAATTATGATCTTCAATATTACCTAAGAATAAAGTATCATCTTTATTAACTAAAGTACCTGCTATTATTTTATCTCCTCCAAGATATAATAATAACATAGGATCTATAGTAGATCCTACTTTACCATTATCTGTAAAAGATATGCTATTATTTTGATTTTTAATATGAATATCTGTTAATATTTTAACTTCAGGAACTGCATCTAAAGAAGTTCTTATTATAGAATATATTCTTATATAATCATATGAATTATCAAAATTATTAATAGTTATATTAAAACTACAAGATACTCTAGCATCATTATCTATACCTTGCTTATAAGATATATAATTTAAACAAGAACAATTTATTAGAGGTGTTTCATGCCCATGAAGGTTATAGTAAGAGTATGCATACTGTATTACACCAGCAGTAAATAATCCTCCTTCATAACTCTTAGTCACTTTTATAGTATCATTAAAAGTAATATTATTAGCAGTTATTTCAAACTTATATTTAGGATTCTGGATATTTTCAAAATCAACTAGGTTTATGCTTCTTACTTCATTCAGTCCATCTACCCAGTATATTTTTTTAACCTTATCAGATTCAATATTAACTATACCTTCTATAGGATGTTCTAAGCTAAAGTTTAAATCTCCTTCGTATAACTTTTTAGATTTTAAGTTATTATTATCTATATATATTTTATATATATAATCTTTATTTCCTTTAGAGAATGCAATTATATAATCTTCAACATATACATAACCTAATATAGTAGAATTATCTAAATTTAAATTTACAAGAGAATTGCCTTTTTCATTTGTAAGACATAATGAAGTATTATCCCCTGTAGTAATTATCCTCATATTTCTAATCTCATATGCAGTATCATTAGGAAATTGGCTAACTGCTAAATCTTGCTGCATACTTCTAGGTATTATAGATGCTTGTTTCTTTTGCATATTATTGTACTCTTATATATTCTCTTCTTCCTAATGATTTCATACCATTACTATGCTCATTATTTCTTTGTAATAATTGGCACCACATATTACTAATAGATTCCATTTGGTCTATAGTAGGCATAGTTAAGTCTCTTTGTGCTTGTCCTACATACCAAGCATATTCTTGTTGGGTATTTTGTAAAACAGCTTGATTTATTTTACCTTGATCAAAGAGAATAGTAAATACTTTCTTCTTTATATAAAGTTCTAATGCCTGTATAAAACTACTATTCTCAGGTATCATAGGGTAACCTTCTTTATCAACTTTAATTGCATGATATGCAATCTCTATAGTACCTTCTTTTATAGAAGTAAAAATAATACTATTCTATAATTTATATGTTAAGTCCTAAGTATTCAAATTTTCATTACTTTCCTTTTTGTTACTATGATGAAAGCTATCTGTTGCATATCTAAATACTCTGGGATAGTTATCCCCTTCTTTATAAGTTCTTACTTGAATCATATCATAGTAGTTACAAGGTAAACATCCTCTATAATTTTCTATATTAACTAAAGCTGTTTTTTCTTCAAACTAATTAGGTACTCCTACAATTTGTATAAAATGTACAGCATAGTTTACAGCTCTTTCAAGAGTTAAATCTTGTAATAGAGGATGGTCTAATAGGTCACTCATAACCTGCTTTATACTTATATAATTTACCATATTACTTATTATTTAATAAAAAGGCATCTATTTTATTATCTTTAATATTTTTTTTAAGAGCCTTTTTTAATTCTCTATTAACATTAAATTGATAAAAAGATTTATTTATATAAGCTGCTTTAGATTTATTATAGCAGACTTTAAATATTTCTTTTTCCTCCATTTTAACAAGGGTTCTATCTTTATATGTTTCCTCATCTTCACACCATAATTTAAGAGTTTTATCCCAATCTATAGGTAAATTAGTTTTAATTTTTCCATCATCAAAACTAAATTTAGCATTATACTTTCTCAACTCTATCTTACCCATTCTATGAGGTAATTTAATATCATTACCAATGGAAAGATTATAGGCAAGTTCATTATTTATTTTTCTAATTATACTATAGAACTCATGCTCAGTTAATCTTTTTCCTATATCAACCCATTGTCTCTTTCTAAGCCATTTATAAATATCATATACTCCTAATGACTTATTTACTTTATGAGTTCTAGATCCCTTTAATTTAAGAATTTCTTCTCTAGTCATTATCCTTCAATTTGTTTTTGTAAGTTTGATTTAGCATTCCTTGCTATAAAATTAGCTAAATTAGCTAAATCATCCATAGCATTATTTTCAGAATCTTCTGGCTTATATATAGCTCCAGATAGTTCTTTTACTACTAATTCTATTAGAGACGGGAGTATAGCTTCTTCAAGAGGAAATTCTTTATCAAGTATATCACAACTCTTAGGTTGTTCACATTCTAAGTTTGAGGCTTCTTCTGCATCACTAAATATACCAGTAAACTTTATTTCTTCTAAATAATATAATTGAGGATTTGAAGACTTTAAATATAAATAACCATCAGGTCCTTTAGTAGCATAGATTATATTCTGTAGCCATTTATTATGTCCTACATATCTTAGTCTATCTCTAGATACATAAGCTATCTCTCCATTAAAATAATCATCTGAGTGTACCCTAGATTGTCCTATATTCATTGTTTCAGGTATCTTTTTAGTACTTCTCATATAAGTACCTTCACAAGGCAATCCCTCTATCCCCTCATGTTCCTCTAACTCTAAACATAAAGTTTGATAATTAGATAAAGGAATTTCTTTTCTTATATCTGAGTATCTTTGCTTTAATAAAAAAGCCCTATAATTACTTAGTAAAAATATAATGTGATCTTCAGTAAAAGAAGAATCATCACTCATAAGTTTTAATTCATCTAATACTAAATATACTAGTTGTCTATATGTTTTCATATATATAATTAAAAAAGTTCTTATGGCAAAGATGTTAAAAAATTATCAATGCCACAAGAACTTAAATATAAATAATATTATTTACTTACAGATTTAGTTATTATATTATCTAATAGATAGTTAAAAGCATTTATAAATTCAGGAAGACAATTCTTTAAATCTTCTGGCTTAATTCCAGCCATTCTAGCATTATATAAATAGCCTATAAACTAATTAAAATTAAGAGCATTACGATAAAATTCTCCGTTATCTCTGCCTTTAAAATAATTTCTTAAAAATACCATACAATCAGCACAAGCTATGTTATGTCTTATAACAGATACACTACCTGTAAGTGTATCTTTTGAATGATAATAATAATACCCAGCATTATCAACATAAGCTACTTTATTAGCATGGTATAAAAGAGGAATAATTACAGGAGTATCTTCACAGTATCTTTTATCACTATATTCTACTATATTATATAAAGATCTTCTTACTATTTTATTATTTAAAAATATAATAGCCCCTCTTCCATAATCTAATAATTTCTAATTTCCTTCAGAGACTTTTTCACCGAATAATTTTATATCTTTTGTTCCATCTGGATTAATATTTGTAATTCCGCCTGAAACTATATCAGCATCTGTCTCAATCTATTTTTTTACAAGACTGCTATAAAAATCTTCAGATATGTAATCATCTCCATCTATTAAAGATACAAAATCACCAGTGGAGGCTTTTATACCGTCTCTTCTAGATAACCCTGCCCCCTTATTTACTTCATGAATAATTAATTTAATTCTACTATCTTTTTCAGCTAGAGATTTTACTATCTCTAAAGTATTATCAGTAGAATTATCTTCTACTATAATAACCTCTAAATTCTAATAAGTAGAATTTAATACAGAATTTACACTCTTTTCAATAAAATCTTTTTTATTGAAAGCTGTAATTACAACACTAATTTTAATATTACTACTACTTTCCATATAATATTTTTATAAAAAAATTTATTTTAATAATACAAAGATAAGAATAATTTTTTAATTATTAATATGCTCTTGCAATAGCTTTTGAAGAAATATGAATAGTAGGGATGGTAGTATTAGCACTGCTAATATTAATAGAAGTTCTATTATCATCAACATCTACAAGAGTAATTATATTAATAGAATCTACTGCCTCCTAGTTATAGTGATTTAACCTTACTTCTAGGTCTAAACCCTTCATTTTAGGTGTAAATGTAAGATGATATTCTACTAAAGTATCATAATTATTACCATATGTAACCTCATTAGTACTGTAATTATCAATTGAAATAGTACTATAGTCACTAATATTAGTAGCACTTTTAGATTCTATTAACTAATATGAATTAGAAGATACAAAGGTATTATTCTAGTAATATAATTCAATATAGGTTCCTGTATTTAATATATAAAAATAAGGAATAAAATCTGAATAAGTCTAATTATTAGGGTTTCTAAAAAAATCAAACTGTATCCCATTATAATTCTTTCTCATATTATAACCTACTAAAAATCCTTTTTTGCTCTCTGGTAAAGATTCATTATAATACTAGAATGGGATAATAGCTTTAGGAAAGGTTTTAGAAGTTTTTGGATCACAATTCAGTATTCCAGAACTAATATAGATATTAGGTGCATTTTTAGAAACTCCTCCTTTTATAGTACTTCTATTAGATATTCCTAAGAAAGGTATTTTATAAAGATAATTATTAGCAGTAAATTTATTTTTACCAAAATCTTCAGAAACAGTACTTACAGTATAATTATAAAATAGATCAGTGCCCTAAATAGTAGAAGAAGATATACTTACCCAATAATTATAATACTCATTATATAATATAGTATTACCTGATTCCTCTATGGCAGTACTTAAATAAATCTAAAAAACACTTTCCTTGTCAGCTGAGGTATTTAGAATATTAAATCCTTCTTTAGTATCTGAACCTATTTGGGATAAATAAGTACTTAATTTAAGATCATTAGTTGATAATTTTATATAATCCATAGATAATACTCCTAAATCTCTTAATAAGTAATTTCCACTTTCAGGAAAAGATATATCAGTAATAGATATAGAATAGTTTTCATCAGCTGCACATAATTTCCCATTTGTAGTTAATGCAAATAAACCAGAACTATGTTTGACAGAAGTAAAACCACCACCATTATATGATACAACACTTTCCTAATTATCTATTATTTTAGGAGCAGCAATTGCTGGTGTAGTTTTAATAGCTATATTTAAAGGGTCATCATTATTCCAATTTATCGGAATTGTTTTAGTATTTCCTATCTAATAAGAACTATCTAATTGTTTGTTTACTTCTATACCATCTAATTTATAAAATCTTTTATCTAAATCAGAGTTATTTATAAGTAATTGAATTTCTTTAGCCATAATTAATTATCTGTTAAAAGTTCATTATAAGGTAAAGTTTTTTTCTAACCATTAATATTTACAGTTTTTACTTCTGAAGAGTCTGCATTTACACTAAGCTATTTAGTAGATGATAAATCAGACGTAAGTACTTTCATATAAATATTTCTAGGAATTTTATCAAATTTAATTTCAGCATTAGCTTGGCCATAATTATCTATTACCCAAGAAATATTTTTAGAGGACAAGGTTATATTAACCTCCCTTCCTGCAACAGGAATACTAATATCTTGCCCTTTCCACTTAGATGCAGTAGAAGAAGAATAAGGGTCTCCATAAAACTAAACTCCAGTAATACTAGCAGAGGTGGTTAATTTTATAGTCATAGGTAGTCCTTGTGTAGTTAACAAAGAATTTAATACTCTGTATGTAAGTCTTCCTATTACTATAGGGTCTCCTTTTACTAATGCCTTAGAATTTACAATACCACTTGTATTTTTACCATTTAAATCTACACCATTTTCTGGCAATGTTATTTCTATTTTAGAACCATTAACTATAGATGGAGAATCATAAAATAAAGTATTCCCATTATGGTTAGTAGCTAATTCTATAGTTAAATATTTATCTATTGTAGGGCCATTTGATAAAATGCATAATGCAGGAGCATATCCTCCAAAATCTATTTTTTTAACTATATTATTGACATTTTCAATAACACCATTATTAGACCATTCAAGATACTAACCCTTTATATGCTTTAAACTTGTAAAATCTTTCTCAGAATAATTAGTATGGGAAGAGATTAAAAATCCAGGAGATACTACCTTTCCAATAAAGCCTGGAACAATTTTATCCAAATCTTGATAAGAAGGTGATAAAGTATCTGTAGATACATTTAATCTGATCTTAGCTCTTCCTATAGAAGTTATATTACCTAGAAGTTCAGAATTATAAGTTCCAACACTTATTGGTGCTAAAAAAGGATATTCACTATTATCTTCAGTTAAAGATGTGCTTAAATACACAGTTAAATCTGAATAAGAAGAGACAGTACCTAAAGTTATTGAATTAGTATTTACATTTATACTATTAAGCGATTGATTATTATAATAACTATTTATATTTTTTGGAAAAGTAATAGTCTTTAATTTAGAAAATTCTGATTCAGATTCCGTTACTGCAATATTATTAAAACAATATCCAGCTCCTATTTTTATATTAAACTATACAGTTTCCTAAGCTGGAGTTCTGGATACTGTAAATTTTGTAGAGTCATAACTAATTGCTCCTTTATATATCTCATCAAATTCTACTCTTTTTATAGGAGTAGCTTCCATAGTTTCTAAATTTGTAGGTGTATACTTATATAAATTCATAATATTATTTTTTTATTATTAAATTAAATTTTTTCCCAGTATCACTTTGTAAATATTTTACATTATCTATAGTTATCCCTATAATACTAAGAGAATCAAACTCTATAGTTACAGTTTTTTCTAAAATTTCAGGTATCTCTGGAATACTATTATCTACGCATTTATTCTTATTAAATATATCGAAATATTCAATTTCACATGTGGAAGAACTTAATTTATTTAATAAATTCTATATAATAACTTTATCATTTTCTGAAATTAAAGACCTCATTTCATAATTACATAAGTCATGTATAAAATCTATTATAAGTATTTTAAACACAATATCGTATGATTTATACCCAATCTTAGACAAAGATTTAAAATACTTTGAGAGTATGTTTAAAATATAATTATCCATTACAACTACAAATATTATAAATATTTTTATTTATATTATTATTTAATGTATTCCAATATTTTATAGCTAAATCATATTGTTTAGATTTTAGTAAAAGCTATAAAAATTTATATTTTAAAATAAAATCTATAAATTGTTTTTGAATATTACATTCTCCCTAAAAGTCCTTTATATACTATAAAGATCTTTTATATATATAAGTGTATTCTGCTATTGTAAATAAATTTATTTTAGTATCTTTTCCACAAGGAGTATTAGGTGCAAATTCTCCTTTTACATTTATATATATAAAAAATATTTTTCCATATGTACTATCAATTAATAATTCTTGAATAGGGATAAATATCTATAATTCTTTAGTATTTTCTAAAATTTCTTTCTAGTAAATAGGAGAGCCACTAGGATTAGAATACTTGTAAGTATCCTAAGAATCTATTATTATTTTATCTAAATATATATCTTTATAATATTCTAAATTGGGGATTTTACAATTTATATAGATACCTTTATTACAAGGTAATATCTCTAAGTGATTAATTTCTATCATACTATAAATATTAAAAAAATGAGAGATGAGAACTATAATTCTCATCTCTTATAGAAATTATGAAAGAGTTGTGATATTAAGTCCTGTAGCAGTATTAAAAGCTGTAATTACTTTATTAAGTTCTGTTTTGGTATCGCATACAATTGTAATAGTTTTTTCAGACTTTTGTACTGATTCATTACTTCCAACATAAGCATAATGAATATCAAATACACAATAGGTCTTAGTCGGATCTACAAGATAAGTAGTAGTTATATTATTAGGCCATCCTACTTGTCTATACATATCTCCTCTTTCACCCATACAGAAGTATTCAAGGTCTGCAATAGTTTTACCATTACCAATAGTACCTTCTGTTCCTTCTGTCAGAGTAGCCCAATGTCTATCATCTCCATTTACAGTTACAGGTATTGATTGTACTGTGAAGTAAACAGGGGTTTGAGCCATAACACCTCTTCTCCAAGGCTGTTCTACTTCTGTAATTCTAACACTGTCAATATCTGTTACTATAGCATCTGTTGCATAATAAGGATTAGTATTGTCACTCTTACCATTATCTTTAGTAAGAGGAGTTACTTCCATATAACCATTTGTATCAAACTTACCTTTACTTTTAGTAGCTTTACTATGTACTTCTACCTTAATTAAAGGTGTAATTTCTCTACTAAGATTCTTAGCAATAGATAATGCTAAGATCTTATAAAAAGTATCAGCCGTCATACCAGCATAAGCATGAACCATACCATACTTAAAATACTGATCTTCATCAGACATTCCTGCATACTGTCTAAATGCTATTCTTAAAATATAATCCTGTCCTACAATAGGATTTCCAGCATTAACACTTGAATCAAGAGCTATAGTTACTGTCTTTAATTTATGTGCCATAGCAGTAGCATCAGTAGCCTTTGCATAAAGAATATTCTTTATATCAATTAGGTCACTTCTCATTAAGTTATCAGCACCTTTGTATTCAAAATACAAATGACTTTTAGCATTATCCTTTCCTACTGCAATAGAACCAGCATTATCCGATGCAAGTACATGGGGAGATTTTGATGCTGTTGCTACATAAAGTTGTCTTACTTGATTTGTTGAAAAAACTGCCATTTTAATTTAAAATTAAATTAAACAATATTTTTATTTATTTCCTGCATTTATTGATTTACTAATTATAGCAAGTTTAACTGCTTTCTCTAGTATACTTCTGTGAATTGCAGGATTTAATTCACATTCTGTTTTTTTATTAATACCATTGATTGATAAATCAGATGGTAAGTCAGTTAATATAACTGGATTTGGTCTTGAAAGGTATCTAATAAGATAACTAGCTACATTATACTTTGAAATTATTTCAACTACCTCTTCATTAAGGTCAAGCCTTAAGGCTCTCCTCTCATTAGAACTTCTAAATGGATTTTTTCTTATTCTATGATATTCATTCTGTGTAACAGGAGTTACACAAATATCTTCTCCACTCTTACATCCCAACCCATCATCTTTCAAATTAACTGCCTCATAGGTTATAAACCATAAATCTTCAGGCAGCTTAAAGAATACTGAGTGTTTAGATAGTCCTTTATATGTAATTTCTTTAGTTGAGGTAGTATATGTTTTAATTAGACTACTTAAATATCTTCTAATTTCTTCAGTCTTTTCAAAGGAATCCCCAAATGTATTCTTACCATTATACATATCTATTATCACATCTTCTTGTGCTTTGGTAAGAAAAACTGACTTTTCATATTCATCAAGTTCAATAGTACTATGTGTTATTCCAAATTTCTCTGTATTAGAGTAGCTGTTTAGTAAAGTATCAAACTCATTAGAAAATTCTTCAGTAGTCATTATTCACTTCTCTGTCCTAATTCAACATTACTTTTTAAATCTCCTACATAAGCAGCTTTAGCTAATTCTACTGCTCTCTGTAGTATCTCTTGATGTAGTATTGGATCTAATTCACACTCCTGTGCAGTAGTTTTATTATTATCTAATGTAACTCCTTCCAAATCTGATAATATAATAGCTTGAGGTTTCTTTATATATCTTATATGATAGGCAGTAAGAGTATCATTAGGTCCTACTATTACTTCCGCCTTTTTAGTAGTTCCATTATTAGTAAGTAATCTCCAAGCTTGCCATTTTAATGGTCTCTTATAAGGCTTAGACATAAGCCTTGAATACTCAGTATAGTTTATAGGGACTACAGTAAGTCTTACTGTCTCAGACTTGCTATGATAATCTCCTTCACTAGCACTTCTTGTTACAGTAGCATACTCATTAAGTATCATCATAACATCAGAATTAATAGTGACTACCTTGCCTCTAGAATCAAATACTCCCTCAGTAAATCCAGATGTTATTTTGTTGCTTCTCATAATCATAGAGAAGTCAATTTGTCTCTTTTCATTACCATCAAAACCTTCTTGATATTTATTTCCTTTAGGGTTAAAGTAGTTCTTCACTATTTCATCCTGAGCCTTAGTTAAAAAGACTGACTTTTCATATTCATCAAGACCTGGAGCCTGATTACTCATTATATTGTTATACAGAACATCAAACTCATTAGAAAATTCTTGATTAGTCATATTGTTATATTATTTTAGTTTAGCTTCTAGAGCAAATTTAACCTCCTGATGCTTTGGAGAATTTAAATATTTAGCTGCTATGTTGAGAGTAGGCTCTTCATTTATCTCACATAAAGGAGAATTATCTGCTCTTAAATATAAGTAATTACCTCTATTAGAGATTAGGCCAGCTTCTATAGCTTTCTTAATAAGAACCTTCGTAGATAACATAGGATCATTGATTACCTTCAAGAATATTTTACTATCATTCTGTATAAGTTCATTAGCCTTAGTCTGTAAGAACTCTAACTTAGCAGTCTTAGATGTAGGTCTACCATCTATTGTTTCTATGATAACCCTTAGAGTATCAAAATCATCCTCAATTTTTCCAAACTCCTTGTAGCATCTCATTGTAGCACTCATATTATCCTTAGCAGTTTTAGTTTCTTCTCCTTCTGAGATAATAACATACTGATAAGTAGCTTTAGGGGTATCTTGTAAAGCTTGAAGAGATGGTGCAATATAATCTTTATTAGCTAATAATATTTTATATCTAATATAATCTTCTGGATCAGATAGATTAAAATAATTATCTTGTTTAGATAATCTAACTTTATTAATTCCATTCTCATTGCTATCATCCCAAAAGTTATCTACTTTCTTATAGATGCTTAAAGCATTATATTCTAATCCCATAATTTCTTCAAGGAATGCCTTTTCTTTATCTGTAAGAATGTTAACAAACATTCCAGAAGATAATCTAGGAACTACAAATGTTCTAACAGCTCCTTCTGCCATACCTCCTGCAAGAATATGTTTGGGATTATTACCCCATATACCTGTTAATTTAGGTACATGTCTTACAACAATTCTTTCATTTCTTAAACAACTAATTATTTGATCAGAATGTTCTTCTACTTTTTTAGATCTTTTAGGTTTTTCCTGAGTGGATTCACTAACCTTTACTTCTTGTAAAGGTATTTCCATATTAGTATTATCTAATTCAAAATCAGAGATCGTATAATCTAGTTTCTCTTCCATTTTTTCTTTTGCCATAACTTCTCCTTAATTTATAAAAAATAAAAAGGGAGAGGGGAGTTATTTTCTCTCCCTTTTAGAATTATTAGCCCTGTAGAATTGCAGGGATTAGTGACATAGTTCTTGTTGGGTCAAGAACACAGATACCAAGAGTAGCCATTCTGTGGATTACAGCAGAATCCTCATCAAATGACATATAAGGATTACCCTTTTGACCTGTGAATGGGTTTCTTAGACCCCATTGATAACCTCTATATTCATTATCACCCTTAATCTTACACTTAAAGATATTAGGTTGGTCCATAGTACCAATGTACATAATATCATATCTGTAAGAGAATGCAACACCTCCATTTGGATGGAGAATCTTGTTTCTTACTGGGTCATCATAGAATGGGTCTACATCAATCTTAACCCTTACTCCATTAGGAGCTTTGTATTCTACAAATTGGAAACCAGCACTTAGTGAGTTCTGATGAAGCTGTGACTGAGTCTTCTGTACAACTCCAATAGAGTTGTTATCAAGAACAAACTGAGTCCAACCTGATACAGTCTTAAGTACTTCCTTATGGAATTGGATAGCACCTCTTTCACCAGTCTTAATAAGAAAGTATCTGTCACCAAAGTCTAGCTTAGAAGCAGAAAGCTCATATAGAGCATCTTCAAGAAGCTTCAAGCTAAATGTGTTGTAATACATAGTATTAGCAACTTCCATTTGCTCAAATAAGCCAGCACCTGTCTTAATAACATTACCCGACTTACCAAAGTTCATGTACTCACCATTCTGATTTCTGTTGCTTCTACCAAATGCAAGTGCATTGTTCTTATATTCAGAGAACTGACACTCTACTTCCCATTCTACATTGTGCATCCACATTGTAGCAACTGACTTAGTGTATCTACCCTCTGTTTCCTTAGTGATAGGAATACCAACAGCCAGCTTCTTATTTAGCATAGAACCCGGAACCTTATGTTGGATTCTAACTACAGACCACTCATTTCTCATAGAGACAGGGCTTGTAAATCTTACCTATTAATTTAACCTAAGCTCTTTATCTTAGGACTATACTTCTATAGCTTAATTGGAGTACATTTTCCTCCTGTGCCTTTATTTTAAAAGTCTTTAGGAGGTGGACACTCTTGGAACAATTATACTGTCAGATAATTAACATGGTATCTCTTGAAGAGAGAATAAATAGTGCTTTTATTTACCTCAAATTTTTCAGCTATCTGTTTTATTGTCATGCCAGTATTAAACATCTTTATAGCTTCCAAGCATTTATGCTCATTCAATTTGAAGTGAGTCCCTTTGCCTTTTTTATCTATACCATGCAATGAAAGGATTTTAGTGAAAGTACTATAACTACAATGATATTTAGATTGGATTTCATTCAACTTTAGATTTCCGTCTAAATAGTCATTTATCATGCTTTCTTGAGATTTCTCATCTTGAAGAATATTATACCTATCTCTTAAATTTACTCCTTTTCTAACTAAATAATCTTTTAGACCTGTAGGAGAACAATCATATCTCTTAGCTAATTCTTTGAGAGAATAACCAGTTTGATAATCATGTGCTAGTTCAAGAAATTCTTGATGATTGATACTAAGTTTATTACTTCTTATCTTCACATCAAGTGACTTAAGTATTTTTACTATAGAAGCCTTGTCTACTTTATATAAAGTAGCAATTTTATTACTACTGAAACCTGATAAGTAAAGTTCCTTTATTTCATCATACTTGTTATCAAGTAGTAACCTTCTATTACCATCTCCTCCTATAGTTAAATTATACCCATTATTAAATGTATCATATTTAGCTATATAAAAGATTTCCTTACTATTTAAGTCTTCGATATTACACTTTTCTAGTATCTCTATACTAAAATTCTCTATACCATATTTATGTATAGCATTATGAAAGTATGTATTATCTTTCTTATGCTGATGTTGTTTCCATCTAAATTCTATGGTATATCTTGTTTGCCCTATATAGGACTTATTATTAACCTTATTGGTTATTTTATAAATTATACCTTTCATTGATAATTATCTTATCCTCATGTTCTACTCTCTACACTACTTACAGTATGTTAGCTATAAGTTAGCTCGGTATTTTACCACCGATTTTGCCCATTTTATTATGCAGCTATTAACTGCAAGGTGACATAAGATAGTCTATCACCAACCTTTCTTGAGAGTTCCTTCTCAACAAATGCAGCCTCAACTGAGAATCTCTCACCTGCAAGTAGTCTCTCAGCAGGAACTCCTACTGTGTTACCACCAGCAAGTTCTACTTTATATCACGTTGTTATCTTATCAGCTCTTTATCTGATAATTCTTACAGTTTATCATCCTGTAAGGTCGGAGTAAATCTTCACCCTTAATAAAGGGTGTGGACACTCTTGGAAATGTTATATTCTATGTTTATATCCTTTAATCCCTCTTCTTATTTTAATACCACTTTTTCTAAGAAATTTAGAGATTTTATCCTTTCTTATGTGGTATTTTTTTACTAAATCCAATATAGACCATCCGCTGTTATATAATTCTAAAAGCTCTTCCTTATCTATATCTTCTACTGATTTACCTTTTCTTGGATTATAGGAATTAAGAATTAAATTTGGATTATTTAATCTTTTAATCAAATTATAAACACTACATTTACTAATACCAAAGTGAGTAGCTACTTCTACAGCCAGAGGCTTAAACTCAATTATATACTGCTCAAATTTCTTTATATCAACAGTATCTTCCAGTCTATGTAAACTAAAATAATTTGAGTTATTTCCTCCTAATGTAAGATTATAACCTGTATTATAAGAATCATAAAAATTTATCCAATATCTTTCTCTAGCATCTAATGATTTTATAGGACACTCCTCAATAAGCTGAATATGAAACTTATCCCTACCATATTTATGTATTGCTCTTTTAATATACATATTTTGGCTTTTATCGGATCTACTATAACAACAATGACCATTAAATCTCTTATTAAGAGATTGAATAGTTTGTCCTACATAAACCTTCGAATTTATATCATTAGTAATTAGATAAATTTTTCCAAATTTCATAGTTTCAATTTCTACTCTCTACAATATCAATAACCTTTTAAAATTATTGATTATCTCGGTATTATCCAAATATTTATAGTTAAATATTCTGAAGGACTTCACCGATTTTGCCCAATATTTATTAATGTATTACTACATTAAGCAGCATATAAAAAGTCTACTGCATTAGTACCCTCCATTCTAGGGTCTCCAAGTATTCTAAATTGATAGATCTCATTTAGATTACCTACAATGTATTCACCATCGGCAAACCAATCCTCGGGGAATACTAAATAAAATGGTGCAGTACCTACACCTATCATTCCACTGGCATCTGTAACAACAGTACCATTCTCATCTCTTGCTTCTACAAGAGGAATGTTTCTTCTTGAAGAGCCAATCACATCCCAATAATATTCATTATCATCCTCAAACTCTTTTGTTGGGAATTGATTTAGGAATGTGTCCAGAGTTTTTCCTCTGTAATAAGCTAATAGTTGCACCATTAGGTTTGTAGCTTTCTGAGGAGCTAACTGAAAGATAGAGCCAAGATGGTTCTCTTTTGTTAAACCCTTCCAGTGCTGAAAGCCTACCATTTGGAATTTGTTTAATTTTCCAGCCATATTAATTTAATTACCAATTATTTATGTCATCTATTGTAAATACTTTTAAATCCTCTGCCTCTACAAGGAGATTATTAGATCCTAAAAAAGGATTTGTAATAAGCATAGGTATAAAAGCAATATAATATTTATTTGGAGATTTTAATACTTCTTTAAATAACTTTTTATTATTTAAATAAGATATACTACCTTTTCCAGTATCAGGATCTAAAGTTTCTTTATATGTATAATGTATATCTTTTTGAATAAAAAGTAGACAAAAGGGAATATTTGTAAAATGACAGACTATATATGAATCTTTATATAATCTTAATCTCTTATTTCTTATATAAGAGATTAATTCTTCTTTACAAAAAGTAGATATTGTCTATGGTATAAGAGATTCAGAGTATTCAGAATCTTCAGGTAATACTTTTAACAAAAAGTCATCTTCTGCATCAAAACGTGTTATATAGTAACCAGCAGGTATAAAAGTTCTATCTGGTATATTAGTCCCCCAAGAGTTTCTATATAATTTATTTCCAATTGTTTCCGCACAACTATCTATTGCTAATATAAATAAATTCTTTGGATTGGGTGTTATAGCTTTAACTATAATATCTGTAGGAATATGTACTACATTATATCCAGAAGGAATCTTTATTATTCCATTACTAGGAATAAGTGCTAAACCTACTGAATCTGTATTAGAATTTTTTACATATAAGCCATTTTGTTGCTCAGGATAAACTATATTCTTGGTTTCACTACTTGAAATAACTTTTATTCTCTTCATATTTATACATCTAATTTCCATCCCTTACCAATAAATGATTCAGGATCTTCATCTACACCACTTACATACTTCAAACTGCCATCTGAAGTTCTTGCAGTATTATTAATAGTATTTTCTAGCTCTCTAAGTCCTTTCTTCACTTCTCTTTTTACTTTGCCTTTCACTAAGCCATCAAGATTCTTAAATCCATCAGTCAATGTAAATATTAGACTTATATTTTTTAGGAAATCTACTCTGTTCTCCATTTCATACTTTTGAATAGCAGTAAAGTATTCTCCTGTATCTGGATCTTTATAAATAGGTTTTGCTATATTATCGTATATCTTTTGTCTTGTAGACTTATCAACATATAAGTCCCCAAAAACTTCTTTATCATTAAGAATAGATGTCTTTAGCTTTTCGGCTTTTTCTTTTCTTTCTTTTTCTTCTTCCGCTGCTTCTGATTTTGCCTCATTGATAAGTTCATTATACTTATCTTTAAAGTAATCCATATTACTTTTTAAAGCCTCTTTAGCATCTTCAATATCAGTTCCAGCATTAAAAGATTTTTGAACTTCTCTTGTAGCTCTTTCTTTGCTATACCCTCTATTAATGAAGTCCTGATATATCAAATCTTTTCTAAGTTTTTCCCCGTTATCTCCCTCATCAGAAATAGATTCTTCCTTTATATTATCAAGAAAATAAAGTGTATTCTCATACTTTTTTATCTCTGTAGGTTCTATTCCAACATTTAAAGCTTCATCAATTCTCTTTTGTCTTTCATCTAAACCAGCTTTTATTTGCTGATCAATCAAATCTCTAAAGTCTTCAGGTTCTTTTATCTTAGAATAAGATTCTTCATCAAGGTCAGGAAAGATACCTTCCTCCTTCAAGGCTTTAGCAATGGAAGAGTAGAAGTTTTTAGGAGAAGTACCATCACCTTTTAGAGTGGTATCTTCCTTTTCCTCTTTATCATCTTTTCCACTACCTACGCTCTCTGGTTCAGTAAATAAATCATCTACATTAACCTCAGTAGTTTCATCTTTTTCTTTATTCTCAGAACTCTTTTCTGAATTATTTTCTCCATCCTCTTTATTAGAAGGTGGAGTATCTTGTGTATTATCTTCTACAAACAGATTATCTATTTCTTCTGTTCCTAAGATATTGTCTAAGCTAAGTTCTTCTTCCATAATACTTCTCGTCTTAGTTTATTAATAATAAGTACAAAGTTAAATAGGATTTTAGTTATCAACAATATACTAAATAAATAATTTGTTTTATATAAATAAAATCATTTAAATAATTATAAAAAGAAAGGGTAAGATTAAAATCTTACCCTAATCTTATTAGTACTTATTAAAATATTCTACTACTTTATTTTCAGATTTAGTATCAGCATCTTTAAACCAGAATACTATAGCAGATTCAATTATTTTTTGTTCTATACCATCTGTAAACCAGTTTCTAAATAATTCAACATAATCATGGTATTGAGAATTTATAGCTACATATACATCAGTAGCTGTTATATATGTTGGAAGTATTCCTCTATACCTTTCACATATTTCCTTAGCCTTATGCATATCAAATTTCTCTCCACTGTATTTTCTACCATTTTCAGTATGATACATTTTAGATACAATATGTTCTGCTTCATACTCATTAAAGTGATCTTCTTTAGATAAAGAATCTCTCATATATTTTATGACTTCATCCATATTATCACTTTTTAAATGATTTCTAAATCTATCTGAAATCCCTTCACTTCTAGAGTCAAGCATATCCATGAACTCTTCAGGTTTACCTCTAGGTAATTTACCTTCTCTAACATAATTATCAAAAGTTGCCCTACTTACATTTAAGTATTGACAAGCAGAATATTTACTTAATCTTTGCTTTTTATCAGTAAATCTTTTTAAAGCATCTATTATTTCTATAGATTCTTTTTCAGTTATATTGGAATTACCTACATCAATATCATCTACTATTTTTAGTAATAGATTCCTTATTACTTTTAGCATATAAATATAATATTATAAATAATGAAATATCTGCTATTATCATTTGCAGACATAAGTAGTTAAGATTACTTAGAGGTAGCATATAGTAATAATCATAAATATTAACTATCCAAGTTACTACTATATAATGTAAGAACATTCTATGATATTCACAGAATCTAAACATATATGAAGCTAAATATAGAAATATTAATGGAATTACAGAAATCCCTCCTATATAGCTTAACACACAAACATCCAAATTAAAATAAGACAGGATTGAATTACATAGGCAGCATAATGCCAACAACATTGGTATTATCTTAAGTAGTATCAATCCTGTCTTATATAATGTTTTACTTTTTAAGCTTGCCTCCACAACTATATCTCCTATGAGTTTTAGTGACTCCTGCTTTAGGAGTCATAGGCTTTGCTCTACCTGTTCTCTTTACCATAATTATTTAATTGTTATAGTTATTTCTTTACTGTTAGATTTTATAATAGTATTATAAAACTTTTCAAAAGTAGCTCTACTATTAATAACTTTACCTTTAACCTTATTTTCCCCCAAAATTATACATCCAGCAGAATCTTTTTCTGTATTTCCTGCATGTATAAGTATTCCCTCAAACCCTTTTACATTAAGTAGTCTAGGTACTTTACCATTACAGACTTTAATATAAAAATCTCTCTTACTATATTTAGGAGAAACTACATCTAAAGTTACTTTATAAGTACCTCTAGGTATAGCTGTTTCTGAAGGTATCTTTTTAGATTGTATTTCAGATAAAGACATAGAATCTAATAATCCTCTGTCTACATCTTCTATAGTATCACAGAAATATTTACCATCAATATATAAATGACCTACTGTATATTTAGGACCTTTAAAGAATCTATCTAATAATAACTTCATATTAATCCTCCAATCTATTAGTTATTCTATGTCTACAAGTATTATCAGAACAAATCATTGAAATCATAGCTGTTACTTGTTTTCTTAATTCTCTTACTTCTTCTTCCAGTTCTGCATTTCTCTTCAGTACTTCTTCTAGTCTATTTTTATTATCTGATGAAAGCTGTTCATAAAAACCTAATGTTTCTTTCATATTATTTATGAGGTTACTATCAACCTCACTATCGTATTTTCTTCTTGCAAAGAACCATGATGTCCAACTACTAACTACAGTAGTTATAAGCCCTATTCCTCCAGTGATTAGTATTCCTAAGTCAATCATATTTTATTTTATAATTTCTATAAACCTATGTTGCTTATTTTCAATATAAGGATTCTTCTCCACAACTTCTACTCTAATCACTTTATGCTTTTTTTGAAACAATCTAAGCAGCCAACACTTTTTAGGTGGATTTATAGTCTCTTTTTTATAATTAATTATTACAAATTTTTCACTAATAAATTTAGGAGTAGTAATAATTTTATTAGGGTATCTAAGTTCAAGATTGATTTGATACCACTTATCTCCAAGCATTGTATCTATATGTAAAGTAGGAATACTAAATATAGTATCTCTAAACTCAACTGTATCAGTCTTTGATGCCTCAGAGAGTATATATTGCATTGCTCCTAAATCTTTATCTTTCACATTTAACTCTTTCCTTACTTCATTCATTTTTTTTAAAATAGAGTCATTATAATATTCAAGTTGTTCTATAGTAAACTTAAATGCTCTATTTTCATTTTTTAATGAAGAATTTTCAGATATAAATGCTTTTTGATTTAATGTTACTAATTCTATTTCATTTATAAGATTTTGATTTCTTTTATATAAAGTAATAGAACTAATAACTAATATAAACAAAACTACTATTGTCGTATATCCTTTTATACTCAAAATATTATGAAATTAAAATTCCTGCATTTTTTAATTGAGCCAGCAAACTATTTACAGTACCTCTAACTGTAGCTAGATCTGCATCTTCTTGTAAAGAAGCTATATTCATTCCTGCTTTTACTCCTCCTAAAGACTACTTAGTAGCTGCTGGTAAAGTATATTTAGTATCAGTATCATTCTACCATTCATAACCACTAACTGTTTTCTTTATTACTTGGCCAGTAGTACCTCCTTTAGGAACTATCATTACATTATCCAAATCTTTTTCAGATTCTTTAGTAATAGATCCATCTTTAGCGATACTATAAAATACAAATACACCATCCGCTGTAATAACATGCACTTTACCTCCTGTAGAAGGCTAATAAGAACCTACTCCATAACCATAATCTAATTTGGTAAAGAACAATTCTCTATTTCTAATTGTCTATAAATTATGATTTTTAATATCAGTAGAATTACCTATTTCTAATTCTATAATTTCGTTAAGACTTAATACTTTAGAAGTAATAGTAATTACTCCTTTATTAATTATAGCTTCAATAGTACTAATATTAGTATCTAATACACTAGAGGTAGAATAGCTAGCAGTGCTATTAGTTTTTATATTTTTACTTAAATAATAACTATAATCTTGTACTTTTAAAACTACAAAACCATAATTAGAATCGGCTTTATCTAGCTTAATTACTACAGGAACTTCATTGAGAATCTGAGCAAACTAATCATCTGTTATAGGGACTTCTAATATAGAAGCATTAGAAGGTTCTGGGTGTTTAAATATATTTTCCCAACCATTAGAGCCATAGTATTTTAAAGCTCCTTTATATAGCCATAAATTCTAAGTATTTGGAGATGTTACGCTTTCTATGATTTCTTTAAACTTTCTCATTTATATTATTTATTTTGAGTTGATTTATTAGCTTTATTTATTTGTTTTTCTTTTAATTTAGCATCTCTTTCTGCTTTATCTTTTTCAAAGAATAACTTCTCTTTATCTAGTTTTAATTTTTCATCAAACTCTCTTATCTATTCCATTAGCTTATCTTTAGCTTCTTGAGAGTATTCAGGCTCCATAGTATCAGCTTCTTCATTTCTACTATTAGCATTAATTTGAGCAATAAGAATCTTTGTTTCATTATCTCTTTGATTAATAGCATCTTCCTGTTGCATCTTAGCCTGTTCCATCTGAGCCTTCTGCTCTATCTCTTGTTGCTGTACCTGTAATTGCTGCTGTTGAGCTTGAGCCTGTCTTTCTTGAAGGGCTCTTTCATCCTTTTCAACAAGTCTTTGTTTCTCAGCAAGTGAAGATGAACTAAACAGCTTCATAATAGTAGAGAAAGACAATGTTTGATTCTGTAGAGCTGCTTGTGCTAAGGTATCAAGTTTCTGATTAAGTTCTTGAATACCATTGCTGTTGTCTACAACTAAGCCATAATCTGCTTCTGCAAATTCATCTCCATCTATATCCATAATTCTCTGAGAGTTATCAGATAATATATAGGAGAATTTTTTACTTCTGCCTCTCAGTGCTATTTTTGCTGTCTCCAAGAAACACTCTAATACTCTTTTTTTAACATCTTCATGAACTACAAATAGCCATTCTGTAATATGAGAAGACTGCATCATACTTCTCTCTACTCCACCTACAGTTTCTCTATTACTTATTTGACCTTCTCTCTGTTTAGTAATACCAGCAACTTCTGACATCTCCATCTTTATAAACTCAAGAAGATTGATATACTGTTGTATCTGATTACCATCAGAAGCTGCTATTACTCCAGTAGAAGCATTATTTAATGCTCCAGCAAGCTTGCCTGTAGCTGCACCTATATTACCTTCATTAAAGCTATCTTCAACTGCAAGACCCATAGTCTTCGCGTAATATAACCACTTTTCTACATCCCATCCTTTAGGTTTCTTGGCAAAATCCAATCTTACTAATGAACCCCAATTTCTAGCTATTAACTTATTCAATCTATCATGTATAGCATCATACAGATAATTGTATGGCTTCATCATATCTACTAAGCTGAAAGGTCTATTGTCATTAAGATTATAAATAGAGCCAACAATTCCAAAATGACATCTTGAAGGATTGCTTAATCTATTATATTGGACTACTCTAGGCCTCATATTGACATAGATGTCAGTACCTATTTTAGTTCCCTCCCATGCCTCGTTGATGTAAAATATCTGTTCTTCCTCTCCAGCATCCTTATTTATAACATAGGTTTCTGGGTAGAAGTTAAATACTTCTTCACCTGTTTGAGGGTCATAGCTTCTTACTTTCTTAATCCTTCTTCTTGATTTCCAATATACTCTAAGCACTCTCAAATTTCCAGCCATATCATAAGGTAAGAGAGAATTACTAACTCCATCATAAGCACCCATAGGATCCCAAAATAAAGTTTCTGTATTTATTTCATCACCTATCATATGATTATTAACAAACCCATATCTTTCATCAATATTGTCCATTGAGTCTACAGCAGCCTGCCCTACATGGTCAGGCATCTTTTCTATATACTCCATGTCCTTCTTTGTCAATACATCATAGAAAGTATCAATTACTTGTGCAGGAGACCAGTAATCTTCAAGAATTATCATATCAGCATCTTCTACTCTATTACTAAAACCCCCTTTAAATACTCTTATTTTAAGGGGATTAAGCTTCTTAATAGTTGGTTCTCCTCCTACAATATCACATTGATAGATTTCTTCACCAACTGCCATAGCATCCATGAACCCTTGATTGAACATAAGAGGGATATTATATTCCTTAATATAATGATTAAGAATAGCATTAGCTCTGATCTCTCTCATATCCTGCCACTCATAAGTATAATAGTCATTTATCTTTTCAAGCTCCTGATTTGCTTCTTCTTCAGATTGAGCAGTATTTGATACCCATTCTTGTAGTCTTTGTAGTAATTCTTTCTTCTTATTATTTTCAATTTCTGTAATAGCATTAGGATTAGTTACTACAACTTTAAAGTCAAATACTCTTTTACTTTCCTCACCACTTAGCACTCTTAACTTGCTATTGATAATAGGGTAGTGTTGTATCTTATCAGGTATAAATCCTGCTTGTAAATTATCAGGATTAAGTATCATTTCTAAATCACTCATATGGAGTTTACCATTGAGTAAGTCATAATTTATTTTCTTATGGATTACAGATTTTCTGACTAAACTATAATTGAAGAAGGTCTTTGAATCTGCCCAATCAAGTATTTGCTTTCTCCATTTCTTGTTCTTTTTACTAAAAGGTAACTGTTGTGGGGGTAAATTTATCATTTCATATCCCATATTCTTCAATATATTTATATTATGCAAATATAATTAAAATAGTTAATTTATACAATATAATAAGTATTTTATTAACTAATAATATTTATTTTAATTAAAATTACTTTTAAACCTAAAATCATAGTTTTTACTAAAAAATATATCATTAGATGGGTCTTCTTTTGGGGTTCCTTGATTGGATGAATTAATGACACCATTAAATAAAATCATTTTTTCTTCTCTATATAACATACCCTAAACTAATGCCATGATTCTATCTACATTTATATCAGGATTCCAAAGTATAAGTTCCTTTAATAAAGCCCTATTTTTTATTCTGTAAAGATTTGGTAATTTGACTTCTATATCATTACCATTACTATCTTTTTCTATTTTAGTATAAGGTTTTAATAGCCAGTCTCTAATTAATTTATATCCATAATTCTTTATAGGCTAAGTAGCGTTTATTCCACATGCTTTATTACCATAACCTATATCTTTTATTAATTGCTTATCCTTTAAATAATTAGGAGTTTCTGCTAATAAATATACACAATTATATCTACTAAAATAAGCAAATAGACCTTTTTTATTTTGTTCATACATACATCTTGCATTGTAAAATAGTGTAAGTTTTCTTACAATTTCAAAGTAATCGTCTGCAAATGTAGGCCTACCTGTATATTCAGCAACTATAGTATCTGTCCATAAGTCCATACAAAATACACTTCCTAAAGACATAGTATTAGAAGTATCATCATCATAAGGGTCCGCAAAAGTAATGTACCTGCCTTGAGGAATATCTCCTTTTGGGTCTTTTTCTGGCATATTATATATTTCCAATGCTCCTTTAACTTTATTATCTTTAGTTGGGAAATCTCTAATTGGTATATCAGTAGTTACTTTAAATTCTACCTACTTATCTTTATTAAATATAAGTTCTCCTATATAAGTGCTGTCATAAAAATTAGGATTATTATCTATCTAATTTAATCTCTCTGTAAGCTCTGTAATAGGAAATATAGATCCTGTAGTTCTTATAATAGCCTCTTGTGGTGTAATAGGGATTTCAGATATAGTTTTAGATACTGCATTTATATCTGTAGAATTATACTTAACGGTATATCTATTCATTAAAATTTCTAATAGAGCCTTTGTAACATCACTATTTCCATTTTCATCATAACAACCCTTTCTATTAATATATCCTGGAAAAAAATATACAAAGTATTTTCTTCCCTAACCTTCTTTATCATATACATTAGGTATTTCTTGCATATTATATCCAAGAGGGTTGTACATAATCTCCTAAGCAGCGGCGAAGTCTGAATTGTTATCACCTGCTGTACCCTATGCATAAATCAGTCCAAAAACAGAATCTCCTTCTTCTACAGAGGGCCTTAAAGTACCATATAGCCCTAATAGGTTTGGAAAAGAACCCCACTCTTCTAACGCAATAAGAACCCCTCTTTTACCTCTAAGTTTAGATTCATCGTCTTTTGATGAAATACCTAATACTTCGTTTAGAGTTCCTTTTCTAGTACCAGTATCAAGATCTATATATCCCATAGTCCAAGACATATCCTGTAAAGAAGATTTAAGTCTTTTAGATGGGAATTGAGTATTCTATGCACAAAAATCTATATAAGATTGAAATTTATTTAATATCCCATCTTTAGTTAAGTATTCTTTCTAATATGCAGTAACTAAACATTTAACTTCTTTATTAACTTCTTTAGATTCTCCTAATATAAACCTTCTCGCTAACATAGATGCAAGTGAATAAGACTTACCTCTTCCTCTAGCTGCTAATTCAGCTCCATGATGTCCATTATTTCTAGCAATATTGATATAATGGAATTTATAATAATGGCCTTCCCAAAATTCTGGAAAATCCCATACTCTTTCAGCCTTTCTACCTTTTTTTATTTTAGTAAGAAGAATCGGACAATAATTAAGAAAAAAATACATATCTCCAGTAATCCATTCTCCATCTGATTTTCTTATATAACCATCATAGCACCTTCTAACTTCTTCCCTTAACCATTTACCATATTCGCTATTAGGATTTGGATTAGGTCTTAAATTAGTAAGACATCCATATTTTTGATAATGAAGTGCCGTAGGTCTGAAGTAATCCATATTTTCAAATATATGAGGCTAGGATAAATCTATAATTATCTTGCCCTCATTGTCTTTAGGTAAATCTTTAGCTCTAGGCAAATCTATGACAATATGTTTTTTAATATATGGAACATTGTTAACAAAGTCATAAAACTATTCTTGAACTTCTTTAGGCTTTTCTTCTAGTTTTAAATCTTCTAATGAAGTCTAAAATTTATTTAATTCTATCATAATAATATACCATCGTCCATTAATGTTTTATCTTTACTACCTCTCGCTCTTCCTTGTTCTTCTATTTCTTTAGTTACAACTCTTTCTGCTTCTATTATGTCTTTAGATAATTGAGGTATCTATTTAATAGCCTATGTAACACTGTTAATAGTATATAATGGTTTACCTTTATCATCTAAAGCAGTTAGATCTAAATTTCTTAGAAACTCTCTTACCTTATCTATAGCTATTTTAGTATCTTGAAGAAGCAAATAAGAAGATGTAATAGTATGTTTTTTATATATATCTATAGCTTCTTGTAAAGTTTTATCTATTTTAAAAGTTGTTGGAAGCCCTTCCTATATAATAATTTCTTTTAATCTTTCATTATCATCAATTATATAATTATAACTACTTCTAGGATCTGCATAGAAGTATAGTACTGACATTAACTACATAAACTTTTCTTTAGTTTTAGTTTTATCAGAATTATATAATTTTCTAATAGGAGCAATAAGAAATGCTTCTTCAGTAGGCTTTATTTCATAATTATTATATTCAATTATATGCATATTCTCCTTCTATTATTTTATTATAATCATTAGTGCCTATCCAATTAAATATTAATTCTATAAAAGTAATATCCACTTTCTTTGTTACATCATCTTCATTTTCTTTTAAAACCTTATGAGATTGTTGAAATGATATTACTTGATAATGTTTCTTATTTTTAATAAACCATAAAGTGTATCTATAATTCTTATACACTTTAAATGTATGATGAGGTAGTATTTCCTTCTGTAATACTAAATGACCTATATCTTTCTTTATACCGTTTTCCCCTCTTTTTGTTTCAATATGTTTATTAAGGCTTTCTATAACATCTTCTATAATCATACGTAATCCATAAAATAAATAGTATTATCTTTTTTCATATCATTATTAATAACAGGATTATGCTTTTTTGCCCACCTTTTAATAGTAGAGAAAAAATTAAATCTCTTAATATTTTCCCAAAAAGATAATCCTGATAGCCATGGAGTATAAGTATAATCTATAAAGTTTAAAGATTTATCTTCATATATTACATACCAACCTTTTTTAATTCCTATAAATTTAACATTAGGAAATTTAAGAATTTTATTAGCTTGTTTTGTAAAATTTATTCTCTCATTAAATCCACCTCTTTCTAGAATTAATCTAATATTATAATTAGAAAAAATGATTGCTATCTCTTCAAGATTAAAAAATTCTAAAGTGAGATCTACGATTCCATGGCAAACTATCCAAGATTCTCTAGTAGGATGTTTCCTTACTCTAATATCAAAATAAGTCACTCCCATTACTTTCTGCTCTCTTATATTCTTTACCTGAGTTCTCCATAGAAAAGAAAATAACTCAAATATCTTTTTTCTAGCTGGCAGAAATGTATAACTATCATGTGTTCCTATCATAGTGTTAATTATAAATATAAATGAAAAAAAAGAGTAACCAGAATGCTCCTGATTACTCTTATAAATTATAATAATATTTTCTTTTCTTCGGGTGTAATAAGATGTGATGAAGTAGGTTCAGGAACTTCTTCATACTCTTCAATAATAAAGTCAATATCTCTATCTTGAAGTAACAAACATTGTTTTCCATCCATTTCTACTACATCAAAATTATATGCAATAGTTGGATTATCTGTTATAATACCATCTTTTAGAGACCCTTCTTGATGTTTTTTAACTGCAAATCTTGTAGGATTTACACATACTAAATCACCAACTTTAATATCTCTGACTGAACTTCCTACTGCTAGTACTTTCTGATACTCTTTTAAAGAGCCCTCTCTTTTAGAGACATCTATAAGATTTCCTATTACTACGTCTTTTTCATACTTATCCATTGTAGTAATAAGTGAGGTAAACATTGGCTTTATCTTCTTAATCTTCAACATATTCAATAACTTTTATACCATATTCTACAGCACAAGTGTGCTCAATTTTACAACCTCTGTATTTATCCCAGTCTTTAGCAAAATATGCAGCATCTGCCACAGATAATAGCTCAATTGATTTGCCCAAGAACCATAGAGGTCTTGCATCTACTGGTGCATCTTTGAAGAAGCTATCAATTACTTCCACATCATCATTGAGTACTACCTTAGCCTCTTCTACAGCTTTGGATCTTTCTGCTTCTATTTCTTCATTTGTCTTACCCTTCATAGGCTGACTAATAAACAATTTCTTCATTTCTTCTTCCTTATTTGTTTTATAAACTTGAGCCTCTTCTTACATCCCATAAGTCTATCCCATGTTATACATAATTTTCCAAGACTTGGAATGTTAAAATTTGTTTTCAACTTAGCAAAATCCTCTTCATTAAGATTTTCTTTTAATGGTAAAGATTGTATATGGTTTTTTATAAAAAACCAATATGCTTTATATGTTTTATCTACTAACGTTTTTGATATATTTAATTCCTTAGATACTTTATCTACTATCTCTGAATACTTCATTTTAATTCAAAAAGTAATAATAATTGAAAATACCCAGTTTCTGTATCAACATTAGGAATAAATCTAGGATTTATCTTACCATCAATAATAACCTTACTTTTTCTTAGTTTGCCCATAATTACTTGAAAGTGTGGAAGAGTAATATTACACTCTTCTCTTACTTTCTTTTTTGTATCTTCACTCATAATAACTTTATCAAGAATATTATCATCCTTAATGACTTTACTAAGTTGATACCTCTGCTTTACAAAAGCAGTAATTACGTCAATTTCTCTATTTGTTAGGTTATGAAAAGGCTGTAGAAATTCAAACCAATATCTAAAGAATTTACCATTTAATGAAGTAGGTATTCTGACAATGTTGTTAGCCTTATTCATATATAATACTATTTTACTTCTGATCTTCAGTATCTGATTTTTCTTCTTGCTCTGAAACTGTCATTAAATTTTCAATTTCAGTAATGCATTTTTCAAGAAAGTCTTGTTTAAACATATGACCACTTTCTACTACCTTAAATAAGTAATCAAGTCTTTTAAAGACATTAGTCATATTTAGTTCTTGCACTTTTGCAAATAGTTGTCTATTTTGTTCACTAAGTTGATGGGCAACATTCTCAAGTTGCTCATAAGACATCTTTTCAGGTCTCTGCATTTGTGGCTTCATTTCCACAACTTTCTTCTTTTGCTCTTCCATTTTATTATTTAATCTAAGTGATTATGACCAAATCTATTTCTATAAAGATCCTCCCAATGTTCTATAGAACATTCTAATATATCAGTAGATCCACAATTATCACAATATTCTGAATCTTTTACATCTAATATATGTCTTATATTTAATGATAAACAGTGTTTACAATAAAACACTGGTTCATTATTATAGTCATTATGCAAATTTTCTTTGCTTGCATTTAAACTGTTCATATATTCTTTTCTTCACATCATTAAGACTACCTTTTTTATGCTTAGCATTATTAAAAGGTCTTTTAGGATAAATAATACCATCTAAAGATACATGGCCCTTTCTAATAGCTCTTCTTACAGATTTAAACTTGTTAATTGCTTCATAGGTTCTTAGATGAAGAGTACCATTTTCATAAAAGTCTTTTACAGGGTCTACTTTATTAGAATTTAGATAGTCTTTAAATTCCTCTTCTCCCATTAGAGGTCTTTCTGTTAACTTCTACTCTTCCATATTCATATTATTTATTTAAAATATACTAAAACAAACTGCCCATTCTCTTTTAAGAGAGAAACTATATTCTCTCTCTTTATTCCTATTTCATTAGCATTATTAACTATACCTCTAATAGTTGTATTAGTAATGGCAGTCATAATTTGTGTATCTTTAGAAAATACTAAAGATTTAGTTTTAGCCTTTACTCGTTTTTCAGTTTCTTCCATAATAATTTAAATTAGTTATGAAAAGTCATCTTATAAGAGCAGAATAACAGATTCGAACTGTCAACTTAACTTTGGAAGAGTTACATGTTACCATTACACTAATTCTGCAAAAATACTAGATAGATATAAACTATCTAGTATTAATCTAAATACAATTCTTATATAACGATGAAAAACATGTTTTCTATGAAAATATATCCCATTACCATTATAGAGCTTCTTATAGGAATCGAACCTATATAACTTCATTACAAGTGAAGTGTAATAACCATTATACTAAAGAAGCAATATAACCCTAGATTTATACTAGGGTTTAAGCATTATGACCTAGAGCGCTTTAAACCTTCTCTGTGGTGCTAGCAACCATCCTTTCCTTTTAGACCTTATAACTAGTATCAAATAAGGCGAAAGGGTCTATAAAAAATATTAGTAGCTTCAGCGAGACTTGAACTCGCACTCTCATTACTGAAAAACAGATTTTAAGTCTGTCGGGTCTACCTATTCCCCCATGAAGCCAGCCTATTATATTTTAAAATATTCTATTTTTAGCATCAGTCAATTCAAATAAGTACTTATACTTATTTAAATTATGGATAAAATTTTCAGTTTCTGATTTAATACCTATATAGCAAGTACCCTCAGGTATAGCTGTATAAAAGTCACAAGTTCCTTTTTTAATCTCCATAATCATCTCTATAGCAGTCAGAGAATCACTGGGAATACCTTTAATTACATTAGGGTTCATATGTCCTAATATACCTTGATAGTCCTCAGCTATACTGTCTTGATATTCAGATAATACTTCTAAAAATTCATCAAGATATACATGTATGTTTTTCTTAGGTGCTGCCCAATGTAGATTTTTACATTTAGTCTTCCAACCCTCTAATTGATTAAGGAAATTTATAAAGAATTGACTTCCTGTAATAGAAGCCTTTTCTCTTTCCTCTTCCATTGGTGTAAATAAACTATCTTCAAACATATTTTATTTTATTTAAAGTACCTCTCAAGAGACTCGAACTCTTACACCCTAAGGCCATAGCTTCTAAGGCTATTATGTCTTCCATTCCATCAGAGAGGTATATCTTTTATTGAAGATAGGTAAGTTACCTAGGAGGTAACATACCTGAGGGTAAGTAAGTAATATTATTAAAAGCATTACTTACTCTTCTTCTAATAAAAGAAATAATCTTTTTCATAATATATAAATTTTAAACTACTAGTCTACCCATTGAGATTTGAACTCAAGACCCTATGATTAAAAGTCATATGCTCTACCAACTGAGCTATGAGTAGAAATAAGATTCAGGCGATTAGATAGGATACCCCAACTACTTTTACTCTTACAGCAATTTCATTCCTATAATGTATATTATAGGTGGAGGGTTAGAGCCTAAATTAACCTTGTTTACAGTTTCTAATCTTATATAAGATATAAGATTATCTCTTATAGTACTCTCTATGAGACTTGAACTCATGACCTTTATCTTAAAGATTATTGTAGTGGCAGTGGGGCTTGAACCCACATGCACCAATTACCCTTTCTACAATGTATAAGATTGAGGGGATATGCCACTATTTATAATTTATAAGGTTTATATTTTCTTGTAGAATTTCCTATATTTCTAGATTTATAGGTATCTAATTGTGAATCACAATTTGGACATATTAAACGTAAATTGTTTCTGGTATTATTTGTAGCATCTCCATCTATATGGTCTAGTATAAAATGTAATTCTTTACTATTCCACACAGTAGACATTTTACAAATAGCACATTTTGCATCTTGTTCTTTTAATATATGTGATTTTAACCAATTATAGGAAATTTCTTTGCCTATAAAATCTTTTTGATTTTCTAAATACTTTTTATATTTTAATTCTTTTCTATGTTCTCCAGAACATTTACATGAACAAAATTGTTTATGTACCCCATTACTTGTATCTAATAACTTTCCACAATTTTTACAATAAACTTTAATACCTTTTCCTTTATTCCAAGACTCTGTTCTTCTATTATTTCTAATAGGTAAAGAAATTCCTAATTTTGTAGCATATTTTTTAATATAAGTAATACTACAATTTAACCTTCTTCCTATTTCTATATAGGAAATGTTTTCTTTATTAATCCATGAATCAAGTGTATTTTTATCAATACTAACCATAAATATTTTTTAAAAATACTATTTTTATACTGCTCTAACCTACTGAGCTAAGAGAGTATTTAGCTGGGATAGTGGGAATTGAACCCACATCTAAAGATTAACAGTCTTTTGCTAGACCTTCCAGCTATATCCCAATTTGTACCTCCTATAGGAATTGAACCTATATTCTAAGTTTAGAAGACTTATGTTCTATCCATTGAACTAAGGAGGCAAAAACCAACCCCCATTTGGGGCATACACTCTCTGAAAATGGGAGTTGGTAATAATTAAAACTTATTTATTATCAAATTATGAATTTATTATTTTATTAACGGCTCTAAATAATAGCAGAAATGGCAGCACCCTTACTATCCGAAACATACTAACCGTACTTATATCTATAATCCTATTTAGCCTAGTAAGTATAAAAAGTATAACCACCGTCTCCCCTATCTATTTTTTCATATGGTCTCTAACAAAATCTGGGATTCATTTTTATTATAGAACCATTTCTAACTTCGCCATACTTTATTTCTATATAATCATTATTATCATTATGAATAATAAGTTTTTTATCAATAGGGCCAGTACTTTTATATTCTATAGGATTTATTATTTCATACTTCCCATCCTAATATATTATTATATGATGTGGGAGTCCAAATCCTATTATATTATAATTAGGATCTATCTATTTTAATGGTCCTTCCCATATTAGGTATGGGAATAAATTTATATTAACTATATTTTTCTAATGATACTAATCCCAAACTTCCAGTATTAATTTACCCTTTAATGGAGAAAGATCTTCAGAGTTTTCTACAACCGCTGTAGCAGTCCAGGAATGATCCATTAGACCAACATTATTGATATAAATAGGATACTTGGAATTTAAATCTATAGCTACTTGTAATTTAGTTTCCCCTAATTCATGTACTAAGTTATGTACTACATTCCCATAGTGGGAATCGTTACTACCAAAAAATTTAAGTTTTCTTTTTAGTACTCTTAAAATTTCTGTATCTTTTTGTATTTTATCAGTAGTAGATACTGTTTCTAATTCTCCCTGAGAATTTATTTGTTTTAGATATATTAAATCTTTATTATTCTAATCTTGCTAAACAAGAATCTCATTACTAGTTAAAGTACTAATGTCTTCAACATTATCTACTTTTACAGGTATTCTATTATTTATTGTAAGTATTCTTTTCTTCATAAGAATAATTAAAATTACTACTTTTAATCCACGTAAAAAACAATATGTTTAGAAAGTAGTAGGAAGATACATATTGTTATCTTTCATCTCTAACCACTATCCATATCTTCTTATTAATACTTAACACTAAGTTTATTTAAAACATCTTCGAAATCTAAAAACCATTGTTCATTAGTTAATGAATTAATTTCTACATCTTTTATAAATTCTTCTATAGTGTTTAATAGATTTTCAGATGTAACTTTATATGATGTACTATCTCTCATAGTATAATTATTTAATGTAAGTAGCCCCCAAGAGATTCGAACTCTTTACCCAACTTTTAGAGAGTTGTGTGTTAACCAATTACACCAGAAGGCATTCTTATTTATTAACGGTGCAAAGATAAGTATTAATTCTGAAACTACCAAATATATTTTAATATATTTTTGTATCAAGATACATTTTCTTTTTCTACTACTAACTTACTATATTTAAGTTAAATAGGTATATCCCTAGTTGCTAGGGGCTTAGCAACTATTAAGATAAGATTTTTATCTTATCAAATTTAATTATTCATTTCAGTAGACCCGGTCTTTTAATCCCCTAAAATCTGATTCCCTGTGCCTTTTCTCAGTGTGATTCGCTCAGATAATCTACCTTATAGAATAACAATTTGTGTAGTATTGGGGACAACCTTAAGAACTATGTTTATAAGTGTTCTTTACTAACCCAACTTCTGCCCCATTACTTTTTATCCTCATGGGGGATAACCTAATCACACTTAGGTTCTACAGATGCAAAGATAAGTAAAATAAATAATATGACCAAATTTTTTTAATTTTTTTTTAAAATTTTTGATATTTATAAAAGTGAGTGATAGTATACCCATCACCCCTCCACTGTATCTGGGAGTGGGATATACCCCCTGCCATTAACATTATTCACTTAATAAATCCACCAAATGGACACAGTAAACAACTTCTTGAAGACCAAAAAGGGTCTTGAACATCTCATTCACATTACAAATGAGTATGGAACTTGGAATGAATCTAAGCAGTGCTACACCATGCCTGTAGTAGATGCAGTAGGCATAGCTACCGCAGAATACATAGAAGCACATCTTTCATTCTAAACTAATATGGTAAGAAGAGGCACATAACTTCTCCTTACCATTTGATAAACATAATCACATGAAGAAGACCATTTGTCTTTGCTCATTTGCTGCCATTGTAGCATTTGTAGCAGGCTTTATGGTGTGCCAAAACACCACAGTTAAACAGCAGTCCAACCTTATAAAAGCCTATGATGCTTATAATAAGCATACTGAAGAGCTTTTAGATACTCTAGAATTAGAGTATAATTGGGTGGATGCTTTAGACCCATATAGTTATTATGAGTCTAAAGCTAAATTAGATAGCTTATTATATACTAATAAATAAGCTTGCTCATCACTTTTATGAAGGAAGGGCTCATAACTCTTCCTTCATAACTGACATTAACTTGGGTGTGCCTGATACCCTAAATAAGTCCTAAAGGCATAGGCATTTTCTTATGAACATTTTCAGTTCACTGAGAGTTTACGCAGGTAAGTGGAGCGTGAAATCCACTAGAAACTTTGATGATGAAGAAATAGCTGCTGTAGAACATGCAGTTGTTGTGTCATCAGAGTATGGTAATTCAGTCCAATTCACTATGAAAACTGGTGGATTAACTTTCATTCCACTTGACCAGAATAGTACTTTGGGAGTGGGAGAAGTTGTAGACTTACATAAGGCTAAGATAATTACCTTATATAAGTCAGGAGAGGCTGACATTTTCCGAGTTAGCATCTAATAGAATGGGGACAGGAATAATCCTGTCCCTTTTCTTTTTTAGGATTAAGTATAAGCAATATCTAACAAAGAAAGAAAAGAAGAAAGAAAGTAACATAAAGAAAGAAGAAAAGAAAGAAATATATAAAGAAAGAAAAGAAGAAGTAGTTAGGGTTAATTCTTTCTTTTGGTTCTTTTCTTTCTTATTAGGGGAATAGGCAAAAGCAATAACAGGCATCAGCAATGTTTAACCAGCACAGCTCATCACTCCTCCTTGGTGCTTGGGTTGGTGGAGAATGATAAGAGCTATAAGGTATTATGTATCTAATAGATAATATTAGATATATGGTATCAGCATGGCTCATCACTCCTCCTTAGCTCCTGACACACTGCATTAGCAATATGTTGTCAGTTATCATTTATCATTTATCATTTAGCAAATAACATTTGCTCTATTGCCTAAAGAATAAGGAACCCTTGGCAATAGTATTATGGGGATAAGACTATGAATATCTTTTCAAGTCTTCGAGTTTATGCTGATAAGTGGATGTTGAAAGAAACAAGAGCTTTCTCACAGGAAGAGCAGGATGCAGTATCTTCTGCAACTGTGGTAGCCAGCCAGTATGGTAACAGTGTTTGCTTTATGATGAAGTCTGGAGGACAGACTTTCATTCCACTTGACCAAAGTTCCAGTCTTGGAGTTGGGGAGAGTGTAGACCTCTCTAAAGCAGAGTTGATTACTCTTGGTAAGCAAGGAGAAAATGACATCTTTAGAGTAAAGGCTTAAATCTTATAAATAAACTACTACTGCCACATAGTATGGTGGTAGTAGTTTTTATTATTTAGGTAGTAGCAATAATTCATCTATTTAATATAGTATTTGTTATGTTAGACTATTTATTAGCTGCTGGCTTACTATCCCTCTTCATGATTTTAGCAATATGGGAAGACCAACAAAACAAATAAAATAATAAAAGTATAACTATTTATACTGCCACACAAAAAATTACAAACTCTAAAACACTTAGTAAAATGATTACTCAAAGACAAAAAGACGCTGTAATTTTATGCGAGAATATGTTAAATATCAAATTTAATGGCGATATTAACAACTCCAAACAGGTATCACTCTTCTTAAAATACTATTTAGAAGATGCAAAATCCCTGTATTATGAATTAGAAGCAGACTATTATTCTTATAAGTTAGAAAGATTGTTTGCATAATACATAATTCTCTCCCTTAAATAAAACTATTGTACTGAGGTTAAAACTCAGAGGGAGAACTAATTTATTAACAACTAACAATTAACAATTATGACACTTGTACAAGAAAGAAAAGCAACAGTAGTAGCTAAAAGAGTTCTAAACACATTAACTGAAATTAATAATCAGTTAAATGACATCAAAAACTTCTTAGAGAGTTCAACTAATTTCTCAGCTATTAATAGATACCATAAAGGGATAATATCTTTAATACATCGTGCTAATTTCTATTTTAAAGTAGCAGATAATCTAATTGCTATTTATAGAATGGATTGGAAGTTTGATTATAAAAGAAATGATTATACTCTTGAAAAAGAATTAGTAAGAGAAATTACCCAGTTTAAATCTTTTATGAATATTTATTCTAAGTAACATTAAAGAGGGCAGTTTAAATACTGCTCTCTTTATAATATTTCATATCATGAAAAGATATAGAACAGTCCTTCAGATTATTGATGTTAAAATCAATTTATCTCACACATATATTCACTCATTTAGAACTATGAAAGCTGCTAAAGCTTATAAACAAAGGCTCGTAGATTCTATTAATGATGATACTGTAACTGTTAAAATGACTATTTATGAAAAGAATAATTAAATTCTCCATTATAATTCTGTTAGTAATAGTGTTCTTTACTTCTATGTTATTAGTAGAAAGTAAAGCTTCAATGATTTTTATAGTATTAATCATTGTATGTCCTTTAGCTATTGCTATTGTTTGGAAATATGGTTTAACTATAAATGACAAACTATATTTCAATAAATTACTGGATAAACTGGAAGATTAAATTGTAGAATAGTTGCATTATATAGGTTGAAATTCCTTGACACAGTGGTGTCAGAAATCCTCTAAAAGAGAATTAACCTTGACGTGGTTTAGAGGCTTAAGAACTAATAAATTCTCAAATAACTAACAATTAATTTAAAATTACACAACAATGGAATTACAATTTCCCACCAACAAGTATCTACTACAAGTAATTGAAGATTCAGTATTAAATATTGAATATCATATTGTAAAAGTAGATTTTGAGTTTACTTCTATGATTTGTCTTGAAAAATATGAAGATAATGAATTAGTAGAAATAAAAAAGTTATTTTAACTATGAAGATTAGAACACTCAAGAAGCAATTAAAAAGAGCTAATAAAGTTAAAGTAATTACTCTTAAAGACAATATTCCTACAAGTCAATTTAAAGGAATGCGCTATCAATTTGGATATTATCCTGATATTGAAGAATTACATTTCAATAAATTTGGAGTAACTCTTATAGATGTTATAAGTGATAGAATCTCTAACTCTTTCCCTTACACATTTGTAGTATCAATCGATTAACAATAAAATACAATGGAAGCATTAGGAGCATTTATAGGTGCTGCTTTATCAGGAGCAGTAGCTTGGTTTATCATTAGTGGTATTAATAGTATCTTCTCATCAGATAAAGATGAAGAGGATACTAAATAACTATATTTTATACACATTAATACATTTTTTTTCAACATTTAAACTACTGGTTTGTGAAAATAGGTAGTTTTATTTTAATAAATTAAATAATAACATTATGGAAAATAACTTCAAACCATTTGACAAAGTATTAGTTCGCTATGGTAATAGCTATACTTGGCAGCCTGAATTATTCTACAAATTCGATGAAGGTAAATATTATACTCTAGGCAATGTTGAATGGCCTCAATGTATTCCTTATGAAGGAAATGAACATTTACTAGACACATCTGGAGCATTAGAAATCACTGATTTAGATAATAATATTCTCTTTGGTATTGAATTAAAAATAGGATATGTATTAGAATTTGAAGATTCTCATATAGGAGGAGTAATCATCCCAACTAAAGAAGGATTAGCAGTATCTTATTTAAAAGGAGCTTGGGATTATCTTAAAGATGTAATTATAAATAATATCACAGCTATAAGAAGTCCTATAGAAGGTAATTCATTTACAGGAGGTAAAATATTGTGGCACAAATAATATACAAATATGAAGCTTAAATTACAAATAACAGAAGGCTGTACTTGTTATTCATATACTATTAATGACATGGAATATGATGATTTAGTGGATAATCAGGATGAATATTATAATCCTGAATTAGTATATAATACTCTACAAGTAATGGCAAAAGATTTAGAATCACAATGTCCTAATCAAATGGCATTTGAATTAATTGATAATATCATTGCATATCATAGATTAGAAGATTTACGTTGGTTATTTGAATTCTTATTTCATGAGAATAAAAATACTAAATGTATTGATTCTTGGACTTGTGATGAATGCTTTGATACTGTTACTGTAGAAGAATTAATAATTGAGGTAAAGAATTTGGATGATATTGGATAATTAATATGGAAATTTCCATTAACGAGATTATTCAAGATGTTGATAATTGGACTAGCTACTCTAGTAATAAAGATAGTCTAGTCATATTATCTGATACTAAATTATTAAAATGTCATTAATAAAATGGAAAAAGAAGTAAAAATTCAAGTTCCTGAAGGTTATGTAATAGATAAAGAAAATAGTACCTTTGAATGTATTAGATTCAAAAAAAAGAATAATATAACCTTTGATACTATTTTGAAATGTTATGAAAAATCTCAGGAAAATTTCTTAATTTCTAGTACTTCGTATATACATAAGCTTAAACTTTTAGCCTTTAATAGATTATTATATGTAGCTAAATATCTCAATGATGGATGGGTTCCTGATTTTAATGATATTGAACAAGAAAAAAGTATAATTATTATCTCAAATAATAATAATATTATTATTAGCCATAGCCGTGCTTTATCTAATAATTATAATCTAATTTATTTTAAATCTGCTAAATTAGTACGACAAGCTATTGATATTTTAGGAGAAGATACTATCAGAAAAGCGTTAGATATTTATTATTAATTAAAATAACTCTCATAGTTTAATTGGTAAAACAACTATCTTATAAATAGAAGATGTAAGTTCAAATCTTACTGAGGGTGCACTTGTGGTTAATTGTTAGTCAAGAGTAATGTATGGTTACTAGGATTTCCTATAAGAGTTCGATTCTCTTAATTACTCCAATAATTAGTTGTTTTAGTTGTTTTAGGTGTTTTTTAGTACTGGTATCCTTTTAATAGGATACTGGTACTTTTTTAGTATTAAAATTATAGTTATTATATAAATACATAAAATTTACAAATGGATACTATTAAAGAAATTGTAGAAATCTCAAGTAAAAACCATATTATAAATGGTTTTGAGATTTCTAAACTTCTATTAGAAGAATTAAAATCTAAAATTCAAAATAATACACATAATTATAAGCTATTAATAGTAGATATAGAAGGAAATGATTCCTCTACTAGTTATATAAATGCTATTATAAGAAAATGTTCTTATGTAGGAATAGAAGTTATTAGGGAAGTAATATCTAAGAAAACTCATAATCTCTATGCAGCAATGGATGCTTTATATTATGTTCAAAAAACTATTAATAAACATCCAAATATTCCAGTAATAATCCCTTCTCCTATTATTAATTGGAAACATTATTTTCCTGATATTTCTCAAGATTTGATTAGATTCATTAATAAAAGTATTCTCTCTTCTATTGAAAAATCTGAACTTGATATTGATGGTATTACTGTTAATAATTTAGGAAATCTATTAGCTTATAATACTCCTTCTCATATTCCAGCAACACCATTAGCTATTATCAAATTGCTATATTATTATGATGTGGATATTGAAGGTAAAAATATTACTATTATAGGAAGGTCTAATTTATTGGGAAAACCATTAGCAGCAGCATTATTAAATAGAAATGCTACTGTTACAGTATGTTCTTCATATACTCCTAAAGATGTTTTAGATAATCATATTAGTAATTCTGATATTATTATCTCATGTGCTGGGTCAAAAGAGTATTTGGTAACTGAACATAATGTAAAACCAAATTCTGTAGTCATTGATGCTGCATATACTATTACTAATGGTAAAGTACATGGAGATTGTGATTTTGATAATATAGTAGACAAAGTAAAACTAATTACTCCTGTACCTAAAGGTGTAGGACCTATGACTATATATTCTTTATTAGAAAATATATATAATTACTATAACTTTTATAAACATTAATACTATGGCAACTATTGTATCAAATGATAAAAACTTTAAGGTAATTAAATTATCTTTTAATGATAGGATTAATTTAGGTTGGGGAGATATTTGTATGCATTGTAATGAAGTGTTTACAAATAATATGTATTATGTAGCTGTTCTTAATGATATTATGTGTAAAAAATGTTATGAAGAATGGTATAAAACTGCAATAAATTATCCTGAAGATAGAAATATTGAAGATAATCTATTTAGAAATGTTTTAGATAGATTAGATAATATCAATATAAATGAATATGTTGAAGATATTTAAAATAATTTATAAATATGATTACTAAAAAACAATGGAAAGACTTTATACTAAAGTATGGGTTTTTAAATGTTTTGGAAAGAGCTCCTTATATTAGAGTTCATTTAAAAGGTGCAGTTCCTATTACTGATACTGATTTAGGTGATAGAATATTAAGCATTACTGAAGTTTCAAAAGAATTATTAGCAGTAGAAATATTAAGATATTCTTTTTCAAGAGGATTTAATAGATATCATACAATGGTACTTCCTCTTAAAAGAAGTAATGTTGAAGCAATATTTTATTCAAAAAAATCATACTATAGAAGTAATGCAAGAAAGAGGTTTAGACGGAGTAAACACAATAAGAGAAGCTAATAATAGATTTAAAAAGATATTAGAGAATATAAAAGTATTAAATATTAAATATAAAAATAAATATTCTCACGAAGAAGATAAAATTATTATTAACTTTGTATCGGAAAACCCCAATGATATATCTGAAGCTCTTATAAAAGCTTCTAATAAATTAAATAGGTCTTTAAGTTCTGTAACTAGTAGATGGTATAATTTAAGAAGAAATTATAACATGAGTATGGTATTTTGTGTCTATAGTATTAAAGGTAAAATGACTATAAATAAGAAAAATACAAAGGATACAATTACATTAAGTGAAGAAGACTCTAAAATTATAAATATTATATTAAGTAAATATGGTAATAGATTCTAAGGTAAATCTTACCATTACTCTTCAAGGAAGAGTAATGATGAGTGAGCAGGAGTGCTCAAAAAACCCAAAAGAAAATTATACAACTATTGTAGAAAATCATAAACTTCCTAATAAAAAAGGAAAATCTACACCTTATACATTAAAGTATCAAGTTAGAAATTCTTATACTTGCAGACAATCAATAAATTTATGTAAAGAAGCATATCTTTATATGATTGATAAAAAGTCTAAACCAGAATGGTATAAAGGATCTACTAAATGGTCCAATCTATCTAATAAACAAAGATTGGAGCAACATCTTAAAAGAATTTCTGATTCTTTTAATGGTATTAGCTTTACCTATCAGATATTTGAAGAATGATTTATTTTATACTAGTAGCAATATTGCTTATAATCTTAATTGGATTGAGATTTGAACCCAGAATAAAGTTTCTAAATAATTATGATAATTTTGTAATACTATTACTATATAATAGTAAAGAAGAAAATAAATATATTCAAGTAGTAAAGCCTCTTTTTATTTATTGGAAACATAAGGGTTACTAGTAATAACTAGTATTATTATGTTTAATAAAATAATAAAATTTATATTAGTAATAATTTTATTTAGTATTAATACTATTACTCTAGACCATAAAATTATTTCTAATACTTATGTTTCAGAGCCAATAAATGTTACTCCTGAATTTCTATTAAAGTCACCAAAAGAAGGATTATTAGAAGCTTTAATCTATTATGAAGTAAAATTCCCTGAAATAATATATGCACAAGCTGTACTAGAAACAGGGAATTTTACTTCTAATGGATGTAAAAATAAAAATAATCTGTTTGGATTAATGAAAAATAATAGATTAAGAGTATTTAATCATTGGTCTGAATCTGTAATATTCTATAAAAATAGAATTCAAAATAGGTATAAAAGTAATGAAACTTATTATCAATTTTTAAATAGAATTAGATATGCAGAAGACCCTTATTATATCAGCAAATTAAAGAAAGTTGTAAATAACAATGACACGAGAAGAAGTAAATAACTTAGCTTTATCTAAAATAGATGAAGTTAAATATCTTATCTTAGAACTCATTACAGGTATGGGTAAGACTAGAGTAGCAATAAATCTTATCAATCATATATGTGACAGGGTATTTGATACTTATCAATCTCCAACTTCTATACTTATTCTTGTAGCTAAAACTGTACATAAACAGACTTGGAAAGAAGAAATAGATAAATGGGGAGGAATTAAATCTGATAATATTATTATTGAATGCTATGAATCTTTAAAAAATTATGAGAATACATATTTTGATGTAGTAGTAGCAGATGAGGCTCAACATCTTTCAGAGGCAAGACTTGAAATATTAGACTCTATTCATATTAGTGAGGCTTTTATTGGGTTATCTGCTACTATTAAGAAAGATATGAAAGATTACTTTATTCATAAATATAAATCTGAATTTATTAAATGTGGTCTTAGAGAAGCTGTAGAAGATGAGGTATTACCTGAGCCTACAGTGTGTTTAATACCTTTGTCTTTAGATACTGTAAAGTGTACCTATAAAACTAAAAAATTCAATAAAGATATTCTTACTACTCAGAAAGGTTATTATGATAATATTTCTTCTCTTATAGAATGGTATAAAGGTAAATATTTTACTACAAGAAATGAGAGAATAAAAAATCTGTGGCTTTCTACTGCTGGTAAAAGATTAAAATGGTGTGCTGAACAAAAAGAAGCTATTATATTAGACCTTCTCAATAAATTTAAAGACTATAAAACTCTAACTTTTTGTAGTAGTATTGAACAATCTGAAAGATTGGGTAAATATAATATTACTTCAAAAAATAAAGATTCTATAAAGAATCTTGAGATGTTTAATTCTAATAAGATAAAACATATTACTGCTTGTAATATTCTCAATGAGGGTGTAAACTTAACTAATTGTAAGATAGGTATATTCTGCAATTTAAATAGTTCAGAAATTATAGTTAAACAAAGAGTAGGTAGAATACTAAGACATAAATCTCCTATTATTATTATACCTTATTTTAAGGCTACAAGAGAAGAAGAACTTGTAGAAAAAATGATAGAAGAATATAATAAAGAATCAATTAAAATTATTAATGATTATAAAAAAATAAAATTATGATTAAAAAGACTTTTTTAAACTTTCATGAGGATTTCAAAGTATATAATAATGTAAAGGGTTGTAATGGTGTAGTAGTATGTACTCTTAGATGTGAATTAAATTTCATTTATGATTTTGTAGATAATTATAAAAAATATAATAAATACTTTACATACTATGGAGGGCCTCATTCTTATTTCTCAACTAAAGCGGTAGCAATCTGTTCAAAAGAAGATACTTTTGATGCAGACTATGGCAAGAAGATTGCATTGTCTAAGGCTAAAAAGGAAGCCTTTAATAAGGCTGAAAAATATTATATAGATATGCTAAATAGCATTAATGTTGTAGCTAGTAATTTAGATGAAGTTATTGGTAATGTACAAAGAGCAAAAGACTCTGAATCTAAACATTTGCAAGAACTAATTAATAATTAAAAAATTAAAAAATTCTATCATTAATATTACTAATATCAATGATATAAAATTATAACCTAATGAATTATATTATTAATGAAGATATTTGTAAGAAGAAAGGTATGGATTTGCCCTCATTACTTGCAGTTTTACTAGTTAAGACTGGAGTAAAAATACCTGAGCTATTTAATAACTTAATAGAAAAACAGGTATTAGTGAAAGATATGTTCTCTGATGGATTCCTTGTCACACAAAGATGGGATAGTGTATGTTCAGACATCCTACTTAGTGCTGATAAATCTGTACCTTCTGATGAAAGATTACTTCATCTAGTGGATAAACTAATGGAAATATTTCCTAAAGGAAAGAAAGAGGGCACAACTGTATATTGGAGGGGAAACAAAAAAGATAATAAAGAGAGACTTCAGAAATTCTTTAAATTGTATGGAAACAAGTACTCCGATGAGCAGATTTTACATGCTGCCAGTGAATATGTTAAGTCCTTTAATGGTCAATATAACTACATGAGGGCACTTAAATATTTCATATGGAAAGATGTGAGGAAAACTAGCAGTGATAATGAAGGATATATTGAAGAGGTGTCTGACTTGGCTTCTTATATAGAAAATGAAGGTCAAGAAGAAGATTTAAAAAATGATTGGACATCTACATTAAGATAAATAAAAGAAAAAATGAAAGTATTTAAAGTTGAGGATTATATAGAATCCTATTATAGAGTTTATAATATCGTTGTAGCCAATACAAAAGAGGAGGCTTTAAAGGTTATAAAGGAAAAAGCTTATGATGAATCTTATTTTACTCTAGAGGATATTGAAGAGATTCTTGACATGGAGTATAATGGGAATTGTCCTAAATTAATATTACCTATGGGAGAAAATGTAAGAGAATGAGTACACTAAGAGAAAGAGTAATAGAGAATTTAAATGTCAGAAGACAGAGGATTCTTAATGGACAATTAAACTGTATTCCATCTCCATTCAAAAGATTCAGTAATGATTTTATAGGTATAGAGCAATCTTGTTACTACACTATAACTTCGTTTACTAAAGGAGGTAAATCACAGTTTACATCATATACTTTTATTTATCAGCCTCTTATGTTCTGTTATTACACAAAGGCAGATATAGATATAAAGATATTGTATTTTCCTCTTGAGGAAACTCCAGAAAGGATTATGCAAAGATTTATATCTTGGCTATTATATGATTTCAGTAATGGAAATATAAGAATAAGTCCAAGAGACCTTAGAAGTACTACCAGTGCTGTTTCACAGGAGATACTTGACATAGTTAAATCTGAAGAGATACAAGATATAATTAAGTATTTTGAGGAACATGTAGTATTTCCTGATGAAGCTTGCAACCCTACAGGTATATATAAGTACTGTAAGAATTATGCAGAAGAACATGGTAAAGTATATACTAAGACTGGTCAATATAAGGATGAATTTGGTGTAATACAAAATAGACAGGTATTTGATAGGTATGAACAAGATAATCCTAATGAATATAGACTAGTTATTATAGACACTATTAATCTTATAGATACTGAAAGAGGCATGACTCTTAAACAATCTATGGATAAATTAAGTGAATATTGTGCTAAATATCTTAGAAATAGATATAATTATTCTCCTATTGTTATTCAACAACAAGCATTTGATCAAGAAGGTAATGAAGCTTTCAAGATGGGTAGAGTAAGACCTTCTGTTGCTGGATTAGGTGATAGTAAATATACTTCAAGAGATAGTAATGTAGTTCTTGGATTATTTTCACCATTTAGATTTGCACTGAAAGAATATGAAGGATATGATATATCCAAGTTTAAAGATAATATCAGATTCCTTGAAATGATAGTGAATAGAGATGGTGAAATGGGAGGGTTATGTCCCTTATTCTTTGATGGTGCAGTATGCCAATTTGAAGAGATTCCAAGACCAGATAACAAGGAGGAAATAACTAAAGTGTATGACTATCTAAAACACATAAGAGGTGTGGCAGCTAAGTCATTTTTTAGTTATGGAATAAAGAAAAAGAAGAGTAAAAATTTGTGTAGTAATAGATTATTAAGTAAATTCGCAGCTCTTTTCAAGTAATAATAATTATAAAAAAAAAACAATGGCAAATGTATGTCTTATTATGGGAAAGTCTGGTAGTGGTAAATCTACTTCTATTAAAGGTCTTGACCCTAAAACAACTGTAGTATTTAATGTATTAAAGAAGAAATTGCCTTTTAAAGGCAGTAGTAAGTTATATAATAAAGAAAATAAAAATCTATTTAATATAGATGATTATTCTCAAATTAATAGTTACTTAGAAAGTATTGATAAGAATGCTAACTATGTAAGAAATATCATTATTGATGATGGCACTTACATTATGAGAAAAGAATACTTTAAAACTGCTAAGCAAACTGGCTTTAATAAGTATGTAGACATGGCTGCACATTTTCAAAGTATTATTAATACTGCTGAAAATATGAGAGAAGATTTAAATGTCTTTTTTATTATGCACTGTGAAGAAATTGCGTCTGATAATGCTATTATTGGATATAAACCTTCTACAGTAGGAAAACTTATTGATAATAGTTATAACCCTATAGAAGTAGTTCCTATGCTTCTGTTTTCTTCAGTAAAATATGATGAAAATAAAACTCCTATTTATGGATTTTATACTCATAGAGTGCTAGATGGTTCTATTGAAATTCCTGCAAAGAGTCCAGCAGATATGTTTGAAGAAGATTTTATTCCTAATGATTTGAATCTAGTAGTTAAGGCTATGGAAGAATATTATGAATGATATACGAAATGTTGTAGTAAAAGTATTATATAATTTTTATATATCTCAAAAAGTTTCTTACGAAGATTTAGAATTTTTATTCAAAGAATATTGTTGTACTGAAAATAATAAAAATTTAGAAGATACTAAAAAATTATTTGATAGTATGAAATTTTCATGCGTATTATCAAAATATATGCCTATAGTATTAAAACATTATAGTAAGAAATTTAATCTCATATCTTTACATTCTAAAGAAGGTAATATTATTAATTTCTATTAAATTAAAAACAATGAGTTACGTAGTAAAGACTTTGACAGTAAGACAATTTGCAACTATTAAACGTGTAGCACAAAATGTTAACCCTTTGGTAGTAAAAAAGAATAAGATTGCTGCTAAAATTAATGAACTTAATGCAGAATATAATGCTTTGACAGAAGAAATTGAAGGTCATGAAATGGGAATTAAATCATTGACTGGAGGTTTTATTAGTGAGGATTTAGTTATTAAGAAGGTAGAAGATACTGGTAAGGTTGATAAGAATGGTTGTCCTGTAAAAACAACTAAGTATGAGCCTAAAGAAGGTATTGTAGTATTCAATGAGGAAACTAATATGTATGAAATTCATACAGAAGAACCTGAAGTTGAAGATACTATTCCTGAAACAGTAGATGATACTGAAAAGGTTTCTGAAGTAGAAGTAAAGGATAATGAACAAAATCCACTTTTTGATAATTTCCTTTAATAAATAAATAAAAGTATAAGATAAAAAAAAGTATAATTAAATAAATTAAATTAAATAAAATGAAAAAGAATATTGGTTTTAGTTTTATGGCTTTTAGTAAGGGAACAGTATCTACTGAAGGTAATTCAGTAAAAAGATATGTAGGTGTAGCTCCTGTATTTGTACTTGGTGTTAATCCTAGTAAGGAAGAACTTGAAAAGCTGTATAATACTCAACTTGAAAATACTCCTGAATATATTGGAGAAATTGAAGTAGGAGAAGATAGACATAAAGTTCCTAATGTAAGAATTGATTTTATTGTTAAACCTGATGCTGAGAAATGTAATGGTATTGAATTTACTACTAAAGTAACTTTCTTTCTTAGAAAAGAGCCTAGAGTAAATAAAGATGGTAGCAAGGTACAAGTAATTGATAAGTATGGTAGAACTGCTTGGGTAACTAAAGAACAATACCAGAATAAAGAGATTCCTGTATATTCTAATGGTCCTGCAAATATTGATAAAGATTATAGAGCCTGTTTCCATGGAGAAGAAGAATTAACAAATTTCATTAAAGCATATCTTAATATTCCTAATGTAATGAAGTATGTTAATGGAAAGTGGATTATGGTTGATAATCCTAATGATTGTGAAGCAAGACTTGAACATATTGAAAGTTATTTTAAAGGGGATTTTAGTGAACTTAAGGAAGCTATCTCTTTCCAACCTAATAATAAAGTTAAAGTATTGTTTGGTGTAAGAATTACTGATGATAATAAGCAATATCAAGCTGTTTATACTCAAATGTTCTTGAAAAATAGTATTAATGACTATAGTAGATTGGATAAAGATTTGCAGGATAGAAAATCTGCTGGTGCTTATCCTAATACTGAATTTAATGTAAGTGATTTGAAGGAATATAATATTGAAGCTACTAATTTTAATAGTTCTAATTCAAATGATATGCCCTTCTCAAAAGTAGAAGAGTCCTCTCCTTGGGACTTTGGAAAATAAGTAGTAATCTCTCAAAAAATAGAAAAGCATGGCTGTCAGTAAAGGTGAATCTTCTGTTACTTTAAGTGACATCCTAGAGAAGACAACAGAGGCAAATATTCTATCATTCTATCTAGGAATCACTGAAATTCCTTGTATTATACATAGTCCACTTAGAAAAGATAATAAACCATCATTTGGTCTATACTCTCCTAATGGAAAGAGAATATATTTTGTAGACTTTGCAACTAAGGATAGAGGAGGTATATTTGACCTCCTTTGTCAGATGTGGGGATGTAGCTACAAGGAAGTCTTAATAAGAATAAATAAGGATATACCAAAGCTCTGCTCTATAGGAACACCTGATGTTCATAAACATATTCCATGCACTGTAAGAAGTACCATTGAATGTAAAAAAAGCACTGACTTACAATGTAAAGTCAGAGATTGGACATCTTATGATGTTGAATATTGGGAGTCCTATGGAATAAGTCTTGATTGGTTAAAGTATGCAGAGGTTTACCCAATATCACATAAAATTATTATTAAAAACGGTAATAAATATGTGTTTAAGGCTGACAAATATGCTTATGCTTATGTTGAACATAAAGAAGGAAAAGTTACTTTAAAAGTATATCAACCATTTAATAAAGATGGTTATAAATGGAGTAACAAGCATGATAATTCTGTAATTAGCCTATGGACTAAAGTACCTGAATATGGTGATAAAATATGTATATGTGCATCATTAAAAGATGCTTTATGTCTATGGGCTAATACAGGAGTACCTTCTCTTGCTATTCAAGGTGAGGGATACAGAATGAGTAATACTGCAATTAATGAACTTAAAAGAAGATATAAACAGATATATATTTGTCTAGATAACGATGGGCCAGGAATTAAAGATGCAAGAAAGTTATCTGAAGAGACAGGATTCATTAATATAGTATTACCTCCCTTTAATGAGGGGAAAGATATTAGTGACTTAATGAAATTGTATGGAAAGGAAAAGTTTCTCAAAATTATCAAGCCTTTATTCAAAACTAAAACAATGGATGATGATTGGGAAGATTTACCCTTCAAAGTCTATTAAAAAAAGAACCAAGTAAAAATTAAAATATTATGGAATCTCGTAAAATCACTATCGTATCAACTAAAAATCAAACTAAGAAAGTTATCATGTCTTCTGCTACAACTCTTGCAGAGTTAAAAGCTGATTTGAGACAAAATGGTATTGATTATCAAGATATGACATTTTATGAAGGTACTTCTAAAGTAGAACTAAAGACAGATAATTCAATTCTTCCTCATGATGTTCCTTGGAAGGGTACTACTACAAATGAATTGGTATTCATGCTTACTAATACTAATAAGAAAATTAAATCTGGTATGGCAGTAAATAGAAATGAGATTTATTCTGAAATTAAGAAAAAAGGGTTGCAAGAAGCATGTGTTAAGAAGTTTGGAAGAAACTATACCATGTGTAAGACTGTAGACCTGATTACTTTAATTAAAGAAAATAGTAACTCTACAGAGAAATGTTCTAAAAATCTAGAATCAAATACACAAAATAATGATTATTCACAAAAGAATAATGATTGTGATGTAATTGCAAGATCTGCTATTGTTAAAGTAGTAGAACTTCTAGAAAATAATGGACATTTTGATAGATATGAGAAGGACGAAGTACTTGATATTCTTGGAGAATCAGTAGATATTTGTCCTTCTGTAGAAAATAAAAACCAATCTCCATACTCTGATAGTGAGATTGATGATATGTTTAATGATATGAATATTTAAATATAATAAAGTAATATAGGTAAGGAGACAAAACCCTCCTTACCTATTTTTTTATTTTCATAAATATGACTGAAGAAAACATTAAAAGACTTGATGAAAGTATTCATATACTTTATGAAGATTTAGTAGATAAGCCTTTACAAGTTTTTAATATATTTAATGACTTCTTTGGGGAAGACAATGTTGATATTCAAGGTATTATTAGTGAAGAAGACTTTAAATCTTGGATTAAAGAAAAATCTGTAAATTTTTATATTTCTAATACTTGGGGTGAATATGCTGGTAATACTATTATAGAATTACCTCAAGATAAATTTGATGAGGCACTTTCATTATTGTCTAATAGACATATAAGAGAGATTATTAATCTTACAAGTAACCCTGTATTTATATTAATACATTTTCCTCATGTAAGAGTAACTAATGAAAATAATAGATATGTAGATATTAATCATCTATGGGCTAAAGTTAAAATAACATATTTTGGTACTATACTTGATAAAAAATTTACTCTTAATAGATCTGAATATCCAGCTACTCATTATATTAGTAATTATTTACATTCTCATATAGCACGTATTCCTGAAGATGATTTTACTGCATTTCAAACTCCTTGTACTGGAGATGGTCCTATTAATTCTACTATATGTTCTTTAACTAGAGAATTTGATACAGATCTTTGGCAATTATTTTGCCTTGAACTTAGTAAATTTGTAACTGTAGAATCTATTAAAGGTGTTCCTTATAAGTATCTTGAAAAGATAGGTACTGAATCAATGTATACAGGAACAAATTCATTTATTGTAGTAACTAGGCCTCATAATAATTATTATAGAAGGGATAAGGAAGAATTAAAAGATTTTATAAGATATTTTATTCAAGGAAATCATTTAAAATTTAATTATAAAAATAATTCATATTCTATAGGAATATCTTTTATAGAATATATAGTATTGATTAGTAATGAATATATTAAATGGTATAATGAACAGTTTAATAATGAACATGTAAGTACTTCTTTTGAAGTCCTAAAGAAGGAAAATATAATTCAAGAATGTATTATTAATAATGGTAAAATTTATTATAATATTTGTAGTAGAGATAATTTTACATACCTTTATGATAATATAGGAAAAAAAGTATGTGATTTTAAAGGAAAAGTAATTACTCTTAATATAACAGGTATCTCTGAATTAAACAATAATAATACTAGTATTATACTAAATCCTCAAATAGCATTATTTATATTAAATCAAATTATTAAAGTATTAAATTATAGATATGGAAGGAATACAGCAATCCACTCAAAACTTCAAACTGGTACAGAAGTCAGGTACTTATAATTATAAGTTAATTATACCTGATAAAGTTGAAAGAAAGATAAGATTTGCTTGCCAAAGAGTATGGAATACAGAATGGTCAGGTACATTATTCTTTACATATAAAGGCTCATTTGAAAATAATGACCTTGTAATCAGATGTGTTGATATTTACATTATGGATATTGGTACTCAAACCTATACAGAGTTTGATATGAATCCTGATGTAATTGCATATATGTGTGAAAATCCTGAGTTGCTTGATTGTCAATTAGGATTAATTCATTCACACAATAACATGAGTACTTTCTTTAGTGGTACAGATACTGCTACATTAAAAGAAGAAGGTAGGGATAGGAATAATTTTGTATCTCTTATTGTCAATAATGAAGGCACTTATACTGCCGCCATTACTAGAAAAGTTAAAAGATATAGCCAAATTAAAGATACATTAGTATATGAATTTTTTGGTGAAGGGGAAAGGCAAGACAAGAAAAAATATACTCAAAATGGAGTAGAAGAAATTGAATGGTTTTATCTTAATATAGTTAAGGAAGGAAATACTTTATCCTTTCAAGATATGGATACACGGTTTGAAGAAATTAAAAAGCGAAAAGCTGAAAAAGTCAAGGAATCTAAGACATATAAAGATAAGCCTTTTCAGACTATTCCATATAAAAAAGTAATATCTAATAACTCTAGTAAAGATTCTATTATTCAGCCATCTCTATTTGATGATATAGATTATATTGATCCTTATAGGCCTTATAATGAATTAGATTTTGATAAGAATATTATTAAGCAACTTACTTTGCAATTAGTTACAGGTAGTATTATTATATCAGATTCTAGTAAGATTGATATTAAGAAGTGGGCATCTTCTATGCCTGCACTATATAAGAAGAGGTTTGGTAAGGGAGATGCAGGAATGCAACTTTTTGCATTATGGGCAGATACCTATACAGAGTTTATTGTTTGGTATACAGTAGACGATAAACTTAAAGCCCAAGGTGTAGATGAAGCTGAAATGAGTGCTATGTGTGCTTATGGAATAATTGAAGAATTAAGCAAACTACCTGAAAACGAATACATTAATGTATATATTGATACACTTCAAAAATATTTAAGTATATGAATGAAACAATTGTAGAGTCTAATATTGAGTCTCCTTTGACAGAAGAAGAACAATCTCTTCTTGATCAAGTTATAGAAGAAGTACATCAAGAAATACCTGTAAATTCTGAAACTTTACTTGTAGATAATACTACAAGTAGATTTAGTTCTGCTATTTGGTATGAAAAAATACAGGAAAAAACTGTCATTTTGGCAGGAATTGGAGGAATTGGAAGTTATGTGGTCTTTCTATTAGCAAGAATGAAGCCAGCTTCTATGTTTATATATGATGATGACATGGTAGAAGCTGTCAATATGTCAGGTCAATTATATAGTCAACGTGATATTGGTACTTATAAAGTAAGTGCAATTGCAAATATGGTTAATAAATATGCTAATTATAATAGTGTATTTGCTATAAATGAGAAATTTACTTATGAGTGTGAACCTTCAGATATTATGATTTGTGGATTTGATAATATGGTAGCAAGACAAATATTCTTTGCTAAATGGATAGAACATGTAAATTCTAAACCAGAAGAAGAAAGAAAGAATTGTTTGTTTATTGATGGCAGGCTTGCAGCAGAAGAGTTTCAAATATTATGTATTAGAGGGGATGATGAGTTTAATATTAATAGGTATAGTAATGAATTTTTATTCTCTGATGCAGAAGCTGATGAAACTGTCTGTTCATATAAACAAACTACCTTCTGTGCAAATATGATTGCGTCTTATATGGTTAATTTATTTGTAAATTTCTGTGCTAATCAATGTAATCCTCTTATTGATAGAGATTTGCCATTCTTTACTACATATAATTCAGAAACTATGTATCTTAAAACTGAAGTATAATGGAATTTTCAAATAGGTTTATAGATGATATGACTTGCCCTTTTAGGAAGACTGATAATACTCAACTTTATGCAACTCTTACCAGTAGTGTAACTTTAGATACTAATAATATATATAATAAAAGTATTATTATAAATGCTTTAGAAGATAATATTGAAATACCTTCAATTGCTAGGAGTCACTATGAAAGTATTATCCGTGAAAACTATTTTCATGATAAAGTAAAAAAAGTAGAAAAAATAATTTTACCTCTTTATGTAAATAATTTTCCTCAAAATAAGAGAACTTTTAATAGTATTGTTAAAGAGTTTTTTACCTCAGTAGATTATAATAAAAGACTACTAAAAGTTATAACTCCTAGTGGTGAAACTTACTATGGAGGAAGGGGTATTATTTTAAATAAAGAATTTAATCCTCTTTTAATGTGTGGAATAAAAGCTAGAAGAGTACTAAAAACAGATAATTACAGAGGAACAACAGAAAAAGATATAGAATATTATAGGGCTTTTTGTCGTATTAATCCTATAGTATTTGAAGAACCTAATAACTTAATTAATAAGGGCATTATAAAAAAGTTAATTCCCTTATATACTAGTATTGATATAAGGTTTCCTCAGAATGGCTTTACAAATAATGCTGATAGTAGAAAAGTAGAAGTAATTATAGATAATTTTGACAAATTCTTTATTAGTCCTATTAAACCAACTCTAAGTAATAATATTAATGAAACACTCAATAAATGTTTAAATGATAATATAGAAGATATTCTATACTTTTAATATGACAGTAGAAGAATATTTTGGAGATTGGATGAAGGTAATTGATAGAGTAGAGCTTAATAATGTAATGATTAAGATTGGGCAAGAATATAAAAGGAAACCTATATGCCCTGCTCAATCTGATGTATTCAAAGCATTTGAACTATGCTCTCTTAAAGACTTGAAGATAGTTATGCTTGGTCAGGATCCATACCCACAAAAGGGAATTGCTACTGGCATACTATTTGGGAATAAAGTAAATACTCAAGAAAAAAATTTATCTCCATCTTTACAAGTTATTAAAGAAGCTGCTATAAATTTTGAAGTCCCAAAGAATAGTTGTATCTTTGACCCAACTTTAGAAAGTTGGGCTAAACAAGGAATTTTAATGTTAAATTCTGCTCTTACAGTAGAAATGAATAAGATTGGTTCTCATGTAATGATATGGAGACCATTTATAATTGCCTTATTAAAACACTTATCAAGGCATGAAACTGGCATTATTTATGTTCTATTTGGGAAGCAGGCTCAGACATTTAAACCTTATATTAACAAACAATTCAATGATATTCTTGAAATTGAACATCCTGCTTATTATGCAAGACTAAATAAAAGAATGTCATCTGAATTGCTTGTTACTATAAGTAACATGTGTAAAGACAAATATGGGATACCAATTAAATGGTATCAAGAATATTAAATAATTAAAAAATAAAAAGACAATGAAAAAGTTCTATTTGAAAAATGGTAAAGAAGTGCAGATTGGTGATACTATCATGAAAGTAATTAAACCTAATTCTTCTACTTGTAAAGGTATTATAGTAGAAACTACAGTAGTTACTGAGCATTCTTTACCTGAATTAATTAAGAAAGGCATTATTACTCCTTCACTAGGTTCTAATTTAGAACTTGGTTCTGATTTAGATATAGATAATAAGACTCTTCATTATTATATTGAAAAGTTGGCGAAGAAGCTTAATTGGAAAGTAGAGAAAATGTATAACTATCTTGGTACTATCGCTTCTATATATCCTGCTGCTCCATTTTCTATGATACTTAAAGAAATAGCTATTGAGCTAGATAATAAATATCGGGATCATATTAGTAATAGTCCTGAAATTTATGTAATTTCTATGTTTGATGGTAGAATTACTAAAGCTAATAAAGCTCATATTAAAAGTTATAAAAACTTCGCAGCATTTAGAAGCATTGAAGATGCTAAGATTGCTTGTAGCATTGTAAAACCTCTTCTTAAAGATTTGTTTGGAAATGGTAAACAAGAAGATTATAGGCGCAACTCCTGTAATTATTAATAATATCAAATATAGAAGTAAATTTGAATCAAGATGCGCTCAAATACTCAAGGAGAATGGTATTCTCTTTGAGTATGAGCCATTTAAAATAGAGTATATTCCTAAATTTGAATATAAAGGAGAAAAATTTAGAGCTGCTTATTATACTCCTGACTTTGTAATTGATAATAAGTATATTCTTGAAATAAAAGGATACGCTAATGATGTTTACAGGTATAAAAAGAAGCTTGTATTGCTTAAATTACTTCAGGATAATAAGTATGATTTCATAGAAATAAGAACTCTTACAGAATTAAAGAAATGGATACAGGAATACAAAAGTTAATACAGCAAGCTAATAAATTACCTACATTAGAATATAATAATAATCTTATTATTTTTAAAGGTAATATAGATGCTACTATAAGAGAAGTAAAACATAGACTTGGTATTTTACAAACTCTTAAAGCAGAAATAGATTATCAATTAACATTATCTCATACTGATGAAGAAGAGTTTATATGATATTTCTTTACATATAAGTGAAGAAGAATATAGAGCAGATTCTGCACTAAGTTATTCTACACTTGCAAAATATGAAAGGGAAGGGTTTAATAACTTAGATAAGCTATTTGATAGAGTAGAAACTCCTTCTCTTACCTTTGGATCTACTGTAGATTCCATCATTACAGGTGGGCAAGAGGAGTTTGATGAGAGGTTTATGGTAGCAGAGTTTCCTTCTATTCCAGATTCTATTATTAAAATAGTTAAATCTTTATATAAACAATATGCTGGAACATATAGGAGCTTGCTTAATATACCTGATAATTCAATTATTAGAGAAACTGAAGACCAAAACTACCAAATGAATTGGAAGCCTGAAACAAGGGCTAAGGTCATCAGAGAAAAAGGTACTGACTATTATAATCTATTGTTTGTGGCAGGTGATAGGACTATACTTGATACTCAGACCTATCAAGATGTGTGCAATGCAGTTAAGGCATTGAAGGAGGGTAGCTCTACCAAGTTATACTTTGCAGATGATAATCCTTTTGAGCCTGATATTGAAAGATTATATCAGTTGAAGTTTAAGGGAGAGTTTGATGGTATAACCTATAGAAATATGGCTGACTTAATTATAGTCAATCATAAAAAGAAGTGGGTAAAGCCAGTAGATTTGAAAACAAGTTCTCATGCAGAATGGGATTTCTATAAATCCTTTGTAGATTGGAGATATGATATTCAAGCCAGACTATATTGGGCTATTATAAGGCAGAATATGGACAAGGATGAGTACTTCAAAGACTTCAAGTTGCTTGACTATGACTTCATAGTAGTTAATAGAAGAACACTAACTCCATTGGTATGGACTTGTCCATTTACACAGGCATTAGGTACACTTACATTTGGTGAAGGAGGCCATATCAAGTATAGAAGCCCATTTGAGATAGGAGAAGAGCTTCATTATTACCTCTCTTCAAGACCTAAAGTGCCAAAGGGAATTTCAGATACAGGAGCAAATGATTTAAAAGAATGGTTAAATAAATTATAATATGCTAGTAATAAAAAGAAACGGAAACAAAGAAGAGTTTGACATTACCAAGATTAATAAGGCTGTAGAAAAGGCTTTTGATTCTTGTGGTAAAGTAATGCCAGAATATCTTAAAAACATGATTAAATCTATATTTAGTACGTTTAAAGAAGATACTATTTATATAGAAGATATTCAGAATAAAGTTGAAGATGTTCTTATGAATGAGAAATACTTTAATGTAGCAAAAAGTTATATCATTTATAGGGAAAACCATAAGTACGCAAGATTTATTAAAGAAAGAATTGATTATATGAATGAATATAGTCAATCCAGTGAAAATGCTGCTACTTCATCAGAAACAGATGCAAATGCTAATGTTACTATGAAGAATGTAGCTAACTTAGAAGGAGAAGTCTATAAGACTACTAATAGAATAATTCAAAGACAAAGAATGAAGGATAAACTAAATGAGTTGTATCCTGAAGTAGCTAAACAATATGAAGAGGATTTAAATCATCATATTATCTATACTCATGATGAGGCAACTTCCCCTGTCTTAAAGCAGTATTGTATGGCAGTAAGTCTTTACCCTCTTATGACTGAAGGAGTTGGTAATATTGATGGTATTACTCCAACACCACCTAATGATTTGCAGTCTTTCAGTGGTCAAATAACTAATCTTATCTTCTTACTGTCTTCCCAGTGTAAGGGGGCAGTGGCAGTAGGTGAATATTTTATCGCTCTCAACTATTATATTGTACAGGAATTTGGCCCTAATTGGTATGAAAAGTTGGATGTAATAACTACTACAGAACATTGTAACAAGCAAAGAACTATTAAGGATGCTATCTATAAGGCATTCAAGCAATTTATTTATGGTGTAAACCAACCTGCTGGTAATAGGTCATATCAAAGCCCATTTACTAATGTATCTTATTATGACCATACATATTTTAGTTCATTGTTTGGAGAGTTCTATTATCCTGATGGTACTAAGCCTCAATGGGAAGCAGTAGATTGTCTGCAAAGACTATTTATGAAGTTCTTCAATAAGTTGAGAACTAAGCAGATCTTGACTTTTCCTGTAGAAACTATGGCTATGGTTTATGATCCAAAGACCAATGATATTATAGATAAGGATTATAAGGACTTTACTGCTGAGATGTATGCAGAGGGACATTCATTCTTCACTTATATATCAGATAGTGCTGATAGTCTTGCTTCATGCTGTTTTACTCCAGAAACAAAAGTATTATGGAAAAGTTCTAATAATGGTGTGAAATGTTCCTCTTTGAAAGAACTTGATGATATTAAGTGGGAGAATAAAAAGAATCTTAGAATATTTCATAATGGTTTTTGGATAGAGGGTAAAACCATAAAAACAAATAATACTAACTTCTATAAAGTAACTACTGCTAATAAAAAGGTATTTTATATGACAGATAATCATATTAACTTAACTCTGAAAGGAGAGAAAAAAACTAAAGAGTTAAGTACTGATGATTATTTAATGTTTAATACTAATGTATTAGAGGCAGTTCCTGAAAAAGACGAGCATTTAACTTATGCTCAAGGCTTTGCAGTAGGTGCTTTTTTAGGTGATGGCAGTTTTGGTAATAGATTTAAGGATGGTATTATATATGAGGTAAATTATTCACAAAATGAGTTTAAATATAAGAATTGTATGAAAAACATAGATTTAGCTCTACAAGACTTAGGTTCAGACAATACTTGTATATTAAACCCTATATATAACAATGTCTATCCAGTAAGAGTAAGCTCTAAAGAATTAGTATCTTTTATACAAAGATGGACTAATTGGACTGAGGGAACTTACTCTTATAATAAAGAACTTAATTTAGATTGTCTTATGCAATCTAAAGAATTTAGGAAAGGTATCTTAGATGGTTGGTACAATACTGATGGGGGAAATTCTAATAGGTGCTATACTACATCAGAAAAACTAAAAGATTGTATGGAGATTCTGATAACCTCATTAGGAATGAACACTATTATTGATAAATCTGATAGAACTGATGAAAAAGTTATTATTAGAGGAGAACAATTTAATAGGAATTATCCTCTTTGGTGTATTAGATGGTACGAACCTTGCAATAAAATATCCATGCCGGGAATTTATCAATGGTCTAATAACTCACAGTTCTTTAAGATTGTAAGTATAGAACATCTAGGGGAGTTCCCAGAGGAGCAATATAGCTATTGTATTGAATGTAAAGATAAGAATAGCCCATACTTTACTTTACCATCAGGTTTAATTACTCATAATTGTAGATTGAGAAATGAGCTTGCTGAAAATACTTTTAGTCCTACATCGGGTCTTACAGGAGTTATGACTGGTAGTTGTAATGTTATTACTCTTAATATTAATAGAATTGTGCAGGATTGGTATAAGGAGTATTCTCCACAAAGACATAGGTCTAATAATGGTGCAGTAGAAAGAAAGATGATTGCAGTCCGTAGATTATGGAATGAAGAAGGAAGAAATTTACTAAGCCAATATATAAGTAACATTCTTGAAAGAGTATATAAATATCATATTGCCTTCAAGACAATGTTGTATGACCTTGAAGATAAAGGCATGTTTGCTGCTTCAAATGGTGGATATATTCATATTAGTAAGTTATACAGTACTATAGGTATCAATGGCTTGAATGAGGCTGCAAAATTTTTAGGAATGACTGTTAGTAACAATAAGGAGTATATTGAGTTCCTACAATTGGTTCTTGATACTATCAAGGAACAGAACAAACTTCATGCTATACATGATAAGAAGAAACCTTTCCTATTTAATAGTGAAGTAGTTCCCGCTGAGGGATTAGGAGGGAAGAATTATAGTTGGGACAAGTCTGAAAATTACTGGGTTCCTAAAGATGAAAATCTTTATAACTCATATTTCTTTGATGCCCATGATAATACTTCAGTACTAGATAAAATGATTTTGCATGGAAGGCAGACAACACAATATTGTGATGGAGGTTCAGCTTGTCATATTAATCTTGAAGATCATCTAAGTAAGGAACAATATCTCAAGCTGATAGATTTTGCTATAGTTAATGGAACTAACTACTTTACATTTAATATTCCTAATAGTAAGTGTGATGATTGTGGCTATATTACTAAGCATCCTATCACTGAATGTCCCAAGTGTCATAGTAAGAATATTACCCAATATACAAGAGTAATTGGGTATCTTAGACCTATTAAGTCTTTTGGTAAGGATAGACAGATTGAAGCTAACAAAAGAGTTTATAGTAAAAATATTTAATAATATGGAATTAGAAATAGTTAAAACAAAACAGCTCAGAAAAGATATTGATGAGGTGCTTCAAAGAGTGAAAGAGCTTTCTTCTACAAGAGAGAGAAGCCTTGCAGTAACTAAGTTACAAGAGGGTATTATGTGGTTAGGTATGCACTTAAAGAATCTTAATAGTCCTGACCCTTATCCAGAAAGTAAAGATCCTAAGTCTGGAAATTATGTAGCACCAACTGCTGATGGATTGAAATTGTGATATGTTAAAATACGTAGACACTAAAATTGTTTTTCAGGAAATTCCTGATGAAATTACTTTATGTATTAATATAAGTAATTGCCCTTGTCATTGCGAAGGATGCCACTCTTCTTATTTAGCTGAAGATATTGGTACACCTCTTACTTTTGAAGAACTTAACAAGTTAATTGAGGATAATAAAGGAATATCTTGTATAGCTATTATGGGAGGTGATAGTAATCCTTTAGAAGTATCTAATATAGCTTTTTATATAAAAAGTATATGGGATAATTTAAAAGTAGCTTGGTATAGTGGAAGACAAGAATTAAGTAAAGATATTGATTTAAAAAATTTTGATTTCATTAAATTAGGTCCTTATATTAAAGAATTAGGACCACTTAATAGTAAAACTACTAATCAAAGATTTTATAAAGTTAATAACAATCAATTAATTGATATAACAAAAAAGTTTTGGTAATGAAATTAAAGATTAAAGTAAAAGAAATTACTAAAGGTTGCATGCCTTATATTATTCAAAATGGTGATTGGATTGACCTTGTTTGTGCAGAGGATATTAAAATAAATGCACCACAAGCAGATACTTTAAAAGAAATTCATTTTAATGATGGTAGTAGGGCAAAATATAGGAATGTTACTGCTGATCTTGAATATATCCCTCTAGGAGTAGCTATGCAATTACCTAAGGGATTTGAAGCTATAGTAGCCCCTAGAAGTAGTACTCCTAGTAAATTTGGAATTATGTGTGCTAACTCATTTGGTGTAATTGATGGCTGCTATTGTGGAAATAATGATGAATGGAAATTTCCAGTAGTTGCTATTAGACCTACTTTTATTGAAAAAGGATGTAGAATTTGTCAATTTAGAATTCAATTAAGTCAAAAAGCTACTTTATGGCAAAAAATTAAATGGTTATTTAGTTCTGGAGTAGAATTGGTAAAAGTTGATAATCTACAAGAAAATAATCGTGGAGGGTTTGGAAGTACAGGAGTAAAATAATAGTAAAAATATAAATATGGTATTAAAAATAAGTATGATCTTAATTGCAGTAGTCCTTTTGGCTATTATTATTAATGGTACTAAAAAGTATTGGAAACAAAATAAAGAGAAGAGTATGTCTTTTAGAGAGGCAATGGATTTAACAGAATTGCCTATTGTAACTTTCTATAATAAAGATAAGAAACTAAATTTTCTATTGGATACTGGTAGTGATCTTTCTCATATTAATAAATCTATTTTGGATTCATTAGAATATGGGAAAGGAGAAGGAAGTAAAAATATTATAAGTATAAATGGATGTACTCAAAGTCTTGGCTGCTGTAATATGACAGTTACTTATAAGAATCAAAAATTCGTTGATACATTTTTCATTAGTGACCTTGATAATGCTTTTGATACTATAAAAGCTGAAACAGGAGTACAAATTCATGGTATTTTAGGAAGTAGCTTCTTTACAAAATATAAATATGTTTTAGACTTTGAAAGTTTAATTGCATACTCTAAAAAATAATAATTTTATGGATAGAATTAAACTTCCTAATAGATATAATCAAAATAATTATTTGGAAAAAATAAAGAATACTACTAATGAATATAAATTAGTAACATCTTCTTTATATCTTAGAAATCTTCTATTAGAAGATGGAACATATGCTATTGATTTAGAAGGTGGTCCTATGATATGTGAAGGAAAATTATTAGAAGGTACTAATTATAAAGTGGTTAAAATTATAACTGTACCAAAAAATGGATATAAGATAATATTAGAATAATGATTTATTTAGTAACAATTAACAAAGAGTTGTTTGAAAACGAAATCTATAAAATAATAGGGGTCGATGAAAGTCGATTCCTATTATGTTCTGAATCTATTTTACAAGCAGACTCTGAAACTTTAGGATTAGATTGTCATTTAGGTAAATTACTAACATTTCAATTAGGAAGTAGTAATAAGGAATGGCAAATCGTAATTGATTGTACTACTATAGATATTAGATTATATAAAGAAATTCTAGAATCTAAATATTTAGTATTCCAAAATGCTAAATTTGATTTACAATGGCTGTATAACTATAATATAATTCCTAGAAAGATATATGATACAATGATAGTAGAACAACTATTGTATTTAGGGTATCCTAAAGGTATTATATCATATTCTTTAAAGAGTATAGGACTTAGAAGATTAAATATTGATATAGATAAATCTGTTAGAGGTCAAATACAATGGAAAGGTTTATGTTCAGAGGTAATTAAGTATGCAGCAGATGATGTAGTATATCTCTGTGATATAATGAAATCTCAATTAAAGGATTGTAAGGAAAAACAATGCCTATTAGGAGCTAAATTAGAATGTGATGTAGTTCCTGCAATGGCTTATCTTGAATGGTGTGGTATTAAATTAGATGCTGAAAAGTGGTCTAATAAGATGAAGAAAGATAAAGAAAATCTTATTAATGCTACTAATGCTTTAAATGATTTTATTATCAAAACTCCAGAATTAAAGAAATTTCATTATTATGAAAACTCCTTATTTGAAGAGTTTTGTGGTGAAAGAGTAACTATTAATTGGGATTCTCCAGCACAGGTAGTTGAAGTAGCTAAAGCATTAGGATTTGATACTAAAGTACAAGATAAAAAGACTGGAGCTGATAAAGATAGTGTAGTTGAAAAACATCTTAAAACTCAAAAAGGAATTAATGATGAATTTCTTGATTTATACTTTAAATATCAGGAATACAGTAAAGTTGTATCGTCTTTTGGCCAAGGTCATTTAGATTCTATTAATCCAGTTACAGGAAGGTTACATACTATTTATAGACAATTAGCAACTAGTTCAGGAAGATTAAGTTGTGGTTCACAACAAAACAATGCTGATTTAGAAAGATATAAAAAGTTACCTAAAGGGAGTTGTAAATATCCTAATCTTCAACAGTTGCCAGCAGATGATGTAACTAGAAGTTGTTTTGTAGCACCAAAAGATTATATGTTTGTAAGTGCTGACTTTAGTGCAGAAGAGTCAAGGTTGGGGGCAGATATTTATCAAGATAAAGAATTTATAAAAGAATTTACAGAAGGTTCTGGAGATACTCATAGTTTATTTGCCTGGATTGTATTTAATAAAGAGTGTAAAGAATTAGGATGTACTGGAGTGCAAGATGTAAAAGAAAAAGCTCCTAAATGGCGAAAAGCAGTTAAGAGTGTTGAGTTAAGTCATGCGGACTCCTATTAGAGAAATCTAATAGTAAAAATGCAAATTACGGTGAATAGTTAAACGCCGTGGTGGTATAAAATATACCTCCCTAGAGACTACTAATGCAAACCTAAACAATATTATTTGTACAATATTGCAAGGTTAAGGAATAGTCCATTATTTATTTTATTTATTGAATTATGGAGAAATATTTTTGTAAACAGTGTGGTAGAGAAATATTAAATACTAAACATGGTTCTACTTATTGTAGAAAACATGGCTACCAACTTGAAAAGTATGGTAAATTTCTAGATGCAAATCCAAGAAATAAATTTGATTCTAATGAATTTAGATTTGTAGGTAATGATATAGTTGAAATGGATACTTATAAGTCTCCAACTTTTGAAGTAAATAAAACTTATTTAATAGATGCAGAAGATTATCCTTTAGTATCTAAATACAAGTGGGTTACTACTAATAATGGTTATGCAAAGAGTACAAATAGTAACATTTATCTACATCGATTACTGGTAAATTCTAAATTAGGACAACAAGTTGACCATATTAATGTTAATGTGTTTGATAATAGGAAATGTAATCTTAGAATATGTAATAATTCTCTTAATTCCAGCAATAGAAAGCCTTATAATAAACTTAATATTAAAGGGATTGAATTGCATAAAACTAAGAATTTATATTCTGCTTATTTTAGAATAAATAATAAACAGTATCATTCTCCTTGTTATAAGACAAAAGAAGAAGCTACTTTTGCAAGATTTATTTTAGAACAAATATTTAGAGAGGAGGTTCTTACTCAGTTTAATGAAAAAGAAATTAAATCTCTATCTATTGAGCAAAAAGAAAACATAATTAACGGTATAAAAAAGAAATTCAATATTGAATAAATGCGCATGGATGTTTGGAGCAGCTGCTCCCACTATTGCTCAATCTGCTAATTGTAGTATAGAACAAGCTCAAGAATATATTAATAGACTAGAAAATGGTTTCTCTGGTATATCAAGATTTGCCAAGGAAGGTTCTAAATTTGTAAGAAAGTATGGATACATTAATATATGTAAATATACTGGACATAAAAAATATTGGTGGGATCATAAAGATTGGTTAGAAAGACAACAATCATTTACTCAAGAATTCTGGGAAGATTATAGGAATAACCATAAAGGTACTGGAGATAATATTGCTTTAAAAGTGAGAGAACATTTTCAAGCTGCTGCTAAATATGATAGAGATGCTCGAAATGTAGTAACTCAGGGTACAGGTGCTATTATCATGAAGGAAAGTATGACAAGATTATTTAATTGGATAATAAATAATAATCTTTTTAATAAAGTTCATATATGTGCATCAGTACATGATGAGATTTCTTGTGACTATCCTAAAGAAATAGTAGATTTTCCTAATATATTAGAAAATATTATGGAAGAAAGTGCTGCTAAATATTGTAAATCTCTTCCTATTCCAGCAGAAGCTTCCGTGGGAGAATATTGGATTCACTAAACTTTAAAGTATATGAAGAATAAAGAAGTAGTAGATAATTTTATTTCTAGAAATATAGCTAACTCTACTAATTTAATTAGTACTGGAGATAGACTAATTTCTTACAATACTTGTATTGCAGAATGGTATACTTCAGATACCCTTTTAATAAATGAAACTTATTATTCAAATACTACTAGTAGACATTTGAATATTTTAAAAAGAAATTTACCATCTTATATACAATATTTAACTGTAAGTAATATAAGTAGAAATACTGATAAAATAGAATCATATTTTAATATTAATTTGTTATGAAAATAGAATTTAAAACAGGAAATCACTATCTTTGTACCAAAGATTATATTATTAATAAACAATTAGCATTTAAAAGAAATAATTTATATCTTTGCAAAGAAGATGGAGTTTTAGAAGGATGTAATGAGGAATTATATTGTCTTAATCATGTAGACTTTAAGGAAGAAGTATTTTTAAATACTTCTAAATCTAATGATAATGTAAACCATCCTAAACATTACACATGGCTAAAAGACAAGTGTGGAATTGAGGTAATTGATATAACAAGGCACATGGATTTCTGTTTAGGTAATGCTATTAAGTATATACTTAGAGCAGGACATAAACAAGAAGCTTCTATGACTGATAAAGAAAAAGAAATAGAAGATTTGAAGAAGGCTATATTTTACATAAATGATAGAATTAAACAATTAGAAGAAAGTAATTGATAATTATGAAAGAATATTCTAATCTTATAGTAAATCTTACAGTAATGGATTATTCTGTCGGAACTGTTTTCATTTATGCTAATATAAAATTTACTGAAGATATTGAAGCTCTATTATATGATTTAGGGCATAATATTGATGAATGCTCCTATATGTGGAGTGACAATATTAGTTTTAGTATTGAAAGTTGTCATTAAATGGATACATGTAGAATAAAACATATACCAACAGGTTTATACTATAAGACTTTTGGGATTAACCTAACTAAAAAAGGTCAAATATATAATATAAAGGATAATGAATTAATTCGTTCTGAGCATGATTTATTTGTAAATACTATTAGTAATAAAAGTAATAAATCACTATATAATAAATTAAAAAAACTATTCTATAAAGAATCTAGTATGCCTGGAGTATTTTTTATACCAGTTGGTGATTTTGAATTAGAATATATCCTCAATAATAATAATTTATAATAAATATGACACAAAATAATAAAGAATCCCACGAAGAACTAAGAAAAATTTTGGTTCTTCGTGGGATTCCATAACTGGGAAGTGGCAAGTCAGCTTTTGCTAGGTCTTGGATATTAGAAGACCCAGAACACAGAGTAAGATTCAACAATGATGATATTAGAAATATGTTGGGTAAGTATTGGGTTCCTAGTAGGGAAATAATAGTACAGAATATTAGAAAAGAATTTCTTTATTCTGCTATGACCTATGGTTATGATATTATTATTGATAATATGAATCTTAATCCAAATGAAATTAAGTTCATTGAGGACTTAGTATATAGTTGGAACAATCCTAAAGGTATTATACCTTCTGTTATTAGGTGTATTTATAAAATGGAAATTAAAGATTTTAAAACTCCGATTGAAATATGTATTGAAAGGGATGCAAAAAGACCTAATCCAATTGGTGAGGAGGTCATAAGAAAG
>OFRY01000040.1_pt1 | contig 102137 bp, 91 predicted proteins | sample 1543171 | NCBI WGS metagenome assembly OFRY01 (sample SAMN04209240, study PRJEB22552) | human gut metagenome | biome: gut; material: feces | host: Homo sapiens | place: USA: Oklahoma | reverse complement strand
ATTGACTTGAAGAAGGGGGAGGCCTCGCGGCCTCCCCCTTTTTTGCGTTTACACTTCACAATGTCGTTGCAATTCACCTGTAACCCGGTTGGGCTTATGGGTAATGAGCTTTTATTTAAAGACAATAAATCGAATCACAAGTGCAACTGCTATGACCACAATGATCAAAAGCAGGATTGTCATTCGATGCTGCTTGCGTCGTTTACTTGACGAAACGAAGATCGATTTTCCTTGTTTTGGCGTTTCGAGATAACGAGCCGAATGCGTTAAGGTTTGCTTTGGACGAGGACCTCTTTGTTGATGAGCGGCGGATGCTTTCAGTGGCTCATCACTAGCTGCGCTGTTTTTAGATAATGGTGCGTCTTTCAGATATACAGGGTCTCCCGAGGCGACGCCCATATGTTTACGTCCCGTTTGGGCATCCTCGAGCGTTTGATATCGATTTCTTGTCACATACTCGGGCTCCGGATCATTAATGGGCTCTTGCGAGATGTGGGGGCGATGGAACCGTGGCGGCTGCGTGGAAGTTTCTTCCCCCTGCGTCTGCATAAACATTTTGTTCTGGTTCTGGTCGTCCATGATGCCCTTTAGCTCGTTACCAACAACGTGTACGCGCTCATTGTAAGCCCCTTGTTATTTGTAGCTGCGAACATACTTGTTATTTAAGCTCTGGTTCAAAGAACCTTAACCTTATTAAAACCTGAGTCATACACACTTAGATATGCTTATAGTACTGGACTCAAAAAACTTTATAGTCGATGTATATATAAGCACTTTGTGGGCATATATAAGAGCGTCAAAAGAAGTCCCAGTCACCTAGAAGATGGCTCGGCAGTCCTAAAAGGAGTGGTAAACATGGCAAGCATGGTTCCTTATCGTTCGGTTTTTGGCGTTCGTCCTTCTGCTAGCTCGCTGTTCGATCTGTTTGATGATATGACCGACCTTGCAAACAACTCGATTGCTTCCAAGGCGTTTCCCGTTGACGTTGAGGATAAGGGCGACGGCTATGAGGTCAAGGCCTATCTGACCGGTGTCGCCAAGGACGATATCGATGTCGAGCTCAATGAGGGCCGTCTGTCCATTAGCGTGAATGTCGAGGAAGACGAGGAGAACGAGGGCAAGAACTTCCTGCAGAAGGAGTTCAGCTCGTACAGCGCGACGCGTGGCGTGTATCTAAAGGACGCTTCGAGCGAGGGCCTCTCGGCTAAGTACGCTGACGGCATCCTGACCGTTACGGTTCCCAAGATCGTCGAGAAGAAGAACGTTACGAAGATCTCCATCGACTAACTTCGTTGGTGTTCTGCGCTATTAAAAGACAGCAAAAGGGGCTGGGAAGCGATTCTCGGCCCCTTTTGCTGTCTAGGACAGTCTATTGAATGGTTGCCGGCTGATACTGACTCGCAGGGCGTATCGAGAGTTTTCGCGATCCTTGGAGAAGGGTTGCGGAGCTGCCGACCTCGTCATCCAGGGTTGCGGCCAGAGCTTTGGCATAGCTTTTGACGGTAAGGCTCGGACGATTGTTTTCTTGGCTGATATGCATGGCAATGAGCTGTTCGGTGCGATCGGTAACAAGTTCGCGCGCGGCTTCGGCGGCTTGGCTGTTGGAGAGGTGTCCCCTTGCAGACAGGATGCGCTCCTGAAGAAAGCGGGGATATTCTCCCTCGCGCAGCATGGTCACATCATGGTTGCTTTCGAGCGCGAGGACTCGACAATCTTTGAGGGTGTTCATGGCTTGGCTTGATAGCTCTCCGGTGTCGGTGGCAAAGCCGATGGAATCATCGAGGGCGTCGAATCGATAACCGACTGGATTGATGACATCGTGTGATGTTGAATAGGTTTGCACGTGGATGCCGGCAATGGATAGGGCGTCGCCGGGATCGAATTCCTCGACAGGCAGATGCGAAAGATTTTCTTTGCTCGAAAGAGTGCCCCTGCTGGCAAAGAGGGGGCCGTGCCAGTGCTTGCACCAGACATCGAGGCCCTTGATGTGATCGCTATGCTCATGAGTAATGAGAAGAGCCGAGACGTTGTCTGTCGAGAGCCCCAGTTCTGCCATGCGCTTTAATGTCTCGCGGCGAGACAGTCCGTCATCGACCATAATGAGCCCCTGCGGGCCCTCGATGAGTGCGCAGTTGCCTTTAGAGCCACTACCGAGGATATGAAGGTGCAGACGAGACATAAGATTCCAAAGGATACAATGGGTGCGGATGAATAGAGGAGGAAGCAAATGCCTACGGTATCTCAGCATTATGGACACCGTGCCGTGCCTGGGGCAGTCGATGAGACCCGGACGAGGCAGCAGGCTGCTCCTGTTGTGCTCATGGTATCAGGCGGCGCGGACTCGACGGCACTGCTTCTTATGGCGTGCACATCAAAGTTGGATATCCAAGACGGACGCGGTGTTGCCCCCATTGCTCGCGAGCGCTTGCATGTGCTGCATGTAAACCATCATCTGCGCGGCAAGGCGTCCGATGGCGACGAGGCCTTTGTGCGTGAGCTCTGCGCGAAATATGGTTTACCGCTGTGCGTGGAGCACGCTTATTTTGATGGGGAGTCGGGCAATATTGAGGCCGCGGCCCGCGAGGTGCGCTATGCCGCGGCGCGGAGGTATGTTCGCGAGCTCTGCGCCCAGACGGGGGCACCGCGAACGGCGGCTCGTATCTGCACCGCGCACACGTCTTCGGATCGCGCGGAAACGTTTTTGATGAACGCGATTAAGGGTTCGGGGCCCGCTGGCCTATCGAGCATTCCTCGCCGGAGGAATATCGTGGTGCGTCCCTTGCTCGACCTAACTCATGGCGAGCTCGTGGGCTATCTACAGGTACATGGTCAGCCGTGGCGTGAAGACGAGAGCAATGAGGATATCTCGTATCTGCGAAACTACGTGCGCCATCGAGTGATGCCGGTGGTGGCGCAGCGCAACGCGAGCGTCTGCAAGACGATTGGCGCCGCCTGCGAGATCTTAGGCGATGAGGACGCGTTTTTGTCTCAGCTTTCGGCACAGGCGTTTCGAAGCTGCCTGCGTAAGGAGGCGGCGGGCGCGCTGGTGCTCGATGCCAGGCGCCTTGCTGCGGCCGAGGTGGTAATCGCGCGGCGCATCGTGCGACTGGCGATTAAGCGCATCGATCCGGACGCTCGTCCAGAGATGCGACATGTGGAGCGAGTCCTTTCCTGCGTTGCCGAGGGCGCCGGCTCGGTCACGCTTCCGGCGGGGATTGACGCACGCATTGAGTTTGGCATGCTGGCGTTTAAGGCGCCGGCGGCTCGCGAGGGCCTGGTCGCGGACTGGGTTACCGTACCCGGTCGTTTGCCGTTGGGCGGGGGACGTATGCTGGTCACAGAACCGATGGCCGTTGAGCCGGGATGCGATATCGTGCGCCGCGCCCGTGAGCTTGCAGCTGCCGGGGAAGTGACAGCTTTGGTAGACGCGGCTGCCCTGGGTTTTGCCGACAGCGATAGTGAGCGGATCCTGGCGGGCTCGCGTGGCGAGATCCCAGCCGAGGCGCGATTGGCGCGCCTGTGGGTGGACGGTCCCGCACCGGGAGACGTGATGTGCCCGTTAGGGATGAGTGGCCGAAGCAAGAAAGTATCCGACTTGCTAGGCGAGGCTCGCATTCCCGTTTCCGAGCGCGCCGGCGTGCCCATGGTGAGGACGGCGCCGGGGGGTGCCGTGGTGTGGGTCGCCGGAGTTCGCGCGGACGAGCGTTTTAAGTGCACGGCCGCAACGCGCGTGGCATATCTGCTCCGCGTGGTCGATGCGGAATAGCGTCCCACGCCTGCTATTCTGTGCGACGTTGACGGTATTCCCGCGCTGATGGCGCACGGGCTGGTAAATTTACCCCGTGCGCTGCTAGAATGTGTAGTTCGCGTCCATACGGCGGTGTGTGGGCGATAAGCACAAGAAAGGGTTGTCATGGCTTCTCAACATCCGGATATCGAGAAGGTTCTGTTCACGCAGGAGGATATCGACGGTATCGTCTCTCGCCTGGGCGAGGAGATTACGCGCGACTACGCGGGTAAGGATCTGGTGCTGATTGCGGTCCTGCGCGGCGCCGTGGTCTTTATGGGCGACCTGATGCGTAAGATCGAGCTGCCGACCAACATCGATTTCATGGCTGTTTCGAGCTACGGCGACGGTGTGAAGTCCTCGGGTATCGTGCGTATCATTAAGGACCTGGATATCGACATCCGCGGTCGCGACGTGCTGATCGTCGAGGACATTCTGGACTCGGGCCTGACGCTCAAGTATCTGATGAAGAACCTCGAGAGCCGCAAGCCCGCTTCTCTGGAGGTCGCCGCCTTCCTGTGGAAGGACGTTGAGGACCGCGTCTCGGCCATCACGCCCAAGTATGTTGGAACCCATTGCCCCGATGCCTTTGTGGTGGGCTACGGCCTCGACTATGCCGAGCGCTATCGCAACCTTCCGTATCTGGGCATTTTGAAACCGGAGGTTTATTCGTAAGATGCCCGACGACCGTAACGACAACAATTCCCAGACTCCCCGGGACCCAAAGATCCCGGGGATGCCCGGAGGCAAGAAGCCCACGCGTACGGGCTGGCTGTATTTTATTTTGGCTTGCGCGCTTCTGGGCTACGCCTTCTTTAACATGGGCTCCGGCTTTGCCAGCTCCAGCAATACCGTTAAGCTCGCGACGAGCGAGATGGTCAGCGCCATCAAGCAGGATCGCGTCGAAGATCTGACCTATACGGTTCAAGACGGAAGTGTGACGGGTCATTACTGGAAGACGAAGAAGGACAAGGGCGATACGAGCGAGCTCAAGAGCTTCTCTTCGACCTATGTCGGCTCCGATTCGCTTGCCGAGCTCATGGCGGAGCACCCCGACACCAAGTACATCGTCAACACCAATGACCCCGATTTTTGGGGCGACTTGGCGATGAGCGTGCTTCCGACGATCGCCCTGATCGCCATTATGTTCTACTTTATGCGCCAGATGATGGGCGCCAATAACAGGAACATGCAGTTTGGCAAGACCAACGCTAAGACCAACGCTAAGACCAACGAGGCCACGCGCCCCAAGGTCAAGTTCGAAGACGTTGCCGGCGTGGACGAGGCAGTCGAGGAGCTCGAGGAGATCCGTGACTTTTTGAGCGATCCGGATCGCTATCGCAAGCTGGGTGCCAAGATCCCGCGTGGCGTGTTGCTGGTGGGCCCTCCGGGCACTGGTAAAACGCTGCTGGCCAAGGCCGTTGCCGGCGAGGCGGGCGTGCCGTTCTTTAGCATCTCGGGCTCCGACTTTGTCGAGATGTTCGTGGGTGTCGGCGCCAGCCGTGTGCGTGACCTCTTTAAGGAGGCCAAGTCCCAGGCCCCGTCGATCATCTTCATCGATGAGATCGATGCCGTGGGACGTCAGCGTGGAGCTGGTTTGGGCGGCGGTCACGACGAGCGCGAGCAGACGCTCAACCAGCTGCTTGTCGAGATGGACGGTTTTGAGGAGAGCGAGTCGGTCATCCTGATCGCCGCCACCAACCGTCCCGACATTCTGGATCCGGCGCTGCTGCGTCCCGGTCGTTTTGACCGTCAGGTTACGGTCGACCGTCCGGATGTGAAGGGCCGCGAGCAGATCTTGCGCGTGCATGCCGAGAACAAGCCGATGGACGAGGACGTGAAGTTTGAGAAACTCGCCCAGATGACCGTTGGCTTTACCGGCGCCGATCTGGCAAATCTGCTCAACGAGTCTGCGCTGTTGGCTGCCCGCCGCCATCGTTCCGTGATCTCGATGGACGAGGTCGAGGAATCGATGGAGCGCGTGATTGCCGGACCGCAGCGCAAGGGTCGCGTGATGACCGAGGCCGAGCGCACCACGATTGCCTACCACGAGAGCGGCCACGCTCTGGTGGGCCACATCCTGGAGCACTCCGATCCGGTTCACAAGATCTCGATCGTCAGCCGCGGCCAGGCGCTGGGTTACACGCTGCAGCTTCCGCAGGAGGATCACTTCCTCAAGACCAAGAACGAGATGCTCGACGAGCTTGCCGTGTTCTTGGGCGGCCGCGTTGCCGAGGAGCTCATGTGCGATGACATTACGTCGGGCGCGAGCAACGATCTGGAGCGCGCAACCAAGATGGCGCGCGAGATGGTCACGCGCCTGGGCATGAGCGAGGAGCTGGGTACGCAGGTTTTCGGTGAGGCGCAGCATCAGGTGTTCTTGGGTCGCGACTATGCCGATCATCAGGATTACTCCGAGGAGACGGCGCGCCGTATCGACATCGAGGTCCAGCGCATTATGCGCGAGGCCCATCGTCGTGCTGTCGAGATCCTGGATGCCCGTCGCGATCAGCTCGACCTGATGGCCAAGGTGCTGCTCGAGCGCGAGACTGTCGAGGGCGATGCCGTGAATGCCCTGCTCGATAACGAGTGGGACGCCTACCTTGAGCGCGAGGGCGATATCCTGGCGGCCAAGGAGGAGCGCAACGCCAAGGCAGCCGGTATGCCGGTCAAGAAGCGTGCGCCTCGCATGAGTGAGGAGGAGCTGGCGGCCGATGCCGCGGCTTTTGCGCAGGCGGCCATGCAGGAGGATGCCGAGGCCGCGTCCGATGATGCTGGCGATGACCATACCGTTGTCGATGCCGATGCCGATGCCGATGCCGACAAATAGTCTTTGTGGCGAAAGCCTCCGCGGGGAAACCTGCGGAGGCTTTTTCTTTTGAGCGATATGGGGCCGCCTGTTGATTGGGGACAGACTTAAATGAGCGTTTTCACGCATTTAAGTCTGTCCCCAATCAACATTGCTGCGGCGCTTTGCTCGGCTAAAGCGTACAATAGCGCCTATGTGAAAGGGGAACAGATGATCAACGAAACTATGTATGCTCGCGGTGCGGAAAGCTCCATCATCCGCGAGATTTTTAGCTATGGCCTTGAGCGCAAGGCGCAGATTGGTGCGGAAAATGTATTCGATTTTTCGCTGGGTAACCCGAGCGTTCCGGCGCCCGCTGCCGTGGCGGAGTCCATTAAGAAGGCCTTGGAGCTGCCGAGTGACCATCTGCACGGATACACGCCCGCACCGGGCCTGCCGCAGTGCCGTACCGCCGTGGCTGAGTCGCTCAACCGCCGCTTTGGTACGAGTTATGAGGGCAAGGATGTCTTTATGACCGTGGGCGCCGCGGCTTCGCTCACCTGCACGCTCAACGCCGTTACGAACCCGGGCGATGAGGTTATCGTCATTGCACCGTACTTCCCGGAGTATCGCGTGTGGATTGAGAAAGCCGGCTGTACGTGTGTTGAGGCGCTCGCCAATGAAGATACGTTCCAGCTGAGTGTGGACAACGTGCTCAAGGCGATTACCGATAAGACGGCTGCCGTCATCATCGACTCGCCCAACAATCCGACCGGTGCCGTATATACACGCGACACGCTGACGCGACTGGCCAATGTTCTGCGCGAGGCCAACGCTCAGCGCGATCCCGAGAATCCGATTATGCTCATCTCTGATGAGCCGTATCGCGAGATTGTCTATGGCGCCGAGGTGCCTTGGGTGCCTTCGATCTACGAGCACACCATCGTGTGCTACTCGTATTCCAAGTCGCTTTCGCTACCGGGCGAGCGCGTCGGGTGGATCCTGGTTCCCAATACGAATCCTCAGGCAGCTCGTCTAATGCCCGCCGTTGCCGGTGCCGCCCGTACGCTGGGCTTCGTGTGTGCACCGGCGCTCTTCCAGCGTGTAATCATCGACTGCATTGATGAACCGAGCGATGTCGAGGCCTATGCGCGCAACCGCACCGCGCTTACCGACGCACTAGCGGAGTACGGCTACACCTATGTTGAGCCGGATGGCGCGTTCTACCTGTGGGTGAAAGCGCTGGAGCCCGATGCAAACGCCTTCTGCGAGCGCGCAAAGAAGTATGAGCTGCTCGCGGTGCCTTCGGATAGCTTTGGCATGCCGGGCTGGTTCCGCCTGGGCTACTGCGTGAGCTATGAGACAATCGTCAACTCGCTGCCTGCCTGGAAGCAGCTGGCCGACGAATATCGTCGAAAGTAAAGCGCTCTGCTTACAATGTTTTACGTGAAACGGGGTTTGGTGTTAAGCCAGACCCCGTTGTCTATGCCGTTGTGTGATTGGGATGAAGCAGTTTTACGACTGCCGAAAGCTATGCGTACAATGAATATACGCGACGGCCATACTGGACAAGGAGACCCGATGCCCTACCTTCTTTCTTGTGATATTCATACTCATACGATGTTCTCTGCGCATGCGTACTCAACCATCGAGGAGAACATCTATTGGGCGGCAGAGCGCGGCCTTCAGGTGCTCGGTTCCGCCGATCATTTAAGCTCGATGGTTACGCCTTGCCCCAATGACCTGCGCAGTTTCCAATTCTTTATTAACCAGGATATCTGGCCGCGCATTTGGAGCGGCGTGCTGGTGCTTCGCGGCGCCGAGGCCGATATCGTTTCGCTGGATGGAGGCCTGTTTGGCGAGGACATTCCCGTTTCGCTCGATATTGCCGGCGATTCGTACAGTCACCAGCATTCGCTGTTCGATTTGGTGACGCGTAATTTGGATTATTTGGTGGCAAGCGTGCATAACCCGCAGTTTGCCGAAGGCGCGACGCTCGCCCAGACAACCGAGATGTACATCAATGCCCTGGATCACCCCAAGGTGTTCATGCTGGGGCATACGGGGCGCTCGGGCGTGCCGTTCGATATCGATGAGGTGCTGCTGGCGGCCAAGGCCAAGCACAAGATTATCGAGATCAATAACCATAGTCTTGAGCATGGCAACGACACTGAGCATTGGGCCGTATGCCGCAAGATCGCCGAGCGCTGTGCCGAGCTGGGCGTGGGCATTGGCGTGTCGACCGATGCCCACATTGGCATGGCCATTGGCAAGCTCGATCACGCGCGCAAGATGCTCGACGAGATTCACTTCCCACTGGATTTGATCGTGACGCGCGACCGCGAGACGCTGCTGTGCGAGATGGCGGCAGCCGGCGTGTGCGATCTGCGCAAGGGGATGTAGCGGAGTTTATAAACCAAGCGAAGGGGGCGGCCCAGGCGGGTCGCCCCCTTTCTTGTCCCAAAAATCTACTGAGGTTGGTTAGCGGCGTTCGAGGACCGCTACGGTTTCGGTGTGGTCGGTGTGAGGGAACATGTCGACTGGCGTGATCTTGAGCAGGCGATAGCCTCCGTCGAGGAGCTGGTGCAGGTCGCGCTCTTGGGTCACGGGGTTGCAGCTGATATAGGTGATGCGGCGCGGCTTAAGTGCGCAGGCAGCTTCGAGGAACTCGGGGGTGGAGCCGGCACGCGGCGGGTCGATGGAAAGGACATCGACGCGTTCGTTGTTGTCGGCGGCATCCAAGATGTAGTCGGTGGCGTCGTCGGCCATAAACCAAGCGCTGCGGGTGAGGCCGTTGAGCTCGGCATTGCGACGTGCGTCGGCAATGCCCGCCGGGTTGCGTTCCACGCCGAGCAGCATAATGCCGATACCCTTGTTCTGGGCATCTTTAGCTGCGCAAAGGCCGATGGTACCGCTGCCACAGTAGGCATCCATAAGAATGTCACCCTGCTGCAGGTCCATGCCGTCAATCGCGAGCTGATAGAGCAGCTCGGTCTGCTGCGGGTTGGTCTGGTAGAACGCGGTGGGGGAGATATCGAACTCACAGCCGAGTAGCTGGTCGCGCATGCACTCGGCGCCATAGACGATACGAGTCTCCTCACCCAAGATGGCGTTACCGGGGCGTCCGTTGATGTTTTGGGCAACGGTGACGATATGCGGATCGAGCGCCGCGACGGCTTCAAAGAACTCCTGCGCATGCGGTAAGTCACGCTGGGCGGTCACGAGCGTAACCATGACCTGGTCGGTGCGCCAACCGCAGCGGACGACGGCATAGCGGAGCAAGCCCAGATGCTTGTCCTCGTTAAAGGCGGGAATGTGCAGGCGCTCAGCTTCACGCGCGATGCCGTTAAGAATTTGTCGGGCGCCCGGTGCCTCGACGGGGCATTCGGGAACAGTAACGATTCTGTGCGTGCCACGTTCAAAAAAGCCGCAGCGGACAGCGCCCTCTTTGCCAGGGGCAAAGGGAGTGGCGGCCTTATGGCGAAAACCGCGTGGCGCAGGATATTTGCCCGGGTCGCCCAGGGTGACTCCCATACCGCGAATGGGGTCGACGCAAATACCCTCGCGCTCGCAAAGAGCAGCAAAAAGCTCCTCCATGGCAGCCTGCTTGGCTGCCAACTGCTTTTTATAAGGACGATTGAGCGTCGTGCACCCACCGCAGGCTTTCATGATGGAACAGGGAGACTTGGGATCCACAGCCTTACGCGCAGACGAAACCTGATCTTTATGCGAGCACTTGGAGCGAGTCTGAGATGCCTTGACCTCGCTCCGACGAGAGTCAGAACGCTTGGTCTTAGCCCTGTTCTTGGTCGATTTGCTTTTTGCAGCTTTAGAAGACTTGGATTTCGTAGAAGATTTCTCCTCCTTCGACCCCTCAGCCGCCTCCACCAAAGCACGACGAGCCCTACGCTCCGCACGAGATTCTGCCATCAATAACTCCACTAATTCATGAATTAAAGCTGCAAGTATTGTACCGTGCCAAGCCAGCAGACGATATGCAAGCGGTTTAATCGTGTCAGTGATAAGCCCAACGACGGTTGCCCGCCGCGTGAGGGGTGCGGGGGTTAAGTTTATCGCGAGTTCCGCACGAACAGGAGGCCACTTAATGTGGCCTCCGCCGTGAGCAGGACTGTAGAGCAGGAAACTTAACCCCCGCACCCCTCACGCGGCGGGCAAACTCGCCTTGTGCTCTATCACGCTAAAGTGTATGATTCTGAACGTTACATGACTCACTTTACCTAACTAAAGTGCCATCAAGGGGGATACCATGAATACCGATATGTCTCGTCGTCAGTTTGTTGGTCTAGCCGGCTCGTTTGCCACGGTGCTTGGCCTTGGTCTTGTCGGCTGCGGCGGTGGTGCCGGCAAGGGCTCCGCTGCCGGTTCTGCCGCAGCCAAGGACGTGAAGGGCGCTGCGGAGTCCAAGAAGCTCGTCGTGGGCTTTGACAAGTCCTATCCTCCGTATGGCTTTGTAGGCGACGATGGCGAGTACACCGGCTTTGACCTCGACCTTGCCAAGGCCGTTGCCGACAAGCAAGGTTGGGACGTTGAGTATGAGGCCATCGACTGGGACGCCAAAGACACGCTGCTCAACTCGGGTGCCATCAACTGCATCTGGAACGGCTTTACCATGGAGGGCCGCGAGGACGACTACACGTTCTCCGAGCCTTACATGCTCAACGAGCAGGTGCTCGTGGTCAAGAAGGACGCGGGTATCAAGAGCTGGGACGATCTTGCCGGCAAGACTGTGATTACCCAGACCGATTCCGCTGCGCAGGATGTGCTCGAGGGTGACCAGAAGGATCTGGCGGCGACGTTTGCCACGCTCGACACGATCGGCGAGTACAACACGGCCTTTATGCAGCTCGAGAGCGGCGCGGTCGATGCCGTGGCTTGCGACCTTTCGATTGCCCAGTATCAGCTTGCCGCCAAGCCCGATGCTTATACGCAGCTTGATGAGCCGCTGTCCAGCGAGCACTACGCCGTCGGCTTTAAGAAGGGCGACACCAAGTCGGCCGACGCCGTGACCGAGTCGCTCAAGGCGCTCTACGAGGACGGCACGGTTAAGGACCTGTGCGACAAGTATTCAAGCTATGGTCTATCTTTCGATAATTGGGTGCTCAAGTAATGTCTATTCAGGTCATGATGCATATGCTTGGCCAGGGATTCTTGGTCAGTTTGCAGTTGTTTGTGCTGACGCTGCTGGGGTCGATTCCGCTGGGAATCCCCGTGGCGTTTATGCGCATGAGCAAAATTGCGCCGCTCCGCTGGATTGCGCGCATCTACATTTCGGTCATGCGCGGTACGCCGCTCATGCTGCAGATGTTTGCCATCTACTTTGCCCCGTACTACGTGTTCGGCATTTCGCTCACGCCCGATTCCAAGTGGACGGCGTGCGTCGTAGCGTTCATCATCAACTACGCCGGTTACTTTGCCGAGATCTATCGCTCGGGCCTGCAGTCCATTCCGCGCGGTCAATACGAGGCAGCCGAGGTACTGGGCTATTCGCGCATGCAGACGTTTCTGTATATCGTGATGCCGCAGGTCGCCAAGCGTATTCTGCCGGCGATGGGCAACGAGATCATCACGCTGGTCAAGGACACGTCGCTGGCGTTTGCCATTGGCGTGGGTGAGATGTTCTCGACGGCCAAGGCGCTGGTCGCCTCGCAGGTGAGCATGGTGCCGTTTGCGATCGCGGCGCTGATCTACTGGATCTTTAACTTTGTGGTCGAGATGCTGCTGGGCGCCGCCGAAAAGAAGCTGGACTATTATCATGACTAACTCAGTGATGAAAATCGAAAGCGCGCGCAAGGCGTTTGGCGGCAATGAGGTGCTCAAGGATATCTCGCTCGAGGTCAAGCGTGGCGAGGTCGTGGCGATTATCGGGCCTTCGGGTGGCGGCAAGTCCACGCTGCTGCGGTGTGCCACGCTGCTCGAGACACTCGACGGAGGCTCGCTCTCGTTTGGTGGCCTTGCCGTTGCGACGGATGCGGGCTCGGGCGCGGTCTATGCGAAGGGCGATGTGCCCAAGCGGGCACGCTCGCGATTCGGCCTGGTGTTCCAAAATTACAACCTGTTCCCGCACTATACCGTGATGAAAAACATCATCGACGCGCCGATCCGCGTGCTTAAGCGCCCGCGCGAGCAGGCGGAAGCTCGTGCGCGCGAGTTGATCGCGCAGATGGGGCTTACGGGCAACGAGAACAAGGTGCCATGTGAGCTTTCGGGCGGCCAGCAACAGCGTGTGAGTATCGCCCGCGCCTTGGCGCTCGATCCGGAGATCCTGTTCTTTGACGAGCCGACCTCGGCACTCGATCCCGAGCTGACGGCCGAGGTACAGCGTGTCATTAAAGACCTTGCGGCGCAGAATATGACGATGGTGATCGTGACCCATGCGATGCAGTTTGCGCGCGATGTTGCCGACCGCGTGGTCTTTATGGACGGCGGTCGTATTGTCGAGGAGGGTCCTGCCGAGCAGGTCATCGACCATCCACGCGAGCAGCGCACCCGTGAGTTCTTGAGCCGTATCGAGGGATAGGCTCAGGTATTTACTCAACTATTAATTGAGGCGAAGCCGCCGCAGGTCTTACGGTCTGTGGCGGCTTTTTGTTTGCATCGACGGGGTTCAATAATCGCCTCACAAGCTTGTCTCTTCCTCTCGCCGCCTGTATTCATACGTGTGCCGAAAGGTGTGCATGGACGGTCGCCCGTGAGGGTAGGGTGGTGGCATAGGACATTTGGAGGGTGAGTCGGCTCGGCTGCCGACCATGCTGCTCCCGGGATGGCATCGACCGCGAACTCTCCCCGTTGGCGTCGCGCAATGCGCGCGGCCCTGCAAGGAGGTCATCATGGGTGCTCCCAAGACCGGTAACGTAAGGAACGTGGTGCTCGTAGGCCAAGGCGGGGTGGGCAAGACTTCACTCGCCGAAGCCATGCTCCACCTTTCCGGCAAGACCGCCCGCCTGGGCGGCCACGACGGCACCAAGCCTACGCTCGACTATGACCCTGAAGAGGTCAAGCGTTCATTCTCCATCTCGACGACCATTGCGCCAATCGACTGGAAGGGCGCGCGCATCAATGTGCTCGATGCCCCGTGCTACCCCGATTTTATCGGCGACGCCTTTGCCGCGATGAGCGTCTGCGAGACGGCTCTGTTTGTGGTCGACGCCGAGGCCGGCCCGCAGCCTACGACGGTTAAGCTCTGGTATGCCGCCGAGGACCTGCGCCTGGCGCGTGCGGTGTTCGTAAACCGCCTGTCGCGCTCCGAGGCCAGCTTTGCGACCACGATGGACCTGCTGCAGGAGCGCTTTGGCACGCGCCTGGGCGCCGTGACCCTTCCCTGGGGCGAGGGCGAGGACTTTGACGGCATCATCGACCTGGTGCGCATGAAGGCGCGCCATTGCAACGGCACCGAAGCCGTTGAGTCGGAGATTCCCGAGGAGTATCGTGCCCAGGCCGAGGAGGCCCATGACCATCTGTGCGAGTTGGTGGCCGAGGCCGACGATGAGCTGATGATGAAGTACCTGGAAGGCGAGGAGACGCTGACGCAGGAGGAACTCGAGGGCTTGCTGTCGAAGGCGATTGCCGAGCGCATCTTTGTGCCGGTCTTTGCAGGCGATTGCATCAAGGAGCAGGGCGTCAACTCGCTGATGGACGACATCGCCACGTACTTCCCCGCGCCGACCGACTACGGCGAGATGCCGCTCATCGACGGCGATTCGCTCAAGATCTCGAGTGACGATGACCGTCCGGTGGCGTTTGTATTTAAGACGCTGGCAGATCCGCAGCAGGGTCGTATCAGCTTTATCAAGGTGCTGGCGGGCACGCTTGAGCCGGGTCTTGAGCTGATCAACGCGCGTACCCGCAAGGGCGACCGTCTGGCTCACCTGTATGTGATGTGCGGCCGCGATATGACCGAGGTCGGTCACGCCTATGCCGGCGACATCATCGTGGCGCCCAAGCTGGCTGCCGAGACGGGCGACACGCTCTCCATTACCGGTAAGGTCGAGGCGGCGGCGTTCAAGTTCCCCAACTCGCAGTACCGTATCGCCATCGAGGCTGAGAACCGCGGCGACGAGGAGAAGCTCTATACGTTTATCGAGAAGGCATGCAAGGCCGATCCGACCATGAGCATCGACCGCGACGAGGAGACCGGCCAGACCATCATCTCCGCCGTGGGCGAGGCGCAGGTTTCGGTGCTGCTCAACCGTCTGGAGGACCGCACCAAGGTTGCGGCCAAGAGCGTGCCGATCCGCATTCCGTATCGCGAGACCATCCGCCGCACGGCAAGCGCCCAGGGTCGCCATAAGAAGCAGACCGGTGGCGCCGGCCAGTATGGCGACTGCTGGCTGCGCGTTGAGCCGCTTATTGGGCCCGACGGTACGAGCGACGGCTATGAGTTTGTGGACGAGGTCGTAGGCGGCCGTATTCCGCGCTCGCTGATTCCCGCCGTGGACAAGGGCGTCCAGGAGACCATGAAGGACGGCATTATTGCCGGCTACCCGCTCACGGGCATTCGCGTGGCTGTGTACGACGGCTCGTATCACAGCGTCGACTCCAACGAGATGGCGTTCCGCGCGGCGGCTCGCATCGGCCTGCGCAAGGCATGCGCCGATGCCGACCCGGTGGTGCTGGAGCCCATCGAGGAAATCACGGTGACTATCCCCGAGAGCTACGCCGGCGCCGTGATGGGCGACATCTCGGCCTCGCGCGGTCGCGTGACGGGCATGGAGACCGATGAGCGCGGAGACACCGTGGTCATTGCCCAGGCGCCGCTGGCCGAGCTGACGGATTATTCGACGCGCCTGCGCTCTATCACGCGCGGCACGGGCGACTTTACCATGAAGCCCGCAGGCTATGAGCAGGTGCCTTATGACGTTCAGGCCAAACTGGTCGAGCGCTATGAGGAGGGCCGCGCCAAGTAGCGTGTGGCGTTGTCTGCAATGTAGGTGCTGACGGAAAGGCCGTCCTGGGTAACCGGGGCGGCCTTATTTGATCCCTTGGGGACGGATCATTTTTGGGTTACGGGCAGCGCAGTCGGCACTAGTCTCCGGCGGCCTGGTTGCGGCCGGTGGCGTAGTCGATCTGCACGTGCGGCTGCAGGTTGTAGCAGTACACGTGGAAGCACAGGGTCTTACCGTGGTCCTCGATCGATTGTGCTTCCAGACGAACGCCGCGACAGACGAGTTCCTCTTCGTTGTACATGGGCGTGACGCGGTAGAGCACATGGTTGCCCGTGTCGCGGATGTAGTCGAGGATCTGCTCTTCAAACGGCAGCATGCCCGTCTCGTTGAGATAGCGCGTGCCGGTGAGGAGATTCTTGCGATTGGCGTTTTCGCCGCAGAGCGACCAGGCGATGAGGTGGCAGCGGTTGTAGAGGCTCTGGCCCGGAATAAAGTCGTAGCGCCGCTGGTGCCATCCAGCGGGATGGATACGCGAGATATCGCCGCGCTCGCCCTGACCGAGCGATTCGGGGCCTACGCAGGCGAGCGCCTTGCGGGTGCGGCCCAGGCTGTCGAGCTTGGAGAATTTCTTAAAGCAGCCTTCTTCGGTGGCACGCTCATACTCGTCGAGCGTGAATGACGGTGTACCTAGCGGGTGCGTGCTGTCGGCGCGAAGGGCAACGTAGGGGTTGCCGGCGTAGTCGGGAATGCTGCTGAGATATACGCCGCGGGCGCGGTTGAGGTCGGGGTTTTCGACCTCGTCGATGGGGGTGGCGGCGCTGTCCGCGGAGGCAACGTTGCCGCTGGTGTTGGTCGCGGTGGATTCGGAGCCATCGCCAGAGTCTTGGCTATTTTGAGAGTCCTCGGAGCTCGCTGTTCCCGATTCGAGTCGGGCGACCAAGTCCGCTTCGTCGTCGGTACGGCTGGGACTCTCGTTTTGCTTCTCGGCCAGAGCCGTTGCCTGCTCATCGCTTTGCGGCGACAACAGCTTGGGCGCTCCGTCGAGCGATCCTGTGAACAGCGCAAACCCCAGCACCACGGCGGTGCCGATGGAAAGTACTTGCTTGTAGGCGGACTTGCGCGACATGGAGGCTCCTGGATGGACGGTTGGGAGTCTACCAGTCTAGCAGGAGCCAGCAGGGGCCGTTCTGTCGAACAAATACTTAAGATTTGGGACAAATGCTACGGATTCATTTGCCTCATATGGAGCTGCGGCGGTTGTGTATATGAAGCTATTCGGCGTTTCCCCAAATGATACCTGCCAAAACAAACCTGCCCCTTTTCGGTGGGTGATCGTGAGTTATTTCACCGCAGCTTAAGGTGCGGTTGGGATGTGCGCACTTTAAAGAGAGGAGCCCATGATTAGAGAGGTTGCGCTCGTCTCTCTAAATGTCTCTCTAAAGAGAAAGCAAGTTAAAGAGATAACCTTAGGCAATCTAGCAGTGAATTTGATGCATCTCTCTAAATTTCTCTTTAAAATAAGGTACCTATCTCTCTAAAGTTAGAGAGATATACTATACTTTAGAGAGATAAATCTATCGTTTTAGAGAGACGGAATGCCAATGCTGCTGGATGAACCTCTTGGCCTTATTGTTGAGCGCCTTCGCAGGCGGGGGACTGATGACGCATCGGTAGAAGTTAAAGCCTGCACGAATAAATTGAGCGCAGACGTATGGGAGACAGTGAGCGCTTTTGCGAACACTGCGGGTGGGCTCATTATTTTGGGCCTGAACGAGGCCGAAGGATTTGTTCCTTCGGCTAACTTTGCTATCGATAGGGTGCGCGATCAGTTTGTTTCGGGTATCGGAGACGGAGGCTCAGCGGCAGTGGTGGCCCATGCGCCGCGGTATGAGCTTGATCGAGGCGAGGTCGACGGGCTCCAGGTGCTTCTGGTGCGCATCTTTGAACTTGAGCTTAAAGCGAAGCCTTGCTATATCGGCGCGCGCGGCGTGCAGAACGGTAGCTACAAGCGCGTGGATGATAAAGATATCAAGATGTCACCCGCTGAGCTATATGAGCTGCAGAGTGCGTTGCTTCCGAGCGATGCAGACGGCACGGTGGTTTCGGAGGCAACGGTCGAGGATTTGGATCCAGATGTCGTGCGGTCTATTATCGCAAATCGCCGGCTGCAGACCCCGCGCGTTTTGCGCGGGGCCGATACGCTGGAAAAGCAGCTGGTCAGACTCAATATCACTACAAAGGATGGTGCCGTGAAGCTCGCGGGGCTTCTGTCGGCGGGAATTTACCCCCAGCAGTTCTATCCTAAACTGATGATCGATGTCGCCGTTCATTCCGATGTGGAAAAATCTGCACCCGGGCAACCCCGGTTTATTGACCGCCAGTTGTGCGATGGCCCGATTCCGGCTTGCATCGAAGATGCCCTTGCCGCGATTGGACGAAACTTGCGCAAAGCGACGATAGTGCAAGGCGCTGGCAGAAGGGAGGATTGGGAAGTTCCCCAGGAGGTTTTGCGCGAGGCCTTGGCAAATGCCTGCATCCATCGAGAATATTCGCCCATGTTTGTGGGGCAGGCCGTGAGTGTCGATATCTATCCAGACAGAATAGAGATCAAAAACCCTGGCGGCCTTTGGGGCGGAAAGACGGTGGACAATCTTGCAGACGGGGAATCGCGCTGCCGAAACCCAAAGCTCATGAGCCTAATGGGGGCGACGCCGTTAGAGCATGCCGAGGGGGCCGTTGCGGAAAGCCAGGGATCTGGTATCCCGGCTATGATTCGCGAGATGGAGTCTCGTTCGCTTGGCAGGCCGAAATTTATCGTTAAGGCCGATTCGTTTACGGTGCTGCTTTCCCGGCACGGGGCGGAGCTTGCTGAAAACCGCACGTGGATTCAGAACCATGTGGGCACCGAGCTGACGGATCGCGAAGAAACATTGCTCATGTTTATGCGGGAGCATGGGTGCGTATGCGATGTTCAAAAAATACGAGAGGCCCTGAAGTGGGATTCGGATGACATTCGCCTGATCTGCGGGGACCTTGTAGATAAACATGCCCTGTCAAAATGCGGCAAAGACACGTTCGAAATTATCGATAGGAACAGAGAACCGTCAGCTTCGACGGCGGATAGGATCCTGGAGGCTCTCAGCGCCGAAGTGGATATGACGGCGCGAGAAATAGCGGTTGCATCGGGGGTCAGAATTTCGTCTGTCCGTTACCATCTGCCAAAAATGGCGGATAAAGGGCTCATCGAAGTAATGGGTTCATCGACGAGCCACAATCGCCGATATCGGAAGAAGTAGATGCAGCCGGACCGCCCCTCTAGTGTCTCTCGAAGTTAGATGGGCGCTAGAGGGGCGACTGCCTCGCGATATTTCCCCAGATAAAACCTACCAAAATAAACCTGTCCCTTTTTGGCAGGTTGTAAAACGGCGTAACCTAAAGATTCATGTTGCCGTGGATGTAGGGGGTGACCTCGGGGGAGATATGGTCGCAGCCCAGCTCGCGCAGCGCGGACTCGATAACGGCGGGCAGCGGGGTTTTGCCCTCGGCATCGACGGCGTTGCCACCGAGGGCAGCAATCTTGGCGACATCTGCGGGTGCGGCCTCGATATGCATGCAGCCGCCGATCAAGCGCGCGCGTACCTGTGCCAGATCAAGATCGTGCAGGTAATCCTCGCAGGCGCGGATTAAATCGACCTTCTCGCGCGTAAGCGCCTCGCCCGTGGGGACGCGGGTGGCAAGACATGCTTCCGCCGGCAGGTTCCAAACGGGATAGCCCCATGCGCGCAGCAGCTCGCGCTCTTCGTCCTTGGTAAAGCCGACCTCCATAAGGGGTGAGCGTACGCCGAGCTCTTCTGCCGCACGCATGCCAGGGCGGTAGTCACCGCGATCGCTTGCATTGCTGCCATCGATGACGGTGGGAAAGCCGAGCGACTTGGCGTGGTTGACGATGGCGGTAAAGCCGGCGTGCTTGCAGTGGTAGCAGCGATTAGCATCGTTGCAGGCTACTTGGGGGAGCTGCAGCTGATCCACCGAAAGATTGAGCACGGGGAGCTTAAAATGTGCCCCTTCATTGGCTTGTCCATCAACGGACCGCTCAAACGAAGCCTGCTCGGGCGTGCCGATGAGCGGCGTGGTGAGATGGACGAGGAGGGTATTGGTAGGCATGATGCGGGCGCATACGGCGGCCAAAAAGCTGCTGTCAACGCCGCCGGAAAACCCGATAGCCACGCGCCCGTATGCCAAAAGCAGCTGTTCGAGCGCCGATAGCTTGTCTTGAAGCTCCTCTGCGGGTGCCGTGGTGTCTAAAATCATGAAACGATCCTTATCGTTGAGTACTCGATCGAAAACTATAATCCTAATGCGTTACTTGCCATAAGACTTCTATCTGTGTAACGAAAGTGCAATATGGCATATACGTTATATACAAGTTGCCAAATGCGGTAGAGTTGCAGCAACGCGACAGCGAGAGTCGATGGGGGACCGATATGATCAAGGCTGTTATTTTTGACATGGATGGAACGCTGGTCGATACCGAGCGTTTGGGGATTAAGGCCTGGAAGGCAGGCGCCGCTGAGCTGGGGCTCGCGATTGATGAAGCACTGATCCATCAGTTTATCGGTCGCACGCTGCCCGATGTCATGGACATCCTCGATAAGCATTACGGCAGCCATGAAACCACCGAGGCGATCTATCGTCGCCACAAGGAGATTCGCGACGATATGGTCAAGACCGAACTGGAACTTAAGGCCGGTGCCGCCGAGTGCCTAGACGAGCTGCTGGCTGCGGGCTATCACGTGGGTCTAGCGACGTCGTCGCGCCTCGTTACGGCCGAGCGCAACCTTAAGATGGTCGGTCTTTTTGACAAGTTTGAAACGGTAACGTGTGGCGAGGACGTCGTGCACGGCAAGCCCGACCCCGAGATGTATCTGCTTGCCTGCGAGCGCGCGGGCTTTGCTCCCGAGGAATGTGCCGTGGTCGAGGATTCGCGCAACGGTTGCGTCTCGGGCATTACGGCCGGCTGCCATGTCTTTGCCGTCCCCGATATTGTGCCGCTGCCGCAGGACGTGGTGGATGGCTGCGAGGCCGTGCTCGATACGTTGTTCGACCTGGCGGCGGCAATCAAGACTGTGCGCTAGAAAATTGCGGCGTTGAAACGAGCGATTGCTCACGTTTGCGCTTAAGCAAAAGGGGTCCGGCAATGGTCGGGCCCCTTTTGCTTAAGCGGCGACTTAGCATACTCGCGGGCGTGCTATAGATACGCACCGAGGTTGATGGCCGTGGCGTCGGTCTGGCTGCTTGCCTGGGTGCTGGCGCGTTCCAGTAGGAACGGACGTACCAGTTCTTGGCGGTTGATATCCTCGGCGGCGACTGCGGTGACGGTACGCGCTGCGGAGCCGACACGGATATGCTTGATCTTTGCCGGGGCCTTGTTCTCGATTTGCTCCATCAGCAGTTGGACACCCTTGCGGCCAATCTCGTAGCCCGGGGGCGCTACCGTAGTGAGCGGGACCGATCCGCTCCAAGCGAGTGGGTTGCCATCGCAACCTGCTACGCGTACTTGCCCGGGGACGGCGATGCCTTTGTCGACCAGTGCCGAAACGACGCCCGAGGCCAACACATCGGTCAGGCCGACGACAAAATCGGGACGTTCGTCCGCGGGGCGCTCGGCGATTTGGGCACCGATGCCGTAGCCGTCGGCAGCGGTATTCCATTCGCCGGCGTCGATGACTTCGATCTTGATATCGGGGTGCAGGGCGAGCGCCTTATGAATGCCAAGGACGCGCAGGGTGAGTTGCATAAATGCTGCTCGGCCGACGACGACAATATGGTGCGCGCCGCGGGCGATGGCAAGTTCGGCAATGATGCGACCCTGGGCCTCATTGTCGGCCGCTACGTAGTAGCCGGGCTCGGAGCAATGGATGTCCAGATGGACGATCGGCACGGGCATCTTGGTCATGGCGGGGTGCCAGTCGGGGGATGCCATGGGCTGAACCATGACGCCGGACATCTGGGTGCCCATAAAGTAGCGCAGGTAATGATCCTCGAGAATATCGTCGTTATCGGCGTTGGCGATGAGCAAGTCGTAGCCGTGCTTGCGGGCCTCGTTGTGGGCGCCGCTGGCGATTTGGAGCGAAAAGCCGTGATCGAGACGGGGGAGCACCAGGCCAAAGGACTTGGTGGCGCCGCCCGCGAGCTGACGGGCGCTTTGGTTGGGCAGGTAGCCAAGGCGATTGATGGTCTCGTTGATGAGCTTGAGGGTCTCGGGGCGCAGCTTTTCGGGGTGGTTGAGCGCGTTGGAAACCGTGCCCAACGAAACCCCGGCCTCGCGCGCGACGTCGCTGATTTTTACCTTTGCCATAGCGGCCCCTTTGATGCGTTTCAAGTACAAGCCAGATTGTAGCATCCCAAACCTTCCAAAAAGGGACAGGTTTATTTTGGCAGGTTTTATCTGGGGAAACGCTGTTGCCAGCGCGACCACCACGAAGGGGGCAGGTACCTTTGTGGTGGTTTGGACCGGCTGGACGTGTGTGCATCGAGTGGTATCTAAGTTGAGATACCACTTCTGGTATATCAGCTTGCGTTTGCGTGAGTACAATACTCGAACGTTGTACGTCTCAGCGCCCTTTGTGCGTGGACGTCTTGCAGTCACGCGAACGAAGGGATTTATCTTATGTGCGGAATCGTCGGCTACACCGGCTCTGATATTGCAAAGAACATCCTGGTCACGGGCCTCAAGCGTATGGAGTATCGCGGCTATGACTCCTCGGGCGTCGCGCTCGAGGTGGGCGAGGACGCCGCGGCGCACCTCGACGTCATCCGCCGCGTGGGCAAGGTCGCGGGCTTGGAGAGCGAGCTTTCCAACATCGACAGCGACGCTACCTGCGGTATCGGCCACACCCGTTGGGCCACCCACGGCAAGCCCTCCGTCGTTAACGCTCACCCCCACACCAGCTGCGACGGTCGTATCGCCATCGTCCACAACGGCATCATCGAGAACTTCGCCGAGCTGCGCGAAGAGTTGGAGGGTCGAGGCCACCACTTTAAGAGCGAGACCGATACCGAGGTCTTCGCGCATCTGATCGAAGAGGCCTATGCCGAGACGCACGACCTGATGGCCTCCGTGCGCGAGGCTTGCACCCACGTGGTCGGTGCCTATGGTCTGGCCGCCGTGTGCGCTGACGAGCCCGGCGTGATCGCCGTGGCCCGCAAGGATTCCCCGATCGTAGTCGGTGTGGGCGAAACCGGCTCCTATGTTGCTTCCGATGTCATCGCGCTCATCGACGCCACCCGCGATGTCGTGGTGCTCGAGGACGGTCAGTTTGCCAAGCTCACGCCCGCAGGCGTCGAGTACACCGACGAGGCCGGCAACGTTATCGAGCCCAAGGTCACCCACATCGATTGGGACCTGGACATGGCAGAAAAAGGCGGTTATCCCGACTTTATGCTCAAGGAGATTCACGAGCAGCCGCGCGTCGTGCGCGACACGCTGGTTGGTCGTATGACGCCGGCCGGCGAGCTCGACATCGACGAGCTGGGCCTTTCGCTCGAGGAGCTCAACGACATCGACCGCGTCTACGTGATCGCTTGCGGCACCAGCTATCACGCTGGCCTCATTGCCAAGAATCTCATTGAGGGCTGGGCTCGCATCCCCACCGAGGTGGAGGCGGCCAGCGAGTTCCGTTATCGCAACCCCATCATTACGCCGACGACGCTTGTCGTTGCCGTGTCCCAGTCGGGCGAGACGGCCGATACCCTTGCCGCCATTCGCGACGCGCGCATCAAGGGTGCCAAGGTCTTCGGCATCACCAACGTGGTGGGCAGCCCCGTGGCGCGTGAGAGCGACGGCGTCATCTACACCAAGGCCAACAAGGAGATCGCGGTCGCCTCGACCAAGAGCTTCATCGGCCAGGTTGTGAGCCTGACGCTGCTGGCCCTGCTGCTGGCGCAGGTCAAGTACCGCCTGACCACCAAACAGGCACGCATGCTGTTCCGCGAGCTTTCCGATACTGCCGAGCAGATCCAGTGGATTTTGGACACGCAGACCGATGCCGTGCATGAGGCTGCCCTGCTGTGCAAGGATGCGCAGTCGGCGCTGTTCGTGGGCCGCGGCATGGGTGCCGCTATTTCCTACGAGGGCGCGCTCAAGCTCAAAGAGGTCAGCTACCTGCACGCCGAGGCATATGCCGCCGGCGAGATGAAGCACGGCCCCATCGCCCTGATTGACCCGGGCTTCCCCGTCATCGCTGTGGCCACCAAGAGTGCCACCTACGACAAGACCGTGTCGAACCTCATGGAGTGCAAGGCGCGCGGCGCCAAGGTCATCGTTGTTGCCACCGAGGGCGACGAGGAGATCAACAAGATCGCCGACTGCATCATTCGCGTGCCGGCAGTCCGCGACGTGTTCAGCCCCATCACGGCGAGTGTCCCGCTGCAGCTGCTCGCCCGCGAGGTCGCCATCCTGCGCGGTTGCGACGTTGACCAGCCCCGAAACCTCGCCAAGAGCGTCACGGTAGAGTAGTTGGTTCCGCCGTTCTAGCGACTAAGGCCCGGCTCCGCATCAAGACGGAGCCGGGCCTTGTTGCATTTGCCCGGATAAAACCTGCCAAAATGAACCTGTCCCTATTTGGCAGGTTAGCGGAGCTTACTGGTCTCGAAGTACTCGGGGAACTGGTCCAGAACCTCGGTTTGGTTGCGGAACATCATGTGCAGGTGCTTGCTGACCAAAAAGCTCGCTTCGATGGGGTCGCGACCGGCGATAGCGCGGCGAATCTGCTTGTGCTCGTTCACGATGTCCTGATTGTCGAGAACCTGCGTGGCGGCGCGCAGCCAGCGGAAGCGCTCCAGGTCGGCATTGGTCTCTTCGAGCCACGACCACACGGTGCTGCGACATGCGATGCTAAAAATCATGTGATGCATGAGGTTGTCGCTCAAAAAGAAGCCGATGCGATCCTCTTCGGCCATGGCCTTTTCCTGCAGCGCGATGGCGCGGTCGAGCTGCTCGATGCCGGCCGACGTGGCGCGCGCACAGCATTCCACGATCACCTGCTTTTCCAGATGTTCGCGGATATAACAGGCACTCTCGGCAAGGGTGAGGTTGATGGGTGAGACGTAGGTGCCGCTCTGGGGCACGGTGCGCACCAGGCCTTCCTGCGCCAAGCGAACCAAAGCCTCGCGCACGGGCGTGCGACCCATATCCAGGTCGTCGCAAAGTTGCTTGACGCCCAGCTTTTCGCCCGGCTTGTAGTCCAGGTAGACGATTTTGCGTCGAATGGTGTGGTAGGACTGGTCCTGTAGGCTCGTTTCCTGCTCGCCGACGTGCATCGATTCTTCCATAGCGCCTCGCAACTGTTCTATCAAACTCATATGTCAGTTGTTAATTATGCCGCGAATCAGCTCTCCGCGGTGGGTAATTCGGCTGTCGCCCGAGAACTATTGCGGCATCTTAGTCTGTGTTTGCGCAAGGCTGCGCTCAATGTTGCCGTATCATAAGCCGTCGCAAACGTGAAATAGAAAGAAGGAATCCCATATGCAACTGGCAAATATCGTACGCGAGCGCTGGAAAGGCGTCTTGTTCTGCCTGATCATCGCTATCCCCGCGACGTTGCTCGGCAAACAGATTGAAGTGGTCGGCGGTCCGGTATTTGCCATCCTCTTTGGCATGGTCCTGGCGCTCGTCTTTCCCAAGAATCGTCGCGAACAGCTCGCCGCCGGCGTTACCTATACGTCCAAAAAAGTCTTGCAGTACGCGGTTATCCTGCTTGGCTTTGGCATGAACCTCTCCCAGATCCTGTCCAAGGGCGCCCAGTCGCTGCCCATTATCGTGGCGACAATCTCGACCTCGCTTGTCATCGCCTTTGTGCTCTGCCGCGTTATGAATGTGCCGGGTAAGATCGCGACGCTTGTGGGTGTGGGTTCGTCGATTTGCGGCGGTTCTGCTATCGCCGCGACTGCACCCGTCATCGATGCCGACGATCGCGAGATTGCCCAGGCCATTTCGGTCATCTTCCTGTTTAACGTTATCGCGGCGCTCGTGTTTCCGACGCTCTGCGGCATGCTCGGGCTGACCAACGAGGGCTTTGGCCTGTTTGCCGGCACCGCCATCAACGATACCTCGTCGGTAACGGCTGCGGCGAGCGCCTGGGACAGCATGCATCCCGGCGCCAATGTGCTCGAGAGCGCCACAGTGGTCAAGCTCACCAGGACGCTGGCCATTATTCCCATCACGCTGGTCCTCGCATGCTGGCAGATGCATCTGGCACGCAAGGCCGGCGGTGACGCCAAAAGCACGTTCTCGCTTAAACGTGCGTTTCCCATGTTTGTGCTGTTCTTTGTGCTGGCGAGCGTGATCACCACGGTGCTTCAGCTTCCCGCGTCCATCACGGCGCCCATCAAGGAGCTGTCGAAGTTCTTTATTGTGATGGCCATGGCGGCTATTGGTTTTAATACCGATATCGTCGAGCTGGTCAAAAAGGGCGGCAAGCCCATCGCGTTGGGCTTTTGCTGCTGGATTGGCATTGCGTGCATGAGTTTGGGAATGCAGCACGTGCTGGGAATCTGGTAGAGAAGTAGCTTATTCGCGTGCTGGCTGCCGGTGAGCGCAAGCCTTCGGTGGAGCGATAGGAGCTCTTGCGGGTATGGCTTGTCCGCAGGTTTATAAGTCCCGAAGAGCTCTTATCGCCCCGCCAGGATGGCGATGCGGGGCAACACCTATACTCGCAGGACGGCGCTTTCTGCCCTATAGTGTTTGGTGAGCAATATCGTTCAATTTTGAAACACTCGGTCGTGCGACCGTCGGCGGTTGCACGTCGCCGCGGACAGGGGCAAATCATGGATAGCAATGCTAAGCTGAACATCTTGACCGATGCCCTAGCTGCTGCCGGGGCCTCGGCATTGGCAATCGATGCGCGTGGGGACGTCGCGATCTCGACCATGAATGACGCGGCGCTTGAGCGGGATGTGGCGGCTTTTGTCGCTGAGCGTCTCGACCGTATAGGAGACGGCGCGCGTCTGGTTATGGGGCGTGAGGGTACGCGCCTGAGCCTGACCGTTCGCCCCACCGACAAAGAGGGCGGGAGGCTTTGGGTCGTTGTGGTCCGCGAGGTGCGCGGTGCCGCGGCGCATGCGGGCATCGAGTGGCTCAACGCCGACGAAGTTGAGGTCCGCTATGAATCGAGCGCGTACGGCATCGTTGAGGGGGCGGCCTCGGTGGCTGTACCGGTTACCGAGAGCTATGCGCGCGGCGTGCCCCTTATGCTCGAGGGCGAGCTGGGAGCGGGTCAGGTCGAGATTGCCAAGCGCCTCTATCTGGATGGCCCTTTTGTCGATCAGCCCTTTGTTTCCGTCGCGCTCGATGAACTCACCGATCGCGGTTGGCGCCATGTGCTCAAAAGCTCCGAATCGCCGCTGTTCCAAACGGGGCTGACCCTTTGCATTGAGGGCTGGAATGCGGTTGGCCCCCAGCGCCTCCGCGAGCTGGTCTCCACGATGACCGACACCGCGTTGGCGACGCGCTGCCATGTGGTGCTGACGGCGAATGACATGCCGGGCGGCGGCGAAAGTGATCAAGCCGCCTTTGTGACCGAGCGCTTCGCCTGTGCGGTGAGCGTCGCGCCGGCAATCGCCGAGCAGGGAGCCGCGTCGACGAAGGTCGCGCGCTATTTGGAATATCTCGCTGATGCATTTGGGACGGCAGCGCCCACGCTGTCTGCCGCGGCGACGAAGACGCTCGATGCTTACCGCTGGCCGCGCAACTATCTGCAGCTCCGCGAGGTCTCGGAACGACTGTATATATTGGTGGGGACGGGCACGGTGGACCGCGCTGTGGCGGAGGAAGTGTTCGCCCAAGAGGACGTGATTAAGACCGCAACCTTTGGCGCCCCGACGCTTGAAAGTGACCTGTATATCCTGCGACCGCTGGCCGATACCGAGCGAGATATCGCGCATCTGGTTGTAGACCATCTCCACGGCAACCGAACCCGTGCGGCGGAGGTGCTGGGCATAAGCCGTACAACGCTGTGGCGCTTGCTGAAGGACGATGACCGTTGAGCGAGGCGCCCGTGACCGCACGCGACGCGTGTGCTACAGTCCAAAGCGTTATTGTTTCGATTTGGTTACGGCGTGCGAGGGCATATGGCTGAGACTTCAAAACCGAGCCGCAGAAGGCGGAGTGCCGCGCCGGTCAACCGACGCACAACATCGGTGACGTGGGGCAAACACGCCTCGGGGTTTGATGGCTCGTTCAAGCGCACTAAATACGGCTATCCTTCGGCAAGCGCCCGCTTGGCAATGCAGGCAGAGTCCTCGCTGTGGGGCCGCAAACGCGTGGTGGGCTCAAAGCTCAAGCACGACGGAACGCTCGGCTACATCAGCCGCGGGGCGGCTCGCCGCAGCGGGCTCAATCCCGCCGGCTGGCATCGCTACGTGCCGATCGTGGCCGCCGTTGCAGTGATCGTCATCGCGCTCGCTGCGCTCGGATATGCCGGCGGTGGCGCCAACTTGGACGCAATGTTTAAATCGCCCGAGCTCGCGCATGTAGGTACAGAAGTTGTCGAGGGCGCTCAGGCCCAGACGAGCGTCGCGCCCCAGCGCGGTATCGTTGCGGCGGCCTCCACCATCGCCGATGTGCAAAAGGACGAAGACAAGCAAGGCGACGACGTCGATGCGAATCAGACGAGCGAAACGGCAATAACTCCATCGGCGGGATAAGTTGCGAGTGGGGCAGCTAATTTGGGACGGGGCTTTTTTAGCTGCCCAAGACAGTGGCTCATTCGATGTCAGTCGCCAAAAGCGAGCGAGCCGCATTTGCGCCAAGGTGACGTGAAATGAGAGGGCGCTGACCTTCTGGTCGCGCCCTCGAAATTGAACGTCAGATTGGCGTGAATGCGGCCCGCGCAGCGTCAACGAGCCCGCCGTTCGGTAGAATGGCGGAACTAATTACCTTACGTAGACCACGTTGTCGCGGCGGGGTTTGGGCTCGGGCAGCGTGTCCTCGGCATAGCCCAGAATGCAGTGACCGACACCGCGCAGGCTGCCGTCGGCGGGTAGACCCCAACTGGCCAGTAGCTCCAGGCCCTCGGGCGAATCGAAAACCTCGTGGGCGCGATGAATCCAGCACGAATCAACGCCCAGCGCATAGGCAGCGTTGAGCAGGTTGCCCATGGCGAGCGAGCCGTCTTCCAGATGTGTGGGCACGCTGCGGTCAACCAGCACCACCACAACGGTCTTGGCGCCATAGAAGGGGTCGCTGTTGCTGCCCATGACTTGCGCGTTGAGCTGCGAGAGACGCTCGACGGTCGCGGGGTCGGTGACGGCGACAAACGTCACCGGCTGGCGGCCCATGCCGCTCGGTGCATATTGGCCGGCTTCGATAATACGTGCAAGCTTTTCGGCCTCGACGGGACGATCGCTGTAGTTGCGGCAGCTGCGGCGGTGAATGAGTGCTTCGATAGTCTCCATGGTGTCTCCTTGCGGTGGCGTTGCAGATGCCCCGTTCATACCCGTCGGGCTCAAACGATAGACGGTCAATTGCCCGGCCAAAAGGATAGATTCTAATTGGGAAAGTAGGTTTGCATAAAAGTACCTTCAGAATGTGACAAACAAATGGGATGGTTAAACGTTTTATCCCGTCTACCCTGCGGTTTTTTACCACTTGCCTAAATGACGAACGCATAACCTCTGATAAGGGTTTTACTAAAGGAGTACCAACGTTTATCAATGCGCCGTGGTGGCGCCGGGCCAGGAGGTAACATCATGTTCCAGGCTGGAGATGTCGTCGAGACCGATTTCGAAGGATTTCTGAAGCTGCTGCGTTCCAAGACGCGCGCTTTCGTGTCGATCAACGATCACGAGTACTACATCACGCACACCGATGGCTATTGGCGTGTTCAGGATTGCGAGGCCCTCAACGACAAGGGCCACTTTACTGACTGTTCTGAGTTGGTCAACACGGTCTGCGAGGTCGTCGAGCTGCCGTGGATTGCCGGCAAGAGCCTGCATGACAGCTTCTCGGGCGCTACGGTCTATGAGGCCGTCGCCGCTTAACAGGCAATAAAACCCGATTTTCACGTGACCGCTGGCGCCGCCCCCGCGCCGGCGGTCTTTTTCTGCCGATAGGCCATAAAAATGCACGCATTTGCGGAGAGCCTGTTGACGATAGTCAAAACTCGGACTAATCTAGAGACATATAATTGGTCAAAAATCGGACAATTGAATGGTGGGATAGATGAATAGTGCGGTTACGCTGGTCGACTTCGATCGGTTGCTCAATGGACTCGACCATATCTATTCGGAGTTCTCGCGCGCCTGCGGCCTTTCGGACTGCGCCTACTGGATGCTCGTCGACACGAGTGCAGCGGGCGGAAGCGTTGCCGTGAGTCGGCTGACGAGTGAATGGTTCTACAGCAAACAGACCATCAATTCGGCGATTAAAACGCTTAGGGCGCGAGGGCTTGCGACGTTGGAGTTTGCCGAGGGCAGTCGTAAAAACAAGGTTGTACGACTGACCGAAGAAGGCGTGCGGTTTGCCAAGCGCTACGCGTTGCCGGCGCAAAAAGCCGAGCAACAGGCATTCGAGGCGCTCGAGCCGTGGGAACAGTGCGAGATCATGCGCTTGGTCGGTAAGTTCTCCCATGTTCTTAACGAAGAGTGCGAGGCATTTAAACGGCAAGTGGCCGCCGAGAACGAGACTGACGATAAGGGCGAGGGGGACGCATGCGACTCTTAATGAGGTTTATGAGGCCGTACCGCGGTCTGATTGCGGTGACGCTGTTTGCGGTGCTGATAGATAACGTCGGTACGCTGTTGGTTCCCACGATGCTGGCGAACATGGTCAACACCGGTATTACCACGGGTGATGTCGACTATATATTACGCAACGGCCTGTACATGCTTATCGCGACCGGCATGGCCAGCGGCGGCACGGTGCTGGGCTGCTATCTTTCGGCGCGCCTGGCCGCCAACGTGGCCTGCGATATCCGCAATGCCGTGTACGACAAGTCGCTCGAGCTGTCCGCCAGCGACTTTGAGCGCTTTGGCACGGGTTCGATGATCACGCGCTCGCTCAACGACATCAACGTGATTCAGCAAGCTGTCCTTCAGACGATTCAGCTGGTGCTGCCGGTGCCGTTCTTGGCCGTGGCAGGCATCATTTTTGCTTGGTTCATCGATCCCGCCATGGGTACGCTGCTGGGCGTGGTGGTTGCGATCGTGCTGGTGGCGGCGGTCTTTACCGTTGCCAACGCCGCGCCGATCTTTATGCGCCTGCAGAGCTTTATCGACCGCATGAACGTGGTGCTGCGCGAGAACATCGTGGGCGTGCGCGTCATCCGCGCATTTAACAAGGAGCGCCACGAGGAGCAGCGCCTGGACGAGGTGTTTAGCGATTACGCGGCCAATGCCATCAAGGTCAACCACCTGTTTGTGGGTCTCGACAGCTCCAGCTTCTTTTTGATGAATATCGCCGAGGTGGCGGTGCTGTGGGTGGGCGGCAACCGCGTGGGCGTCCACGCCATGCAAATCGGTAGCATCTCGGCCGTGCTGGAGTACGCGATCCTGATCCTGTTCTTTGTGATGACGGCGCAGATGGTGATTCTGACGCTCCCACGCGCCGCCGCATGCCTGAACCGTGCGCAGCAGGTGTTGGAGATTGAGCCGAGCATCGTGGACGGCAAGCGCACGCTGGACACGTGCGCGGCGGAGTCTGTTGACGGTGCCGACGCGGTGGCCGTGTTCGACCACATGTCGTTCCGTTTTGACGATGCCGACGAGGATACCCTGTGCGACCTGAGCTTTGCCTGTCGCCGTAGCCAGACCACGGCGATTGTAGGCTCGACGGGTTCGGGCAAGTCGACGGTGGCCAAGCTCTTGCTTCGCTTCCACGATGCCACGAAGGGCGCCATTCGCCTGAATGGCATCGATCTGCGCGACCTTTCGCAAGACGACATCCGCGGGCGTATCGCCTATGTGCCGCAGAAGGCATGGCTGTTCTCGGGTACGGTGGCGAGCAACCTGCGCTTTGGCAACGAAGACGCGACTGAGGCTGACATGCTCCATGCGCTGGAGGTTGCCCAGAGCACCTTTGTGCTCGACCAGCCCCAGGGGCTCGATACGCCGGTGGCCCAGGGCGGCACGAACTTCTCGGGTGGTCAGCGCCAGCGCCTGGCGATTGCCCGCGCACTCATGAAGCATGCCGATCTATATATCTTCGACGACAGTTTTTCGGCCCTGGACTTTAAGACCGATGCGGCACTGCGCCATGCGCTGCAGGACGAGACGTGCGATGCCGCGGTGCTCATCATCGCCCAGCGCATCTCGACTATTTTGCATGCCGATCAGATCGTGGTGCTCAAAGACGGCGAGATCGTGGGCCTAGGCACGCACGACGAGCTCATGGAAACCTGCGAGGTGTACCGCGCAATCGCGGAATCGCAGATGAAGGGAGGTGAGTAGCATGACCGAGGAGCTCAAGAAGCAGGGCATCGTCGATGGCGCTGCGGTTGTAGAGACAGTCGAGGAGACGGGCGTCGCGCCCGACCTGGACGAAGCCGCCAAGGCGGCGGAGCGCGAGGCTCGCCGCCAAGCGCTCTACGAGGAAAACGAACGTGCCGAGGACGAGCGCGCCCGCGCCGAGGCAGAGCGTATGCGCGACGTGGACGACGAAGACGAGGACGAGACGCCTCGGGATACCTGGGCGACGGTGCGCCGCCTGTGGAGTGAGGCTGCCGGCGACCATTGGCGCTTCTATATCGTGTTCGCGAGCATTGTGTTCTATGTCATCTTTAACACCGCCGCGCCGGCATATAGCGCCCGCGTGATCGATGAGCTGTGGGGCCACATTCAGGTGGCGTTTGCCAACGACACCACTTTCAGCATCACCTGGGAGAACTGCGGCAAGACCATTTTCGTCTACTTTATGATCTGGACTGCCGCTGCCTCGTTCTATGCGCTCCAGAGCTTTTTGATGTCGAGCGTCGCTGAGCGTCTCAATCTGCGCCTGCGCAACCGCATCGCGCAAAAGCTCAACCGTCTGCCGCTCGCCTATTTTGACGCGCATCGTCCCGGCGAGGTCGTCAGCCGCGCGACCAACGACCTGGACAAGATGTCCGAGAGCATGCAGCGCGGATTGCTGCAGCTGCTCGTGTCGATCGGCACGGTTGTTGGTGCTGTGAGCGTGATGTTCGTGTTCAGCGTGCAGCTTACGCTCGTCTTTCTGTTTTTTACGGCACTGTCGCTGCTGGTGACGAAGGTCGTCTCGCGCCGCACACACGATGTGACGGGCGAGCGCCAGGAGTGGGTGTCCAAGATTACGAGTGCGGTCGAGGAAGGCTATTCGGGCCGTCTGGTGATCCGCGCGTTTAACCGCGAACGCCAAAGTTCTGCCGAGGTGCACCAGGCCTCGGGCGAGCTGGCACGCGTGAGTGCCAAGGCCGACTTTATGATCAATGCCGTCGGCCCTGCGGTGCGCTTTATCGGCCGTTTGGCGCAGATCGTGATCGCGCTGGTGGGCTGCAGCATGCTGGTTGCCGGTCACATGACCGTCGGCGTGTTCCAGGCGTTCTTCCAGTTTATCTACGAGGCGTCCGAACCCATGACGCAGCTGTCGTTTACCTTCAACTCGCTGCAGAGCGCGTTGGCGAGTGCGGAGCGCGTGTTCGACCTGCTCGATGAGCCCGAGATGGAGGCCGATCCGCTGCCGGACGAGGCCGCCAAGCTGCCGGGTCGCGTTGAGGGTCGCGTCTCCTTTGAGCACGTGCGCTTTGGTTATTCGCCCGACAAGCCGCTTATGCACGACGTGTCGTTTACCGCCGAGCCGGGCCAGAAGATTGCCGTGGTGGGAACCACGGGCGCGGGCAAGACGACGCTCATCAACCTGCTCATGCGCTTCTACGAGATTGACGGCGGGCGTATTACGCTCGACGGCGTGGATACGAGCCGCATGGACCGCGGCGAGCTACGGCAGCAGTTTGGCATGGTGCTGCAGGACGCCTGGCTGTTCGATGGCACGATTGCCGAAAACATCGCCTACGGCTGTCCCGAGGCGACGCGTGAGGAGATCGTGGCGGCTGCGCGCGCCGCGCAGGTCGACTTCTTTGTGCGCACCATGCCGCAGGGCTATGACACGCGCGTGGCCAACGATGCCGAAAGCATCAGCCAGGGCCAGCGTCAGCTGCTGACCATCGCACGCGTGCTGCTCAATAACCCGGCGATTCTCATCCTGGACGAGGCGACCTCAAGCGTGGATACGCGTACCGAGCTTGCCATCGGTCGTGCCATGGACGCGCTCATGCGCGGGCGCACGAGCTTTGTGATCGCGCACCGCCTGTCGACGATCGTGGACGCCGACCTGATCTTGGTCATGGATCACGGCAACATTATCGAGCAGGGCACGCATAAGGAGCTGCTGGCTGCCGAGGGTGCCTACGCCGACCTCTATCTGAGCCAGTTCGCATAATGTGACAAAGGGACAGTCTCTTTGCCACATCACAAATAAGGCGCGCCGGGGATGAATTCCCTGGCGCGCCTTTGCGTTGATGCCGATGTCGTTTTGTGCCGCTTGCGTTCCTAGCGTTCGTCCACGAGCTTGGCGACGAGGGCCTTGAGCTCGGCCACCTCTCGCTCGAGTTCCTTGACGCGGCGGGCATTCTCGGTGATGCCCTGGCGGTTGAGGGCGGACTGCTCGGCGGCGTCATCGGGCATGTACTCGCGATGCTGCTTGGCGTCGAAACTCTCCTCGAACACACGGCAGCCGTTGCGCTTGATGATGCGTCCCGGCACGCCCACGACGGTGCAGTTGTCGGGGACGTCCTTAACGACGACCGAGTTGCCGCCGATCTTGACGTTGTTGCCGATGCGGATGTTGCCGAGCACCTTGGCGCCCGTGCCCACCGTGACATTGTTGCCCAGGGTGGGGTGACGCTTGCCGGTCTCGTTGCCGGTGCCGCCGAGCGTGACGCCCTGGTAGAGCACACAGTTGTCGCCCACAATGGTGGTCTCGCCGATGACGACGCCCATGGCGTGGTCGATAAAGAAGTGCTTGCCAATCTGCGCGGCAGGGTGAATCTCGACGCCGGTGATGTGGCGGGTGATTTGCGAGAGCACGCGGGCGAGCGAGCGATGACCGTGCTCCCACAGCCAGTGCTCGGGCACGTGGTTCCACTTGGCGTGCAGGCCAGGATAGGAAAGAAAGATGACCAGACCGTTTTGCGCGGCGGGGTCCTGCGCCTGGACGGTCTTGATGTCCTCGCGAATGGTATTGATAAAGCCCACCGGCCGCCCTCCCTTAGCGCCATGGCAATGCGATTCAATAAAGTATAGCGATTCGCTAGGGATTAAAAAGGACAATTTTGGCGGCTTTGCGCTACAAGTGTCAGTTATGCAAACTTGCTGGTAATGGAGTCATGCTTTTGTGGGGTTGCGCACGAGGGGGCACCGCAACCGTATACTGGTCAACTTGGACGTATCCGCGCCCACAACTGAGAGGTTTTACTTCATGGGTTTCATCAATTTTATTGCCGAGCTGCTTAAGGACCCGCGCACCGCGATCGCCAGCTGGATCGCCGCCGGCCCGCTTATGGCCTACGGCTGCGTGTTCCTGATCATCTTTATCGAGACGGGCGTGGTGTTCTTCCCGTTCCTTCCCGGTGATTCGCTGCTGTTCGCCTCGGGTTTCTTTGCCCACAACGGCGGCTTTAACATCGTGGCGCTTCTGGCCACCGCATGGGCCGCTGCCATTTTGGGCGATCAGTGCAACTTTATGATCGGTCACTTCTTTGGCCGCAAGATCATCGCTTCGGGCAAGGTCAAGGCCATGACGCCCGAGCGCATCAAAAAGTCCGAGGACTTCTTGGACAAGTGGGGTCACCTGGCCATCTTCCTGGGTCGCTTCTTCCCGTTTATCCGCACCTTTGTGCCCTTTATCGCTGGCATGGGCGGCATGCACTGGCGCAACTTTGTCGTCTTTAACGTGCTGGGCGGCATTACCTGGTCGACGGTCTTTACGCTGCTGGGCTACTTCTTTGGCGGCATTCCCTTTGTGCAAGAGCACTTTGAGCTGCTGATTATCGGCATCGTTGCCGTGTCGATCATCCCGACCGTGGTCGGTCTGGTTAAGGCCAAGCTGGGTAAATAGAACGCCTAGCTCGAGCCAGCGCGCAGACCGTACAGTTGAGGCCCGTCACCGCTTACGGTGGCGGGCCTTTTTGCTTCGGTCAAATGAAAATACTTTACTTAGTTAAAGAAAAGCGTTTTATCAGACGCGTGCGGGGAGTACAATCTCGTGCATGCGAATCGACGTGCCATCGGCTTTGATGCTGCTCGCGTGTCCCGTCCGGCTCTACGCTCCGGGCGTGCGACGTTGCGACGCGGTCGGCCTCGGTCCTTGCGTGCGGGTTCGCGAGTATGCAACTGTGTATGTAAGGAGCGACATATGACTGTCGAGAAGAAGGATATCGATTGGGGTAGCCTCGGCTTTGGCTACATGAAGACCGATTACAGCTACGAGGCTCATTGGAAGGATGGCGAGTGGGACGAGGGCGGCCTGACCACCGACCACACCCTGCATGTCTCCGAGTGCGGCGGTATCTTCCATTACTGCCAGGAGGTCTTTGAGGGCCTGAAGGCCTACACCGCCGAGGACGGCAGCATCGTCTGCTTCCGTCCCGACATGAACGCTGAGCGTATGTATAACTCTGCCCAGCGCCTCGAGATGCCCCCGTTTCCCAAGGACAAGTTCGTTGAGGCCGTCAAGCAGGTCGTTTCTGCCAACGCCGCCTGGGTTCCGCCCTTCGGTTCCGGCGCGACCCTGTACGTGCGTCCGTTTATGATCGGCTCCGGTGACGTGATCGGCGTGGCTCCCGCTCCTGAGTACACGTTCCGCATTCTCGTGACCCCGGTCGGTCCGTACTTTAAGGGCGGCCTCAAGCCCGTCAAGCTGCGCGTTTCCGAGTATGACCGTGCTGCACCGCACGGCACCGGCAACATCAAGGCCGGCCTGAACTACGCCATGTCCCTTAAGCCCACGATGGAGGCCCATCGCGAGGGCTATGCCGAGAACCTGTATCTCGACTCCGAGTCCCGCACCTATGTCGAGGAGACCGGTGGCGCCAACGTCCTGTTCGTGAAAGAGGATGGCACGCTCGTCGTTCCGCAGTCGCACACCGACTCCATCCTGCCCTCTATCACCCGTCGTTCGCTCGTTCAGGTTGCTCAGGACCTGGGCATGACCGTTGACCAGCGCCCCGTCGAGTGGGCCGAGGTCAAGGCCGGCACCTTTGTGGAGTGCGGCCTGTGCGGCACCGCTGCCGTCATCTCTCCGGTTGGCGAAATCGACAACAAGGTTTACGGCGCCGACGAGACCGTGACCTTCCCGGCTGGATACACCGAGATCGGCCCTGTGATGAAGAAGCTTCGCGAGACCCTGACTGGTATCCAGTCTGGTGCTGTCGAGGACAAGCACAACTGGGTTTACACCGTCGCGTAATTTGTCTTACCTATCCGGGCAGAGAACAAGTTCCCTCCCGGCGCGTCCTCGGACATGCAAGAAGCCCTCGCTGCGCACTTCGTGCGGCGAGGGCTTCTTGCGTCCTGCGGAGTGCGCCGGGAGGGAACTTGTTCTCTGCCCTGCGGGTTCGGCGATGTCACAACGGGCAATGATTAATCTGAATAAAGATGGTGCGCGGCCTTTTAGGCTGCGCTTTTTGTTTGGTCGCGCGTTGTGCGTGGATAAGAAAAGGGCCCAAGGTTTGTGCCTTGGGCCCCAAAGGGCTGATGAACTGGCTTAAGACTCGGCCGTGATTGTTAGAACTTGACGGTCGGGGCCTGGCGGGCTGCTTCGGCGGCCTCGAAGCCCTGGCGCTCCTTAAACTGGAAGATGCCGGCAAAGATGACAGCCGGGAACGTCTGAATGGCGTTGTTGTAGCTGAGTACGCAGTCGTTGTAGCTCTGGCGTGCATAGCTAATCTTGTTCTCGGTATCCTCGAGCGATGCCTGCAGCTGCGTAAAGTTGGTGTTTGCCTTAAGATCGGGATAGGCCTCGGCTACGGCGAAGAGCTGGCGCAGCGCACCGGTCAGCACGTTGTCGGCTTCCATCTTGGCCTCGGGCGTGGTGGCCTTGACGGCGGTGTTACGCGCGCTGATCACGGCGGAGAGCGTCTCCTGCTCGTGCTTGGCGTAGCCCTTGACGGTCTCGACCAGGTTGGGGATCAGGTCGTTGCGGCGCTGCAGCTGCGTATCGATGTTCTGCCAGGCGTTATCAATGCGGTTACGCTTGGTGACCATGTTGTTGTAGATGCCGGCGATGGCGCAGACAATCACAATGACAACAACGATGCCGATGATGACGGTAATCATGATGTCTCCGTTTCGAATGGCCGCGGCGGCATGCGCCAGCTGCCGTTGGTATAACGCTACTAGTATACCCGCAACGTTTTGCCGTGCCGAACTTTCCGGCAAGCGTTATGTTTTCGGCGGGGTCGGCACCGGGGCAAAGCGCGCGAGGTACAGGTGTAAGATATGCGACAGATTGACGAGTGTTGTCTTTGCCCTGAGGATGGCGATACGGATGGACCTTCGCATCAAGAAAACCTATCGTGCCCTGTTCGATGCCTTTACCGAGCTTTTGGAAGAGTATCGGTTTGAGGATTTGACGGTTGCTATGCTTTGCGACCGGGCCATGATTCGCCGCACGACGTTCTATAAGCATTTTCGCGATAAAAACGATTACTTCGCCTTTTATATCGATGAGCTCATGTCGGGCTTGCCGCAAAAACAGCCCGATGAGGCCGGCGCAGTGTCTGCCGAGGACGTGCGCGCGCTTCGGCACGCGATTTTGGACGATGCCATGGATTTGATTCTGGCGCACGAGCAGCTCATGGATAACATTTTGGCTAGCAGCATGTCGGGCATGTTGACCAACGTTATTTGCGACCGCATTGCCCGCTCCATCCGCGAGCGTGTGATGAACGTGCTTGCCGAGGATGCCCTGGCCCCCGTGTCACTCGAGACGACGTCTGAGTTTGTCGCCGGCGGTATTATTCGTCTTTTCACGATATGGTGGGAATCGGGCCACGATCTTGAGCGTCGACCTGAGATAGCCGACGTGGTCGATGCACTGTTTGAGCGGACCATGACACCGGTGCATCACTAAAGTGGCGGGGCACTCGCTACTTATAGCGAACACCATGGTGCACGTCACGGCCTGGGGTTTCGTCGCGTGCGTTGGTCTCCCTACGCCTGCGGCATGACTTCCTGCTCGCCGTTCTCGTCGAGGTACGGCATGAGGAACACGCCGCCCTGCTCGGTGGTCAGCAGCAGGTATTCGCGGTTGCGCTCGTCGCACACGATTTCCTGGTCGACGTGCTCGGGCAGGTCATACAAGGGGCCGTCGGTGCGGGCGGGCAGCACGGTCATGTCCTGCGCGCCCATGGCCTTGGATGTGCAGCTGACTGCGCCCAGGATGATGAGCAGCAGAAGGACCGCCAGGACGAACGGACCGCACCCGCCGCGCTCCTCGTCTGCGGGACTCGGGTACGGCATGGCTACGCCTTCACCAGGAAGTCGTCGGCCTCAGGCTTGCCCGTTGCCTTGCCCACCGCGATGTAGCGGGTGTGCCCGCTGTACGACGTGTAACGTCCCCAAACATAGCCGTCCGCGATCTTGTACCAGTCGTCCAGCACCACGGTCCCGCCCGCGTCGTAATGCGTCACCTCGTTGCCGCCAAGCCCTGGGGCGTCGCGCACGCGCAGCCAGTCGACCGTGCAGCGGTATGTGCCGCCGAAGCCCTGCCCGGCGTGCTCGCCGCTCGGCTGGGTCTGCTCGCCGGTGGGCGCGTCTCCCGGGTCGGTGCCGTCCACCATGGCGTCGTACCATTGCTGGGCGCGTGCCATGTAGCGGTTGTGGTAGCTCGTGCCCTCCTTGAGCGGGCCGGGGCAGCTCGTCGCGCTGAAGTGGCAGTGGGGGAACACGTTCACGTCCCACTCTGGGCGGCCCAGGCCGTAGAACTTGTGGATGGCGGCCAGCAGGTGCGCGCCGCTCTCCAGGCACGCGTCGGTGATGGAGTCGCCCTGGTTGGCGTGCTCGATGCCGATACTCTTGCAGTTCGCGTCCCAGTTGCCCGCGTGCCAGGCCGTGTCGGCGTCCCACACGAGCTGGCCGATGATGCCGTCGCTCTGCACCTGGTACTGCGCCGACGCCTCGCGGGACTGCCAGGTGTTGTAGCAGTCCTCCACGGACAGGTCGCCCGCGTTGTAGTGCAGCACGGTGAACTGCAGCGTTCGCCCGCTGCGGCCCTTGGTGAAGTGCGTGGACAGGATGCGGTCCACGTCCGCCTTCAGGTTCTCGAAGTCCATCTCCTACTCCTTCCCGCCCACGGTCACGCCCAGCAGGGCGTCGAGCCACTTGGATGTGATGCCCACGGACTTGAACAGCGTGTAGGCCGCCTGCACGCCGCCGACGACGGCGAATGCGCACGTAACCCACGCGCCCGGGTCTGCGGGCACTCCGCCCACCAGGCCGGTCACGACGCCCGCCAGGAGCGAGCACGCCAGCGCCAGGACGCGCGCCGCTTTGCCGGTCATTGCCTCGGTCTTGATAAGCTGTACCGCGAACGGCACGACGAGGGACAGCACGATGGCCGCCCCGGCTTGCATGATTGTCATGATTCTCTCCTTTAGTTGCTTGCTTCCTTGTCGTACAGCAGGTCCACGCGGTCGCAGATATGGTCCACCTTGGCCGCCATGCCCTGGCTGCGCGCCTGGCTGTTGGCGAGGTCGGCGTGCAGCACCTCGTTGGATGTGGCCACGGACTCCATGAGCGTCTTCATGGCCTCCATGAGCGAGTTGCTGCGCTCCATCTGCGCGGCGATGCGGCCCTCCATCTGCGAGCGCTCGCGGTCGCGCTGCGCGCGCTCGGCAACCTCGGCCTGCTTGCGCTCCTCGCGCTTCACGTCCAGGCCGGCCTTGCGCTCGTTCTGCTTCCTGAACTCCTCCAAAAACTGTCGGCCGAAGTAGAACAATATGAGCGCCAGGAGCACGCCGCCCAGCCACCCCGGGCCGTACGGCGCGAACAGCTCCAGAATTTTCACGCCTACTCCTTCTTGGACGCCTTGATGGCCTCCATCTCCTTCTTGGTGATCTTGCCCGCCTGCAGCAGCTGCTCCAGGCTCTCGTCGTTGTAGAAGCCCGCCAGGTACCATTTCTGGACGCGTTGGGCGTATCGGCTCAGCTTCACGGCCACCTACTCCACCTCCCCGGGTGCGGTCTCGTCCTCATCGTCGCCCGGCAGCTCCACGTCCGCGCAGGCCGCCACCAGCTCGGTCAGCGCTTCCTGGCGCTCGATGCGGCTGGCCAGGTTCTCCTGCTCGCGCGCGGCGGCCAGGTCGTCCGGGGCCTTCTTGATGTTCAGCATCGGCTACTCCTTCCATAGTCCCTTGTACCAGGCGTCGCAGCGCCTGATGAGCCTGAAGCTATCGCCCTTGCCCGCGTGGTTGCGCCATGCTCGGTAGCTCTCGTCGACCTCGGCGCGCATGATGCGGCCGTTGCGACTCAGCCTCGCCATCTTCGCTATGCGGCGGCGCATGTCCTTGACGTTCGACGGCTTGACGAACATGAGGGCCTTCCCCGTGTCGGTCAGGTGGAAGTCGAAGCCCAGGAACGGCACGCCGTCCCGCAACGGGTACACGCGCGATTTCTTCGGGTTCAGCTCGAAACCCAGGTTATGCAGGGTGTCGCCGAACGCTTCCAGGGCGCGCTCGGCCTCCTCGCGGGTGGGCAGGATGGCCACGGCGTCGTCCATGTACCTGATGTAGTTCCTGATGCCCATGAGGTCCTTGGCCATGTGGTCCAGCGGGTCCAGCACGCTGATGCCCGCGATCTGTATCATCTGGCTGCCTGGGTTGTACCCGACCTCGCCCGGGTACTGGTTGCGCATGACGGCCCTGGCCATGGTCATGATCTCCGGCGGCAGCTTGCGGGCGAACGCCGCTTCGGCCGTCTCGTGCCGCATGTTCGGGTAGTAGCCCGCCACGTCCATCTGGCATACCCAGCCGTTCGGCCCGTTCTTGCGGTAGTGGCGGCGCATGAACTCCTTCAAGCGCTCGCGGGCGTAGTCGGTGCCCTTGCCCTTCCGGCATGCCGCGTTGTCCGATATGAAGCCGCGCACCATGCGGGGGTAGATGCTGTTGTCGTTGAGGCTGCGCTGGAACACTCGGTCGGCGAAGCCCACGCTCACGATGGTGCGGCGCTTCGGCCTCGTTATATCGAACTCTCGCGTCTTGCCGCAGCGAAACGTGCCCGCCTGCAGCTTGCGGCTCATGGCCAGCGTGCGCTCTGACAGGTTCAGCATGTAGCTGGCGGCGCTGGCCTTCCATATGACGCCGCGCCGGCACTTCTTCGCGCTCTCCCTCAAAGCGAGGAACCCGACGACGCCGTTCAGCTCGCCGGGTTCCAGTTCTGGTGTGGGTCCGGGGCGCGCGATAGCCGCCCGCGTTCCAGCCGCGTCGGCGTCGCCCCGGCGTTGTTCGGCCCTCTCGGGCTCGGGGTCGCGGCTCCCCGCGCCGGTTTCGCCCCGCTCCGCGGCTGCGCCGCAGGCTTCGGTGGGGCTTTCGCCGGTTCGGTCGGGAGCACAGCGCAGCGCGTTCTGCGCGTTGTTGTTGTTGACGTTGCCCGACGTGTTCACGATGAACGTGTTGTTGCCGTTGTTGCGATTAGCGGAACGCGTCCAGACGTTCTGTTCAGCCGCGGCCCCGGCTATCACAGACGCCCGTATCTCTTGGCGTCGGATGCCCTCCATGCGGCTATCTCGTCTCGCAGGTCAATTGTCTTGCCGACCCAGTAGACGGCTCGGCGCTCAGACAGGTGCATGACGTCCCATGCGAGGTCGATGAGGAAAAGCAGCTCGCGGCAGCACGTCATGGCCATGTCCTGCAGGCGGCGCCGCTCGGCGTACAGCTGCGCGTCCTGGCGCACGCGGATGTTGTTGGCGCACCATATGAAGCGCGCTATGTCGAGCGCCGCCGCCTTTATCTTGTCCGTGACGGCGGACTGCTCCGGCTTGAACACCTTCTCGTTCGCCGTGATCTTCAGCACGTACTCCACGAGGTCGCAGGCGTTCACGAACACTTCGAGCTTGCTTTTCTTCCTCAACCTTTTAGGTACCGACAAAGCGGCCTCCTTTTCGAACAGTGGGGCGGGCGGTGGCCCGCCCCGGATTGGCATCGATGGCTAGATGGCGCGGGCGGGAGCACAGCGCGGCGCGTTCTGCGCGTAGTTGTTGCCGACGCCGCCCGACGGGGTCACGCGGAACGCGTAGTGGCCGTAGTTGCGAAGAGCGGAACGCGTCCAGACGCCCTGTGGACTGGTCTTGCTGTTGATGGCGTACGTGATCAGCTGCGGCCACGTCTGCCACAGCGCCAGCGGCGCCGGGGACTGCGCGACGCGCGCCCAGTACTCCCACGCCTCGCCCTCCTTGCCCTTCATGCCGGACTCGCCGAGCGCCAGGAAGTGCTCCTCCATGCTCGGCAGGAACACGAGGTCGTAGGTGGTGTCCAGCACCGGCTCGCTGTCGGTGCCCTCCTCGCAGTAGGGCACGCCGGTGACGACCTTCACGCGGCGCATGACGGCCAGCTCGGCCTCGGGGATGCCGTCCAGGAAGCCGCGCTTGCCGACGTACTCCGGCGGGCGGTCCCACTTGTTCTGAGGCTTCCACCAGTTCGTGCCCTTGCCGTTGAGGTACTGGCGCAGCGCGGACTGGCTCCAGCGATTGTAGCCGTACGCGCAGCGGTAGATGCTGTTCATGTTGCCGTCCGGCTTGGTGCCGATGGTGCCCAGGCTCGTGCCCTGCGCGCCTTCGCTCATGCCCACCGTCTCGATGGGGTCCGCGTCGCTCACGGTCTTGTAGGACTTGACCTGCCACGTGCCCGGGTCGCGGTCGGGCGCGTACTCCATGCCGGCCAGCACGCCGCCCTTGGGCACGTCCTTGGTGAGCGTGAACTGGTAGGTCTTGCCCTTGACCACGTTGGTGCCCCACGAGGCGCCCATGGTCAGGTTGTAGGTGCCCGCGGCCAGCGCGGCCTCGCAGTACCAGAAGGCCTCCTTCTGGTCGAACTGCGTGCCGAAGGGCAGGGCGTAGTGCCACTGCAGGATGGTGCCGGGCAGCTTCTCGCCGTCCTGCAGTTCCAGCTCGGCGGGGAAGTGGCACACGTCGTTGGCCACGTCGTAGGCGGTGCCGCCGTCCGGGTCGGTCCACTTGGAGGTGATCTGGTCTCCGATGCCGAGCACGTAGGGCGCCAGGCCGTCGCGGCTCATGCGCGCCAGCCCGTCCCAGTCGGTCTTCAGCTCGGCCACCTTGCCGTGCGCCATCGCCTGCAGCGCGCCCGCGATGGCGCGGCCCGTGTCGTCTGTGATGATGGGGTACTTCACTTCGCTGTCTGCCATGTCTCTATCCCTTCGCTACGGCCACGCACAGCTGGCCCTTGTCGTTGACGCAGATGCCGTTGGTCAAGCCGAGCACGGCCTTCTCCCACTCGGCCATCTTCTGGCTGTAGTTGCTCGCGCGGTCGGCCTCTGCCACCACGCGCCGCGCCTCCTCCTCGACGCGCGCCTGCTCCTGCGCCGTGGCCTTCTCCGTGATGGCCGTGCAGGAGTTGATGGCGGCGGTCGCCTGGCGCGTGATCTCGTCGGCGTTGGCCGCCATCTCCTGGGACTGCTCGATGATGCGGTCCAGCATGGGCACGTACGCGCCGGTGACGGCGTCGGTCAGGTCCACGTTGTCCAGCACCTCGATGCGCAGGCTGTTCGTGGAACCTGTGAAGTCCTGTCCCACCACGCGGAAGTACGCCATGGTGATGGAGCCGCGCACGGCCGCAACTGCGTCGGGGAAGCGGTACGTGAACTGCCCCGATTGGTCCTTGACGGTCACCTCCTCCATAATGGGGCGGCCGCCTGCGTTCTCCGCCATGAACGACACGGTGCAGGCGGCCAGGTTCACGGGTTCGCCGCCGTCGAGCAGCTGGAACGTGCGCTCCAGGCTTCGCGAGTCGCCGCGCCTGGCGCGCAGGCAGACCACGGGCATGAACTGCGTGCTGGTCTTCTGAAGGTCCAGCACGATGATCTCCCTCATCTCTTCTCCTCTCTCACCCGATGGTTCCTATCACGATGCCGCCGCTCGGCAGCATCAGCACCAGCGCTATATCGCCGGCCTTCACGGAGACGCCGGACAGCTTCGCGCACGGCGTCGGCTCGTCGGCCCCTTGCAGCAGCACGTTGACCGTGCCGCCGGACACGGAGCGCACGGGCGCCCTCGTGTGGTACTCGCGCGGAGCCGCCTCCGGCCATAGGGCGCGCGCCAGCTCGTCCGCCAGCTCGCCGCTATTTGTCGACATGCCAAGCCACCTTCCCGCTCGTCGTCACCTTGAAGTCCGGCCGAAGCAGGCGGCGCATGGTGATGGTCGTCTCGCCGCCCAGGCCGAAGTCCACCTCCTTGGCGGTGATGCCGCCCGTGAACCTCTTGCCCGAGCGCTCGTAGTCGACCAGCCCGCACTCCCCGACCTGCGCCGGGACGAACAGCCCGGGCACCGTCACGTACTCGATGCGCGTGGAGTTGTCCGCCAGCTTCTTCTCGGCCAGCGCCTTGAGCGCCGCCAGCATCTTCTCGGGCGTGTCGCCGGACAGCTCGGTGACCTCGTCGTCCAGCTGATGCTCGCGGCGGCGCACCGTGGTGCTCGCCTCGCTGCGCGGGTCGTCGTTGCGCGCCTCGGCGAACAGGCCCACCGAGTCGTCCTCGTACCACAGGCGCACCACGTTGGGCGTGTCCGCCCTGTTGTCCTTGGCCTTGATGGCGGGGAACGAGAAGCCCGTGCCGTCGTCCGGGAACGTCCAGGTCGCCTCGCGCTCGGTCGGCTCGACGTACGGCTGCATCTGCACGGTTCCCCATGCGTCGGTGGTGGCGCTGCCGAAGCCCGCCGCCGACAGCAGCCAGTTGGCGATGTCCAGCCAGCTCTCGTCGCGCTCGAACGTGTGGGGGCCGGACAGCCGGTACGAGGACGGCGCGGCGTCGACGGGCAGGCCGAGCGCCCGCAGGTGCCCCGCCGCCGTCTCGACGGCCTTGGTGCCGGCGGGCAGCGTGAGCGGGCACCCAGGGCCGCACGTGGCCACCGTGAGCATGCCCGCCAGGTCTGCGCTGCCGCTCACGAGCGCGCCCTCCAGGCTCGTCTCCCCGACCTCCAAAAAGCCCGTGGCCACCGGCCCCTCCCAGCGCTCGCCCCACTGGTTCGTGAAACCGTAGTAAACGCGGATGGCGTCGGACTCGTCGGGCACCGCCGCGCCCTCGAAGTCGATGGAGCCGGTGACTTTCAGCTCCTTGAACATGCTCTCGGACGACTTGCCGCCGGTGATCTGCCAGTAGTCCTCGGCCTCCTCCATGCTCGGCCACTTCACGCGCCTAAACGTCCAGCGCTCCTTGTATCTGCTGCCGTCCCACCTCACAGGGCATCACCGTCCGTCCTCGTCACGTTGAGGGACACGTCCCACGCTTGCTCCGCGTTGCCCAGCGATGGCGTGAACGACGCCTTGGCCACGCCGTGGAACACGAAGCCGTACAGCGTCTTGAACACCATCGGCTCGCAGCTGCGCACCGCCTCGTAGAAACGCATGGCCTCCTCCCTGCTCTTGAGCCTCACGGTCATGTCGTGCGGCTCCTCCACGTTCTCGCTCGACACGACGACCGGATAGCGCTTGCCGGCAATCTGGTACGTCGAGAAGCTGGGCTCCACGCTGAACTCGTCGCCAGGCGCGTACATGCCGCTGGCGATGCCGCCGGACCAGTACACGAACAGCAGCGGCGACCCGATGCGGCCGGGGTAGCTGGCCTCGCTCACGGCGCCGGAGTCGGCGAAGCTGGCCGTCTCGTAGCTGTAGTCCGTGTTCAGCGGGGCGTATCGGTCCAACACCGTGGAGCCGTCGTGCAGGTCCTCCGCGAGCAGGGTGCGCACACCGCCGACGTTGCGCCACAGGCTGCACGTCTTCATGGCCACGGCGGCGTCGGTGCGGCCCTCGCGCAGCGTTACCGCGACATAGCCCGTGGACGGGTCCGGCACGGCGTCCGCGACTGCCGTCGACGGCAGCACGTACGACACCGACACCGCGCGCGAGGCTCTGGCCTGCAGCGTGGAGCTTGAGCGCACGGACGCCTCAAGCGTGTAGGCGGCCCCGTCGCGCGGCAGCCACTCGCCGCTGCGAACGTCGAACTCCAAGCCGTCCATGAGGTCTCGCGAGAACACGGCCGCGCCGTCCGCGTCGCGCACGGTCAGGGTGCCAGCCGCCAGCTTGCCGCTCGGGTCGCTGTATCGAACTAGCACGTGCACGGGCGTGTTCTCGATGGCGAAGCCGTCGGCGGGCTGCTCGATTGTCACCGTCGGCACCTGCCGCACGTACGTCGATACGGCGACCGACCACGGGCCGAAGTCCGCATGGGCGCCCTTGGTGCGGGCCTGCACGGTCAGCTTGGCGTTGACCGCGAACGAGTTATCCAAAGAGGCGGAGGACGCGCCGCCGTTCACGTCCGCCACATGCCACGTCGCGCCGCCGTCCGTGCTCCATCGCCACTGGGCCGCCGTCTGCGCCGAGCCGTCGATGGGGTTGTGGCGCCACGCTACCGTTATGCTCGCCTGCGTCTTCGGGATGACCTGCGAGCTTGATGGCGACGTGATCGTGGGGGCCGCGGGCGCGCAGATGGTCACGATGCCGTCCGACTCGACCCATGCGCTCGCGAGGTCTCCGCATACATTGCGAGCGCGGTAGTACCACGTGCCACCCCCGGGGTCGTCCTCGAAGTCCGTCGCCTTGCCCTGCGTGGTACGGACCGCCGTCCACGTTTCCAAGTCCGGGCTTCGCTCTATCTCGGTGCCCGTTGCGGTGTTCGCCCCGTTCTCGAAGACGCCCTTCACCTTGGTGTCGGACACGCGGGCCATCTTCGGCTTGCCCGGAGCGCACGGGGTGTTGTAGACGGTGCCGGTCTCGACCCACGCTGAAGCGCCCGCGGCGTTGCGGCTTCTCACGCGGTATCGCCACGAATGGTTCGCGCTCGTCGAGCGGTCAACCTTCGTGCTGCCCGCCGCCTCGATGGCGCCGAAGTCCGACCATGCGCCGCCGTCCATCTGGCGCTGCACGTCGTGCGCCAGGTACAGGCCGGCGCATGGGCTTCCCGGCACGATGGACAGCGTGTTCTGCGTGTCGGAATCGCGCGCCACGCTCGCGGACTTCGGCGCGTTCGGCGTCGTTGCCACTGCGTTCGTGTACTGGTGCGCGGGGGCATTCCCCGCGCTGTTGTGCGGCAGCACTCGGAACTTGTACAGGCGGTTCGGCTCCGCCTGGTACGTGTACGCCGTGACGTCTCCGCCGCAGTCCTCGGCCAGCTCGTACTCGCCGTCGTCCACGGACACGTCGACGTACACGCCGTCATACGGCCGCGCGTCGGTCGTGTTGCTGCGCCATGTCACGAGCACCGTTCCGTCGCTTCGGAGGACGGCTACCTGGCTCATGACGTTGTTGGGCTTCCACGTCGGCACGTCCGGGCTGTACCATGCGTCCACGGAGCTGTTGTAATGGGTGTTGGACCAGCCCAGGTACCACACGGACGCGCTCACGTGCGCGCTGCCGCCGTAGCCGACCCAGCCGTAGTCCTGCCATCCGCTGTCGCCGTACCATCCCGTGCCGTACAGCCGCAGGCGCCCGCCCCACGAGGTGTCCACGATGGTGCCGCCGAAGTTGCCGCTGTCGACGTAGCAGCTCCGCTTGTACTGGACCCATGCGCGGCCCTCCTCCTGCGCGGAGGTTCGGAACTCGACGTAGGCGTACATCTTCGCGTCGGGGCCGCTCGCATTTCCCCAAAATCCCTTGGCCATGCTCCTCTATCCTCTCGTTCTCGTCGGGTTCGCGCGCTTCGCCGCCAGCACGAGGTTGACGAAGTCCTCCAGCGTGGCGAGGTCGCGCAGCTGCTCCATGTTCACCGTCACGTCGCCTATGTTGTAGACGACCGTGCCGCCGGCCCCCGCATCCGCCCCTCGCGCCGCCAGGCGGCGGGCCACGGCGTCCGCGTAGGGGTCCATCTCACGGCCGGACAGCGGCACGACGGCCTCGGGGCCGGCCTCGCCGATGCCGACGACGCTCGCGCCCATGGCGATGGCGCCGGTTCGGTACCAGCTCACCGATATGCTCGGCACGCTCGGCGGCATCAGGCTGAACTCGCCGCTCAGGCTGAAGTGGGGGAGGGCGATGTGCGGAAACTCCAGGTGCAGCCCCGCGAAGAAGCCGCTGATGGCGTCGAGCGCGTTGGACACGGTGCTCTTTGCGCCGCTCATGGCGTTCTCTATGACCGACCTGATTCCGTTGAACGCCCCCGACACCGCGCCCGTCACGGCGTTGCACGCGCCGACCGCGACCGACTTGATCGAGTTCCAGATGCCCGAGAAGACGGACAGGATGCCTTGCAGGATGCCGCTGATGATGCCCGACATGCCGTTCAGGATTCCGCTCACGCCGGAGCTCATCATCGAGAAGTCTCCGGTGACCACGCCGACGATGAGGCCCAGCACCGTCTGGAAGATGCCCTGTATCACCTGCCAGGCGCCCTGGATGATGGACGACAGCGCCGCCATCACGTTGGTGACGGTCGCGAGGATCGTCGCGAACACGTTGGCGACCGTGTCCATGATCGACGTGAGCACCGGCACGACGATGGAGATAATGACGGTCAGCGCCGCCTCGATGATGGGCAGCAGCACGTCCATCGCCGTCTGCACGGTCAGCACGAGCTGGTCCACGAACGCCTGGACGTACGGCGCCAGGAACGCGCATATCTCCTGAACCTTCGCGCTGATGGCGTCGACGGCGGCCAGCACCGTGGCGCGGAACGTCTCGGACGTGTTCCACAGCGTCACCAGGACGGCCACCACGGCGGCGATCGCGGCCGCCACGGCGAGCGCCGGGGCGAGCGGGACGGCGAAGGCCCCGCCGAGCAGGAGCAGGTCCTCGGACAGCGCGGGCAGCATCGCCACCACGGAGCCGAACACCACGAGCAGCGGGCCGACCGCGGCGACCAGCGCCAGCACCACGGCGATGGCCGTCTGCGCGCCGGACGGCAGGGACGCGAACGCCTCGGCGACGTTGCCTATGACGCCCGCCACGGCGGTGATGGCCGGCGCGAGCGCCGAGCCGAACGCGATGGACGCCGACTCGATGGCGCCGCCCATGTTCTCCAGCGCCCACGACAGCTCGCCCTTCTGCGCGTTGGCCATCGTCTCCGCGGCGGTCGCGTCGTTGGTCGCGGCTATGTACTTCTGCAGGCCCTCGCTGCCGGACTGCATCAGGATGGCGGCGGCTCGCGAGGCGTCGGAGCCGAAGATGGTCTGCAGTGCGGCATCGCGCTCCGCGTCGCTCAGCGTGCTCAGCTTGCCGGTCAGCTCGTCGGCTATGCCGGTTATGTCCTTCATCTTGCCGTTGGAGTCGCGGACCTCCAGGCCGTACGCCTCCATGGCATCGGCGGCCTGGTCGGTCGGCGCGGACAGGCGCTGCAGCATCGTCTTGAGCGACGTGCCGGCGTCCGAGCCCTTCACGCCGTGGTCGGCGAACAGGGCGAGCGCCGCGGCCGTGTCCTCAAGGCTCCATCCGGCCAGCGACGCCTGGGCGCTGCACTGGCTCATGGCCTGCGTGAGGTCCGAAACGTCGGCGGAGGACGCGTTGGCGGCGCCTGCGAGCGCGTTGGCGATACGGGTGGCGTCTGCGGCGCCCAGGCCGAAGCTGCCCATCATCTGCACCGTGGTCTCGGCCGCATCGGCCAGGTTGAGCTGGCCTGCTGCGGCGAGGTCCATGGACGCCGCGAGCGCGCCGCCCTTGATATCCGCCTCGGTCAGGCCGCCCTTGGCAAGCTCCACCATGGCCTGCGCGGCCTCGGTGGCGCTGAACACGGTGTCCGAGCCGAGCTGCAGGGCGAGCTGGCGCAGGCCTTCCGTGTCGGCGGACGCGTCGCCGAGCGCTCCCTGCACCTGGCTCATGGCGTCGTCGAAGTTCGCGGCGACCGAGATGGCGGCGCCGCCCGCCGCCACGATGGGCACGGTGAGCCCGAGCGTCATGGAGCTGCCCAGGTCGGTGATGCCCTCGCCGAGCGCCTTGGTGGCCGCGCCGCCCTTCTTCAGCCCCTCCCAGTTGAGCTTTCCGTCCTTGCCCTTGATCTCCTCCATGGAGACCTTTATCTTCTTCAGCCCGGACACGACGCCCTGGTCGTCGAGGCGCGCGAGCACGGAGACGGCGTTGGATGCGCTACTCATCGGCGCTCACCGCCCGCCCGGCCGCGGCGAACTCGCTCGCGAAAGCCGACGCCATGGCGTTGTTGGCCGCCGCCATGCGGTCTCCCTCGGGCCGCTCGCCGCGCAGCGCGAAATGGCGCGCCCTGGCGCGGAAGGCCTCGACGTATTCTCTGTTGTCCTTGGTTTCCTTCGGGCATTTCGCCGTCCGGTAGTAGATGGCCTGCTGCAGCGGGGTCTCCCCGGACTCCATCAGGCCGGCCACGAGGTCGAGGAACGCGCCGTAGCTCATCGAGCCGGCCACCTCGTCCCAATTGACGCCGTATGCCTGCAGGAGAGACGCGCGGATGCGCCCGGCGTCCTCGTCCCAGTCGAACACCGGCTCCTCGCTTCCCGCGGCACCGCGCGTGCCGTAGAGGTCGACGCCCATGGCATCCCAAAGCACGGAGTCCACCATGTCCCAGAAGCGCTCGCGCCCCGCCTTCTCCACGGCGGCGGCGAGGTCGGGGAACAGCATGGCGGGCAGCAGCTGCTGCTTGTCCTCCTCGGTCAGCTCGGCGTCGGCGAACAGCTCGTTCACCAGCATGGCGTTGCGCGCGGAGTCGCACACGTCGAACTGTTCGCCCTCGTATTCGTATGTTGAGCAGAAGCGGCCGTTAACGGCCTTGCTCTGCGTCGTCAGGCTTCTGCGCATCCGCCACCACGTCCTGTAGGTAGTGCGCTGCCTTGCTCTGCTTCACGTCGTTCAGGCGGTCGAAGATGGCCTGGCACACGGTGGCGAATACCTGGACCATGACCAGGTTGCATTGCTCGGGCTTCAGGCGCACGCCGTCTCCGCAAGCCGTCAGGATGGCGTCGTATGACTCCTCGCCGATGGCGTCCTTGATGGCCGGCCCGATGACGTTCGCCATCTTGACGGACAGCTGGTCGAGATTCTTGCGGTTGGCGGTCTTGGCCTTGATCGAATCGAGCGCGAGCGCCTTGTCGCGCGCCGCGATGCACTTGGCCGCGATGGCGTTCACGTTGGTGTCCGTGCAGTCGATGGAGCACGTCACGGTCTCGTCGCCGATCTCCACCTCGAAGCGCTCGAACGATTTCTTGACTTTCAGGGTTTTCATGGTTGCGCTGCCTTCCCATCGTGCGCTGCGACGCTAAAAAGAAGGCCGGGGCTGCAGCGCGTAACCCCGGCCTTCTCGGCATGTTCTCCCAGCTGTCGCCCAGCGGCTAGGAAGCGCTGACCGTCACCTTCACGACGGTGGACACGGACGGCTTGGCGGCGCATTTGACGGCGAGTCGCGTCTCGCCGGCCTTCAGGCCCGTCACCACGCCGTCCATCGAGACGCGCGCGATGGCGGTGTCCTCGATGGCGAACAGGCAGCGCGTGCTCGCGCCCTCCGGCAGAACGGACGGCTTAACAGCCGCCGCGGACTTGTTGGCGGCCACGGTGACCTCCTGCGCCACGGTCACGCTCTCCGGCAGGAGGACGCCCGCCGCGTCGGTCACGACCGTGGCGACGTCGGAACGGGACAGCGAGCATTTGAAGCTCGCCTTCTCGTTGGCGGCGCCGTTGGGGCCGTTGGCCGCGATGTCGAGGACGGTGCAGGGCGCCTCGATGCACTTGCCGGTCGGGTCGGTGACGCGGTAGCGCGTCTTGCGCGCGGCGCCGATGCCGTCCTCGATGGAGGCGACGTAATCCTGGAAGGGGTCGCCGATGAGGCGGTGGCCCTCGACGCTGTACTTGGCGTTGACGCCGGTGACGTCGGTCTCGGTGTTGCCGCCGCCGTTGTAGTAGGCGTCCTCGCTCGTGCTCTCGCTGTTGTCCTTGCTGATGTCTGAGATGCCGGGGCCGACCCACGCCCAGGTGCGCTTGTCGCCGTTCGGCGTCGTGTCGACCTCGACCACGTGCTGGTAGTTCAGCGCGAATCCGATGTCCATTTAGAGCTCCTTAATCTCGATGTGCGCGGTGGCCTCGACCACCCACACGTTGCGGCCGCTCTCGTCCCACTGGACGGGGCGCGGCTTCACTGTCTCGATGCGAATCATGCGGTAGCTGCCGTTGGCGCTGTCCAGCGGCACGGTGCGCAGCGTGCGCTCCGCCAGCAGCGCATCGCCCATGGCGTCCAGCTCCACTCGCCTGGCCACGAGCAGGCTCAGGCGGATGGCCGTGTCGAACGCGAGGTCGAAATAGCTGTCCTCGCCGCCGGGCACGCCTGTGCGGATGGCGCAGAACTCGGCGTGGCGCCGGGCGTCCGGCAGGTACGTGAACACGTCGCGGATGCCCGCGCCCTCCAGGCGAGCCCTCACGACGTCCACGAGGTCGAGCGTCTTGCTCTCGTCCATGCGTCCCTCCTAGTAGTCCATGTACAGCCGGCGCGCGAAGTCGCGCAGGTCGCCGCCGTCCTCCCGCGCGCACTTCTCGTCCCAGTGGTCGGTCGTCGCCGGGTCGGTGTGGCGCATCGGCTCGTAGTACTGCCGCGCCGCGTAGGGCGTGTTCCACGTCAGGATGCCCGCGCCGTAGTCGGAATTGACCGGCTCGCTGGAGCGCAGGATGGTCTCGCGCACGGGCACGTACTTGCGCATGACGAACGCGCAGCGCCTGGCGTACAGCTCCTGGCGCCTCTTGCACTCGGCCGGCGCGGTGGCCAGGTCGATGCCCTTGGTCACTATGTCCACGGACACGCTCATCGCAGCTCCACCTCCCAGTGGTGCACGCGGCCCCTCTCGTCCACGTAGCGCGTGCAGGACGACACGCAGCACTCGGGGCCGCCGTCGACGCTCACGAGGCTGCCGGCGGGCAGCTCCACGGCCCCCGCGGTGTTCACGGCGTCGACGAACAGCAACCCGCTCGTGCCGTCCTGCAGCTGGTAGTCCGTGGCGCGCACGGACGCCTTCTGCTCGTAGCGCACGCCCAGCAGCTCCACTGGGTCCGAGAAGCCCTGCCTGCCGCCGTCCTCGGTCGGGATGCGCGCGGCGGCGCGGCTCGGCAGCAGGCGCTTCGGTATTGGCACCATGGCGATCACCCCAGCCCCTGGTACAGCAGGCCGGAGCCGGACAGCGCCCGGCGCACGGCCTTGGAAACGTCCGCCTCGTAGGCGCTCCCGCCCTGGCCCTGCTCGATGGTGAGCGAGCCGAGCCGCACGGTGCCCGAGTCGCACACGCCGCCGCTGAAGCCGTAGGCCGCGTCCACGTCCAGCGCGGCGCACACTGCGGCCTTGTACGCCGCCACCTGCTCCTCGCTCTCGGGGACGTTGAAGCCGATGGCCTCGCGCACCGCGGACACGGCGGCGGGAAGGTGCGCGCACACCTCGTCCCAGGTGTGCGCCCCCTTGTAGTCAGCGCTGCGCACCTCCGGCAGCATGGCTACCCCTCCGTCGGGGCCGCGGGCTTCTTGCGCGCGCGCTTCGCCGGTGCGGGTGCGGGCTGCGGCTCCTGCTTGGGCTCCGCGTCCGGCTTCTCGGCCGGTTCGGGCTCTGCCTTCTCCGGTTCCGTCTGCGGCTCCTCGGCTCGCTCGGGCTGCGTCTGCTCCTGGCCGACCTCCGCCGGCTTCTCGGCCGGCTCCTCGGGGAAGGTCAGCCCCACGATGGTGCCCATGCCCTACTCCGTCTTGCCGACGTGGGCGTAGATCAGGCCGTTCTTCTGGAGGTACACCAGGAGGTCGTGGAACAGGCGGTACTGCCACTTGTGGGCCTCGTCGGCCTGGTTCACGTCCGGGCTGAAATAGCGCAGCTTCTCGTGCTTGGAGATTGCCGCGGCGGCCTCGGGGTGCATGACGATGAAGTTCAGCTTCTTGCCGTCGGCCGCCTTCTCGTAGCCGCCCTTCTCCTCGCCGGAGGTGGTGCCGTCGAGCAGCTTGATGGCGGAGTAGAAGCGGTCGGCCGCCACGCCCACCATCTTCATCTCGTCCCAGGTCGCGAAGTTGGTGTTCGGGGCCTGGCCAGCGGACAGGCGGTACGCGCCGGACAGGCGCAGCAGCTTCTTGACGTTGCCGGAGTGGTAGAACAGGCACTCGCTCAGCTTCGCACCGTGGTCCTCCATGCACTGCTCAGCGTCCAGCACGGCCTTGGCGGTCGCGTCGGCTTCGGCGAGGTCGGCCTGCACCGTGTTACCGGCCTGCTTGGCCAGCTCGGCGAAGCGCAGCGCGTCCACCTCGGGCACGACCTTCGTGCGGGCGAACTCGCCCATGGCTCGGGCGCTGACCAGCTTGGCGCGCTCCTCGTCGTCCAGCACGTCGATGCTGAACTCGCGGTCGCGCTCGTAGCGCAGCTTGTAGTCCTCCCACTCAAGGGAGATGCCGCCCTTGGTGAAGCCCTGGCCGCGCACGTGGGTCGCCAGGCCGTCCATGTCCATCTTCGCGATCTTGATGGTGCCGTTTCCGCTCATCTCGCCCAGCAGGTCCTGGTTCATGTTCAGGTCGCCGGTGACGGTCTCCTGCATGATGACCTGGTCCAGTCGGGTGGTGAACTTCGTGATGAAGGCACCGAGATTGTTTGCAGGCATGTCCTGCTCCTTCCTAGTTCTTCTTCAGGCCGAACGCGCGGTCGAGCTCCGCGTCGTCGTCGCCTGCGGTCCCTTCGGGCCTCTTGCCCGTGGTGCCGGTCTGTTTGTCCTTGCCGAACAGGTACGGGCACTCCTCCTTGAGCTTGGCCACGTCGCCGTCGTAGTCGTCGAGCAGCGCCTTGGCCGCCTTGACGTTCACGCAGCCCGCCAGTTCCAGCTTGTGGGCCACCTTCTCGTCGTCCAGCTCGGCCTTCATGTCATCAAGCTTCTTCTGGAGGTCGTCGCGCCCCTCCTTGGTCTTGGCCGCCTCGTCGATCTGCGCCTGCAATTCGGCGATGCGCTTGTCCTTGGCCGCCAGGTCGCGCTCGTACTTGTGGCGGTTTACGGTCGCGCCGGGCTTGCCGCCCTCGCCTGCTCCGTCTCCGTCTCCGTCGTTGCCTCCCTGGCCCTCGCCGCCCTGCGGCTCCGTGCCGGCGCCCGCCGGCTCGTTGGCCTTGGGCTCGTTGCCCTCCTGGCCCTCGGTTCCTTCGGCCGCCTTGTTGTCGGGGTCTTGCGCTCCCATGTCCGTACCGTCCTTTCCGGTGTTTGGTTGCCGCGCTTCACTGCGCGCTCGGTCGTCTCGCAGCTGTTGCCGCCGCTGCCGCGCATGGGGCCGTTCCCGCCGCCCCTCGCGATGGTTCGAATGGTCGGCCGTGTGTCGCCTGGCATGAGAAAAGCCGCCCCGTAGGGCGGCTCTGCGTCGGTTCTATGCGGTTGTTTTGCGCTGGGGTTAGTCCGGGAACAGCTCCATGATCGCGCACCATTCGCTGGTAAGCGCGGGCACGATGCGCGCTGCGCCTGCCGTCTCATCGATTATCGGCAGCGGGAAGTCTGCCGCCTTGCCGGAGAACGATAGCGAGTGGGCGGTGCTTGCGCCGTGCTGGACGGATGCGCCCAATTCTATCGGCATCGCCAGCTCGTCTTGCGTCTTTTTCAGCGCTTCTGCTACGTTCATCGTTTCTCCTTGCAGCATCGCTTTATCAGGTCCGTGAATCTGCGGTCGTCTATGCGCATGCAGTAGGTCTGGTTCTTTTTCGCCGCGGCGAAGTAGCGGGAGCAGTCTCCGTCGTTGCTCTGCGGGTCCACGAAGCGCGTCGCTCCGTTCACCCTCTCGGCGATGAAAACATGGCCGGAGTTGCCGCCCTTCCATTGTACGCGCACGATGGCGCGGGCGCCATCCCCCCACTGCTCCATCAGCTTCTCGACCTTGCCGCGGGTGTTTGCGCCGCTGTTGCTGAAGCACGGCACGAGGTCTGCGTTCTCGTACACGTGCGGCCAGCCGTTCTGGTCCGTCATGTAGGGGAGGCGGTCTCCCTTGCCGCCCCGCGGCTTGGCGGTCACATCGAAGCCCCTGCGGCGTGCTTCGTATGCGCTCACGCAGCGCTGGCAGTTAAACGCCCACTTGGGGTCGAGCGGTTTGAAGTTCGGGTTCGTTTTCGCCAGGTCGTCGGCTGCCGTGTGGTCGCCCTCTATCCTCTTGAAAAGGGCGGCGTGCCTGCCTATCGGCTTCGGTCTCGCCGCCTCCTTTAGCGTGGCGACGATTCCGCTGAACACGCGCCGCTGCTCGCCCGCGGTGAGGGTGGGGAAGTCGGACGGCTCCATGCCCTGGCGCTTCATCTCGTCGGCGATGGCGCGCTTGACGGCGGTCTTGCTCACGCCCGCCCTGGCCATGGCGGCCTGCGCGGCCTTGCCGGCCAGCAGCTCGTCGACCTTGCGCCCGCTCGACGCGATGCGGGCGCCGCCGGCCATGTCGCCGGCCCACTCGCGCGCCGGGTGGCGGTGCAGCACGGGCCTGCCCGTGACGCTCAGGGCGTTCGACTCGGCCACCAGCCGCCGCATGGCGTCCTGCCTGCGGGCCAGCAGCTCCTGGGCTTTCACGACCTCTGCGCGCGCCGCAGGGCTTGGCGCCGCGTCGTGGCAGATGCGGGCGCCGCTCAGCTCGCGCTTGGCCTCGCGGATGGCGCGCTCTCCAGCTCGCTGGCGCTGCTCCAGGGCGTACACCTGCTCGCCCGGCAGGCCGCTGGCATGCTTGGGGTCGCGCTCGTAGGCGCGCTTGGCGCCCGGCAGGTACGGGCCGAAGCTGTGGCGGCAGTTCGCGCCGAGCAGGCCGTCCACCGAGCCGTAGCCCGTGGCGGCCTCCAGGCCGTCGTAGGTGCGCCCGTCGACCGTCACCGTCCCGCGCCAGCCGTAGACCTGGCCCTGCCACGACGCGTGCGTGGGCCGGGCGTTGGGGTGGCTGGAGACCTCGACCAGCTGGACGCCGTAGCGGTCCATGGCGCCGGCGGTCATGCGCGCCCCGTCCTGGGCTATCTGCGTGCGCACGTGGCGGCGCACGGCCACGTCGGCGCGGTTGGCCACGGTCGCGTTGCCGCCCGCGTCCACGTACTGCACGATGCGCACGCCGTCGCGCTCCAGCTGGCGGACCGCCGCGTGCAGCGCCCGCTCCGCCGTCTCCACGCCCGCGTTCACCTTGGCTATGGCGGCCGTGGACGCCTGCAGGAACGCCTCAACGGCTCCGCGCTCCATGCCCAGGTTGTCGCGCTCCAGGATGGCCGCCAGGCCGCGCAGCGTGGCCTCCATCTGGCGCGGCCACGCCTTCTCCGTGCCGGGCCTGCCGATGCGCTCCATGTCGTCGGCGTCCGATGCCCGCAGGTGCCTCTCGACCGTCGCGCGCAGCTCCGCGTCCACCTCGCCGGCGTGCGACGCGATGATGCGCCGCAGCTCGTCGGCGTGGGTCTGCCCGAGCAGCGCGGCGGCGGTAGCGCTCCTGGAGGTCACGCCGCCGCCCGACAGCATCAGGCGCGCCAGGTAGTCCAGCATCTCGGCCTCGATGCCGCGGTATACGCGGGCCAGCTCCTCGCCGGCCTCCTCCAGCGCGTCCGGGGACAGCATCAGAATCCCTCGTCCACGACGGCGGCGGAGGGCACGGCCTCGGCCGCCTCCTGCTCGCTGAAGCCGTGCCACTCCATGAGGTAGCGCTGCTTCAGCGCCGGCACGCCCAGGGCCGCTATCTCGGCCAGGGCCATGTTCTTCTCGGTCTGCGTGTCGGTGATCACGCTGTCGTCGAACTGGACCATGACCGCGCCGAAGTCCTCCTCGATGGCCGCGCCGCAGTGGATGCGCGCGCAGTTGAGCAGGCTGGTCACCACGCGCTGGATGGCGCCGCGCAGCACGTTCTCGTGCTTGCGGACGTTGCGCATCAGCGCGGAGTTGTCGGCCGTCACCTCGGTGGCGGTCTTCATGCCGCCGCTCTTGTCAAGCGCGAAGTACTGCTGGCCGAAGCCGCACAGCTCGCCCAGCTCGGCCAGGGCCACGTCGAACGCGCTGCGCAGCGGCTCGATGCGGATGTTCGGGCTGTAGATGTCGATGAGGTCTTTTGTGACGTCCTTGCCGGCCAGGCGGCGGAACAGGCGGCCGTCCACCTTCGGCGAAGGTATGACCTTGCCGTCCTTGCTGCGCACGTCCACCATGCTCTCGTCCACGAACACCTTGGCGGCGGTCAGCTCGACCTCCTGGAACATGGAGTCGTAGGCAAGGTCCACGGCCTTGACTGCGTCCACCGCGTCGGCGAACACGCTCTGTCCGTACGGGGACAGGTCCACGTACGTGTTCTCCAGCGCCGGCTTCACGATGCCGAACGTGGGGCAGGCCTGCTCCGTGTCGAAGTCCTCCAGGATGCCGGCGGCCTCGGCGTCCTGCTCGCGGGAGTCCACGAACAGGTACGTGCGGATGTGGTAGCTGGCCGTCTCGGCGTCCCAGGCGTGCACCTGCAGCTGGTCGGCGCGCTTGCCCTTCACGCTCGCGCGCGTCACGAACGCGCACTCCGCCACGCCCTCCTCGTCCCAGGACAGCGGGCGCACCATGCGGGCGTCGTAGCGGCGCACCTTCACCTCGGCGCCGCCGTCCCGCACGTCGAACCACAGCGCCCAGGCCGCCGTGCCGAGCGCGAACGCCTTCTCCACGATCAGCTGCCCGGTCGGCCAGAAGTTCGCGCGGTCGAGGAAGTCCTGCAGCCACTCGTTGGCCGCGGCGCCCTCCACGCTCACCTGCGTGTCGTCGGTGACGAGCAGGCTGGCCCACTCGCTGGCCACGCGCTTGGCGGGGCGGATGGTCAGGCGGTCGCGCTTGCGCCGCTGCCCCTGCATGTCGGTGTATGCGTCCTTGTACCAGTCGGCCTTGCCGCTGTACCAGTCGTACCAGGCCTGGATGTAGGTGTCCATCGAGTTGTCGACGGAGTAGCCCAGCTCCTTCAGCTTCTTTGTCACGTGCGCCGGCACGCTGAACTCGTCGGTTGCCATCTTGCGGTCTCCTTATCCCCGCAGCCCGGCGATGACCGCGCGCTCGCGCGCGCTCAGTGTCCATCGCTCTGCTGCGGCTCGCTCTGCTGCGGCTCGCTCTGCTGCGGCTCGCTCGCCCAGCAAAAGCCCGCCGCCGAATATCGCCTTGCCCTGGTCGCGCTGCATGTCCAGCGCGGCGATGCGCACGCACTCGTCGCGGCGCACGCCGAACTCCACGCCGTACTTGGCATAGCGCTGCAGCATGGCCGCCGTGGCCACCTCGTAGGGGTACTCGTATCGCGGCACGGTCCTGCGCTCGCGGCTCGCCTCGATGGCGGCGTTGACCTCGCGGGTGAGCCGCGGCGCGCTCTGCATCACGTACTCGCCGCCGCCCATGTTCGTGACGAACGAGGTGCGCACCTCGGCGCCGTTCGCGTACACCACGGCGCAATCGGTGATGAGGTGGTTCATGCGCATGCACACGCCCGCGCCGCCCAGGCACGTCAGGCTCGGCGCGAACAGGAGGAACGGCACGTCGCGGTCGATGTAGAACGCGCAGATGGCCGACAGGATGGAGAACGGCGGGTTGTCGATGACCGCGCAGCCCTCCGGGTACTCGAAGCGCTCGTAGTCGCCGCCGGGCCAGAACGGGCGAACGACGCGGGCCGGGTCGATGCCGTACTCGCGGCACGCCCAGCCCTTGACGGCCTCGTAGACCAGCGGCGGCGTGTAGCAGTCGTCGGTGGTCTTCTTCGGCTTGAACTTCTCCACGAACTGCTCGTAGGTCTCGCCCTTGGCCATCTATGCCGCCTTCCTGTATCCGCGCGCACGGCGCGCCTCGTCCATCGTCGCGTATCGGGTTGCGTCCACCCAGTGGTCGTTCCCGTCGGGTATCTCGTTGAGCACCTCGCCGTCGGGGGACTGCGCGTACTCCAGGGCCCGCACCTCCGCCGCCAGCCTCGGGCAGCGCACGGGGTCGATGACCCACGCCGCGAGGCACTGCAGGAAGCGGTAGCTGGCCATGCGGCCCGGCTTCCCCTTGCCCGCAGCCCGGGCGTTCGCGCCGTGGTCGCGCTGCACGGCGATGGCCGTGGGGTCGCCGTCGTCGGACAGCACGGGCAGGTGGTGGTACTCGGGCGCGCGGCCCTCCCCGTCGCTCCACGTGAGCAGCGCCTTGACGCGCTCGGCCTGCTCGTCGGGCGGCAGCTTGTTCGCGCCGTCCTCGCAGAACGTCAGCAGCTCGCGCTGGCCGGGCCTCCACTCGCTGCCGGTCACGGCCCACGGGTCGGGGTACCAGCCGAAGTCCTGGCCGAAGCGCAGGCGCTCGAACTGCGCGATCTCCTCGTCGGTGATAGCGCGGAACACCACGTTGTCGAACACCTCGGTGCCGATGCCCACCGGCTCGCCCAGGTACTCGTGGCGGTACGCGCGCTCGTCGGTCCGCTTCAGCTCCTCGGCGTCGGCGATGAACTGCCCGCCCAGCCACTCCGGCGGCACGTCCAGGTACGTCGAGCGGAACACCGGCAGGCCCTCGGCCTCGCGTCGCTCCATCTCGGCGTTGACCCAGCAGCGCTCCGAGCGCGGCGGGTTGAACGAGTACAGGCGCACGCAGCTCTCGCCGCCTCGCGTGAGCGACTGCGTGACCTTGCGCACCTCGGCCATGCCGCGGAACTGGTCGGCCTCCTCGAACCACACGCAGCCCACGTAGCCGAACGGCACCTTGATGGACTTGATCTTGTTCGCGTTGTCGCAGCCGCGGAAGATGATCTTCTGCCCCGTTGCCTTCTTGGTGATGCGCAGCGTGGACTCCGGCATGTCGTACTGGTCCTCCAGCCCGAGCGCGCGGATGGCCCACACCACCTGGGCGTAGGCCGCGTCGCGCAGGTCCGCCTTGCGCTTCATGAGCACCACGGCGTGCTGGTCGGGGTTGCGCTCGATGTGGTTCACGACCTCCAGCGAGCAGAACGAGGACTTGCACGAGCCGCGCCCGCCCGCCAGCCAGATATCGCCCCGGTAGCCGTCGGCTATCATGCGGTGCGGCGCGAGGAAGCGCGGGCCCAGCAGCAGCGCGAAGTCCCGCACGAACGCGGGGCGCTCCTCGGGCTCGTCCTCCGGCAGCCACGCCATCAGGCGGTCGCTCGCGTCGGCCAGCGCCTTGACGGCCGGGGCGAGGTCCTTGTCCGCCAGGCTGTGCGCCTCCACGGCGGCCACGCCCTTGCGCAGCAGCATGGCCTGCGCGCCGACTATCTCCGCGCGCGTCACCACCGCCGCGGCGGCCGCCGCCTTCTGCAGCTCCTTGAGCCTCGCCGAAACCTCACGGCGCTTCTCCAGCTCGTAGGCGCGGTTGTCCACCGTGGCGGGCTTCCACCTCTCGCTGGACGGGAACGCGGACAGGTAGGCCCGGCGCTGCGTGGCGCCCTTGGCCCTCTCCTGGCAGTAGCGCTCCTGCGCCGGCGTTATGTCTCGTTTGCTGCTTCCCATGCCGGCCATGGTCTGGCACGTGTCGCCCCTGAAACGAGGAAGGGCCGCCCCGAAGGACGGCCCTCTGCCTGTTTCCGTATTCGGTTGTCCCTAGCACGCCGCCACGGCTATGGCCATGAGGCCGAGCACCAGCGCCCTTATGGCGTAGATGGCCGCCGCGTCTATGGCGACGATCGCGGCTATCGCGAGCAGGCACCCCCAGTTGCATCCCGGGCGGTTCATTTTGCCGCGCCGCTCTGCCTTGAGCCAATCCAGGTAGTCGGCGTTCGAGTAGAAGCGCGCCACGACCCTGAGCGTGGCGGTATCGCCCGCCTGCTCCTCGCGCTTCACGACCACCATCGCCGGGATGGCGTAGAACTCCACGTCCATCAGCGCGGCCCTCTCCGGCGTGCCGAAGTAGTGCTCCCAGTTCGTCATCGAGCGTCCTCCTCCCATTTGATGGTCCCGTCGTCGTATTCGGCGTTGAGCCAGTCCTGGTACTCGCCCCACGAGGCGAAGTCCCGCACGAACCGCGATTCGAACGCGCACCTGGTGTCTGGGTTGCACTCGCTCACCATGATGTGGAACCGGCGCCCGTCGCGCCGCATGCGCACCTCCATGAGCATCGCCCTCTCTGGCGTGCCGAAGTATCGCTCCCAGTTCTTCATCGCGCGTCCTCTTTCGCTCCCGGCCCGACCTTGCGGTACGTGTAGTCCTCGAACAGGTGCCCGCACCAGCGGCAGCGGTCGCCGCCTCTCGGCAGGTGGTGCCAGATCTCGCGCATGCCGCACTCCGGGCAGCGCACCTCGATGCTGGGGCGGCGCTTGGGCTTCGTCTGCTGCTCCATGGCTACTCCACCGCCATCCGCAGGGCCGGCTGCACTGATTCGCGCAGGCTTTTCGCCACTGCCTCGGCGACCTTCTCGGCGTTTATCTCGACGCTCACGTCGGGCATCGCGAAGCTGTGCGCCCCGTCGTCCTTTAGGCACGGCATGGCGGCGTCCTGGGCCGCGCCCTCGAGCGTCGACGCCGCCGTCTCCTTGGGCTCGCAGCGCCCCAGCCACATCTCGCACTCGTCCAGCTTCGTGAGCGCCAGGGCTCGCTCGCGGCTCACCTTGTAGACCGTCTCGATGCTCAGGCGCGCGTCCTTGACCGCGCCCGCCGCGAACTTCGTCGTCTCGGGACGGGCGCCATCCTCGCGCAGCTTTCGGTTGGCTTCCGCCAGCTGAAGCCCCAGCGCCTTGCGGCTCTTGTCCAGCGACTCGTTCCTGCGGCGCAGGCTGGCGTTCTCGCGCTTCAGCGCGGCCACCGCGTGGCTCTGCTGCTCGCCCCAGCAGTCCTCGCACAGCGGCGCGTCCACTCCCATGTTGTCCTGCCCCAGGGCGTCGATGTCGCGCCCGCAGGCCTCGCAGATGATTCCCATGTTCGTTCTCCTTCGTTCGTTCGTATTTCGTCTAGTTGCATGGATGGCGGGGCGTGGCCACCGCGCACGAGTGCGGGCGCGGCTTCAGCCCGCACGCACGGCCCCGCCGCCATCCAACTAGTTGGTTTTGTCTGTATGGATACACTTATCCCTTTAGGGATAGTCCATACATACACGCAACAGCCGCCTACCAGCCCGTCATGGCGTCCTCCATCTCGGGGTCGCGCAGCACGCCTGGCTGGTTGCCCTTGCCTCCCTCGCTGATGATCGTGCACCACTCGTTGGCCGAAGCCTTGACCCATGACTGCACGGTGGCCTTGGTCACCTGCTTGCCGTTCACCTCGGGCATGCGCTCCACCACGTTGGCCACGGTGGCGTCCACGCCGTCCTCGGCGCAGGCGGCCATGCCCTCGCGCAGCGCCGCCAGCTTCTCCTCCTGCTTCTTGGCGTCGTTCCTGGCCTTGCGCTCGCGGCCCTGGGCGCGGTAGTCCATGCGCCCCATCTCCTCGCCCTCGGGGCTGGCGTCCGCCAGAAGCCCCGTGCGGTCGACCGCGTGCATGGGGTAGTCGAACAGCAGGTCCACCGGCTCGAAGCGCGGGAACTCGCGCAGGGTGCCCTCCACGCGCCATGCGCTCATCGCCTTGGCCCTGCCCCGCGCGGCCAGGATGCCGTCGAGGTACGCCTTGGTCCACTCCGGCGCGCGCGCCTGCACGATGGAGCGGCACGCGGCCATGAGCTTGTCGCCGCCCGCCGCCAGGTCGTCCTCGGGCACCTCGGCGCGCCATCCCCCGCCCAGCCGCGCGGCGTTGGCGTCCATGAAGCCCGCGGCCTGCTGGCCGACCGCGCGGGCCTCCAGCTGCGCGCGCAGCTCGTCGGACACGTGCAGCTCCAGCATGTCCAGCAGCGCGTCGGGGTCTCGCGCGAACACGCCCGAGCCTGATGCGCGGTCCATTGAGCGCTTGCCGCCCTGGGCGCCCTTGGAGTGGTGGTGGCAGTAGATGACCGCGCAGCCCAGCCCGTCGGCCACCTTGTCGAACTGGTTGCAGAACGCCGCCATCTGGTCCGCGCTGTTCTCGTCGCCCGTGATGACCTTGTAGATGGGGTCGACGATGACGGCGATGGGGCGCTCCTTGGCCGCGCGGCGTATGAGCGCCGGCGCCAGCTGGTCCATCGGCTTGGACTTGCCGCGCAGGTTCCACACGGCCACGTTCGCCAGGTTGCGCGGCTCGGCGCCCATGGCGGCGTACACGTCGCGGAAGCGGTGCAGGCAGGATGCCCGGTCCAGCTCCAGGTTCACGTACATGACGCGGCCCTGGGCGCAGCGCCATCCGAACCACTCCAGGCCCTCGGCGATGGCCACCGTCAGCGCGATGAGCGCGAACGACTTGCCCGCCTTGGACGGACCCGCCAGGAGCATCTTGTGCCCCTGGCGCAGCACGCCCTCGATGAGCGGCGGGGCCAGCTCGGGCATGTCGTCCCACGTGGCGGCCAGCGTCTCGGGGTCGGGCAGGTCGTCGTTCTGCTCGTCCAGCCACTCGCGCCACGCCTTCCAGCTCGGCTGGCCCATGGACTCGGCCACGAGCCACTGCCTGCGCCCCGCGCGCTCCACGCCGGGCATGCGGGACAGGCGGGACGGGTTCTTGTTCTGCGTGTCCAGCTTCAGGCCGTTGTCCTGGCACGTGCGGTACAGGAAGTCCACGCGCTTGCGGTACTCGTCGTAGTCCTTGGCGTCCACGCGCACGATGGCGTGCACGGACTTGTTGCCGCTGTGGACCACCGCCGCGATGGGCAGCTCCAGCGCGCGCATCACGGCCATCTGGCGGCCGGGCGCCATCTCGTCGGACTCCACGAGCGCGTAGCGGAACTCCGCCACGTTGCCGTTTCGCACGCCCTGCCCGTCGAGCGGGTTGAAGCGTATCCACGCGCCCGCCTCGGCGTTCGGCTGGCCCAGCGTGTAGCTCAAATCGTCGCCGTACTTCGCCAGCTGCTGGATGATCTCGCCGGCGGTGCGCGTGCAGTCGCCCTTGCCCGCGGGCGTCCACCGCCCGTCGCGCTCGAACGCGGCGGTGACGTAGCCCACTATGTCCTCGGGGTCGAACAGCGCCGACAGGTAGCGCGTCAGCTGGTCGGCGGGGTGCCACGCGTCGCCCTCGGGCTCGCGCAGCTCCTCGCCCTCCAGCCACGTGGGGTCGACCACGACGTTGGCGGGCTCGGCCTGGCCCTGCTGCTGCGGGCGCGTCGTGCGCCATTCGCGCCCGCCCGGCGTCCCCGGGCCGTCCCACGGGTCCGCCTCGGCCAGGTCCCAGCCGAACGCCTCGTCGTCGCCCCAGCCGGGCGGCTCGTAGCCGCGCTCCATGGCCATCTGCACCAGCGTGCCGCCGTTCACGCGGCCCTCGCCGCCGTCGCCGAAGGAGCGCCACTTGCGCTCGCACTCGCCGGCGTGGTAGCGCGCCGCGTCGGCGGCGCTCCACGCGTCCCAGACCTCGCAGCCGTAGCCCTCGGCCTTGAGCGCCATGCCGACGCCCACCCATTCCTGGTAGTCGAGCGATGCCGCCGGCAGCGCCGCCAGGATGCCGTCGAGGTCTTCGCCCAGAAGGCTCCCGTCCATCTCCTACACCTCCATCGTCGTCGGGTCGTACGTCGCGGGGTCGACGCCGCGCGGGACGCCGCGCCACCCCTGCGCCGCTATGCGGCTGATCATGTTGCTGGCCGCGTCGAACGGCCACGTGCCCACGTGCGAGAAGCCGAAGCGCTCCAGGCACCGTATCTGCTTCGGGGTGGTCAGCCCCTCGCGGCGGCGCTTGTCCAGGCGCTCCAGCAGCAGGCTGGCCTTGCCCTTGCACGCCACCTCGTCGGGGAAGATGCCGAAGCGCTCCAGCGCCGCCAGCTGCTTGTCCGTCGGCGGCTCCAGGTCGGCGGGGAACGCGGGCTCCCAGCCCGCCAGGTCCTCGGCCTGGATGCTCATCTCGAACTGCACGGGGTCGACCAGCTTGCGCTTGCGGCCCTTCATCGCCTTCAGCTCGCGCGCCAGGCTCTCCTCGCGCTGCGCCACCACGTCGGCGCTGGCCTGCCGCTCGCACGCCTCCAGGTCGACCCCGCCCGGGGCCTGCTCGGCCAGCTCGGTCATGCGCGCCGCCACCTCGGGCGACTGCGCCACCAGGTGCGCCGGGCGGCACAGGTCGTGCCTCTCGGTCATCCACAAAAAGTCGAGCACCAGCAGCTCCGCCTTGCCCGTCTCCGGGCTCAGGCGCGTGCCGCGCCCGACCATCTGCACGTACAGGCTGCGCACCTTCGTGGGCCGCAGGACCACCACGCAGTCCACGCTCGGGCAGTCCCAGCCCTCGGTGAGCAGCATGGAGTTGCACAGCACCGCGCCGGGGCCGGCCTGCTCGTAGCGTCCAAGCACCTCGGCGCGGTCCTCGCTCTCGCCGTCGACCTCCATGGCGTCGAAGCCCTTGGCGGCCAGCGCCGCCGCGAACTTCTTGGAGGTGGCCACGAGCGGCAGGAACGCCACGGTCTTGCGCCGCATGCACCCCGCCGCCAGCATCTCGTCGGCGATGCGCTCCAGGTACGGGTCCAGCGCCGTGCCCAGGTCGCCGGCGGCGAAGTCGCCCGCGCTCACCTTCACGCCCGCCAGGTCGATGGACAGCGGCACGGTCTGCGCCCGGATGGGGCACAGGTACCCCTCGCGGATGGCCGTCGGCAGCGTGTACTCGTAGGCCACGCTCTCGAACAGCTGGCCAAGGTCGCGCTTGTCGCCGCGGTCGGCGGTGGCGGTGACGCCCAGTACCTTGGCGTCGGGGAAGTGGTCGAGCACTGCGCGGTAGCTGTCCGACAGCGCGTGGTGCGCCTCGTCGACCACGATGGCGCTGAAGTAGTCGGCGGGGAAGCGCGCCAGCCGCCTCGCCCTCATCATGCTCTGCACGCTGCCGACGGTGACGCGGTACCAGCTGCCCAGGCTGGTCTCCTCCGCCTTCTCCACCGCGCACCCCAGGCCCGTGGCGGCCTGGAGCTTGTCGGCGGCCTGCTGCAGCAGCTCGCCGCGGTGGGCCAGGATGAGCACGCGCCCGCCCCGGTCCACCACGTCCTTGGCCACGTTGCAGAAGACCACGGTCTTGCCGCAGCCGGTGGGCAGGACCAGGAGCGTCAGCCTCCGGCCCTGCTCCCACTCGGCCTCCACGGCGTCCACGGCCTCCCGCTGGTACGGCCTAAGCTCCATGGGCTACTGGATGCCCCAGCCGGGGTGCTGCGACGCCCCCGCCTGCGGCTGCGGGATGGGCATTCCCGCCATCGCCTGCTGCTGGTACTGCTGCTGCTGCGGGCCCGCCTGGGGCGCGTAGGGAGCCGCCTGGGGCGCGTAGGCCTGCTGGGCGGGCGCCTGCTGCGCCTGCGGGGCGCTCAGCGCCGCGTCGGGGTCCTCGCCGCACTGCTTGGCGTAGGCTCGCCACGCCTTCTCGTGCTCCTCGGGCTTGCAGAAGCAGTCCACGTCGTTGGTCTCGCGCTCCTGGCCGTCGCGGTTGGTGTACGAGCGCTTCTTGAGCTTGAGCCAGCCGCCGCGGCCCTCGACGTCGCCCCAGTTGACGACGACCTTGCCGCGCTCGTTGCGGCCCTGGCCGATTGCCTCCATGAACTGCGTGACCTTCCACAGCATGCGCTGCAGCAGGTACACGCGCTGGGTCACCAGCGCCTCCTCGCCGCCGGCGCCCTGCACCTTGAGCGTCAGCACCGCCATGGGGCAGGCCGGCATCTTCGCGCTGCCCTCGAAGCGGGCGCGCTCCATCTTCTGGACGGTGAACGGGTAGAAGCCGTCCTCCAGCACGGTCCAGCCGCCGTGGCTCCCGTCGTCGGGGTCCGCCTCGGTGAGGTCCCAGTCCAGCACCTCGTCTTGCATTTCCGCCATGTTCTCTTCCTTTCGTCCTGCGTCTCGCTAGAAGGGGATGTCCTCGCCGCTGCGGTACTCGGCCACCTTGGCCTTCACCGTCTCCCACTGCGGCACGATCAGCCCGGCGATGTAGTCGGGCGGATACGCCTCGGGCGGCGTGTCGGGCGTGAAGTGGCCCTGCAGCACCGCGAAGTTCAGCACCTCGGCCAGGCTCACGCCGTCTCGCTCCATCAGCTCGCAGGCGGGCGCCCAGAACGCGGGCAGCCCCTTCTTCGCGGCGATGGTCCCAGGCGCGTCGCCCTGCGCCTGCGGGGCGGGCTTTGCTTGGGGCTGCGGCATGGGCCGCGCCTGCGGGGCGGGGGCGGGCACGCGCGGGTCGGGCCCGAGGCTCGGCACGTGCGGCGCTATGGCCTCGTAGCCCAGCGGCACCTCGTCGGGAAGCCCCCAGCGGTTCTTGGCGTCCCATGTGGCCTGGTGCGTGCAGAAGATCGCGCGCTTGGCGCCGCGCGCCTTGCCCTTGGCCATGAAGCCCTCGCCGACCATCTCCACGATGGTCTTGTAGTTGACGAACAGCAGCGCGTCGGCCCATTCCTTGAGCAGCGCGGCGTCCTTCTTGTACATCTTCATGGTCCAGCGGTCGTAGCTCGCGGCCTCGTCGGGCTGCTCGAACTTGGAGACCATGGCGTGCGCCGTGACCACGACGTTCATGCCCGCGTCGCGCACGTCGGTGAGCAGGTCGAGCATGCGGCCGAACTCCTCCAGGGCGAACTGCCAGCACTTGCCGAAGCCCAGCGTCTCCATGGAGTCCCACTTGTGCTGCGCGCACAGCTCGGCGCACAGCAGGCGCTCGGCCCAGTCGGCGGTGTCGAGCACCAGCGTGCCGCACGGGCGCTCCGCCGCCACGTCGCGCAGCAGGCCCTTGAGCGCCGTCCAGCTCTGCGGGGTCTGCGTCCTGGCAACGTCGTAGCCCTCGGTGCCGCCCTCGGTGTCGACGAACAGGGGGTTGGGGAACTGCGCGGCCAGCGTCGTCTTGCCGATGCCCTCGACGCCGTAGATCACGACTTTCTGGGGCTTCTGCGCGGCCCCGCGCGTTATCTGGATGGCCATTACTGAATCACCCAGCCCTTCGCCGCCGCGGGCGCGCACGTCCCGTCGCGCGCGATGGTGCACTCCGGGCAGCCGCTGTCCGCCGCGCACTCGCGGAGGCTTTCGGCCACCATGCGCTCCTCGTCCCCCTCGGGGTCGCCCAGCTGCCCGCGCCCGTCCTCGATGACCAGGCTGCACTCGCCGCCGGTGCCCACGCGGGTGCCGATGACCTGCAGGCCCTCGCCCTCGGCCCACTGCCCGAACTCGGCCAGCGTCTGCGGGTCCATCTGCTCAAGCTTGTCCACCAGCACGAAGCCGCACTCCGGCTTCAGCTCGCGCACGATGGCCGTCGCGGCCTTCAGCTGCTCGCTGCCGCTCATGCAATCCCATGGCTGGCCTTCGTAGGTCAGGCGCGGCTCGCCCTTGGCGTCGAACTCCACGGCCAGGCCCTCCAGCGGCAGCTTGGCGCCGCGCAGCAGGTCGGTGCGGGCCTTCTGCAGGCCGCGCACGCGCTCGTCCAGCTCGTCGTACTGGGCCTTCAGCTCGTCGGCCTCGGCCATCGCGGCGGCTCGGCGCATGTTGGTGCGCACCTTGTCGTTGACGGCCTCGACCTGGCGCAGCTGCTCCTCCAGCTCCGCGGTGGACTCGTCGCGCAGCTGCTCGGCGGTCTTTGCGGCGGTGGCCGCGTCGGCGCTCAGCCGCTCCACCTCGGCCGACTTCTCGGCCATGCGGCGCGCCAGCTCGGCGCTCTGCTCGTTCATGCGCGCCAGCTCTCCCATGGCCGCGTCCAGGCGCGCCTTGAGCTGCTGGGCCTCCATGCGCTTGCGCTGGTTCTCGCCGTTGCGCGCCAGGATGGCCGACTGCTCGGCGATGAGCTCGGACGCGCTCACCTCCTGCGCCGGCGCGTCCGGCCAGTGCCGCATGTCGTTGGCCGCGCCCCGCTTCTGGCGCTCCATCTGGCCCACGGCCAGGCGCTGGTTGTAGGCCGTCTGCTTCTGCGCGTCCAGGGCCGCCAGCTCCTCGCCGACGCCCATGATGGACAGCAGCGTCTCGGCCTTCTCCTTGTCGGTGGCCTGCATGAACCTGGGCAGGTTCAGGGCCAGCTGCTCGGTGAACGAGTTCAGCAGCTGCTGGCCGCCCTTGTTGCCGCTCGGGTCGATGACCTTCAGCGAGCTGTTCTTGCCCTTGCGCTCCACCACGATGCCGTTGTCCAGCACCACGCGCAGCTGCGGGTCGCCGGCGGCGTCCTCGCGCTTGGCGTTGCTCGGGCGCATCTTGTCGCCGCCGAGCGCCCACGCGATGGCGTCCAGCACGCTCGTCTTGCCCTGGCCGTTTCGGCCGCCTATGACCGTCAGCCCGTCGGCCTTCGGCTCCAGGTACACGGCCTTCACGCGCTTGACGTTCTCGGCCTCCACCGATGCGATCTTCACCATTACAGCTCCTCGCTCTCGTCTTCCTTGCACGCCGCCGACAGCTCGGCCATCAGCGCCATGTCCTCCCTGCTCGGCTCCCAGCCGTCGCCCGCCGCGGCGCCCATGGCGTCCAGGAAGTGCGTCAGCTGGTCGCGCCCGTAGTCGCTCATCTCGTCCAGGCCGCACGCCATGCCCAGCACCGTGAGGTTCGGCTCGGCGCCGGCCAGCCAGTCGCGGGCGATGCAGGCGGCCACCATGCCGCTGGCAGCTCCGTCGGGGCGGGCGCCTTCCCACTCGGCCTCGTCGAGCCAGCACGACGCCTTGCCGCCGTTGTCCCACCTGCTCTCGCGGTCGCCGAGCCACGACTTCACGGCCTCCTCCATGCACTCGCGGGCCTCGCGGCAGTCGAGGGGGCGCATCAGGCTCGGCACGAGGAACGCGCGCACGCTGTGCAGCATGTCCTCGATGCGGGCGGCCATGGCGTCCCTGCGCTCCTTGGCGGCCTCGCGCGAAGGGTCCACGGCGTCGTCGGGCAGGGCGGTGTAGACCACCACGCGCGCGCCGTCGTACTTGCTCACGAGCAGCGTGTACAGCGCCCTGCCGGCGTATTCCTCGGCCGCGGCCTCCAGGTCTTCGGGCGTGCGGCACGTCAGCGCGTAGCACATGCCCTCGGGGCGGTCGGGGCGGTCGCCGCGCTCCTCCAGGCCAAGGCGCAGCTCGGCGGCCTTGTCTCGCAGGGCTTGGGCGGCGCGCTCGCGCTCGACCTGCGCCCTGGCCTCCCTGTAGACGCGCTCCCACGCGCCCTCGTCGGCGTTGGCCACCTCGTCGGACAGCTCGGGGTGGTCGTCGGCCAGCTCGGCCACGGCCAGCAGGTGGTCGATGCTCATCAGCTCGGCCTCGCCGCCCAGGCGCTCGGCGGCCTTCTTGACCTTGCGCAGCCCCTTGCGGCGGGCGGCCTTCTCGACCTTCTGCGGCTCCACGCCCAGCAGCAGGGCGCGCTGCACGCCGCGGCTGCGCTCCACCTCGTCGAGCGGCTTCTTGTCGTCGGTGGCCAGCATCGCCAGCGCGGCGTCCGCGTCGGCCCAGTCCTCGCACACCACCGCGTCGAACTCCTTGGTGCCCGCGATGCCCATGGCGCGCCAGCGGCGCTCGCCGTCCACGATGCGGTACACGCCGCCGTCGCGCACGAGCAGCGGCGGGTTCAGCGGCTCGCCCGGGCTCTTCGGGTTCAGCTCGAAGCTGGCGGCCAGCGCCTCCAGGTCGCCCATGTCCTCGCGCGGGTTGCCCTCGCTCGGGTACACGTCGGCGGTCTTGACTCGCTTCAGTTCCATGTTCGGTGCCTCCTATCAGGCAAAATATAAAAGTGTCATTGATTCGGGATTTTTTTTCGCATGCGCTCGACGCGCCTGCGCTTGGCCTTCAGCACGCGGGTCAGCCTGCGCACGTCCCACGCCTCCATGGCGCCCGCCCACTCGTCGCGGGCCTTCGCCGCCTGGTAGGGCGTCATGCCGCTGGTGTCCGGCTCGGGCGGCTTCGGCGGCACGCCCGACTGGGTGCGCGCCTCGGTCCTCTGGTAGGTGGCCCGGTCGGCGTGGCCGAGCATCGCCATGGCCATGGACGCGTCCGCGTCGGCCCTCGCTATGAGGTCGCGCAGCTCGCACGGCCTGCAGGCCCCGCTCTTGCCCATCCTCTCCCGCGCCATCCCGCAGCGCGGGCAGGTCTGCGCGCACCTCGGCTCCCAGCAGCGCAGGGACAGCCCCATGCGCTTCGCCTTCTGGCGCACGCTCTCGTTCGAGCGCCTGAGCCGCCACGCTATCTCGCGGCGGGGGACGCGCCCGGCCATCTCGCGCAGTCTGCGCTCTTCCGCGACGGTCCACGGGCGCAGGCTCTCGCCGCGCCGCATCAGCGCCCGCCATGGCGCTGGTAGAACCACAGGCCGTGCGCGAACGCGCTGCGCAGGTGCTCATTGGTCACCAGGCGGCCGCAGCCCTGCAGGACCTCTCGCCCCTGCAGCGCCTCGTCGACCGCCCACGCGCAGTTCCCGCGCGCCCTCGGGTTGAGCACCTTGGCGCTCAGCTGGATGGTGAACGGCTCGCCGGCCTTGTGCAGGTGCGCGGTGAGGCTGCCCACCAGCCACGGCGTCTGGTGGCTCATGCTCATGTGGCCGCGGCCGCCCTGCTGCTGGTAGCCTTCGAGCACCACCATGCTGTGCGGGTGCTCGGCCAGGAAGCGCTCAAGCTGGCGCCAGATGGACTCGCAGCGCTCGTCCAGCAGGTCGTTGTCGCCCCTCGCGCCCTTCGGGAACCCGATGGTGCGCGAGTCGATCACGCGGCGCTCGTCCATGTACACGATGCCCGTGTGCAGGCAGCCCGGGTCGACGGCCACGATGGCCCCTAGCGCGCCCATGCGGCCTCGCCCTCCCGGTACTCGTACACCGCCGCCGCGTAGCCGCGGTCGTATGCCTGCGCCTCGGCCTCGGCCTTGGACGCGGCGATGCCGTGCGCCTGGCCGTCCAGGTACGCCTTGTGGCACATCTGGCCCGTCAGCAGCGCCATGGGCAGCACGGCCACCGCCGCGAATGCCAGCACGGCGTTGGCGTTCGCCGCCGCCTTGGCGTATACTCGCCCGGTCACGCCCCCGCGGGCATGGCTTCCGGCTGCGCGGGCTTGCTTGCAGGCTTCTCCCGCGCGGCCTTCCACCTCTCGAACTCCTCCTCGACGCCCGGCGCCTCGAACGCCGCGCGCACCGCCGACATGAGCCGCGACCGCGCCATCCTCTTCGCCGCGTCCCTGCGCTCCTCGCCGCGCTCCGCCATGGTCAATGATCACCGCCATTCCTATTCCTCCTCTTCCAGCAGCTGCTCCATGGTCACGCCCAGCACCTCGGCCAGCTTCCTCAGCTTCGGCACGCTGGCCACGGTGCACCCGCGCTCCCAGCTGCTGACCATGGCCACGCTCGAAGCGCCCACGGCCACCGCCAGCTGCATCTGGGTCATGCCCAGCGCCTTGCGGCGCTCCTTCATCAGCTTCCCGTTCACTACTCCTCTTCCTCCTTCTTCTCGTCGTACTGCGGGGCCTCGGCCAGGGTGTCGAAGTCGGTGCTCCACCCCTTGCCCGCCACGCTGAACTGCAGCGAGTCGCACAGGTTGAACTGCACGCCGCCCACCTCGAACATCGTGCGCATGGAGCACTCCAGCGGCACGATGCGCTCGAAATCGAAGCCGAACATGGCGGCGGCGCGGCAGCAGATGCTCTCCTCGGTCTCCTCCATGCATCCGTTCTCGGCCATCTCGAACGCGAACGCCTCGTTCGTCGGGCTGTCCACGTGGCACTCGTTCACCATCGCCGCCCAGTAGCTGCTCTTCGTCATTGCCTTCTCCTTTCGCTCTACGTAGTAATAGCGTAATCACTAGCGATTGACTACGCAGAGCATAATACGCAGTCAGTCCATAGTAGTCAATAGTAATTTTTGAAATTATAATTACCGACAGGCTACTAAGTACGTAGCTATGCAATGAGGGGAGGTCCGTATGCTGTTTGAATTGAAGAACATAAGGAAGCGTTCTGGACTGTCGCAAGAAGATGCAGCGAAACAGTTAGATGTGCCCATTGGCACATATCGGAACTGGGAACAGCTGAAGACGATGCCCCGAAACCGTGGCGATCTGCCCAAGTTGGCGCGCTTTTTCGGCGTGACCGTTGAGGACCTATTCGGCGATGACTTGGTAACGCCCGGAGCATTGAATGAGGTTTACGAAACACCTAAAGCGGAAGAACCGCAGTATCGTGTGATAGATAAGCGCCTGGAAGCTATAGAAAACGCCTACGACTCCATGAACGAGAACGGGCGCCATATACTGCACAGCGTGGCCACGTCGCTGGCGAAGGACCCCGCGAACGCAGCGGAGGAGGGCTAGCCGTGGCCAACGCCGTCATATACGCCAGGTACAGCAGCGCGGGCCAGCGCGAGGAGTCCATCGAGGACCAGGTGCGCGTGTGCCGCCAGACCGCCGAGCGCGACGGCGCCGCCGTCGCCCGCGTGTACCACGACGACGCCACCACGGGGCGCACCGCCGAGGGCCGCGACGGCTTTTTGCGCATGGTCGCCGACGCGCGCCGCGGCCTGTTCGACGTCGTGTACGTGTACAAGCTGGACCGCTTCGCGCGAAACCGCTACGACGCGGCCGTGTACAAGGCCAAACTGCGCCGCTGCGGCGTGGAGCTGCGCAGCGCCACGGAGGCCGTCGGCGACGGCCCCGAGTCCATCCTGCTGGAGTCGATGCTGGAGGGCCTGGCGGAGTACTACAGCGTGGCCCTGGCGGAGAACGTCAAGCGCGGCCAGCTGGGCAACGCCATGAAGTGCAAGCACAACGGCGTGCGCACGTACGGCTACGACCTCGGCGATGACGGCTACTACCACGTGAACGAGGAGGAGGCCGCCGTGGTGCGCCGCATGTTCCGCATGTACGCGGACGGCGCGAGCATGCCCGAGATAGCGGCGGCCATGCCGGAGGCGCGCACGAAGATGGGAAAGCCGCTGTCCGTCGGCTTCATCAGCAAAAGCCTGCGGCTGGAGAAGTACCGGGGCGTGTACAGCTACGGGCAGACGCGCGTGGAGGGCGGCATGCCCGCCATAGTCGACGGCGAGCTGTTCGAGGGCGTGCAGGGGATGCTCGCCGCCCGCGCGAGGAGGAGGCGCAGCACCATGGAGTACCTGCTTTCGGGCAAGCTGTTCGACGCGGAGGGCCACCGCTACCAGTCCAGCAGCGGCCACGGGAAGTCCGGCAGGAAGTACACGTATTACCGCTGCCCGGCGACTGGCCACCAGGTGCCGCAGCACGTGCTGGAGGACGCCGTGGCCAAGGCCGCCGCCGACGTGATCGCTGCGGACGACGACGCGGTGGAGGCCATCGTGGCCATGGTGATGGCCGCACAGGCAGAGGAGATGGCCGACTCCATCGCCGCCGCGGACGCGACGCGCAAGCGGCTGGAGCAGAACGCGCGCGAGCAGTCGCGCGTGGTCGACCTCGCGGCCAAGACGGGGGCCGTCGACGCGGTGGCCGCCAAGCTCGGGCAGCTGGCCGACGAGAGGGAGGAGCTTGAGGCGTCGCTCGCGGAGATGGAGCTGTCGTGCGCCATGGTCGACGAGGAGCGGGCGGAGTTCTGGGTGCGCAGGCTCATGGGCCGTTCCGACCCGCTGGAAGCCGTGCGCCTGTTCGTGGACCGCGTCGTGCTCGACAGGGAGGCGGGGGAGATGCGCGTCGCGTTCTCGTTCGACGGCATAAAAAAGAACCCCCACCAGGCTGAATCTGATGGGGGTTCGCGTAACTGTCGACTGGCGGAGAGAGGGGGATTCGAACCCCCGGAACGCTCTCGCGCTCAACGGTTTTCAAGACCGCCGCATTCAACCGCTCTGCCATCTCTCCGTGAGTCGTAATGATAGCATCGTTTTGAATTTGCAACAGGGAAGGCGAACGATGACGATCACCGAAATCGACGAGAAGTTCATGCGCGAGGCGCTGGCCGAGGCGCGCGCCGCCGCGGCAGTGGGCGAAGTCCCCATTGGTGCCGTGGTAGTGCGCGACGGTGAGATCGTCGCGAGGGCGCACAATCGGCGCGAGCTCGACCAGGATCCTTCGGCTCATGCCGAGTTTGCGGCCGTGTGCGCCGCTGCCCAGGCGCTTGGCCGCTGGCGCCTTTCCGACTGTACGGTCTATGTGACGTTGGAACCCTGCTGCATGTGCGCGGGTCTTATGGTCAACGCGCGCGTGGGACGCTGCGTGTATGGCGCGAGTGATGCCAAGGCGGGCGCGTTGGGTTCGCTGTATGACCTGAATGCCGATTCGCGCCTGAATCATCGGTTTAACGTGACGGCTGGGGTCCTGGCGGATGAATGCCGCGAGCTGCTGAGTAGCTATTTTGGCGGTCTGCGCGGAGCGGGCGGCGCTGATTGCGGTTGTGGGGCCGATCTTGAAGCACACGCCGCTCACGCCGCAGCGCTTGCAGGTGCCGGTGAGGATGCTGGCACGGCGGTTGACTTTGGTCCTGCGTGCCGCCGACCCCGCCGTGTGCTGTTGGCGATCGACTCCTTTAAGGGCAGCGTTTCGAGCGCGCAGGCGGAGGCGGCGGTAGCCGAAGGCGTGCGCCGCGTTTGGCCCGATGCCGAGGTGCGCGCATTGCCGCTGGCAGATGGTGGCGAGGGAACGCTCGATGCCGTTGCCGTGTGCGGCGGTGAGATTGTGACCTGCGAGGTGGCAGGTCCCTTGGGCGACCGCGTGTCTGCCCGGATGCTGGTTGATGTCGAGCGCAAGTCCGCGGTCATCGAGATGGCCGAGGCGGCCGGCATTGGGTATTCGCCTTGCACGGAGTCGTCGGCGCTGGCTGCTACAACCTATGGCGTGGGCGAGCTCATGCTTCGCGCGGTTCGCATGGGCGCAAAGACTATCTATATTGGCTTGGGCGGCAGTGCCACCAACGACGGTGGCGCCGGCATGCTGCAGGCGCTGGGCGCGCGTGTGGTCGATGATCAGGGCTGCGATGTCGCCCCCGGTCTTGCCGGACTTGAGCGGGCGGCGAGCGTTGATTTGGCGCCAGCGCTTCGGGCTTTGGATGGCACTCGTATTGTTGTGCTTTCGGATGTCGATAATCCGCTCGTAGGGCGTCGCGGCGCGCTTGCGGTGTTCGGCGGACAGAAGGGTCTGCCGGCGGGCGATATCGAGACGCTGCGCAGGTGCGACAGCTGGATGGTCGGCTACGGTCGCTTGCTCGACGCCGCGATTGCCGGAGCTCGAGCCCAGGGGTTGTTGCGCACACCCGAGGGCGCGCGGACATTTGGCTCGGTGCTCGGCGTGCCCGGCGCGGGCGCTGCCGGTGGCTTGGGCGCGGCGTTGCTGGCGCTCGGCGCGGAGCTACGCTCGGGTGTGGAGACGGTGCTCGATCTCGTGGGGTTTGACGAGCGTGTACGCGATGTCGACCTGGTCATAACGGGCGAGGGCAATATGGATGAGCAGTCCGCCGCCGGTAAGGCACCGGTGGGCGTGGCCCGCCGCGCGAAGCGATATGGCAAGCCGGTGGTCGCCGTCGTGGGCGGTCGTGCCGACAACCTGGATGCGGTGTACGAGCAGGGCATCGACTTGGTGCTTCCGATCTGCCGCAAGCCCATGCCCCTCGACCAGGCGCTCAACCCTCAGGAAGCCACAACCAACCTCATCTGCGCCGGCGAAGCAGCCGCCCAATCCTACGACCTCGCTCGCCTCTAAAACCCATCCCCCCAATAACTTGCGGTGAAATACGGAGTGTTTTTGCCTTTAAGGTGCCAATTCAGTCCGTATTCCACCGCAACTTCGTGAGTTGCCATCCGAGGCTGGTCGACATGGGTCTCAAGTCGGACCGTTTGCCACGAAACACGGCTATCTACTACGTTTAACCGGCCATCCTCGACCATCCCGGAATTTGTGAAATTATCAGTGCAGGTAGAAAGCTTGCCGATTTTCTAAAAAGCCGGCTATGGTTGACCCCTGCGGCCTAAACGTAGTAGATAAGCCCTTTTCGTGGCGCAGCGTCAGACCAGTCTATTTGGGACGGGCTATTTTGTGGGTTGTGGGGGATAAAGATTGCCGACGGTTTTATCCTGCCGAGCTCCTTTGATGGCGCGAATGGTTCGATTTGACGACCGAGTGGCAACCTGACGCGGAATAGTGGGTCGTTTAAATTGCTACAATTTTAAGTATATTGCGATGTCCCGCCTTGCGTTTTTGCGCGGGGGGTGTTCCTATAGTTTTGTCAACTGGGCAATGCTGTTTTCGAGATTGAATCGCGACATGCTAACGCCAGGCCTTTCGGCCGATGGGCTCCAATCTGTTCGGAGCGCTTCGACTAGGCGGCGTAGGGCACCCTGTCCCGCATGATCGCGTAGATGACCTTCAGCCTCTTTCGTGCCAGCGCCTTGAGCGCCTTGCCGTGCGGCATGCCCCGCTCTCGGCACCTAGCGTAGTAATCGCCCCATCTTCCCTCTGTCCGGGTAAGGCAGTTGCACGAGAATATGAGCAGGTTCTTCAGCCTCTTGTTGCCTTGGCGCGATGCCGTCACCGAGGAGATCGAGGTCCCCGACTGGCGGTTGCGCGGCGCCAAGCCGCAGTACGACGCGAGCCTGTCGTGACTGGGGAAGTCTTCGATGTCTATGGAGATCGCGAGCTCGGAAGCGGTTTTGGGGCCGATCCCCGGCACCGTCAGGAGGCATCGGTAGGTATCGTCGCCCTCGAGGAGGGCGGATATCTCCGCCGTGATCACATCGATCTCCGCCGAGTTCTCGGAGATCCTGCGCGCGAGCAGCCTCACCGCCCGGTCCTCGGCGGCGATGGCCGCCGCGTCCGGCCTTGTCGAGGAGGCCGTCGAGCGGACGAGGGCCTCGATCTTGCCGCGCGCCGCCCCGCGCGTGAGCGCCGCCGCCCTGCGGGGCCCGGCGTCGGCCACCGACCAGGCCCCGCCGAGGGATGCCATGAGCCTCAGCTGGGGACCGTCGGACAGGTCGACCAACGCCTCGAAGGCGGGGCACGATTCCAGCAGGATGCTGCGCAGCCGGTTCTTGCTCCTGGTGTTTTCGCAGGTCAGGAAGTTTCTCTGGGCGGCCAGCGCCCTCGCCGCCGCGACCGTCGGGCCCGGATCCCCGACCGGCAGGAGTGCGTCGGGGATGCCCAGCGCCGTCTTCGCGATGACCATTGCGTCCCGCTCGTCGGTCTTGGCGTCGCCGGCGAAGAGCCTGGCGGCCCCGTGTGCCGCGAGTCCCGGCAGGTACGCCGCCGACATCCCGGCCGCCTTGGCGCGGGCGAGCGCGAGGGCGCCTATGTTGCGCGACTGGTCGACGACCACGAGCGCGTCGGGGAAGCGGCCGAACAGCGAGTCCAGATCGCCCTCCCTGTTCGCGACGGGGGCGCTCAGCAGTATCTCGCCGTCCCGGGTCGCGACGCATGCCCAATGGGACAATTTCCCGACATCGAGCCCGATGACGGCTTCCGGCATTCTAGGTGGTGCCACGGTGTTATCCTCCAATCGGTAGGCCGATCGGAACCCCTCCCTGCGACACCCACATTACCTGGCCGTGGCGCTTGCGCCCGGCAGTTTCCTATCAGTCGTCCGGAGCGGCGAGCGCCCCCGGTGGCAACACCCCCCGGGCCCTCTACGGGGCAGGGGCAGACGGCCATCCGGAGGCGCCCGATCGGCGGCCCCTCGGGGCTTGCCCGTATCGTAGGCAATGCGCCGAATGCTCGCCATCGAAATTTATCGGTGGCCCACTTCAGACTGTAATGGGGCGTATATTTGCATCGATGGGGACGACGACACACATATAGCGAGCCACTGCTTGCCGTCCTCATGGATTGGGGAGGGCCTTCATGAATCGCGTATATGCGAAAGCTCGAGAAATGCTGAAGCCTTTGGGCACAAAAACCAATACAGCCAAGCGTGCTCTAAAGGTTTTGACCGTCCCGCTGGCGGCGTGTGCGCTCTTGTTTGGTGCAACGAGTGCGTTGGCCGACCAGGTTGTTCCCTATAGCAACCATACCGTAAAGACGGTGAATCCCACCGACACCACGGTCAATCTGTTTGACTACTGGGTCGTGGATGGCGACAACGATAAATCGGCAACTGTCAATAATATCAACGGCGGCATCAATAAGGGTCATCAGCTCAAATTTAATAGTGGCGCAGGCACGGGCATTAACAAATGGACGGGCAAAAGCGTTATTGATGGTTCCGGACGCCTTTCTTTTGTGAAGAAGAAGCTGGTAGGCGGTTACCCGTCGATCGATGCCGGTACGTATACCTCCTACGGTTCGAGCGATAAGTACACTGACGAATCGCTCGCATACCTCTTTAACAACGCCAGCCAGGAAAATCACCAGCAGGACGGCAAAGCTGTCTACAACAACGTACAGGGCCTTTTCCAACTTGAGAACGGATACTACGTTTACGACTCGTACGGCTCTAACGGCAACTATGCCGTGTATAACTCCACAACGAATTCCTTTAACGTCTACAATAAAGCGGGTGTTTATAAGGACAGCGTATCAAGTGATAATCTGGGTCAGTTCTTCCCCTTTGACTCGGCCGACAAGGTTTTTGAAGAGCGGAACGGTCGGCTCTCTCCCAAACCGATAACGGACGGAACGAACGATAATCTCAACCACCACTTTGGCATGTCTATGACCACGGAGTTCGTCCAGCCCGCGAGCGGAAAGACCACCGATAACAAGGACATGATTTTTGAGTTCTCGGGCGACGATGACGTGTGGGTCTACATCGATGGCGTGCTCGTGGGCGATCTGGGCGGCATTCACGAGAAGGCAACGCTCAAGATCAACTTTGCTACCGGTGAAGTGAAAGTCGGTCATATTGACGGTGCGAATGGAACCCGGAAGGACATCGAAAATACCACCATCAAAGCGAAGTTTGACACCGCCGGCGTAAATACCTCCAACTTCCGCGGCAACACCTTCTGTGACAGCAGCAAGCATGCGCTGAGCTTCTTCTACCTGGAGCGCGGTGCGGGCGCATCGAACATGTCGCTCAAGTTCAACCTCACTACCCTGCCGTCGTCCGAGGTCGCGAAGGTCGACCAGAACGGCGAGGCGGTCAATGGTGCAACCTTCGCGCTGTATCGGTCCGATGGACCAAAAACTGACTGGAATGAGGGTGAGCTCATCGCTCAAGGCGAGACAAAAGACGGGGTCAGCTGATACTTCAAAAGTCGGATGGTCAAAAGTCGGATGGCTCCGTTCTCTCGTTCGACCAAGAGCATGCTGATGGGCATGACTACTTTGTACTCAAAGAGATTAGCCTGCCTGCGGGATATCGCTCGAGCCTGACCTCATCTACTACCGCAACGCCAGGTGAGCTGCATCTGCAATACAAGAAAGCTGCGAGTGGCACGGGTGGCGTGGTGGTTGCGCCGCAATCAACGGTTACAACAGCCGACGGCAAACAGTGGACGGGTAGCCGTATGTGGCTTAACGGCGGTTATCTTGCCGCCAAGGAGACCATCTCTCTTCCTAACAGTGCGCAAGACAATAAGGGTAACGCCATTAGTTCGGGTACGACGTTTGCCGTCGTGCTCAAGCTTACCGGTGCGAGCGCGGACCATACAAGCGAAGACGCGTGGACGCCAGTCACGGGCAATCCGCTCGATGGCTACACGCTGTGTTCCGAACACGGTATCGCCGGTGCCGTCCAGGCCGCCAAATCGGCCGACACGAGTGTCTTTGCCGTCAACACCAATGGTGACTACGAGGTGACGGTCAGGTCGCTGCCCGGCGATATCGAGAAGTACGCCGCCATGTTGACGGACCAGTCGAAGGCGGAATATACCGTGGCGGTGTATCACACCACGGCATCGTCTCTGGCGGGGGCAACCAAAGACAATACCTCCATGGTCAAATATCAAACGATAAACAGGCAGTTCTCTACGGTGATCCACCTTACGAACGTACAGAACCGTCTGTTTGTGCAAAAGGTCGACGACCTGGGCAAGCCCGTGAACGGCGCGACGTTTGAGCTGTATAAGGCCGACGACGTTACCGGCGATAGCCCCAGCACGTATACCATTAAATCGGGTGCCGAGCCGTATGACATCGTGCAGGCAAACGGCATGACCTATCCGTATGACATTGAGGGCGCCGCATGCTTCCCGCTCGATTCGACATGGCATAAGCCCCTTATCAAGGGTACGTACTATATGCGCGAATCGTTGAGCCCGGATGGCTATGAGATTAATTCCACCATTACCAAGGTCATCGTGGACGATTCGGGCGTGTACGTGGATGCCGGTAAGGTGAACGACGGCGTGCGTAGCATGAGCGGCCCGGGTTCGCTGATTGCTTCCCTGGCGCAGTTTGGCTCTCCCGACTCGATTGACAACACGCTTACGCACATCAAGGGCAAGCTGCAGAGTGCGACCGTTGACGCCAGCGGAAGCCTGACGTGGGGCCAGGAGTGCACCGCCGAGGGTGTAACGCCTTCTCTGGCGAACGACCTGATGCACATGCGCTATGACAAGACGGCGCAGGGCACCAAGACCGTCATGCGCTATGTCGAGGACGGTGGCGAGCGCAACGGCCAGCTGGCGACGATCTTTGCCGATACGGGTATCAACCGCATGGCCCTCTATCAAGAGGATGGCTCAGCATATATAGACGATGCCTCCAAGACTCGTACTGACCTGGGCACGCTTCAGCTCAACCATCTCTTTACCACGGCAACGGCCGTGCAGTATGCCGACCGTCGCGTGGCGCGCCTGCAGGTGACTAAGACCGTGACGGCGGATAACGGGCTTACTGCACCCACTAAGGACGCGAAGGACAACGACCTGACGTTTACGTTTAAGTTCACCCTGCCGCAGTCCGAGAATGGTTACGAGGCGCATGTGTTCGATGCGGACGGCAACGCCGTGGGCAATTCCTTTACGCTCCACAACGGCGACACCCATTCCATCAAGGCCGGCGAGACCATCCGCGTATACGACCTTAAGAAGGGCGACAGCTACAGCGTGAGCGAGCTCACCACCAAGGGCGAGGAGTCCAGTGGCAATGTGCTGGCGAGCATCGTTAACACTGTGACCGGCTCTGCTGACGAGTCGGTGCTTCCGGCTGGCTTTAGACTCGTGAGCCGCAAGGCCGGCGGCGAGGAGCAGTCCGGAACCGGCAACACCATCGACGGCAAGATTGTTGCGCTCGAGGACGGGAAGATCCCTGCGAGCAACAAACTCGAGTTCACCAACAACTACAGCGCCGGCTCGGTAACGCTTAAGGCCGAAAACGGTTTGAGCGTCAAGAAGGTGCTCGACGGCCGCGCTTGGGCCGATGGCGATACCTTTACCGTGCAACTTACGGCCGAGGACGGCGTCCCCATGCCCAATGACGCCAAGAGCAAGGTGTTGACGGTCGAGCTTACCGAGAAAATCCAGACGGCAACGTTTGGCGACATCACCTATACCAAGCCTGGCACGTACGCCTATACCATCAAGGAGGTTATCCCCGGTTCCGATGCCGGGGCAGACGGCATAAGCTACTCCGCTGCTGTCTATACCGCAACGGTCGTGGTGGAGGACAACCACGCCGGTGCTCTGGTCGTTAAGAGCGTAAAGGTGGAGCAGGTGCGTGACGACGCGGACAAACCGGCTACCGCAGAGGTCGCCGATAAGGTCGCAACCTTCACCAATCGCTACGATACGGACAAACATAGCATCATCATCCATGCCCAAAAGAACCTGACCGACAACGCCGGGACGTTCCCGCTTGCCCAGGGCGCCTTTAGCTTTACGCTTGAGGGTATGGGCGGCTATGCGAACGACAAAGCGGCGTTCGACCCCAAGACGGTCGACACGGGCGTGACGGCTCCCATGCCTCAGGGCGCCGAAGGCAACACCATGAACGTGGGCAACAACGCCGACGGCACGGTGACATGGCCGGCGATCTCCTATACCGCCAAGGCGGATGCGGGACGCGCCTACGTGTACAAGTTCGCTGAGAATCCCAGCAACGTCACGGGCATGACCTGCGACGGGTCGGTCTACTACGCCGTGGTGCGTAATGCTAAGAAGGGCGCCGGCATCCAGACCTCGATCGAGTACTACAAGGTCGCAGAAGACGGCTCGGTAAAGCAGCTGGACACGGATGTCACGCCTTCCTTTACCAATATATATAACGTGAAGTCCACGAGCGCGACCCTGCAGGGCCAAAAGACCGTGAGCGGTCGCGACTGGAACCAGGGCGAGAGCTATACCTTTAGCCTCGCTGCCGCTACGGATGATGCCGGCGCGACCGGTCTGAACAAGACCACTGCGCAGGCGGTAACGGATGGGGCTGTTGCCATCGGCGTCAACCGGGCTGTCGCCAGCGCACCCGAGTCGGGACGCGTTGCCTCGTTCGCCTTTGGCGCCGAAGCCGCGCCGACCGTGACGTTCAACCGTGCGGGCACCTTTAGCTTCAATATCACCGAGAATGCCGCGCAGGATGGCCAGGCGGGCATGTCCATGGACAAGCACACCGCACGCGCGACCGTCGTGGTGACCGATCTGGACGAGTCGGGCAACCACACGGGCAAGCTGCGCGTGTCGAGCGTGACCTACGCCAACACCGGCGCCTCCGATACGGATAAGGACATAACCGACAAGGCCGCCTTTACCAACGCATACCATGCGTCGGGCACTTTTGGCGGCGTGACGGTGAGCAAGACCCTTGAGGGCCGCGCCTCTACCGCGGGCCAGTTTACCTTTGCCGTGACGGGCCTTTGGTACAACGGCGTCCAGACGTCGGTCGGTGGCGCCGAGGCCAACCTGTCCAACAAGGCGGCGAAGGCCGGCGTGTCCGGCGCCGTGGTGGGCGCGAGTGGGGCGGAGAAGCTCTTTGCCCGTAAACTCACGGAGCAGGATCTGGGCCATACGTTTGCCTATCGCATCCACGAGAACCAGCCTGCTACTGCTGCCGGCTACGCCTATGACACCGGCTACACTGGTGACGCTATCGTGCTCGTCAAGGTTCTAGCACGCAAGGACGACCCCGCTAAGCTCTACACCGTGACGACCGTGCTCAAGGGTGCGGGTGTGACGGAGCTGCTGGGCGACGGCGCCGACGCGAGCGCGCTGACGGACGAAAAGATCGTCGAGCTCAAGCAAGATTCGCATACTTACGTGCAGCAGTACGATGCAAGTGAGACCGGCGCCACGACGCCTGCTGTCTCGTTTGTGAACCGTTACACGGCAAGTCTCGACTATGGCGCCAATGGCGGTTTGCAGATCGAGAAGACGTTGACGTATCCCAAGGACGCGACCATTTTTGGCTCGCCTAAGAGCACGTTCCGTTATATCGTCAAGCCTGCTGACGAGACGTCTGCCAGCAAGGTTGGCATTTCCACGAATGGCAAGGTCTTTGAGACCGCAAATGTCGAGGCCAACGCTCCCAAGACCGTAAGTTTGGTACCTGCGGGCGGGCTGACCTTCACTCAGGATGATGCCGGCAAGACGTTCACCTATACGGTGAGCGAGATTGACGACAAAGCGACGGGCTATACGTACGACGAGACGGTCCATACGGTTAGGGCCGTCGTAGCGGATAACGGCGACGGCACGCTTAGGGTCACGACATCGGTAAGCAAGCAGGTCGATGGCAAGGACGAGCTCGAGGGCCAGTGGATCTACCCGTCGGATGCGACGTCTACCGGTGTCGCGACGGTCAAATTCAAGAACACCCATACGGTCGCCGAGGCAGCAACCTATACTCCGTCCGTGACCAAGGTGGTTGCCGGTGCCAACGCTCCGGACAAGTTTACCTTTGCCATGACCGCGGCCGATGATGTCACCAAGGCTGCTATCGACGGCAAGCTCATCACCGGCTCTTCGATGAGTGCGGAGAACGGCTACGCTGAGAAGAAGCAAACGAAGGAGGGCCTCAAGGACGGGGAGCACTACCAGCTTGACTTCTCGAAGCTCACCTTCAACAAGCCGGGCACGTATAAGTTCGCTATTAACGAGGTGGCTGCGAACAGCGGTCTTGGCGAGTGGAAGTATGACCAGCACGTCTATACCGTGACGGTCACCGTAACCGATGAGGGCGGCAAACTTGTAGCGCGTGCCGATGGCACGACCGGCTCGGAAGGCTTCATCTTTACCAATAGTTACCAAACTTCAACGAGCTACGAGCTCCAGGGCGGTTTGGAGATCGTCAAGACGCTTAACGGGCACGATCTGCATGCCGGCATGTTTGGCTTTACGGTGACGGGCGAAGACGATGCTTCAATCGAAAAGCTCAACAAGCTGCTGCGCGCGGATGAGGGTGAGCTCACCGTTACGAACGATGAACCGCAGGCCGACGGCACGTCCCACACCGGTATTTTGGGCGGCCTGACCTTCGCGACGGGCGATGCGGACAAGACGTTTGCCTACAAGATTGTCGAGAATGGCGGCGGTAGGGGCGGCTATACATACGACTCCACCTATTGGAAGGTAGAGATTGCGGTTAAGAAGCGCGATAACGGTTCGCTCTATACCGTGACCACGGTCAAGCACTATGACGCCAACGACGTTGAAGAGCCCTGCGATGCGAATACCTTTAGCTCCGAGAGCGGTACCGCCAAGGCCCAGGTGTCCTTTACCAACAGCTACATCGCGACCGGAACATTCGACGGTCTTGCTGCCGAGAAGGTAATGGACTCCGGCGACAAGATTGAGGTGGGTCAGTATACGTTTGACCTGTATGCCGAGAAGACCGATGGCTCGCTCGAAAAGATGGATGAGGGTAAGACCCAGGCGAGCGATAACGGTATCGCCACGGTCGACTTCGGCAAGGTTGACTTTAAGCTTGGCGGCGCTCTCGGCGGATCCCATGAGCTGACGATTGACCTTGCTGGCGCTGTGAAGGATGGTGTTGCCACCAAGCAACACAATGCCGACCACACCACTACCTACAGCTTTAACCTGGTGGCAAAAGAGCGCTTGGCCAACCTGCCCGAGGGCGTGCGTCCCGTGGACACGTCCGCGACGTGCCGCGTGCTGCTCGAGGTGACCGATAACAACAACGGCAAGCTTACGTCCAAGGTGACCTATCGCAATGGTGCCGAGAACGGCAGGATCGTCTTCCACAACACACGCGATAAGGTCAAGACGATCGGCACGGTTGCGAAGCCCGATGTGGACATCGACGGGCAGTTGCTCTCCGTGGGCGACTCCTACGTCTACACCATTAACTGGGTCAACACCGAGGCCGATGCCAATGGCAACTTGGTTCCGGCCAACGTGACCGTGACCGACAAGCTTCCTGCCGGCGTTGTGTTCGAGGCCTTTGAGGGCGAGTGTGCCGATAAGGGCGCCGCGAGCGGACAGTCGCTTACTTGGGACCTGGGTGAGCAGCCCGCGGGCAGCCACGGTTCGGTACGCGTGCGTGTAAAGATTACCGAGGACGCTGTGAAGGGTGTCCAGGGCGCTGTCGGCACCGTCAACAACGCCGCTACCATTAGGGTCGGCGACAAGAGCTATACCGGCACCACGACCAACTACGTGCCCAAGAAGTCCGAGAGTGATGCCCAGGATTCGAATGGGTCGGGTGTGGCGCTGGGCGACGAGCTCACCTACACCATCGGCTACAAGAACACCGAGAGCGAGCCGGCAACGGTGACTATCACTGATACCGTTCCCGCGGGGACCAAGTTCGTGGAGTTCGCCGGCGACCATAAGGATGTCGGCTCCAGGGACAATGACGGCAACCTCACCTGGACGCTGACGGACGTTCCCGCCGGCAAGGAGGGCACGGTTCAGTTTAAGGTCCGCGTGACCGAGGACGCGTTTAAGAGCGGTGGCGCTTCGGGCAATATTTCCAACCAGGCGTCGGTGACGGTCGGCAACAACCCTGCCGTCAAGACCAACACCACTACCGATGAGGTCTCTGACGGGCGCCTGACGTTGAGCAAGACGGTCACGGCCGCCGAAGGCATCACCGCGCCCAACAAGGCATTTACCTTTAAGGTACTGCTCTACCAGGCCGATGGCACAACGCCTCTGGCCGGCACCTTTGCGTACGCCGGTCGCCCCAGTGGCACCAATGGCACTTATGTAAGCGGACAGATCAAGAGCGGTGACACCATCGCGCTCAAGGCTGGCGGCTCCGTCACGGTTACCTTGCCCATAGGTGCGCACTACGAGGTGCAGGAGCTCGACTCCAAGGGTGAGCTCATGACGAGCGAGGACGGCTTTGCGGTTGTCGATAAGGCGAACTCCCAGAAGGGTACCGTCGGACAGGCGACGCAGGTGGGCTTCACCAACGTCTACAGCGTGGAGTCCACAAAGGTGGAAAACGCTTTTAAGGTGCAAAAGAAGATCTCCGGACGCAACTGGATGACATCGGATGCCTTTACCATGACGCTGACTGCCCAGGGCGAGGCACCTATGCCCAAGGGCGTCAAAGACGGCGTGTCGACGATTGGGCTGCACAAGGATGCCCAGGTCGGCAACTTCGGTACCATCGAGTACACCAAGCCCGGTACCTATACCTATGTGATTACCGAGCAGTCGGGTGACGAGGCGGCACTCACGTTTTCGAAGGCCACCTATCGTGCCACCGTTACGGTGACCGACAACGGTGCCGGTAAGCTGTCTGCCAAGACCAAGATTGCACAGCTGACCGACGATGCGGGCGACGCTGTTGAGCGCACGGTCGAGGCGGCGGTCTTTACCAACACCGCCAAGACCGGCAGCCTTACCGTCAAGAAGACGGTCGTCGGCGGCGACAGCCAGCGCGAGTTCGGCTTCACGGTCGCGCTGGCCGACGGAGACGGCGAGCCCGTCTCCGGCACCTTCGGCAAGGGCGAGCACGCCGTGACGTTCACGGACGGCAAGGCGACCTTCACGCTTAAGGACGGCGGGGAGAAGACCATCGCCGGCCTGCCCGTGGGCGCGCGCTACACCGTGACGGAGGACGCCGCCGAGGGCTACGCGACTGCTGTTAACGGGGCTGACGGCTCCAAGGCCGAAGGCGCCGTGACCGAGGACGGCGCGACCGCGGCGTTCACCAACACGTACGGAACGGCCACCGAGGGCAGAGACGTCTCCACCGCGGGACTCTTCACCAAGACGCTCAAGGGTCGCGACTGGGCGGAGGGCGATAGCTTCCAATTCGCGCTCACGGGCGAGGACGGCGCCCCCATGCCCGAGGGGTCTGCCGACGGCTCCAAGACCGTCAGTGTGACGGCCGCCGCCGTCACCAAGGCGGGCGATAAGGTCGCCTTCGACTTCGGCTCCATTCGCTACACGCTCAATGACATCAAGGACGCTGGGTTCGCCGAGGTCGGCGGCAAGCGCGTGCGCACCAAGACCTTCACCTACAAGGTGCGCGAGGTCAGGCCCGATGACGGTTCTGCCATCGCCGGCGTGGACTACGACGGCCACGTCGCCACGATGACGGTGACCGTGGCCGACGACGGCTCCGGCAACCTCACGGCCACGACGCCCGCGATCGCGCAGGCGAGTGGCGGCGACTTCGTCAACACCTACACGACCGAGCTCGACTACTCGGCCCGCGCGGGCGTGCGCCTGCCCAAGACGCTCTCCGGCCGCGCCATGGAGGCGGGGCAGTTCGCCTTCACCGTGACCGCCGACGCCGAGACGGCCGCCAAGCTCGGCCTCAAGACCGACAAGGACGCCTACGCCGTGGCCGCGGCTGACGATGGGAAGGCCGACCTGGTCGACCTCATCGGCGGTGCCGCGAAGAGCGACGTGAAGTTCACCGACGCCGACGCGGGCAAGACCTATCGCTTCACCGTCACCGAGACCAAGCTCGGCGGCGAGGGCTACACCAACGACACCGCGCCGCGCACGGTGACCATCGCGCCCAGCTACGACGCCGCGACGGGCGAGCTCACGGTCACGACCACAGTTGCCAAGGACGGTGTCGAGGTCGCCCGCAGCGAGGTCTCCACGGCAGATGACGCCACGGAGACGCCCGCGCCCGCGACGGTCGCGTTCGAGAACTCCTACGAGGCCACCGGAACGCTCGGCGGCGAGGGCAACGTGGCAACTAACGCCACCAAGACGCTGACGGGTCGCGCCGCGGCAGCGGGCGAGTTCTCGTTCTCCGTCCGCGATGCCCGGGGCAACGTGGCCGCGACCGCGACCAATCAGGCCTCCGGCGACGGCGAGGCCGCGGGGCTCGCGTTCTCGCCCATTGCCTACACCACCGACGCTCTCGAGCAGATGGTGGCGGACGGCACCGCCACCAGGGCCGCCGACGGCTCCTGGGTCATTCCCTATACCGTATCCGAGGACGGCACGGACCGGCTGCCCGCGGGCGTGACGGCGACCGCCTCGAGCTTCGGCATCACGGTCAAGGTGACCGATAACGGCAAGGGCGGGCTGGATGTGGCCGTGACCTATCCCGAGGGCTCCGACGGCACGCTGTCGTTCGTGAACGGCTACAGCGCCGGCGAGGCGACGGTCGACCTCTCGGGCACCAAGACGCTGGCGCTCGGCCAGGCCGGGCTCGGCCTCACGCAGGCCGACATCGCGGGCAAGTACACCTTTAAGATCGCGCCGCTGGACGGCGCGCCCTCACCGGTTGACGCTTCGGGTAAGACAGTGACCGAGGCGACCAACGACGCCGCCGGCAACGTCGAGCTGGGCCACGTCACGTTTAAGCAGCCGAGCGACCTCGACGACGTCGAGATCGACGGCGACGGCCTGCGCACCAAGACGTTCGCCTACCGGGTGAGTGAGTCCGGCTCGGTCGACGGGGTGGTCAACGACGCGACGGCGACCAGGACCTTCACGGTCAGGGTGGTCGAGGACACCAACGCGGGCACGCTCGCCGCGGAGGTCCTGCCCGCAGAGGGCACGCCCGAGGGCAAGGGCGCGTTCGAGTTCACCAACACCTACGGCGTGAACCCGACGCCGAGCTCCGTCACCGACCAGATCAAGGTGGGCAAGAAGCTCAAGGGCCGTGACCTGGTCGAGGGCGAGTTCGAGTTCCAGCTGGTCGAGATTGCCGCCGACGGCAGTGAGAGCGTCGTGGCAACGGGCAGGAACGCCGCCGACGGCACGGTCGCTCTCAGCCCCGTCACCTACACCGCGCCCGGCACGCACAGCTATGAGCTGCGCGAGGTCGCCGGCACGGCGGGCGGCGTGACGTACGACAGGGCGACGTACCGCGTGCGCACGACGGTCACCGATGCCAAAAACGGCACGCTCGCCGTCAAGCACGAGCTGGCGGATGCCGAGGGCAATCCCACGGGCGACGACTCTGTGACGTTCACCAACGGCTACGAGGCCGCGCCCGTCACCCTCAAGCTGGGCGCCGCTAAGGTGCTCAAGGGCGCCGAGCTCAAGGCGGGCCAGTTTAGCTTTGAGCTCAAGAGCCGGGACGGCAAGGTCATGTCGACCGCCAAGAACGCCGCGGACGGCAGCGTCACGTTCGATACGCTGACGTTCAAGCAGACCGGCACCTACACCTTCACGGTGAGCGAGGTCGACGACGGCCAGGCGCACGTGACCTACGACAAGGCGGTGCGCAAGATCGTCGTCACGGTGAGCGACGAGGCGGCAGACGGCACCAAGACGGGCTATCTGTCGGCGAAGGTCTCCTACGAGGGTGACGCCAACGTGCCGCCGGTCTTCACCAACAGCTACGCCGAGAATCCCGGGACCCCCGGCACCCCCGAGAACCCCGGCACGCCGGGCGGCGGCTCGGACGGCGGTTCAGATAACGGCTCCGGCAGCGGCTCTAGCGGCGACGGCTCCAAGGGCGGCATGCCCGACACCGGCGACCGCAGCCTGCCGGTTGAGGCACTCGGCGCCATGGCCGGCATCGGCGCGCTGGCCGTCGCGGGCGGCGCGGTCCTGTACCGCAGGCGCCGCTAGCGATATGGACGAGTGGGGCGAATCCATCCGATGGGTTCGCCCCACTTGCCCTGCTGGGCGGGAGCAGGTAAGATATACCGAGCGCCTAGCGCGTTCGATGGGTTCGGATGACGACATGTTCCGAATCTGGTCAGGTCCGGAAGGAAGCAGCCATAAGGAGCCTCTGTCGGGCATCCGAATCCATCGAGCGCACGGGCGCTTTTTGGTGCCGCGATTTGGCCCGGCCGGCGGCGAGATATTTGGTGTCTCGCTGGTCCTCGGCTGCGCCTGCGGGATCGCTCGACTACCAAATATCTCGCCGCCGGCCGGGCCACTTCGTCCAAAAATCACCCGTAAAGGCGCATTTATCTGAAGAATTGAATCCCGTGTTTTGTGCTGCTTGTTGGCGTTGCCGGGAGCGCGGTGGCCACGTGGTTCATGAGACGGCGGTGCTGTCTCCTTTTTTACAAGTAAAGAGGTCCGTTTGCGAACGAGCTTCGACTACTGAAGATGCGATGTTCGCACTAACGACATAGCTTAATTACGGCATTGTTGGTTTACGCACAAATTGAAGAAATCTAAAAGATGCGTCGATTTCACTTCGCCCGCAGCGTTACGGTGCGAGAACGTCCAATGGAACAACTTGGACGCCGCGGTCGGTAACATAGGCTTGTGAACCAAATCCAATAATCGCTACTTTAGAAACCGGCGGGGTGTTTCCGGCAGCAACCATCCGCTCTTCGACGGCAACAAGATTGTCAGATGCCTCTTCGATTTGAGCGGAACTGAGCTTGACCTCAACGGGAATCCACATCCCACCTGGAGCCGCTATGACAGCGTCGACCTCAAGATCGCGGGAATCGTGATAGTGATAAAGGCCCATTCCGTTTGCCCTCGCATAGACCCATAGATCATGGAGCGCCAACGATTCGAAAAGCAGCCCAAGTGTCTTGAAGTCTGACAACAACGTCTCCACAGTCGCCCCGAGCGCAGCCGCTGCAAGCGACGGGTCGGCAAGATGATGCTTACGCGCCTCCCTCAGATGCACCGGAGATCTCATCGCGGGATTCCATGCGGGGATATCGCAGACGAAACTCAATCTGCTAAGAAGGGATATGTATGATGCCGCTGTTTGTCTCGATACGTCGCCACCCAAATCGGCCACAAGCGTCTTGAGCGTCGCAAGAGTGGATTCGTTGCGCGCCAACGACGCGATGACGGCTTTCACTTTCTCAGGATCTCGTCGAGAGCCATCGACGCGGGGGATGTCTTCCTCAGCGACTATCTCGATATATCGTTTTGCCGTCGCGGACGCAATTCGCGCGTCACGCCCAATCGACGCCGGCCATCCACCGCAAACGATGCGCTCGGCGATCTCGGCAGAACCCATCGATCCGAAGGCGCCCCTGAACTTTTCGCCAGAAATGATGCCCGACAGCTTAACCGCACCGCTAGATTTCCCAAGTTCGAAAAGCGTCATGGTGTCCATGCGCAATTTAGCGAACCTTCCAGCGCCACTGTGCATCGGCCGCTCATTGTCTCGCGGTGTCGCCGACCCCGTAAATATGAACTGGCCAGGCTCGCCGCCGCGGTTGTCGCACTCAAACCGTGCCGCGTCCCAAAGTTTCGGAACCTCCTGCCATTCGTCGATCAGCCGCGGCACCTCGCCAGAAACGGCAAGCGCCGGGTCCGTCTCGGCACGGAAGCGATTCTCGAAGTTGCGCGACGGGTCCATGAGGAGGAGCCTGGACGCCGCACGGGTCCCGGCCGTGGTTGTCTTCCCGCACCATTTAGGTCCTTCGATGAGAACGGCACCGAATATCCCAAGCATCTGGTCGAGCTCATTTTCGATAATTCTAGCGTAGTACTTTTTTGGCATAGTTTTCACCATTGCTTACCAGCGCGTTTAACCAAATTTACAGTTTTCATTTAACCAGATTTCAATTATTTGATTAACCAGATTTGCATATTTCGGTTAACGAGACAGATTAAACATGAACGAGCCAAGTCAGATGAGAATCATCTACTCGACACCGCACATGAGCTTCGAAATGGTGATGTGAAAGCCGTCGGTAATCTTCTTGAGATTTGAAAGGCTGACATTGCGCTGCCCGACCTCAATGCTCGCGTAGTAGGAGCGATCCATCTCAATCAAATTAGCGGACGGAGTGCCCGGGCTCGTTGCGCCTAGGGCGCGGCGGGGTCGGCGACGTCGGAGGTGTCGATCTCGCCAAGAATGGCGAGCCGGCTGATGAACGGGATGCCCTCGGGTTCGTCCACCTCGACGCCGCCGAGCACGATGGTGTTGTCACGCATGTCGATTTGGGTCGTGAACACGGCCTGATCGCGGCCCGAGGCGATAAAGCCGATGCCCGCGAGAACGATGCCCGCGGCAATAAGCCCGCCCGCCACGGCGAGGTAAATCTTCTTCGCGCTGGTCATGGTACTCACTCCTTTCTACGCCGCGAGATACGCGGCAGCAGCCCGGAGAGCGTCGCCCCCGCCGCGAACTCCTCATCCTGGACGAGCAGGGCTACGTGCCGCTGGACATCGAGGGCGCGAGGCTGCTGTTCCAGGTGATGTCGGTGCCGGAGGGCAGGCAGAGCATGATCGTCACGGCCAACATAGAGTTCAGCAAGTGGGTGACCGTGTTCGGCGACGACAAGATGGCGGCGGCTGTCGTGGACAGGCTCGTCTACACGGGCAGGCTCGTGGAGTTCAACGGCGCAAGCTGCAGAATTGAATCCCGTGTTTTGTGCTGCTTGCTGGCGTTGCCTGGGCATTGATGGCTACGTGGTTCAAGAGACGGCGGTGCTGTTGCTTGGATTTTGCAGTTAAAGAGGCCCGTTTCCCTGGGTTGGGGAAACGGGCCTCTTTTGTTTCTGGGGTTGTGGATTGGCGGAGACAATAACCGTTGGCCGCTATTTTGAGTTCTTGAGGCGGCGTGTGGCTGTGGCGGTTATTCCGAGTCCCGTGGCGGCGATTCCTGCTAGTGCGATTGCGCTTGGCGCTGTGTCGTCTGTGTTTACGAGCTTGTCGGCGGTCGTAGTTGCTTGCTTGCCGCTGCTCGTGTTCGCCTGCTTGGTGGAGCTCGATGGAGCGCCCTTGCCGGTCGCGGACGAGCCGGTGGGCTGTGTCGTCTCGGCCGGTTGTGCCGAGCTGGAGGGAGGCGTTGTCTCGGTCGGTTGCGTTATCTCGGGCGAGGCGGCCTTGTCTGCCGCGGCTTTTGCCTCTTCGTATGCCTTGCAGGCGTCGTCATAGGCCGCTTGCGCCTTTTCCAAATCGTCGGTGAGCGCATTTCGCTTGGCTATGCTTTCGTCGACGCTGGCTTTGGCTTCCTCCGCCGCACTCTCGAAATACTGAACGTGTCCTTTCTGACTTTCGAGGCGGCTTCGGTAGTGGGCAAGCTCATATTCGCAAGAACGTTCTCGCGAATCTGCCATCATGATCTCCGAACGCAACTGTTGAGCAGCTGCGTAATCTCCGTTGTCGTATGCCTCTTTTAATTTTGCCTGAAGCTCGATTACCCGGTTGTGGGCCTCATCGTATTTGGCTTGGGCCGCATCGACGTCCGCTTGCATGGCGGGAAGGGGTTCCCTCCGTTTGGCGGCTTCTGCCAACATCATGTCGTGGAGCTCTTGAGAAGCGGCAATGTCAGCATCGATTACCGCGATTTTCTCGGGACTTGCGGCCTCTTTTGCGGCTTCGAGGTTTTTGAGCGCTTCCTGCATGGCTGCATGCGCTTTGTCTTTTTCGGTGGCCGCGGTTTCGCTCGAGTTCGCGGCCGCTGTCTGCAAGGCGACTGCATCGACAGGGGAGCTGGTTTCTGCCGCGATCGCCGTTACGGGGGCGATTCCCGCGGCAAGTGCCGCGGAAAGGGCGATGCCCATGGTTGCTCGTCTTGCTCTTCTTGCGAGAATGTCGTTCATCTCGGCACCTCATTTCAAGGGTTGGCGACTTACTTGGTAGCACTAATGTAAGTATATCAGGCGGTTAGCCCGTCGTTGATCGGGTGCGCGCGTATACCCCTCGATTAACAGCCATTAAATCTATTCCTTAAGGAATGCTGCTCGCTGGCGTTATTTGGAGCGCGGTGGCTATGTGGTTCAAGAGACGGCGGCATTGCCATTTGTTTTTACAAGTAAAGAGGCCCGTTTCCGTGGTGGGGAAACGGGCCTCTTTTTGTCTCTGGGCTTGTGGGTTGGCGAAGACAATAACCGCTGGCGGCTATTTTGAGTTCTTGATGCGGCGGGTGGCTGTGGCGGTTATTCCGAGGCCTGTGGCGGCGATTCCTGCTAGCGCGATTGCGCTTGGCGTTGTGTCGCCTGTGTTTGCGAGCTTGTCGGCGGTCGTAGTTGCTTGCTTGCCGTTGCTTGTGTTCGCCTGCTTGGCGGAGCTCGGTGCGGCGTCTTTGCCGGCCGCGGGCGAGCCGGCGGGCTGTGCCGTCTCGGCCGGTTGCGCCGAGCCGGAGGGAGGCGTTGTCTCGGTGGGTTTCGTTATCTCGGGCGAGGCGGCCGTATCTGCTGCGGCTTTTGCCTCTTCGTATGCCTTGCAGGCGTCGTCATAGGCCGCTTGCGCCTTTTTCAAATTATCGAGGAGCGCATCTCGCTTGGCTGTTTCTCCGTCGAGGTGGGTTTTATTAAACTCTACTTCGCTTTCTAAGAAATAAATCAGGCTTTTCTGACTTTCGAGGCGCATTCGGCAGTGCTCAAGCTTATCTTCACAACGAGATTCTTGCTCTTGTGCATCCATGATCGCCAGTTCCAACTGCCATCTAGTTTCGTAATCCGTGTGGGGGATTTTATTTAATTCTGCCTCAAGGTCTCTTGTTCGGTTGTGGGCCTTATCGCATTCGGATTGGGCTGCATCGATGTCCGCTTGCATGGTAGGAAGGGATTCCTTATATATGGCAGCTCGCGCCAAATTAGTGTCGTAGTTCTTTTGAAAAATGGCAATTTTAGTATCGATTTCCGCAATTTTCTCGGGACTTGCGGCGTCTTTTGCGGCCTCGAGGTTTTTGAGCGCTTCCTGCATGGCCGCATGCGCTTTTTCTTTTTCGGTGGCCGCGTCTTCCGTCTGCAAGGCGACTGCATCGACAGGGGAGCTGGTTTCTGCCGCGATCGCCGTTACGGGGGCGATTCCCGCGGCAAGTGCCGCGGAAAGGGCGATGCCCATGGTTGCTCGTCTTGCTCTTCTTGCGAGAATGTCGTTCATCTCGGCACCTCATTTCAAGGGTTGGCAACTTACTTGGTAGCACTAATGTAAGTATATCAGGCGGTTAACCCGCTCTTGAATCTCGCCAGAAATGACGAGTTGTTTACGCTTCTTTTGAGCTCACCGTACTATCATGATTCGAATTGAGTGTGAATGATGATAGGGAGCGCCTTTTTATGATTGAGTTGCTCAGGCGTTTTGGTGGTAAGTTTCGCCGGTATATGGTGATCGGCCCTGCGTGCAAGTTGATCGAAGTGATCTTTGACCTGCTTACGCCGCTCGTGATTGCGCAGATGATCGACAAGGGCATCGGCGCGCACGACGTCAACGCCGTCGTGCACTACGGCATGCTGCTTGGCGCCATGGCTGTGATCGGCATCTCGTTTACGCTCGTCTGCCAAAAGATGGCGGCGCTGACCTCGCAGGGCATGGGCACCGATATTCGCGGCGCGCTCTACGAACACATCAACAAACTGAGCTATGCCGAGCTCGACCGTTTTGGCACGCCGTCGCTCATCACGCGCATCACCAACGACGTCAATCAGGTGCAGCTCGCCGTGGCGCTGGGCGTGCGCATGCTCATCCGCTGGCCTTTCCTGGCGGTGGGCTCCATGGTTGCGGCCCTTGCCATCGACCTTAAGCTCGGCATTATCTTTTTGATTTGCACGCCCGCGATCGGCCTGGTGTTTTGGTTTGTCATGGCGCGCTGCATCCCGTACTACAAGCAGCTGCAGGCAAAGCTCGACCGCATCGCACTTATCTGTCGCGAGGGGCTTTCGGGCGCCCGCGTGGTCCGTGCGTTTGTGCGCGAAGATCACGAGCGTGAGCGTTTTGCCCAAGCGGCTGACGATCAGGCGCATGTCGCCATCGCGGTGGGCAAGCTCTCGTCGATTCTTAATCCCGTTACGTTTCTTGTGATGAACCTGGGCGTGTGCGCCATCCTGTGGGTGGGTGGCATTCAAGTCAACGTGGGCGAGCTCACACAGGGCCAGGTCATGGCGTTTGTGAACTACATGACCCAGACCCTCACCTCCATCGTGTACGTCGCCAACCTGGTCGTGGTCTTTACCAAGGCGAGCGCCAGCGCGTCGCGTATCAACGAGGTGCTCAATTGCGTGCCGAGTATCACCGACGAGGGCAACGAGCCGGTCGCCCTGCCCGAGCCGAGCGAACTGGCGGGTGGCGCTGTTCCGGTCCCTGCGTTGAGCTTTGACCATGCGAGCTTTTCGTTTGGCGTGGGCGCGGCAAATGCCGTGAGCGATGTGACGCTGGAGCTGCCGCTGGGCAAAACGCTCGGCATTATCGGCGGCACGGGCAGCGGCAAGTCCACGCTCGTCTCGCTCATCCCGCGCCTGTACGATGCGGGCACCGGCAGCGTGAGCGTGATGGGTACCGACGTGCGCACTTGGCCGCTCGACCAGCTGCGCCACGTGGTCGCGACCGTTCCGCAGCGAGCGTCGCTGGTGAGCGGCACCATCCGCAGCAACCTGACCTGGCGTGACGAGTCGGCGACCGACGAGGAGCTCTGGGCAGCGCTCGATATGGCGCAAGCGAGCGAGTTCGTGCACAACAAGCCCCAGGGCCTCGACGCCCCGGTCGAGGCGGGCGGCAAGAACTTCAGCGGCGGACAACGTCAGCGCCTGACCATCGCACGTGCCCTGGTGGGCGCTCCGCAGGTCCTGATCATGGATGACTCCGCGTCGGCGCTCGACTTTAAGACTGACGCGGCGCTTCGCCATGCCATTCGCGAGCGCAGCGTGCGCGGTGCCGCCGAGGGCGGGCTGCCGCTGACGACTGTCATCGTGAGCCAGCGCGTCTCGACCGTGCGCGATGCCGACATGATCTGCGTACTCGACCACGGCTCGGTTGCGGGCCTGGGCACGCATGACGAGCTGTACGCGACCTGCCAGCTCTATCGCGAGATCTGCCAGTCGCAGCTGCGCCGCGAGGAGCTCGAGGGCCAGCAGGGGAGTGCGGCGCCCACGTCCGTCCCAAGTCCCGCGTCCGCCCCGGCTGCCCCGGCATCCACTTGCGCAAAGGAGGGCTGCTAAATGAATCCGTACACTTCCTCCGGTTCGGTCGCCACGATGACGGCCAACGTGTCCGGTAACGATAACCTCAACGACCTGGGCGACGGTCCGCGCCAGCCCGGCGATCCCGAGCGCTATCCCGTGGGTGCGGTGACCCGCCGCCTACTGGGCTATGTTCGCCCGCATCGCATTTCGTTTGTAGCGTCGTTTGTGAGTGCCGCCGTCTCGGTGATCTTGCAACTCTATACGCCCATTCTCATCGGCGAGGGCATCGACCTTATCGTCGCCGCCGGGCAGGTGGACTTCGACGCGCTGCTGCCGCTTGTTACCAAACTCGCGCTCGTCGTGGTGGGGGCCGCGGCCTTCCAGTGGCTACAGGGCTATTGCGTTAACCGCCTGTCCTACGAAACGGTGCGCGACATGCGCGTGGAGGCGAGCGATAAGCTCAGCCGTATGCCGCTCAGCTTTATCGACAGCCATGCCCACGGCGACCTTATGAGCCGCGTGGTCAACGACGTCGATCAGGTGGGCGACGGTCTGCTGCAGGGCTTTACGCAGCTCTTCACCGGTGTTATCACCATCGTGGGCACGCTCGCGTTTATGCTCTCCATTAACCTGACCATGACGCTCGTGGTGGTACTCATCACGCCGCTTTCCATTTTTGCAGCTGGTGCTATTGCCAAGCTTTCCAACAAAAGCTTTACGGCACAGCAGCGTATTCAAGGGCAGCTCGGTGGTCATATCGAGGAGTACGTAGGCGAGCAAAAGCTTGTCGACGCCTTTGCCTATGGCCCTAACGCCCAGCAGCGCTTCGATGCCCTCAATGCCGAGCTCTACACCGCGGGCGAGCGCGCGCAGTTTATGGGTTCGCTCTCCAACCCCGGTACGCGCTTTATCAATAACATCATCTATGCCGTGGTCGCTGTGATCGGCTGCGTGGGCGTGATCACGGGCGTGCCCGCGGCGCTTACGGTGGGCGGCGTGCAGATCTTTCTGTCCTATGCCAACCAGTACACCAAGCCGTTCAACGAGGTCACCAACGTCATTACGCAGATCCAGACCGCGTATGCCTCGGCGCGCCGCATGTTTGCGCTGCTCGATGCGCGCGAGCAGGAGCCCGACGCGCCAGATGCCGTGGAACTTGCCGCACCGCAGGGCGAGGTCGCCCTTGAGCATGTGGACTTTAGCTACGTGCCCGACCGCAAGCTGCTTCAGGACATCTGCATCGAGGCTAAGCCCGGCATGCGCTTTGCCCTGGTCGGTCCTACGGGCTGTGGCAAGACAACGCTCATCAATTTGCTGCTGCGTTTTTACGATATCGATGCCGGTCGCATTGCGGTCGATGGCCGTTCCTCGCGTGATTACACGCGCGCAAGCTTGCGCCGCGCCTTTGGCATGGTGTTGCAGGACACTTGGCTGTTCGAGGGCACGGTGGCGGAAAACATCGCCTACGGCTGTCCCGACGCCACGCGCGAGCAGGTTATCGAAGCTGCCAAGCGCGCGCACGCGCACAAGTTTATCGTGCAGCTGCCAGGCGGCTACGATACGGTAATCGGCGAGGACGGCGGCACGTTTAGCCAGGGTCAAAAACAGCTGCTGTGCATCGCGCGCGTCATGCTCACCGACCCGGCGATTCTGCTGCTGGACGAGGCGACCTCGAGCATCGATACCCGCACCGAGCTGCAGGTGCAGGCGGCATTCGACGAGCTCATGGCTGGCCGCACAAGCTTTGTCGTGGCGCACCGCCTGAGCACGATTCGTAACGCCGACTGCATTCTGGTGATGCGCGACGGGCAGATTATCGAGTGCGGCACGCACGACGAGCTGCTAGCGGCAGGCGGCTTCTACGCCGAACTCTACCGCAGCCAATTCGCCCAGTGAGCAAGCCCGTGGGGCAAATTAATCAATCGACAGACGGTGGTTTACATCTGTCACGTTAGTACTAAGATATTCATCTAATAAATTGCATTAGTGGCTTTAGTTTTGGGGGATACGAGGCAACGTGACTATGACGTGCTCTTTGGTGGTTAACAGCAAGAGCGGTAATACCAGGATGGTTTCGGGTGCGATCAAGCGCGCTCTGCAGGCTGCGGGTGTTGAGTTTGTCCATGCCGCGGCGTTGAGCGACGATGCGGATGCAGATCAGGTTGCGCTCGAGGCGCAGGGCGCCTGCGCGGCCGACACGGTGCTCGTCGGTTTTTGGTGCGACAAGGGCGCGTGCACGCCTTCGGTTGCCGCGCTGCTCTCCGCTCTGCACGGCAAGCGCGTTTTCCTCTTTGGTACCTGCGGTTTTGGCGCCGACCAGAGCTATTATCAGCAGATTATCAATCGCGTGACCTCCAATTTGGCCGAGGATGCCGAGCTTGTGGGTTGGGCAATGTGCCAGGGCAAGATGGGTCCCGCGGTCAAGCAGCGCTACGAGGCCATGCTCGAGCAAGATCCCGACAATGTCCGCTTTAAGATGCTGCTCGATAACTGGGTCGCCGCAAAGGATCACCCCACCAAGGAAGATCTGGACAACATGGCTGCAGCCGCCAAAAAGGCCGTGCTGGGGGAGTAGCTCCCATCGCTGACGGCGGTCGGTCCATCTTTCTAAATGAAACGTCCTCCCGGGCGTCGGGGCACGAAGTTCCCTGCTCTACAGTCCTGCGCAAGACGAAGGCCACATTAAGTGGCCTTCTTTGCGT